>Ga0256830_1000919_pt1 | contig 21891 bp, 27 predicted proteins | sample 128326metaG_FD_190537 | JGI IMG/M metagenome (GOLD analysis project Ga0256830, IMG submission 190537) | Hydrothermal vent microbial communities from Lau Basin, Pacific Ocean - 128-326 | ecosystem: Environmental > Aquatic > Marine > Hydrothermal vents | place: Pacific Ocean: Lau Basin | collected... | reverse complement strand
TGTCACTTCGCTCACCCCACCACTTCGATCGGGGGGCGTGCCCTTGCGACGAGGTGGGCGCGTCCGTCCTCCAGGCGATACACCCGGTCGGCCGCCTCGATGAGGGCGCTGCGGTGCGAGATCGCCAGCAGGGTCAGTCCGCCGCGCAGGTCGGCGAGGGTGCGGCAGATGGCCGCCTCGCTGGCGGGGTCCAGCGCGCTGGTCGCCTCGTCGAGGATAAGCAGCGCCGGCCGGTGCACCAGCGCCCGGGCGATGAGGATACGCTGCCGCTGGCCGCCCGACAGCCGTGCGCCGCCTTCACCCGCCTGGCTGTGTATGCCATCGGGCAGGGCCGCGACGAAGTCATGCGCGCCGGCGTCGCGCAACGCACGCCAGGCATCGGCTTCCGAAAGCGTCTCGTCGCCCAGGGTGACGTTGTGCAGGATGCTGTCGTGCAGCAGGCGGGTGTCCTGCGGCACGTAGCCGATGCGCCGCCGCCAGGCCGCCAGGTCGATGGCGTCGAGCGGCAGCTCGTCGACAAGGACGCTGCCCGCCTGTGGCTGCAGCAGGCCGGTCACCAGATCGACGACCGTGGTCTTGCCGGCGCCCGACGACCCGGTCAGCGTGGTCAGCCTGTACGCCGGTATCTCCAGCGATACGCCGTCGAGCACCTTGCGCGTATCGTAGGCGAACTGCACCGTCTGCAGCCGTATCGACCGCTCCAACAGCGGCTCGGCGCCCCCCGGCAGGTTTTCCCGTGCCTGCTGCGCCACGCGGATGCTGTGGCGGATGGAGCGGAACGCACTTTCTCCCACCGCGACGCGCTGGTACTGCTGCTGTACCCGCCTGAACTGGGTCAGCATCCTGCCCAGTGCCATCATCAGGACCATGACGGTCGTCAGCGGCATGCCGAAGCGGCTGAGCGCCAGGTACATGCCCAGCGCGATGACGGCGGCGGACAGGCTTTCGGTGGCGGCGCCCAGCGCCGCGCCGCTCAGCGCCTCGCGTTGCAGGGCCCGGTTCAGCCGATGGGTGTCCGCGTCCAGCAGCATGCCGGCGTGTTGTTCGCGGGCCATGGCCTTGAGTGCCTTGACCGACTGCAGGGTATCGGTGAGGCGCACGGCCAGCGATCTCATCAGGCGGGTCTGCGCCTGGCCCGCCCGGTGCGCCATGCGCACCAGCCCATGGGAGATGCCCAGCACCAGCACCGCGGCGCCCAGGCCGGCGAGGCTGGCCTGCCAGGAAAGCATGATGGCGAGGGTGGCGTAGACCATTGCCTGGATGAAGAGGGCGACGGCGGCGGTGCCTTCGATGAAGGCGCTGGCAGCGCGGCTTGCCTCGCTGACCAGTGTATTGCCCAGCCGGCCGGCCGGCTGATGTATGAAGTATTGCCAGCGGCTGCGCATCACCGCCCGCAGCAGGTCGCGCCGCAGATCGGTTGCCACCTGCGCGGCCAGGTAACCCGCCTGCCGTCTGGCGACCAGCAGCAACAGGTTTTTCAGGCTCAGCCCGGCGACCAGGATGGCCAGCAACAGGCCGATGTGCGGCTTCAGGCCGAGTCGCGCCAACATGCCGTCGATTGCCTGCTGCAGCGGGTTGGCGTGCGCTGCCGTGCCGCCGATGGCGGTGTCGAGCAGCGGCAGCAGGGTGGATACGCCGATACCCTCGGCGGCACCCGCGAGCAGCAGTGCCAGCAGCGTCATCGCCGCCTGCCAGGGATAGGCTTTGAAAAAAACCGTTACGATCGATTCCCGCATGATCACGTCAACCGAAAAGTAACGGCCAAACCCCAGCATAACCGCGCGGCGGCCATGCCAAGACAAGCCCGCGGCGCTCGATCCACCCACCCGTTGAACGAAGCAAGGCCCCGGGTTTCACCACAGGTCGTCATGGTGGGGGTCGCTTGGCTCACCCCACCCTTGGGAGGGCACGCAGCTTTTCCTGAAGAGTGCGGGCATCCATGCCCGCTGTACCATGCCAGTACCCGTTGCAGGTGCCCGCCGGCACCAGTTCCTGCAGCCGCTGTTCGGCGTCGGTGGCCGACAGCGTGCCCGCCAGGCGCCGATGGAACAGGTCAATGATCTCTTCGGTGTGCCGCGACTGCGGGCTGATGCGCAGCACGTCGACGCCGAGGCGCAGCAGTTCGTCGGTTTCCGCGATCAGGTTGTGGGTCTTCGCCGACTGGGTCTGAATGCCGTTGAGGACCAGGAAGGGCTCCTGCTCCCGCGTTTTCAGCAGCAGGCCGTCTGCGTGCTCCTGGCACACGAAGCGACAGTCGTCCTTGGCCAGATTGTGGGCGCGCGCCGTGAAGCAGCGCGCCGAATAGGCCAGCGGCAGACGGCCGTAGACGAACACCTCGGTCTGCACGCCGGCCGGCCGTTGCCGTTGCAGCTCGGCCAGCGTGTCGCGGCCCAGTTCCACCGGCAGCACCCAGCGCTTGAGGCCACAGTCCGCCAATACCTTCAGGCTGCGCGCGTTGTAGATGTTCACCGCCGGCCCGGTCACGAAACCCGCGCGGCCGCTGAGGCGCTGCACCGCGGCCAGGTCGTTGGCCTCCACGGTGAAGCGGCCGTTGTCGCACAGCCGCTGCAGCGCGCCCAGTTCCGAGGCGGATTCGATCAGCGTGAGGGTGGACAGCACCACTTCCTTGCCGGCGGCGGCCAGGGATTCGGCGATATCCAGCCAGTCCGCCGGTTTCATGTCGCGGCGCTTGGCGCACACGGTTTCGCCCAGATAGATGATGTCGAGCGGCGTTGCGGCCATGCGCCGGTAGAAGTCGACTACCTCGGCACGAGGCCAGTAATACAGCAGGGGTCCCAGTGACAGGCGGGCGGACATCAGGGCGTGACCTCTTTCATTGCCAAGGCCGGTGGTAGGCGCCCAGCGTGGTCTGCGCGCCTTCGGACAAGCCCTGCAGCGTCGACAGCCAGTTGGCCCGGGGCGCATAGCGGCCGGGATCGGCGTGACAGGCGTCGATGGCCTCGCGCCATACCCGGGTGACCTGTGCCACATAGGCGGGACTGCGTTGGCGCCCCTCGATCTTGATCGCGACCACGCCCGCGTCCGACAGTTGGGGCAGCAGCGCCAGCGTGTTGAGGCTGGTCGGCTCCTCGATGGCGTAGAAGGTCTCGTCACCGACCTCGAAGCGGCCCTTGCACAGGGTGGGGTAGGCCGCCGCCTCGTCCGGCCGGTAACAGTCGATGAGCACGCCGTTCAGGCGGGTCTCCAGTCCCCGGCCGGTTTCTTCCCAGCGCACCGCGCTGGCCGGCGAGCAGGCGCCGAAGGTGTTGGGCGACTGGCCGGTGGCGTAGGACGACAGCAGGCAGCGGCCCTCCACCATGACGCACAGGCTGCCGAAGCCGAATACTTCCACCGGCACCGGGCTGGCGGCCGCCACTTGCTGCACCTGTTTGAGCGACAGCACCCGCGGCAGCACCACGCGGCGGATGTCGAACCGCTCGTGATAGAAGCGGATGGCGTCGGGATTGGTGGCCGAGCCCTGCACCGACAGGTGCAGGCGCAGCCCGGGCCAGCGCTCCGCAGCGTAGTCCATGACGCCGATGTCGGCCAGGATCAGCGCGTCGACGCCCAGTTCGCCCGCCTGGTCCACGGCCTGTTGCCAGCGCGACCAGCCGCCCGGCTGGGGATAGGTGTTGATGGCCAGGAACACCCGGCGGCCGCGCCCGCGGGCGTACTCGATGCCGTCGATGGCGCGCCGCTCGTTGAAATTGAGGCCGGCGAAATGACGCGCGTTGGTGTCGTCGCGGAAACCGATGTAGACAGCGTCGGCGCCGTTGTCGACGGCGGCCTTCAGGGCCGGCAGGCTGCCAGCCGGGCAGACCAGCTCCAGTTGTCCGGCTGCGGCTGTCATGTGGCGGATTCCACGCGCAGGTCGGGCCGCGGGCGCCCGCCGTGACGCGCCTGCAGTTCCGCGGCGATGCGGTTGAGCACCAGCCACTTCTTCGCGCACCAGTCCGGAGCCAGCAGCAGCCGCGGCGAGGCGGTGGCGGTGAGGCGGTGAAAGACGACCGATGGCGGTGTCCGCTCGACCAGGTCGGCCGCGATACGGACATAGTCGTCCAGCGACAGGGGCCGGTACTCCCCGCGCCGCCACTGGTTGGCCAGCAGCGTGCCCCGCACCACGTGCAACGGGTGCAGCTTGAGACCCTCCACGCCGTGTTCCAGCACCCGCTCCAGAGTCGTCCGGTAGTGGCCGCCGTCCTCGCCGGGCAGGCCGATGATGAGGTGGGTGCACACCTGCAGGCCGCGCGCGTGCGCCCTGCGCACCGTATCGCGGTATTCGCTGAAACCGTGGCCGCGGTTGACGCGCGCCAGGGTCGAGTCGAAGGCCGACTGCAGGCCCAGCTCCAGCCAGATTTCCAGCCCCCGGTCCCGGTAGCCGGCCAGCAGGTCCAGTACCTCGTCGGGCACGCAGTCCGGTCGCGTGCCCACCGCCAGGCCGATGACGCCGGGCTCGGCCAGCGCCTGTTCGTAGAGTCCCGCCAGCCGTTCGGTCTCGGCATAGGTGTTGGTGTAGGCCTGGAAGTAGGCGATGTACTTGCGCGCCCCGGTGCGCCGGGCGATGACGCGCCGGCCGGCGGCCAGCTGTTCGGGGATGGCAGGCGGCTGGCGGCCGTTGGGATTGAACGAGGCGTTGTTGCAGAAGGTACAGCCGCCGCGTCCCTTGCTGCCGTCGCGGTTGGGGCAGGTGAAGCTGGCGTGCAGGGCCAGCTTGTGCACCCGCTCGCCGTAACGGCGCAGCATGGCCTGGCCGAAGGTGTTGACGTGGTCGGACAGGTACACGTCTAGCCTACCACGTCCAGCGTGCGGCGCCTGAATCGTACGCCGCGCTCCCAGGCCATTCGCCGGCAGGCTTCGATGTCGACACCGTCCAGCCCCTCGATGGCCGTGGCAGTCACGTGGTCGATATGGAGCGGCGCCTCGCGCAGGAAGTCCAGCATGGCCTGGTACGAACCCTTCACCGCCGGCCGGCAGTGCCGGTTGTAGACCTCCTCGCACTGTGCGTTCATGGACACCGACAGACTGTCGACGCGCCCGGCCAGCTCGGGCAGCACGTTGCGCTTGAAAATGAGGTTGGCGAGGCCATCGGTGTTGAGCCTCACCCGGCCGCCGTTCGCCTTGATGTGGTCGGCGATCTCGATCAACCGCTTGAGGCGCAGCGTCGGTTCGCCAAACCCGCAGAACACCGTTTCCGTGTACCGTGACGGGTCGCCGATGGCCTCGATGATACGCTCGACCGAGGGCCGTTCGCGCAGGGTGAGGTCGTAGTCGTGTACCTGTGGTCCGTCCACATGCTTGGGGCAGAAACGGCAGCGCAGGGTGCAGCGGTCCGTGATATTGAGATACAGCCGGTCTCCGATCGGGTAGGCGAGCACGGGCCGCCGTGCCGGGTGCGAGAATGCCGAAATGTGACTGTTCATGCGTGTAACTTCCAGAAAGAACAACGGTAAAGCACCTTTCCTTGATCTACATCAATCCCCGGGATTGATTATCTGTAGTAAGGTGCTTGCTAGACTTGCTCTAACCAAGTAAATCCGACGTGTCGAGGTGAGCAGCGTGCTGGATCAAACACTCAATGAAAGCAATATCGCCGTCTGTGTCAAGGATGCCAATCAGGTGGTGCTGGAGCAGAATGACCTGTGCCGCGAGATTTGCGGCAACTGCGTGGGCGAGCGTTGCGAGAAGGGCTGCATGGAGATCTATGCCAGCGACGACAGCCAGCAGTGGAAGGACTGGGGCAGCCGGGTATACAAGAACAGCTATATCCACGGCAGCTTTTTCGACATCACCCTGTTGTGCAGCAACCAGACCATCGTCACCTTCCTGCAGCCGTTGAAAGAGAAGTATGAAATGGCGCTGGAGTATTATCGCAAGAAGGGGCTGACACGGCGGGAGACGGAAGTGATCTCCTTCATCATACGCGGCATCTCGAATTCCGAGATATGCCGGGCCTTGTCGATTTCCAGGGCCACCCTGCGCACGCACCTGAACAACGTCTACAACAAGTTCCGCGACCTGGGCGAGGTGCCGGAATTCCTGCCGGCCCACCGCGTGCAGGGTTGAGCGTGCAAACCGGGCACAGCGTACGGCAGCTGCCGTCGCTGCTGGCGGCGCCCCTGTCATTGCTCCCCGCTTCCATTCACTCGCGGCTGCTGGTGCTGACGCTCAACCGGGTGCTGGCAGTACCGCTGGCGGAGGGCGAACTCGACTTCCTGCAGGGCCGCAGCCTGGCGATCCAGGTGCGCGATGCAGGCATCGTTTTCCGTTTGTCACTGGCGGGTGGGCGGCTCGTGGCCGGTGCCGCCGACGGGCGCGCCGATCTCCTCATCCAGGGATCGGTCTACGACTTCCTCGTCCTGGCCGGCCGCCGGGAAGACCCCGATACCCTGGTGTTCCAGCGCCGTCTGGTGATGCAGGGTGACACCGAACTGGGCCTGCAGGTAAAGAACTTCCTCGACGGCATGGACCCCGAGACGCTGCGCCTGCCCGGCTGGTGCGATGCCGCGCTGCGGCAGGCGGCGCCGCTGTACAGGCGCCTGCTGGGGCAGCGGCCGCAGAGCGGATGACGTTATTAACACGGCATACTTGGTTGCCGGGTTAATAATATCTCCCCGCATCGCCGGCTTCCCGACCCGCGGCCGCGGTTGGATTTGCACGCGCCGTTTCGGCTAACATGCGGCTAAACCAACAGGGCGGGGATGACCATGAAACGGACGCTTGTCCTTGCGTGCCGCGGGCGGCCCGTGCGGGACTTCTTCGGGCATATTTTCGCTGACTGAGCCTGTCGGATCGTGCCCAACCGTCACGGAGTCAGCATATGCCGGAGGTGTTGAACAGCGCGGCGCGCAGTCGCTGGTACTGGCTGATGCTGGTGGCGCTGGGCCTTTTCCTTGAAGCAACGGCGCTGTTCTACCAGTACCGGCTGGACTACTACCCCTGCGTACTCTGTATCCATGTGCGGATATGGGTGCTGGGATTCACGCTTCTTGCCCTGCTGGCGCTGTTCGTGCGCAGGTCAATGCCGCTGCTCGTGCTGGCGCACGGGCTCAACACGGTGATGATGGCGGGCCTGTTCGAGCGGTCCTGGAAGCTGCTCGGCATCGAGCGGGGAACCCTCGAGGGCACCTGCGATTTCAATTCCGGATTGCCACCCTGGTTCGCGCTGGATCACTGGTTCCCGGCCGTGTTCGAAGTGCTCGAGTCCTGCGGCTATACCCCCGAACTGCTGTTCGGCATTACCATGGCCGAATCGCTCGTTGTGCTTTCGGCTGTGCTGGTAACCATGAGCGCTGTATTGACCCTGGCGGCAGTGCGCGCCTGACAGGCGCATCGTGTCGACGGTCCTGGCCGTCCCCGGATGGCCGGTTTCCGGTCAGAGGCTGGCAGGACCAGCCGGGTCAGGAAGGCGCCTGGCTTCCGGCAGGCGTCACCAAACAGTTGAGATTGACTGTTGCCAGCAACAGCATTGCCGCCATGGCGTTGTGAGCCGTCACCACCGGCAGAGGCAGTCCGGTGAGCACTGCTGAAATGCCCAATGCTGCCTGTATCACCAGGAAAACCATCATGCCGATGGCCGTGCTGCGCAGACGCCTGTGCCGCTTCAAGGCCCGGAGGGCCAGCCACCCGAGGTACAGGAAAGTCAACACGGCACCTGCCCGGTGTGTCATGTGCACGGTTTTCTGCACGCTGCCGGTGAGAATCCTGTGCTGGTCGTCCACAGCAAGCGGGCCAAACAGGTTGAAGCCCTGAATGAGGTTTGTGGCGGACGCCCAGTCGCCGTCGCAGCCGGGCAGCAGCGTACAGGACGGTCCGGCAAAAGTGGCACTGGTCACGGCACCCAGTGTGATCTGCACAGCCACCACAACCAGGCCCAGCAGCGCCCAGGGTCTCAAGCCGGTTGTTGCGTCGTCACCGGCGTCCATGGATTCCAGCGAACGTCGGCCCATCCACCACAGCAGCGCGAGCATTGCCATGCCGCCGAGAAGGTTGCCAACCGTGACAGCAGGCAGCTCCGGTGACGGGGTTCTGAATCCCAGCGCTGACAGAAACAGGGTCAGGGCGAAGGTCGACAGCGGCGCCGCAAGACCGATGCCCGCCGGGCGCTCTCCGCGCAGTGCCAGGAGTGTGACAGCAAAAACAGTCAGGCCAAGCAGGCTTGCCGTGGCGCGGTGTACCACGCCGGCCGTGGTGGCCGGCAGCAGGCTGCGATCGCCGCCGGCGGCCAGCTGTCCAAAACAGCCCGGCCAGTCTTCGCAACCCAGGCCGATACTTTCCAGGCGCAGGTAGGCGCTCAACAGGACAGCCGCCAGTGTCAGTATCAGTGCCACAAAAACAAGAAAGGTGAAAAGACTGCCTGTTTTTGTTCTTTCTGTCATGGGCCGGGCTTTGTCATTATGGGCGTGCCGCCATGACCAGGGGGCCTGTGAGCACAAAGTGCCAGTTTAATACACAGGCCGGACGACAATGTCAAAGGCCCGGACTGGTGGTTTTGTATTCGAATCGTTATAGTTTCCCATCGGCGCGGAAGGCGGCATTTCATGGCTGCCGGTCGCCCAGCGAGTGATTGGTCAATGTCGCCATGCGTGAAGAGTACGTATCAGCCCCGGTCCCGCACAGTCCCTTGATGATGGCTGAAGCAGGGGCGGGAAACGGCGGAGCCGTCACGGATGTTACGGAGTCGGCCTCGCACATCTCCGTATCGGCCTCGCCCGGCCCGGAGGCGGAAGCGGCGATCGACCGCGGGCGCGACGATTTGACGGTTTTCTTTGCCATCGGCGTGGTCATCGATGTCCTCATGGTGACCGCGTTCCTGATCTGGGCCGTCGGGCAATGGCGTAAAACGAAGAAGTAGGAGTGGAAGGCCGATGTCTGAAAAAACACCAAGACCCTATGGGACGCTTCTCCTTTTTGTTTTCTGGGCCCTGTTGCTCGCGGCGGTGTTTTACTGGATGCTTCCGGGCAAGACGGTTCCGCCGGAACTTCAGGCCGTGCTTCGTCCCGTGCCGAAACCCTTACAGTCGTTCGAACTGACCGACCAGCACCGCCAACCGTTCAATCTGGAGCGCCTGAAGGGGAAGTGGAGTTTTGTTTTCTTCGGCTATACCTATTGCCCCGACATCTGTCCGACAACGCTGTCGACCCTGACAGGCGTGGTCAAACAACTGCAGACCGATCCGCAGGGGTTGTCAAACATACAGGTCGTCTTCGTCTCCGTGGACCCGCAGCGTGATACCCCGGATGTCATCAAGGATTACCTGGCCTATTTCAACGAGACCTTCCAGGGCGTTACCGGCACGCAACAGGACATCGAGGCCCTGACACGCCAGTTCGGCGCCGGCTACATGAAAGAGTCGGAAACGGCGCCCGGCCAATACATGGTCAGCCATACCAGTTCGATTTTCCTGGTCGATCCATACGGTCGGTTGATGGCCTCGTTTTCTCCGCCCCATGACGCCACCACCATCGTTGGCCAGTTCCGGCAGATCCGTTCGCTTTTCTGATGCGCTGGTTTAGTGCGCCAGCCCGTCCTCCCCTTCGACATGAGGGAAAATACAGGATGCCCCGCAGGCTGGCAGGGCACGCTTCGCATCCTGTTGTTTGTGGTTCAGGAGACGGGAGTCCATGCCGCCGGGTTTGGCGAGGATAGAGCAGAGATGAAGAGTTTCCTGGTGAGTTTGTTCCTGTCGCTGTGCCTGCTGGCCGGGTGCACCCAGCAGGATATGAAAATACCCCTTGAGTTGAGCGGATTCATCGAAGAGTTGAAGGCGAATGGCGTGGATGGGACGCTGCTTATAAGGGCGCCCTTCAATGAAGATATGGAGTATGTCGCAGAATACACCATAGCAAGGTATGCGAGTACGCGTATCATTTCGCTGTTCAAGTTCAAGGATGCCGGAAAAGCGGAAAAGAATCTGCAGGACGCCTTGAAGAATGACAAATTGTCGGGACAGGCAAGCAATGGGGCCTTTGTCATGGCGGCAACCTTTTATCCCCCGGACGAGGAGGCAGTGGAGAAGATAAAAGCGCTTTTCCTGGCGCACGAGTTCCAGTGATGAAAACGACACGCTCTGTGCTGGTGTTGTCCGCCCTGGCGGCTGCGTTTGCAGCTGTCGTGCGTCTGGTGATACCGGAACGCGAGACGGCGCAGGACTGGCAGGAGCGTGTCAGCCGGTTCCGGGAAGCGGCGGCTCGCGCCGAGCCCCTGATCCAGGCCATCACAGCCTATACGTCCGACGCAGGGCACCCGCCCACGGCGCTCGCCGACATCGGTCCGGAGTACCTGGAGAAGCTGCCTGCCACGGGACTGCAGGAGTGCAACAGGTTCGAGTACCGGTCTCTCGCCCACAAGCAGGGGTCTATCCTGTGGTATGACCTGGGATCGAGGCAGGGGCAGCCCTACACCGGGCAGAGCATGTACAGCGATGGTGATCCCGATCACGCAATCCTGGTGTTCACCCTGGATTCGGAGGGAAAAGTCACCAGTGCCCTGATCGACCGGATGCCAAAAGGCCGCGAGCCGGAGCAATTCGACTCGGCACGCTGGCAGGCGGCGCGGGATCGCATCGGAATGGCGCTGGCGTTGTCCGAGACCTATCGATTGCACGGCATGCCCAGAGACGTGCTGGAGTCCCTGCTGGGGGTTCCCGACGGGAGCCGGGTTGTGCAAGCCGCGCCCTGGGAGTTGCGCATCAACTGTCCGACCGGATTGCTGAACCACGACACCTTCGTCTACTGGCCCACGCAGACGTATCCGCAGCACCTGTATGGCGGGACTACGGAACCCATCGGCCGGTGGGTCTATGTCCATAGCACCTTTAATTAACCCGGGCCAGGCTTTCACGCAGGTCGGCCAGTGATCCGACCGACCGGGGCTTGTTGCCCGATCCATAAACCCCGGAATGGAACGATATTGCGCCCGGCCCGTTTTCCGGATCCGTGTTCATGGTGATATAGAGGGCGCCGCTGTTTCCCTCGATATCGCTGAAACGGATTTCCGCACATCGCCCGGAGGAGGTCCGCGCCCCGGCCTCCCGTTGACCGCCGCAGGCGGTCAGCACATCCGGCCATATCACCATGCTGCGGGGTGGCAGCGCCGATTCAAGCCAGTCCATCAGGCTGATGTCGGCCATTCCCTTGCTCAGTAATGCCATCGACAGTGAACGGACGGTATCCGTCTTCAACCTCTGCTTGTCGGCGTCGAGGCTCACGGTCTCCACATGCCAGACAGCACCATTGTTCAGGGTCTGTACGCGCAGCGATTCAACACCCTTGAAGGCCGGCGAGCGGGCCGTGAAGCTGACACGGCCCTCGCCGGTTACACTGATTCGTTCATACCGTGGCGCACGGTTACCTTCGAAATCGGCGTCGCGGCAGTCAGCCGGGCCACCGGGTACGCAGGAATCCGGATTTTTGACCGGCTCGATCATGGCACGTGGCAAACGGCCGGGATCCCAGTTGATGAAATGCCCGCAGGCATCGAAGCTGATGTTGAATGCCTTCATTTTCACTATCAGGGTGTGATCATCAAACACGTAATAATCATCCTTCACCCTGAGAGCGGCTTCCCGTGCATTCTCGCTGCCCTGGACATCTGCCGCCCCCAGCGTGCGCCAGCCGGCGTCCTGCCGGTCATGTGCCGGAAATGTCGTGGTGTTTTCCGACCGGCACATCACGACGGCGTGTTCGCCCAGCGGCTTGAACGGGATATTGCGGTAATAGCGCACCACTTTCAGTTTGAACAGCGGCCCGTCGTGGAACAGGTATTCATCCAGCCGCTGGTTGGGGTTTCCGCAGGCAACGAACAGGGCGCAAAGGGCCATGATACAAACAGGGCGCGCAATCTTTTTCACGACAGTAACAAGGGGTTTTTTGTGATTGCCACGGCGGCGATGTAGATGAAACAAAGCTGGGCGGCGACCCAGGCGCTTACCCGGACCGTTTTTGTCCTGCCGTACGTCAGCGCCAGCATGCCAAGAGCGATGTAGAGAAACAGGGCGGCAAGCTTGGTCGTCAGCCAGGCATGCACAAAGGGGTATTGACGGATGGTGACAGACAGGAAGATCGCGCTTGCAAGCAATATCGTGTCGATCACCGGGGGTATGCGTCTGGTCCACTTGCGCTGCAAAAGCTCCGAGTCGATGATCATCCATATGCCGCGGATAAAAAACAGGATGAAGGTAACGACCACGCAGGAAACGTGAATATATTTCGCTATCACTGAAGCGGATCCCGTCGTCTGTTTTCCGTTTCTGGCATTGTGGTATTCTTTTGACAGGAAGTGCTCATTTCAAAACGGTCCAGCCTGCATCGGGTGCTGATGATGGAAATGCTTTATTTCACGGTCGCCGCCATATTCCTCTACCTGTTCTCCGACTGGATTCTCAACCAGATCGAGATCAGGCGCGGCAAGCGTTTCGAGCACCGCTCGCTGATATTCTTCGTGATTATCCTGGTGTTGTCCATGACGCTTTTCGAGCTGATCCAGCAATTCCGGCCCGGGACAACCCCTCCGGCGCCGGCCGCCGAACTGCGGACAGGCGAGGGGGGGCAAGCACCGCAACGGTGATTCGGCCCCGTCACTTGACGATAAAGACACCGCTCTCGGAGTTGAAATCCACCACCAGGAGCTGGGCCGGTTTCAGGTTCACCTTCTGCCGGTGCGTATAGGTGGGTCCTTTCACGTTGACGTCATCGTTCATTTCCACCGTCAGCGTATGTTCTCCCGCCGGCACCTTGGCGCTTCGGTAGATGTCGACGCCGAGGTCCTTGAACAGGCCGGGCGGCCGCGCCACTTCCTCGATGAGCAGCTTGTCGTCCAGCAGCAGCCGCACCGTGACGGGGGAACGCTCGCGCGGGCAGTCCATGGGGGTGCGCATGTTGGGCGGCAGCCTGGCCAGATCTTCCGCCGACAGCTTGCGGCAGGCCTCGCGGCGTTTGCCGGCATGGGCGAAGGCCACTGTGATGACCGCCTGGTCCGGTTGCAGTTGCGCGTAGGGCGGCGCGGCGGAGAAATACCACACCAGCAGCATGAATACCGTGTAGTTCAGTGCCTGCAGGGGGTAGCGCAGGAACCTAGGCATGACCCGCCTCCCGGTCCGTGGCATCGGACCCGCCCCGTTTCAGAGCGGCGACCCGTTGCTCGAATTCGGTGAGTTTCCGGCGCAGCTTGGCGGACTCGGTCACGGCGGCCCGGTACACGGTGATGCGGTCACGCTTCGCGCGTTGGCGCAGCGCCGGCATGCGTCTGCCCTCGAAACGCTGGTCCAGCCAGATGTTGCCCAGTCGATAATAACAGTCGCCGGTCCGGCAGCCGGTGATGAAGACCCCGTCCGCCCCCTGCTTTTGTGCGTATTCGACCAGCGTCGGGGGAATCATGCCGACACAGAAGAATTTCAGCACGGCGACGTTTTGTGACTGGAATTCGTCAATATCGACAGCATTCTCACAGCCGAACAGAATGATCCGCGTATCGCCACTGAGTCCGGCCAGCGCGGCTTCGGTGCGCGAGCGGATCTCGTCGATCGGGAACTGGGGCATGTCGATACCGGTTTCAAGTGTCTTCTGCGCATGGCGGAAGGGGTTGGAGGAATGGCAGGAGCCGACGCAGATGCCGCAGGCGCCGCACAGGCCTGGGTTGACGACGACTTCGTTTTCCCAGCGGGCCCCGTCGGTCCGCGCCTGAACCGTGATGGCGTCGAAAGGGCAGTCATCGGCGCACTGGCCACAGCCATTGCAATGATCGAGGTGAACTTCGGCCGCCGGCCCGGTTTTACCGGGTGGCAGCCACGGCATGATCATCAACAGCAGGGTGACGCCCGTCGTCAGAATCCAGACCTGGTCCGCCGGCCACTTGTCGAGCAGCGGGTAGACATTGAGATAGAACCAGTCGAGTTCGAGTACTGGCGGCACCCTGGAGAGGTCCGCCGGCGCATGGCTGGTCGCCGGCGCCAGTACCGACACCGCGAGCAGCGCCAGAAGACTGCCCACCGCCAGGCCGCGCGGTGCGCTGATGCTGACGTGGGAAAGCCGCTTGACGTGAATCCAGATGGCGAAGATCAGGAGTATCGGCTGTCCCAGCAGGTGCAGGAAGCCCATCAGGGTGAACAGCCGGTCGGTGAGCTGCCCCGCCAGGAAGTCACGCGCCATGGAACCCGACATCACCGGCAACGCATCCATGAGCTGCGAGGAGAGTACCGCAACATACAAGCCCAGTTCGTCCCACACCAGCCAGTACCCGGTAATGCCCAGGGTGATGACGAACCACAGGGTCGGCACGCCGGTGAACCAGGAAAACCAGCGGAAGCCACGGTAGCGGTCCAGCGAGAACTCGCGGAACATGTGCAGCAGAATAGTGACCACGGCGGCATCGGAGGCATAGCGGTGCAGGCTGCGCATGATGCCGGCCGCATACCACTGGTCATGGGTCATGTACTCTACCGAGGCATAGGCACCGGCAATGCTGGTGTCGAAAAATATGAACAGGTAGAGACCGCTGACCAGCACGACCCAGAAGAAAAAGAAGGCCAGCGTTCCCAGGTGATAAAGGGGATTCCACTCCGGGCCGAAAGACAGATTGAACCATTCCTCGAGCAGAAGGTAACTGCGTTTGACGGGATTAACGCGTTTGCTCACGGTATGCATCTCTCGGGTTTCTATGAGTGGGCGATACAGGCTGCTCACACAAGAGGAAGTGCGGGCGATTCTGCACAGTGAGAGTAATCAATGCCGGATTAACCGTCCTTGATATTCCTCAAGTGCGCGCGGAGCGCCGGCCCTGTCTGATTTCGCGTATCAGCAGGACAATGGCGGTGAGTATGATGGAAGCGCCGATAGCCATGCCGATAAAGAGGGAATAGTCGAAACGGTAGGCATCCAGTGCCGGGTCGTAGGTGGTGCAGAAGAAACGTACCTTGTCGATCAGCCCGGACAACAGGGTCTGGTTCGGCCTGGCTTGCCCCAGCACCAGTTCCTTGAGGGGTTCCACCAGCAGCGGGGTGTCGAACGCCTCGCCATAGACCTGTCGGTAGACGCGTCCGTCCGCGTCGATCACTGTCGTCTGCGTAATGTGATCGAAGCCGTTGGGTGACGCGAAGAACACGAAGCCCAGCTCCTTGCTCAAGGCATTGACGGTATCCGGGCTGGCGCTGAGCAGGTACCAGTCGCGGTCATCGATCCCCTGTTTGCTGGCGAAGTGGAGCATTGCCTGCGGGCTGTCATTGTAGGCATCGAAGCCCAGCACGGCGACGTTGAAACTGTCCTTACCCAGGGCTTCCCGGGCCTTGTCGACCACCTTGGCGAGATGACGGGTGGTCATGGGACAGATCTGGTAGCAGCTGGTATAGACCAGGCTCAACACCAGCGGTTTGCCGCGCAGGTCGGCCAGGGACAGGGCGTGGCCCCTGTGGTCGGTGAGGGGGTGGTCGCCGAGCAGTTTGCCGATGGCGTCCTGGCTTTGCCGCAGTGCTTCCTTGTAGCGGAACTCCCTGACCTGATCGGGCGGTGGTTTCCCGCCTGCCGGCCCGAATCCTGCGTCGGCAACATGGAAAAATGCCAAACAGAAAAACCCAAGCAGCAGAGCAAGAGACTTTGATGAATGTCGCATGGCCGGCTGTCCCAGTGGCGATTGACGCCTTGCTACGTTATCAGCCAATCAACTGGGCGTCGAGCACGGCAAACACCAGCAACACCGTCAATTGGACCAGGGAGGCGAAAAAGGCGCGCATGCCGTTCGCGGTGGAGGGATTCCGCACCAGCAGCAGGCTGCGGTATATGAAATAGCCGCCCCCGGCCATTGCGCCGAGCAGGTAGAGCCAGCCCAGACCGAAGAAAAAGGGCAGGACCGACATGCCCACCAGCAACAGCGTGTTGCCCAGCACCGCCTTGGCGGCGGTTCCGTCGCCCACCCTCACCGGCAGCATGGGGACCCCGGCGGCTTCGTAGTCCTCGTGCCGGGCAATGGCCAGGCTCCAGAAATGGGGCGGTGTCCACAGGAACAGCACGATGGCGAGGATGATGGGCACCGGCCCCAGGTGGGGGTCGACCACGGCCGCGCCGGCGAGTACGGCGAAACTGCCCGAGGCGCCACCGATGACGATATTTATCGAGGTGCGCCGTTTCAGCCAGATGGTGTAGACCACGGCGTAAAAGAAAGCGCCCAGAAATATGTACAGGGCGGCCACGCCGTTGAGGAGCAGGCCGGCCGCGCCCACGCCGGTCAGCAGCATTGCCCCTATCGCCGGCAGCCACCAGCGGCTGTGCGCCAGTGCACCGGTCACGAAGGGACGGTCGCTGGTGCGGCGCATGCGCGCATCGATGTCGGTTTCATAATACTGGTTGAAGGCGCCCGCGCTGCTGGCGGCCAGCAATACGGTGATCGCCAGTACCAACACCTGCCAGGCGGGCACCGCCTGCCCCGGTGTCACCACCAGGGCCACTACAGCGGTGGCCGCCATGACGATGCCGATACGTAACTTGAAGAGATTGGACAGCTGTTTCAGCATCGCCGGCCAGTCAAACTGCTGTGTCAAGGCGCCATCTGTGGATAGTCTTGGCATAATCGGGTACCCGTAAAATCAAAACGGGGCGGAGGTGGCGACCCCCCGCCCCGCATGGGCTTAGGTCCGGCGGCCTAGCCGAGTGGCCAGACCGAGGCCAGGTACTTCCAGTTGATGAAGTAGTACACAACAAAGGAGATCAGCAGCACCATCGCCAGGGCAAAGGTGCCGGGTGCCTCGAAACCGGCCGAACCATGCTCCTCGACGGGCGCCGCCATGGGCAGAACCTCGGGCTGCGCCGAGTAGGTGCTGCTCGACAGCGGCAGTCCGAAGCTCTGCAGCAGACCGGCCGACGGGTCCAGCTTCTTGCCGAATACCAGGGAGCCGACCGTGATGAGCAGGTAGGCGCCGCCGCCGATGACCGCAAGGACAGCGCCGATACCGGCGATACCCATCATGGTGTAGGCCATGCCCGAGTACTCGAAGCTCAATGCCGCGCCGGCGAAGTCCATGTCCCAATGACGCCGGGAAACGCCGAGCGTGCCGGCACCCAGCATGAACAGGACAAGGATGGTCATGCCGCCCCCGAACAGGTAAGGCTGCAGCTTGGCGAGCCCGGGCAGTATCATCTGGCGCCGGAACAGTACCGGGATCAGATAGTACGTGAGGCCCATGAAGGTCAGGGTCGTGCCGACCGCCACCGTGGCGTGGAAGTGCGCCGGGACATAGATGGTGTTGTGGATGATCAGGTTGATCTGCTCCGTACCCATCACCACGCCCGTGATGCCACCGATGAACCCGAAAATGATGATGGATATAAAGGTGGCGGAGAACGCCGGATTACCCCAGGGCGCCTTGCGCAGCCATTCGAACAGGCCGTGGGTGTACCCCTTCCTGCGCTGGGCGACCTCCATCGAGCCGGGCACCGTCAGGCCGTGGATCATACTGGCCAGGACTGCCAGGTACATGGCGTAACTGGTGTTGAAGATCTTCCACTCGGAGCTTATGCCCGGGTCCACCAGGATGTGGTGCGCGCAGGCCAGTTGCAGGAACAGGATGTAGAGCAGGAAGGCCGTACGGCTCACCTTCTCCGACATGGGCCGGGCGCCGAACACCAGACCGGCAACGAGGTACCACACCGATACGTGCGCGGCGACGTTGATCTGCTGGGATGAATGGCCCATGCCCCACCAGATCACGCGGTACATTTCCGCATCGATATGGCCGATATAGCCGATCGACCAAAGGAACGTCGGGACCAGGATGATCGCGCCGCTGGCGATGGTGAACACCGCGATAATGGCGGCGGTCATGGCGCCGAAGGTGACCAGGGGGATGGACCCCTCATAGGTGCGCTCGTTTCTGGCGACCACCAGTGTGCCGAAGAACACGAAGCAACCGATCAGGGCGCCGACCGCAAACAGGATCAGGCCCAGGTAGAAGTGCGGCGCCGCCTGCATGGGAACGTAGGAGGTCATCATGACGCTGGAGCCGCCCTGGAAGATGGCCACGTTGGTCGTGACCGCTCCGATCAGCATCAGCGCAAAGCCCAGCCAGGCCCAGCGCGGCCCCGCGAGCCTGCACCTCAGCAGGGTCGACGATGCAAAGTAGAGAATCGCCATTTCGAAGAAAATGATCCAGAAGATCAGCGCATCGATGCCGTGGGCCGTCAGGAACATATAAAACTGGTCGGCGGGCAGCAGGTGAACGGCGGGCCAGCGTGTCAGCGCCACGCCGAGGGCAAGAATACCGGCTACCAGCAGGGAGACGGCAGCGGCGACCGCGTTGACCTTCATCAGGCTTTCCGCGTTCTTGTCGAAATAGAGCCCCGAGTCAGGGCAAAGTCTGAAGTTTGCCATTGCTCATCACTCCTTCACGTAGATTCTGCCGAGCATGCTGTGGTGGCCGATACCGCAGTACTCGTTGCAGACCACGCCGTATTCACCGGCGACGTCGGGGGTAATATCCAGCACCATTTCATAGCCGGGCACGACCTGCATGTTGATGTTGACGGGCTGAACGGAGAATCCGTGTTGCCAGTCCATGGAGGACAGGTGCAGGCGGTAGGTCTTGCCCTTTTCCAGTTCCAGGATAGGCCACCATTGCCAGAGCCGTGCCAGCATGTAGACGTCGCTGCCGGCCGGCGGGGCCACGACGGGGATCTGCTGGTCGGTTTCATAGCGGACCGTGTACTTGTCGACCATGGCCTGGACCTTGGGTCCGTACTGGGCCGGCGTGGTCTGGTAGGCCTCGTTGGACAGGTTCTGCTTTCCATAAACGTGCCAGTACGGCATCATGAAAAACATGATCAGGCACCAGATCAGCGCGAGGGCAATCCAGATGATCTCGTCGCGGCCAACCGGCACCTTCCACCAGATTCGATGGGCAGGCGGTAAATAAGAGGTCATGGCTGGGGTTTCCTCCCTGGGTGTTGATTATGGTGCGATGGGCACGCTGATGATTTCCATAATGCCCCAGATAATGTAGAAAACCGTGGGCATTACGACACCGATGAAAAGCAGCAGGAACGGATTTTCCAGCAGGGCCTGCATCGCCGGAATATGTTCCTCGTCGTTATTGGGGGTATTACCTGGATCAGCCATGGCTCTCTCCTTCGTGAACGTTTGTTATGCGGGTGATTCTGCTTATTCCACGATCAGTTAGTGTGATGATCTTTAATCCATAATGGATCCTCCTTGATTTAAGTCAATTGGCCCATAAATTAACTCGAACCCCCCATAATGTTTCATAACTCAAATTTATTGCCCCCGGGGGGGTAATATAGTCCGCCCGGCGGAGGCGGGCTGCCCGCCCTCTGCCTGATCCCTGGCGGAAAAACCGAGTCGAGAAGGAACACCTATGACGTCAATCAGCAAATTCTTCACTGCCCAGCATCGGACCTGCGACAGGGCATTTGAAAAAATGGAAGAGGCTGTCAGCCGCGACGACTGGCCGCGGGCCGAAGCCTTATATTCGGAACTGAGCCGGGATACCCTGCAACACTTTTCCAACGAGGAAGATGCCCTGTTCCCCTTGTTCGAGGAAAAAACCGGCATGCAGGCCGGGCCCACGCAGGTAATGAGAAGTGAACACGTCGAACTCAGGGAACTGATGCAGCGCATGGGCGATGCCGTTCGGGCCAGAGACCGTGATACGGCCCTGGGCACGGCGGAAACGTTTTTTCTTTTCCTGCAGCAGCACAACGTCAAGGAGGAACAGGTACTGTACCCCATGGCGGACCAGGCACTGCAAGGCTCACTGCAGGAACTGTCTGCCAGGGTGCCCGGCTTCGAGTCTTCAGAATAGCGTATGAACAGGCGCCACCTGGACGTGCGTGGATTGGAAGCGCCGGAACCACTGCAGAGGATTCTCAGTGAACTCGATTCCCTGCAAGGCGGCGAACAGCTGGACGTCATCCATTGGCGTGACCCGCTGCTTCTGTACCAGGTTCTCGACAAGACGGGATGGAAGTACAAGACCAGCTACGACGGCAAGACCCGCGCCTATCTGATCAGCATCTGGAAAGACGAACAATGAACCTGGGCGCGCTCGCCCTGGAAAACGCGCCGGCGTTCCGGACGCCGCTGCGTTTCTTTCTGACCGCCCCCGTTTTCGGTATGGCCGCGGCCATCATTATCCTTCTGGACGGGGGGCATCTGTTCCAGTCGCGCTGGTTGGCGGCATCACTGGCGGTCACCCACGTCTTTACCCTGGGTTATATCGCCATGGCCATGCTGGGTGCCCTGTTTCAGATGCTGCCGGTGGTGATGGGCGTTTCCCTGCCGCAGTCGGATCGAGTGGCCACGCTTGTGCACCTGTCGATGACGGCGGGCACGCTGTGCCTGGTATCGGCGTTCCTGACGCGGCTGCCGGCACTCTTCGCGGCGGCCACCGTTTTTCTCGTGCCGCTGTTGTTCTTGTTCGGCATGGCCGTTGTCGTTGCCATCTTCAGGGCCGGAAAGATCACCACCACTTCGCGCGCCGTTCAACTGGCCGCGCTCGCTTTGATCGTTACCGTCGTCATCGGCGGCCACCTGGCCTCGGGCCATGCCTTCGAAGCGGTATCGCTGAACCGCACGTTGACAAACCATCATGCCGCCTGGGGTGTCATCGGTTGGATATTCGTTCTGGTCATTGCTATTTCCGAGCAGGTGATTCCCATGTTCCTGACCACGCCCCCGTATCCGCGCCTGTTCAACAAGGGACTGGCCTGGCTGATGATCCTGCTCCTGTCTGCCGGCGGCCTGCTGCCATGGCGGGGCCTGGAACAGGCATCCGTCGTCCTGGGCAGCGTGCTGATGCTGGCCTATGCAATGCTTACGCTGTATCTGCTGGCGAAGCGGCGCAGAAAGCGCACCGACATGACCAACCGGTTTTGGCAGCTTGGCATGGTCTGCCTGGTGTTCGGCGCAGGCATCAATGTGTACGGCTATTTCGGAGGGGTGCTTGCCGGGGCGGACATGTCAATCCTGTCGGGGCTGTTCCTGCTGGCCGGATTCGCGGTATCCCTCATCAACGGCATGCTCTACAAAATAGTGCCTTTCCTTGTGTGGCTGAATCTTCGTATGCCGGCGGTCATGGGGAAACTCAAACCCGGAACCAGATACTACACACCGAATATCCACGAAGTCATCGATTTGCGGCCCATGAGGCTGCAATTCATGGTTCACGTAACGGGTCTGCTGCTGCTCGTGGCGTCGGTATTCCTGAAAGGTTTCCTGGTCTATGTTGCGGCGACAGCGCTGCTGCTTTCCAACCTGCTGCTGCTGGTCAATCTCTCCCATGCCGTCGGGCTGTACCGGAAGTATTCCAGGGGCCTGCCCGGCTAATCATGTTGTGGAGGTTTCTGCGGGTCACGAGGCCCATATTGAACACGAGCTGGTCAAGGCCCAGATCGCATTTCGTCGTGACTGGCTAGCTCATAATGGATTCAACATCAATAACTTGGTATCGCTTACGGCACGTGGAGACTCAATGGAACCGACCATTCGCGACGGTGACCTGTTGCTTGTTGATACCAGCCAGAAGGACGTTGTCGAGGATGGCATTTACGTTCTGCACCTCAACAACCACCTTCTGGCCAAGCGCCTGCAGCGCCTTCACGACGGATCCATTAGAATCAGTAGCGACAACCCAGCCTACGCCGAGGAAGTTGTTACTTCCGGTGAGCTGTCCACACTAGACATCATCGGTCGGGCTGTTTGGTCTGGTCGGCGAATCTAAATGGGATATTTAAGATGCTGTTTATTAATGTGATTATTACAGTTCTTTTTGCCACATTATTAACCGTCTCATAATTATTTGAACATATGCGTGTATATTGTAAAATATGCGCATGAATACAACGGATGCACGCAAGCTGAAACACGGGGAACTGACGGAGCTTCGCAAGCGAGGT
>Ga0256830_1000918_pt1 | contig 21898 bp, 15 predicted proteins | sample 128326metaG_FD_190537 | JGI IMG/M metagenome (GOLD analysis project Ga0256830, IMG submission 190537) | Hydrothermal vent microbial communities from Lau Basin, Pacific Ocean - 128-326 | ecosystem: Environmental > Aquatic > Marine > Hydrothermal vents | place: Pacific Ocean: Lau Basin | collected... | reverse complement strand
TCCCGCCGGCCCTCGGCCTCCGGGAGGGCCAGGACCGCCTCGGGGGCTCCCTGCCGCGAGGCCCGGCGCAGCAGGGCCAGGACGCGGTCGAGGCCCGGTCCGGGAAGGGCCTCCTGGGCGAGCCAGGGCGGCTCGGCGCGCAGGCCCGCCTCGACCCAGGCGGCGACCCCCGGATGGTCGAGGCGGGCCAGCAGCCGCGCCTCGCGCTCCAGCCGGGTGCGCGCGGCGGCGTCCCCGGCACGGGCGAGGAGCTTCACCGCCGCCCGCTGCCGCGCCCGCGGGTCCCAGCCCTCCCGCACCTCGGAAGAGGCCCCCCGGCCCAGGAGCCGGCCCAGTTGGAAGCGGCCGGCGCGCGCCGGAGCCGGTTCGGCGGCAGGGCCGATCCGCAGGAGAAGGGGGACGTCCTCGGCCATGGGAAGGCAGGCCGCCTTCCATCCTACGATGGCTTCCGTGCCGAGGACCGACTCCCCCCACCTGATCCTGGGCGGGTGCACCCGCCCGGCCATGCGGACCCTGGAGGTCCTCTCCCCCGAGGACGGCGGCCTCCTGGCCGAGGTGGGCCGGGCCGGGCCCGGGGACTTCGAAGAGGCGATCCGGACGGCCGCCGCCTGCCGCCGGGCCCTCGCCGAGGAACCGGCCTGGAGGCGGAAGGAGCGCCTGCGCGCCCTGGCGGAAGCCCTGCGGCTTCGGGCCGCGGAGGCGGCGGAGATCCTTGCCCGGGAGGCAGGCAAGCCGCTGCGCTACGCCCGTGGCGAGGTGGAACGGGCGGTCACGACCCTGGAGCTCTCCGCCGAGGAGGCCGGCCGTCTGGATGGCCGCCTCCAGCCCCTGGACGGTCTGCCGGCCGGTGCCGGCCGCCTCGCCCTGGAGCGGCGCGTCCCCCGCGGCCTCTGTGCCTTCATCACCCCCTTCAACTTCCCCCTGAACCTGGTCTGCCACAAGATCGGGCCGGCGATGGCGGTGGGCGCTCCCTGGATCCTGAAGCCGGCGGAGAAGACCCCCCTCTCCGCCCTGTTCCTCGGGGAGCTCCTCCAGGACTGCGAACCGCCGGCGCCCGAAGGGGCCTGGTCCATCCTCCCGGCCCTGCCCGAAGACGCCTCGGCGCTGCTCCGTTCCGAGGAGGTGCGCGTCCTCTCCTTCACCGGCTCGGCGCGGGTCGGCTGGAAGCTCCGCCGGGAGGCTGCCGCGCCGACGGTGATCCTCGAACTGGGTGGGAGCGGCGCGACGATCCTGGCCGAGGACTGGCCCCTGGAGGACGCCCTGGACCGCTGCGCCCGGGCCGCCTTCGCCTATTCCGGACAGGTCTGCATCTCCCTGCAGCGGCTGCTGGTGCCCGAGACCCTGCGGGAGCCGGTGCTCGCGGGCCTGGCGGAGCGTGCGGCCTCTCTGCGCCGCGGCCCGGTCCTGGACGAGGCCACCGAGATCGGTCCCCTGATCCGGGAGCCGGAGGCGCAGCGCGTCTGCGCCTGGATCGAGGAGGCCGTCGCCCGGGGGGCGCGCCTGCACGCCGGCGGCGGCCGCGACGGCGCCTTCGTCGAGCCCGCGGTCCTGGAGCGGGTGCCCCACGACCTGCCGCTGTGGCGGGAGGAGGTCTTCGGGCCGGTGGTCGTCGTCGAGACCTGGCGCGACTTCGACGAGGCCCTGGAGCTCGCCGGAGAGGGCCCCTGGGGGCTCCAGGCCGGTCTCCTCACCCGGGACTGGGAGCGCATCCGCCGCGCCTGGTCGCGCCTGGAGTGCGGCCAGATCCTCGCCGGCGACACCTGCATGTTCCGGGTGGACTCCATGCCCTACGGCGGCACGAAGCGCTCCGGCCTGGGCCGGGAGGGCGTGCGCGACGCGGTGCGTGCCCTGACCGAGGCCCGGACCCTGATCCTGCCCGGCTGAAGGTGGCGTCTCAGGCGCCGCCGGCGAGATCCCGGTCCACCCGGCCGCGGCCGGCCGCCTTGGCCCGGTAGAGGGCGGCGTCGGCCCGGGACAGGAGATCCTCGAAGGAGTGGATCCCCGCCGCCGGCAGGACCGCCAGCCCGGTGCTCACGCCCGGGACCACCGGCGCCTCGGCAGCCTCCGCGGCCAGGACCTCGGCGGCGTGACGCCGCAGGCGCTCGGCCACGCTGAGGCCGCCGGCGCCGTCGGTCTGGGGCATGAGAACGACGAACTCGTCGCCACCGAGGCGGCCGACGAGGTCGGTCTCGCGCGCCCCGCCCTGAAGACAGGCGGCGAAGGTCCGGAGCAGGCGGTCGCCCTGCAGGTGGCCGAGGCTGTCGTTGATCTGCTTGAACCAGTCCAGGTCGAAGAGGGCCAGGGCCAGCGGAGAGCCGTAGCGGAGACTGCGCGCGCACTCCATCTCGCCCGCCCGCTCCAGGGCGCGGCGGTTCAGGACGCCGGTGAGGGAATCCCGCAGGGCGAGGTCCTCCATGCGCCGCCAGGCGGCGCGGGCGCCCTGGGCGCGGCGGAAATCGGCGACGGTCCGGCGCAGGCCCCGGGCCAGGGCGGCCCGGTCCACCTTGCGCACGTCGAAGACCGGGAGCCCCGGCCGCAGTTCGTTGAGGCTGCGGACGAGGCGGCGCGGGAGCTCCGGCGGCGTCTCCGGGCCGAGGAGGACGGCGTCCACCTCGGAGGTGCGCACCGCCCGCAGGACCTCCTCCTCGGAGCGGGCGCTGCGGTGGAGGATGCGCAGGCCCTGGGCCCGGAGGGCCTCGAGGAGGCGCACCCCCTCCCGCGGGGGGGCTCCCAGGACCAGGACCTGGAGCAGGGGCTCGGCCCCCTCCTCCTCCCGGCTGGCGCCGGCGGCGGAGTCCTGGAGGTTGCGGAACAGGCCGGTCAGCCGCCAGGCGGCCCGGCGCACCCGCTCGAGACCGGGACGCAGGTCCTCGGGCACCCGGGCGAGGTCGGTGTCCTCCCAGGCGGCAGCGAGACGCAGGGCGGCGAGCGGCGACTCCAGCTCGCCCAGGGAGGTCCCGAGCAGATCCAGGAGCAGGTCGAACTGCTCCCGCGAGGCCTCGGCCTCGGCCTGGGCGATCTCCTCGCTCAGGTCGTAGAGGTGGAGGACGAGGAACTGGACGCCGCCGGCCCCGTGCACCGGGGTGGCGCGCAGGCGGACGGTGCGGCGGCTGCCGTCCGGGAGGGTGAGACGCACGCGCCCGGTCCAGGCCCGGCCGTCGCGCAGGGCATCCCAGAGGGAGCGGCGCAGGCCCTCGGCGCCCTCGGCGTGGGCGAGGATGCGGTCCAGGTCCAGGGCGTCGCCGGGCTGCAGCTCCCCGGAGCGGAACCAGGACCAGAAGGCGCGGTTCGCCAACTGGACCGATCCTTCCAGGCTGGCGAAGACCACGGGGTCCTGGACCCCTTCGAGGGCGGCGATGAGACTCTCTCCCAGGGGCGGCGGCCCGGAGAGGGAGGAGGAAGGCATGGACGAAGAGGAAGGGGAATCCACGGAAGGTTCGGCCCAGGTGGGGATGGGGTGCCGGAAGTCGGGACCGGTTCGGATACGCCACCGACGGGGCTAAGGTTACCGGCGATGGCCCCGAAAGGCTCCGCCTTCCTCGAGCCGGGCGAGCGCCTGGTGCTCGTGAGCAACCGGCTGCCGGTGGTCCTGCGGCGGAGCGAGGAGGGTCTCGAGGTCCGCAGCGCCGCCGGCGGCCTCGCCAGCGGCCTCGGCGCCCCCCACCGCGAGGGCGGCGGCCCCTGGATCGGCTGGCCGGGCCTCGTGACCCCCGACGGGCGGCTGCCGGCGGAGGTCCGGGAGGCCCTGGCGGCGCGCCGCATGAAGGGCGTCGGCCTGCGCCCCGAGGAGCACCACCGCTACTACACCCTCAGTTCGAACCGCTGTCTCTGGCCCCTGTGCCACTACTTCACCGAGGAAGTGCGCTTCGACCCGGAGGCCTGGCGCAGCTACGAGGCCATCAACCGCCGCTTCGCCGAAGCCACCCTCGAAGAAGTCCGGGACGGGGATCTCGTCTTCGTCCACGACTTCCACCTGGCCCTGGTCCCGGGGCTCCTGCGCGAGGCGCGGCCGGATCTGCGCATCGGTTTCTTCCTCCACATTCCCTTCCCCAGCAGCGAGGTCTGGCGCATCCTGCCGGTGCGGCGCCAGGTCCTGGAAGGGCTCCTGGGGGCCGACTTCCTCGGCTTCCACACCCTCGACTACCTGCGGCACTTCCGCGTCAGCCTGCGCCGCGTGCTCGGCCTGGAGCCCGGAGCCACCCAGGTCGAGGTCGGGCGCCGAACGGTGCGCTTCGCCGCCGAACCCCTGGGCATCGACGGCGAGGCCTGGATCCGGCGCGCCGGCCAGCCCGCGACCGCCGCCGCCCTGGGCCGCCTGCGGGAGGCGGCGGCGAAGCGGCGCGTGATCCTCGGCGTGGACCGCCTGGACTACACGAAGGGCATCCCCGCCCGGCTCCAGGCCTTCCGCACCCTCCTGGAACGCCGCCCGGAGCTGGCCGAGGAAGTCCTGATGATCCAGGTGGCGGTGCCGAGCCGGGTCGAAGCCGATGAGTACCGCAGCCTCAAGGAGGAAGTGGACCGTCTCGCCGGCGAGATCAACGCCGCCTTCGGGCGGCCCGGCCTGCAGCCTCTCCACTACCAGTTCCGTGGCGTCCCGCCGGAAGAGCTGAGCGCCCTCTACCAGCTCGCCGACGTGGCCCTGGTGACGCCCCTGCGCGACGGCCTGAACCTCGTCGCCAAGGAGTTCGTGGCCTCGCGCACCCGCGAGGACGGGGTCCTGGTCCTGGGCGAGTTCACCGGCGCGGCCTGGGAGCTGGGCGAGGCGCTCCTCGTCAACCCCTTCGACCGCGAGGGCCTGGCCGATGCCCTCGAAGAGGCCCTGGCCATGCCCGCCGAGGAACAACGCCGGCGCATGGCCCCCATGCGCCGGCGGGTGCTGCGCCACGATGTCCACCGCTGGACGGCGCGCTGTCTGGAGGGCATCCGCCGCGCGCGCCTCCCTGAGGCCCCTCCGCTCCTGCGTGGTTCTGTCCGCGAGGATCTCTTCGAGGCCTGGGCGGCGGCCCGGGATCGAGTCCTCTTCCTCGACTACGACGGCACCCTGAGAGAGTTCGCGCCGCGCCCGGAACTCGCCGCCCCGGACCCCGCCCTCCTCGACCTCCTCCAGCGTCTCGGCAGCGCCCCGAGCCTGCGCACCTGGATCGTGAGCGGGCGCACCGCCGCAACCCTGGAGGAATGGCTCGGAGGCTCGGGCTGCGGCCTCGTGGCCGAGCACGGCGCTCTCCTGCGGCCGGCGGGCGGCGAGGCCTTCCGCCCCCTCTTCCACCTGCCGGATCCGGCCTGGAAGGAGAGTGTGCGCCCGGTCCTGGAAGTCTTCCGGGAGCGGGTCCCCGGCTCCCATATCGAGGAGAAGCATGCCAGCCTCGCCTGGCACTACCGCCAGGCCGCGCCCGGAACCGGCCCCTGGCAGGCCGCCGAGCTCCAGGCCCACCTGGCCGAGGTCCTCCAGAACCTGCCGCTGGAGGTCCTGCGCGGCGACCGGGTGATCGAGGTCCGGCCTCAGGGGGTGGACAAGGGGGGAGCGCTGCGGGAGATCCTGCGCGATGCCGAGCCGGGCCTGGTCCTGGCCGCCGGCGACGACCGGACCGACGAGGACCTGTTTCGCGCCCTGCCCGCGGGAGGGACCGGGATCCTCGTCGGCCGGCGGCCCTCGGCCGCCCGCTACCGTCTGGACTCCCCGCAGGAGCTCCGCAGCCTCCTGGCGGAGCTCCTCGCACTCCTCCCCCGCGGCCGGGCGGCGGCCGGAGGCGGGAGCACGGGCCGGGAGGCCAACTGAAGCCCCTCGCCGCCCCGCGCCGATGAAGGACAGGAAAACCGAAACACCGCCATGTCCGGACCGCGCCCGCAAGCCTCCCCCTCCGCCTCCTCCCTGGAGGAGCTCCCCGTGCGCCTGGACCACGGCGTCATCGGCAACGGCTGCATGCTCGCCCTGATCGCTCCGGACACCGGCGTGGACTGGCTGTGCATGCCACGCTTCGACTCGCCCTCGGTCTTCGCCCGGCTCCTGGACCGGGAGAAGGGCGGAACCTGGCGCTTCCTGGTGGACGGCAAGCCGGTGCGCGGGAACACCAAGTACGTCCGCAACACGAACGTCCTCCTGACCCGCTTCGAGACCCCGGACTGGGCCTTCGACCTCTTCGACTACATGCCGCGGATCCCGAGCGGCCTGCGCGTGCACACGCCGCTTCGGGTCATGCGGGTCCTGAAGCCGCGGCGGGGCGCGCCGCGCATCACCATGGAGTTCGACCCGCGCCCGGACTACGGACGCAAGGAGGCACGGCTCGTCCCCTTCCGCAACGGCGTGGCGGTGCACGGCGGCGAGGCGCCCCTGAGCCTGTTCAGCAACGTCCCTGCCCCCTACATCATCCAGGGCCAGTCCTTCGCCCTCGACCGGATGCGCTACTTCGGGCTGGAGTACGGCCCGGCCGGCGAGCCGCCGCACATGGACGAGATCCGCCGCGATCTCGACCTGACCATCGCCGGCTGGCGCCAGTGGGCCCAGAACCTGGCGCTGCCGGGTTTTGCCGACCGGCAGGTGATCCGCTCGGCCTTGTGCCTGAAGCTCCACGCCTACGAGGAGACGGGCGCCATCATCGCCGCCTCGACGACCAGCATCCCCGAGGCCCTCGGCGAGCCCCGTACCTGGGACTACCGCTACTGCTGGCTGCGGGACGCGGCCTTCACCGTCGAGGCCCTGCGCCGGGTGGGACATTTCCAGGAGGGGCGCAACTTCATGCACTTCGTGCGCGACGTCGTCGAGGGCGGGGCGCTCCAGCCCCTGTACGGCATCGGCGGCGAACGCGACCTTGAGGAATACGAACTGCCGCACCTGGAGGGCTTCCGCGGGACGAAGCCGGTGCGCATCGGCAACAAGGCGGCGGAGCAGGTGCAGAACGACCTCATGGGGGAGGTGGTCCTGTGCCTGCGCACCCTGCTCCTCGACGACCGCGTCGAGTTCCACCGGCCCGAGTCCTGGTACCCGATCATCGAGCGCATGGTCCTGGAGGCGCGCATCGCCCAGGACGATCCCGACCTCGGCATCTGGGAGTACCGCGCCGGCCCGCGGGTCCACACCTTCTCCCAGGCCATGTGCTGGGCGGCCATGCACCACGGCGCCGCCCTGGCCCGCAACTTCGGCCGCGCAGCCGAGTCGGCGCAGTGGAGACAGGAGGCCGAGACCCTGCGCCAGCGAATCCTGGAGCAGGCCTGGCAGCCCTCCCTCGGCATGTTCACCGAGACCTACGGCGGCACCGATGCCGACGCCTCGATCCTGCTGCTGCCGATCCTCGGCCTGCTTCCAGCCACGGATCCCCGCTTCCAGAGCACCCTGGAGAAGTACCGGAAGATCCTGGTCCGGGACCGCGGCGTCATGCGCTACGTGCACCAGGACGACTTCGGCGATCCGAAGAGTGCTTTCACCATCTGCAGTTTCTGGTGGATCGAGGCCCTGGCCCTGGCCGGCCATCTGGACGAGGCCATCGACCGCTTCCACACCGTCGCCGGCCACGCCAACGAGCTCGGCCTGCTGAGCGAGGACGTCAGCCTGGAGACCGGAGAACTCCTGGGCAACTTCCCTCAGGCCTACACCCACGTCGGTCTGATCAACGCCGCCTGCACCATCGGCACGCTGCTGCGCGTGCGCGAGGGGCGCTTCCACGCCTGGTCCTGACCTCCCTTGCGCCGCCTCAGGCCACTCCTCCTCCTGGCCCTCACCTCCTCCCTCCAGGCCCAGGAGGAGTCCGAAGCCGAACCGCCGGCGGTCCGGAGGGAAACGCCCTCCTGGTCCCTGAGCGGTGGCTTCCGCCACCTCGGCGGCGCCGGACTCGGTCCCGGAGCGGAGGTCTCGGTCGCCCGCAGCGACTTCGGGGCCTGGCTGGGGCTTCCCCTGGGCGGCGGCCACCGTCTGAGCCTCGGTCCCTACCTGCGCCAGTACGACTACCGCTTCGACGGCACGAGCCCCCTCGGCTCCGACCCCTTCAGCACGATCCGAAGCCTCGGCTTCCGCGCCTCCCTCAGCGATCCCCTCGGCGAGGACTGGCATCTGACGAACACGATCCTCGTCGAGAACACCGAGAGCCCCGGAGCAAGGCTCTCGGGACGGACCGGCAAGTGGATCGCCTGGGCCGGCTGGGAGACCAGCGAGGACCTCACCTTCTACGGAGGCGCTTTCTTCTTCGAGGGCATCGAGGAGCGTTTCGCGGTGCCGCTCCTCGGCTTCTCCTGGGACTTCGCCCGCAGCCTCGGCCTGCGCAGCGACGCCCGGGGCACCCGCCTGGAGTACCGCGCCGCGGAGGACTGGCGCCTGTCCCTGGGCTGGGACGCCGACGTGTCCCAGGCCCGCCTCGCCCCCTCCGACGCCGTGCCGGACGGCGTCCTCCAGCACCTGGAGTTCGACCTCGGGATCCAGGCCTCGTGGCAGCCGGCTCCCGGCCGCAGCCTGCGCTTCGGCCTCCTCACGAACCTGTTCCTGGACCTGGAGCTCCAGGACGCCCGCGGCCGCCGGGTGGCCGACGCCCAGGGCGATCCGGGCTGGATCCTCTTCCTCCACGGCCTGTGGACCTTCTAGGGCCGGCGTTACCCTGGAGCGCGATGCGCTGGATCGTCTCCCTCGCCCTCCTGGCCCCGGGCGCCTGCACGGCCTTCACGCCGACCCCCGCCACGCAGACGCGGGACCTCGAGCTCCTCGGCCCCTTCGTGAGGGTCCTGCCGCCGGCCTCCGTGCGTGTGGCCCCGGACGGGACCGTGGATCTGCGCGAGCTCCGGGAGCGGGGCGGCCTGCGCTTCGTGGACGGGCAGGAGCCCCGAAACCACCCGGCGCTCGCGGCCGCCTGGAAGGCGGGGCGCGCCCCGGCCTACGGCCTGCTCGGCAGCAACGGCGAACAGCGCCTGCGCGTCCTGGAACTGCGTGTCGCCGAACCCTGGACGGCCCCGCACGCCGAGCTCCGTGCCCGCGCCCTCCACCCGGTGCCCTTCACCCTCAGCCTCCTGCGCGAGAGCGACAGCGGCAGCGAGGTCCTGGCCGCCGCGCCCTCCGTCATCTGGGGCGGCACCGAGGGGGCCGAGGGGCCGGGTGTCCACTATGCCGAGGCCGTCTTCGCCCTGCCGGAGAACCGGATCCCCGGCTACACCCGCCTCCGCCTCCTGGTCCAGGAAGCCGGAAGCGGCTGGACCGCCGCCGACGAGATCCGGATCGAGCCTCTGCCCTGGACGCCGCCGGGCACCCACGACCGCGCCGAGGACCCCACTCCCTAACGCGCCCGGATCCAGAGGAGTTCGACCTCGGGATCCACCTGCAGGGAGCGCACCGGCGGATCCTCGAGCTCCAGGACCTCCTCGGCCTCGTCCACCTCGAACACCCTGTCGAAGGCCTGGCCGCCCGCTCCGGTCCAGCGCAGGCGCAGGCGGAAGCGGTAGGGCTCGCCCTCCTGCTCCTGGTGCAGGAGCACTCGCTCGTCCCCCGCTTCCAGGCGCAGAACCGGGCAGCCGGGACGGTCGAGCCACTGCTCGAAGAACCAGCCGAGCTCCCGGCCGCTCGCCTCTTCCAGGGCTTCGCGCAGGCTGTCCGTATCCACCGAGCGGCCGCGGTTCGCCAGGAACCAGGAGCGCAGGCCGCCGAAGAAGGCCTCGTCCCCGATCTCGCCGCGCAGCATGTGCAGGATCCAGGCCCCTTTGGGATAGGTGTTCCGGTTCAGGACCTGGTCCGGCTTCTCGTAGCCGTCCCAGCGCACCGGCAGGCGGAAGGCCTCCGGCGCGGAGGCCCAGGAGCGGCGCATCTGCTCCAGGCTGCGCGCCAGCGGCGGGCCGCCGGTCGCGGCGTCGAGCCACGGTCCGAAGTAGCTGGCGAAGCCCTCGCTCAGCCAGACCTCCTTCCAGGAGCGGTAACCGACGCCGTCGCCGAACCACTGGTGGGCGAGCTCGTGGGCCAGGATCGAGGCGCCGAAGCGCGGCGACTCGAAGAGGTTCTCCATGACGAAGGTGTTGCCCGCGTTCTCCATTCCTCCCCATCGCGTCGGCACCTGGACCACACAGTACTTCTGGTAGGGATAGGGGCCGAAGGTCTCCTCGAGCAGAGCCAGCCACTCGGCGTGGTGGACGAGGCCGCGCCGCGCCCGGGGCAGGTCCTTGCGATAGATCCGGTGCGGCACCAGCCGCGGGTCCCCTCCCTCCTCGACCCGGGCGAAGGGCGCCACCGCCAAGGCCAGGAGATAGGTCGGAAGCGGTTCCTCCGGACGGCTCACCCAGCCGAACCAGCCCTCCGCCACCGGGCGCCGTGCCGCCGGCGGCACCGGACTGTCCTCGGGCCAGGCCTCCCCGGCCTCCAGACGCCGGCCGCGGCCGCTGCAGACGGCGTCGAAGCCTTCGGGAATCTCCAGCTCCAGGGCAAAGCGAGCGCGGTCGGAGGGGTCGTCCTCGCAGGGCAACCAGCCGCGGGCGCGCACCGAGAAGTGGTCGGTGAAGGCGCAGGGCTCGCCGTAGCGGGTGTCGAAGAAGTAGAGTCCGTCGGGCGGGCGGCCTTCGAGGCGCACCCGGAAGGCGAAGACCTCGCCGGCGGCCAGGGTGCGGCCCGGATCCAGGAGCACGCGGTCCCCGTCCTGGGTGAAGGAAAGCGGCCGGCCTTCCAGGTCCTCGAAGCTGCGCTCCCAGCCCTCCCCCGCCACCGAGTCCAGTTTCAGGACGCGGAGCTCCTCCAGGGCACGGAAGCGCGCCTCGACCCAGCCCTCCAGACGCCGCTCCCGCGGATCCAGACGCAGATGCAGGGCGTAGCGCAGGGCGTCGGCCTCCGGGTATCCCCGGTAGGAGGCGACCGGCGCCGCCGGCGCCTGGGGCAGAGCGGCGAGGAGGAGGGCGAGGAAGGGCGGCATGGGCGGGACGGGTGCGGCCCCGCCCCCAGGGAGCCGGGCCCGGAGCGCGGCTCAGCCGGCCGGGGTCATGCCGGCGCCACAGCGCTGGAGGATGGTGGCGACCAGCTTCTCGATGCCCTCGGCGGCCTCGGAGATGGAGCCCGCCAGCATGTACGCGGGCGTCGAGACCACGTTGTTGCCTTCGTCCACGTGCACGTCGCGTACCGGACAGGCGACATGCTTGACGCCCATGGCCTCCAGGGCCTCGGCGGTCTCCAGATCGTTGCCGATGGTCAGCTCCACCCGCCGCGAGGAGCCACGCAGGACCGCGGCGAGGACCGCCGGGGAGATGCAGATGGCTCCCAGGGGCTTTCCGGCCTCCAGGGTCTCGCGGACGATGCGCGCCACCTCCGGGTCCGGCTCCGCCTCGGCACCGCGCACCGCGAAGTCGCAGAGGTTCTTGGCAGCGCCGTAGCCGCCCGGGAAGATCAAGGCATCGAAGTCGGCCGCGCCGACTTCGGAGGCCGGACGGATCTGGCCGCGCGCGATCCGCGCCGACTCGACCAGGACGTTGCGCGACTCGCCCTCGACGACCTCCCCCTTCAGGTGGTCCACCACGTGGAGCTGAGCTTTGTCGGGAGCGAAGCAGAGGATCTCCGCACCCGCCCGGTCCAGGGCCAGGAGGGTGAGGACGGCCTCATGGATCTCGGTGCCGTCGTAGACACCGCAACCGGAAAGACAGACGCCGACTCGGACCATGGCCGGATTCTAGTCTCCGTCCCGCGGAGCGGCAGCCGCCCCGGCCGCCTCCAGGTCCACCGCCCCCTCGCCGATCCGCGCCTGACAGGCGAGGCGCTGCTCCGGCGGCGCAGCCAGGGAGCGAAGCCCCAGGGCCTCGAGGGTTTCCGGCGGCGCCAGGCTCCCGGCCCGGAGGCGCACCCGGCAGACACCGCAACGCGCCTGGAGGCAGCCGAAGGGAAGCGGCAGCCCGGCAGCCCGGGCCGCCTCGGCCAGGGCGGCTCCGGCCGCGAGCTCGGCCTCGGCCAGGACCTGGCCTGAACGGTCCAGGATGCGCACCCGCGGCATCAGGGAGGATCCTCCCCGGCCTCCGCCGCCGGCCAGCCGATGCCCGCCCCGGCCCGCTCCCGGAAGCGTTCCGTGAAGCGCAGGACCTGGGTCCGGTACTCCCAGGGCCCGCTGCGCTCGCCGCGGAGGCGGGCGATCCAGGCATCGCGGCCGCCGGCCTCGCGCAGGGCCCGCGCCACGGTCCCCGGCCCGAGACGATAGGCGAGGAGGGCCAGGTCGAGGTCCGAGCCGAAGCGGTCCAGGAGCCCGGCGAGATAGTGGGCCCCCATGCGCAGGTTCTCCGCCGGGGTCCAGGGGGGATCCCCGAGACCCAGGCGCGCGGCCATCTCGGCCGCGGTCTCGGGGTGGAGCTGGCACAGGCCCAGGGCGCCGATGGAGGAGCGGGCCTCGGGGTCGCCGCGGCTCTCGGTGTAGACCAGGCCGGCCAGGAGCCAGGGCTCGATGCCGGCCTCACGCGCCGCCGCCTGGATCTGCGGGGCGAAGTCCTCCACCGCCAGCAGCCGGTCCTGGCCGCGCAGGGCCAGGACCCCGAGAGCAGTGCCCCCGAAGGCGAGGACGAGGGCCAGACTCAGCCGCGGTCCCGCCCCTTCAACCAGTCGTGCCATACCCGAGCGACTTCCTGGACCAGCGGCCGCGGCGAGCTGCCGTAGAGGGCAGGCGCGTCCACCCCGGTGAGGCGCTCGAGCCAGTAGGAGGTGGCGGGCCGGAGGAAGGAGGGGCCGTTCTCCAGGAGATCCAGGAGCGCGGGTACCGCCAGGGCGGTCTCCTCCTCCCGGGGATCCGCGAAGCGCTCCGGCAGGACCAGGCCGCGCTCGCTGGCCGAACGCCGCAGCCACTCCGCCGGCGAGACTCCCTGGTTCTCCCGCCACCAGGACTCGTAGACGCCAGCGGGATCCGGCGTGTGCCGGAAGTCGGTACAGAGGGTGAAGGTCAAGGCGTCCAGGAGCTCCGGATCGCGCGGCATCTCCGGCAGCAGCGCCATCAGGCGCGGCGCCGCCGCCGGGTCGCCGAGGCGGCCGGCCTGGAGCGCCGCCCGCCGTGCCACCCCGGAGTCCTGGGAGTCGAGGTGGGCGCGCAGGACGCGGCGCGTGCTGCCGGCGCCCCGCCGCTCGAGGACGCGCAGGAAGCTGACCTCCAGCGGCGTCGCGGCGAAGGCCGGGAACAGTTCGCGGAAGAGATCCTGGACGGCCTCTCCGGGAAGGTTTCCGAGCCCGTCCACGGCCGCGAGACGGACGCCGGCGTCGCCGTCCCGGGCAGCATCCCGGAAGACACCCAGCACCCCGGGAGAGGAGACCCCCAGGCGGCCGAGGGCCCAGAGGGCCTCCTTGCGGACCTCGCGGGGGAAACCGGGGCCGGCGTGGTCCAGGACCGCACCGAGGACGCCGGGATCGGCGATCTCCCCGAGACTGCGGAGGGCCATGCGGACGACCAGCGGATTCTCGTCGCCCAGGGCGCCCTCCAGGGCCGCGACCGCCTCGCTCCCGCCCCGGCGCAGGGCGCGGACAGCGGCGACGCGGACATGGAGGCGCGGATCCTGGAGGGCCCCGACGGCAGCCTCCGTCCCGAGGCGTTCCAGGCCGGCCTGGACCAGCTCGCTGCGCAGGGGTTCGTCCAGGTCCTCGGTCCGGGCCAGGAGCGGGCCGGCGAGCCCGGGGTCGGGCACGAGCAGGGCCGCTTTGAGGAGGGCGCGGGCGGTGTCGGGAGCATGCTGACGGGCCGGCAGATGCTCCAGGAGTTCCCGGGCCAGGGCCGGCTCCCAGTGCCGGGCGATCCCCGGGTCGGCGACGAGTTCCCGGCACCAGGCGTCGAGAACCTCGTCGCTGAGCCCCTCGACCTGGCCGCGGGTCATCTCCACCTTCATGCGCAGGCGCTCGGCGGCGCCGGCGGCGTCCCAGGACTCGAGGCGAGCCAGGATGAAATCGCGGGCTCCGGGGCCGTGGGCCAGGCTCTGCCAGGAGGTCTCGGCGTGGAGGCTGTCGAGCCGCGCCAGGAGGTCCGGCACCCAGTCCAGCCCGGCCGGCCCGCGGAAGGCGAGGCGCTTGCGGCGGTCGCCGACGGCAATCTCCAGGCGCGAGCGCAGGGGCTCGCCGTCGGGACCGTAGGTCCCGGGGAGGATCCGGGTTCCCAGGAGCCGGGCTTCCTCCAGGATGCCCAGGACTCTCTCCAGGGAACGCGGCCCGAGGAGCCGGGCGCCCGGCGGCGGATCCTCGGCCTCGGGGCCGGCCAGGATCCGTTCGGGCCCGCCGGCCCGGGACCAGCGCACCATCAGGCGGGGTGCCTCCTCGAGCCCGACATGGAGGGTGCCGCGCACCGCCCGGAAGGTGTCGATGTTCTCCACCATCCAGGCCAGCCAGGCGCTTCGGTCCTCGCCGCCGAAGTCCTCGCCGGTGAAGCGCTTCAGGCTCTCCTCGGCGACGGGGCTGAAGCGGGCGTATTGGGGATAGAACTCCGCGCCGCCGACCGCCCGGACCAGGCGGTGCAGGATCGGCCGCTCCAGGGCGACGAGCCCGGTCTCGGCGTCGCTGCGGAACTCGTACTCCGCCAGGAGCGCCGCAGCGGCCCCGGCCAGGAAGGGATCGCTCCGGTCCAGGAGCGGAATCAGGCGCTCGACGAGGGCGTCGTCCACCAGGAGCTCCTCACTCCGGTCCTGCTGCAGGAGACGGGCGTAGAGGAACCAGGCGAGTTCGTCCTCGGCCTCCGTCCGCTCCAGTTCCTCGCGCAGCCAGGCACAGTCCCCCGGCGCCGGACGGCCGGCCAGGGCCTCGGCGGCGACAAAGGCGACGGAGACCGGAGCCCCGCGAAGGACCTCGCGCAGGCCGCGCCGCAACTCCTCGTCCTCGGGCCAGTCCTCCCGCGCCCGCGCCAGGAGACGGGCGGCGCGCAGGCGTGCGTCGCTGTCGCGGCCGAAGCGCAGGACCTGGAGCAGCGGCTTGAGGTGCTCCTCGCGCAGGCCCTTGAGAAGCCGCGCTTCCGCAGCGATGCGCAGCTTCTTCTCGGGATGCTCCAGGAGCCGAACCGCCCGGTGCGGCATCCAGCCGCCGTTCAGGCGCAGGGAGGTCTCCAGGCAGGCCACCGCACCCTCGACATAGCCGAGGCCGCTGGCGAGATCCACGAGCCGGGGCGCGTCCTCGGGCTCGCCGACCGCCTCCAGGAGCTTCGCCGCCAGGAGCACCGAGGGCAGGTGGGGGCACTCCAGGGCCCGCAGGGCCACCGGCCGGGTGCGCAGGCCGAAGGCCTGGAGGCGCTCCAGGGCGGCACGCCGCTGGGCAGGGTCGGGATCGGGGAGCCCCTCGAAATCGCGGAAGACCTGGACGATCCGCTCGGCGCCCGCGATCTCCTGGCCGTCCCACCAGCTGGCCGGCGCCGCCTCGGGCTCCTCTTCGTCGGCGGCCGGGGACGGCGCCCCGGGATCCTGCCGCGGGCGCACGGGGCGCAGCGGACGGTCGGGCAGCTCCAGGCGGCTCCGGTGCCCGGGCCGCCGCTTCTCCGGGATCTCCTGGGCCGGGGAAGCGGCGGCCAGGAGGACGGCGAGGAGCGCCAGGAGGGCGGTGCAACGGCCCGGCCCGGAGTCACGGCCAGGAAGGCGGAAGGGGGGCAAGGCGGTTCGCTTCCGGATCCGAAGGGAGGCGCACCGGGACGGTCCCGGACGGCGCCGGGCCCCGGAGCGGCCCCCCAGGATACCGAGGGGCGCCGGGGCCGGCCGCCCCTTCTACCCGGCCTCCCCGGAGCGGCAACGCCTTCCCCGGGACCGTCCACCGGCGCAGAAGGCCCGGACCTCGGGCCGCTTCAGGAGATCGAGGAGGTCGCCGTCGCGCAGAGGGTCGAAGGCCCCCGGACGCAGATGCCCGTGCTGGCGCAGCCCGCGGAGGGTGCCCGGCCCGCGCTCGCGCAGGTCCGCCTCGGCCACGGCGAAGCCGTCGGCGCAGGTCTCCAGGAAGCGCAGGCGCTCCAGGGGATCGCCCTCGCCGGCGCCGGGCCGCACCAGGAACCAGCACTCGCCCTCGCCTCCCCCGCGGCCACGGGCGAGGCGGCCGCGCAGCTGGTGCAGGCTCGCCAGCCCCAGGCGCCCTGCGTCCAGGACCACCATGCCCGGAACGCCGGGAACGTCGAGCCCGACCTCGACCACGGTCGTGCCGAGGAGCGCCACCGCCTCGCCGCGGCGGAAGCGCTCGACCTCGGCCTCGACCCGCTCCGCCTCCAGGCGGCCGTGGACGCAACCGAGCGGCAGGCCCTTCCAGGGACCGCCGGCGAGGAAGCGCGCCACCTCGAGGAGGCCGCCCGCTCCGGCGAGGCGCGGCGCCACCAGGAACAGGCGCCAGCCCTGCTCCAGGCGCGGCCGCAGTTCCTCGGCCAGTTCCGGCCAGCGCCGGTCCTCAGGCTCGACACGGGTGCGCACCCGCATCCCGCCCCCGGGCCGGCGCCGCAGCACACAGGGCTCCAGGCCGCCATAGCGCACCCAGGCCAGGGTGCGCGGGATCGGCGTCGCGGTCATGGTCAGGACATGGGGACGCTCGGCGTGACGCAGCAGCCGCGCCTTCTGCTTCACGCCGAAACGGTGCTGTTCGTCGAAGACGACGCCCTCCAGACGCCGGAAGCGGAGGCCCTCGCCGAGGAGGGCATGGGTGCCCACGGCCAGGGACGCCCGTCCCGCGGCCAGGTCCTCGAGGGCGCGGCGGCGGACCGCCGGCGGATCCTCCCCCAGGACACCAGCGATCTGGAGCCGGCTGCCGCGCAACCAGGTCCGGAAGGTGCGCAGGTGCTGGCGCGCCAGGACCTCGGTGGGCGCGAGCAGCGCCGTCTGCCCGCCGTCGGCGGCCAGGGCCAGGGCCAGGGCGAAGGCGAGAACGGTCTTGCCGCTCCCGACCTCGCCGTGGACGAGCCGGCGCACGGGAAGGCCGCTCCCCAGGTCCGCCTGCAGGATCCGGAGCGCTCGCTCCTGGTCCTCGTGGAGGGCGAAGGGGATGCGCGAACGGATCCGCGCCCAGACCCGCGGATCGGCCGCCCGTCCCGGCGGCCGGCGCGGCGGCGGCGGCAGCGCCCGCAGGCGGCGCTCGCGCTCCAGGACCTCCTCCCAGGCCAGCCGCCGGCGTGCCGCCTCGGCCTCCGCCAGGCAGGCGGGCGCATGCAGGCCGCGCAGGGCCCGGGCCAGGGGCGGCACCCCGGCGGCGGCCCGGAGTCCCGCGGGGAGGGGATCCTCCCAGGCCGCCGCGTGGGGCAGGGCAGCCTGCACCGCCCGCTCCAGGAGTCCGGCGGGGAAGCCCTCGGGACGCGGGTAGCGCGGCCGCAGGTGGCGGGCCGGCGGCGCGCCGGGCTCCAGGAGGCGGGGGGAGAGAAGCCGCGGCTCCTCCCCTTCCTTCACCGAGACCCGGCCCTCGAGGAGCACCTCCTCGCCCGCCTGGAAGCGCTCCCGGAGCCAGGGCTGGCGGAACCAGAGCGCCCGGGCCCGCGCCTCTCCGTCCTCGAGCCGGACCGAGACCACGCGCCGGCGCGGCCGCCCGAAGAGGGAGACCGAGCGCACCCGCGCCCGCACACGGACGGTCTCGCCGTCCCGGAGTCCGGCGAGCCCGCGCTCCACGGGAGGTTCCTCCCAGGCCCGCGGGCGCAGGCGCAGCAGGCCCCCGAGGTCGGTGATGCCGTAGTGCTCCTGGAAGAGGGCGGCGCGTTTCGGCCCGATGCCGGGCAGGACCGTCAGGGGGTCCTCCGGCGAGGCGGACGGCACCGGTTCGCCGCGCATGGCGCCCAGCATGCCGCCGGAGGGGCCGGCCTACAATCCGCGCCATGGCCGCGCGCAGGAAGCCTCGTCCGCAACGCAAGGGCTCCGCCTCCCCGGCGAAGCGCCACCCGGGCCGCAGCAGCCGCCGGGAACAGGCGCCGCACCCGCCGCCCGGCTACAGCCTCGAGGCCTTCCTGATCCACGGCCGGGAGCGCACCGAGCACTGGGACTTCTCCCACCACGTGGTGCCGCCGCTCTCGGCCTCGAGTACCTTCCGCCTCGAGAGCCATGCGCGCGGCGAGTCCGGCTTCTGCGGCTTCGCCGACCCCGCGAGCCGCGGCCGCGGCCCCAAGGTCTTCATCTATGAGCGCCTCGACGAGCCGGTACGGGCCATGCTCGAGGAGCGCCTCGCCGCCGCCGAGGGAGCGCCGGTCTGCGTCGCCTTCGCCAGTGGCATGGGTGCCATCAGCGCCGCCATCACCCACCGCCTGCGCGCCGGCGACGAGGTTGTCGCCCACCCCACCCTCTACGGCTGTACCTACTCCCTGCTCACGAACTGGCTGCCGCGCCTCGGTGTCCGGGTGCGCTACCACGATCTCGTGAACGGCCTCGGCAGCCTGCGCCTGAAGCAGCGCACGCGCGTGGTCTACCTGGAGACGCCGGCCAACCCGACGCTTCAGATCCTGGACATCGAGGCGGTGGCGGAGAAAGTGCAGCGGGCGAACCGCGGCCGCTCCCCGGAGGAAGCCTGCCGTCTGATCGTGGACAACACCTTCGCCACGCCCTTCTGCCAGCGCCCCCGGGAGCACGGCGCCGAGGTCGTGGTCGGCAGCCTGACCAAGGGCATCAACGGCTTCGGCACGGACATGGGCGGCTATGTCGCCGCCGAGGGTGAGGACGAGAGCTCGCTTCTGGTCTTCCGCAAGGACTTCGGCGCCGCCCTGTCACCGACTCCGGCCTGGCGGATCCTGAACTACGGACTGCCGACCCTGGAGCTGCGCACCTCGAGGCAGCAGGAGAACGCCCAGGAGATCGCCGAATGGCTGGCCGCCCACCCCAAGGTGGCCCGCGTCCAGTACCCCGGCCTGGCGGACAGCCAGGGCTACGAGATCGCCCGCCGCCAGATGCACGACTTCCGCGGGCGTTTCGCTCCGGGCTCCCTGATCTACTTCGAGGTCGAAGGCCGCGGGCGCGGCGCGGCGCGGCGGGCCGACCGCCTCGTGGACCACATCGCCGAGCACGGCTACGTGATCACCCTGGCGGTGAGCCTGGGCCAGATCCGCACCCTCGTCGAGCGCCCCGGCGGCATGACCCACAGCGTCCTGCCCGAGGAGGTCGCCCGCACCTGCGGCATCGGTCCCGGCGGCGTCCGCCTGGCCCTGGGCATCGAGGAGCCCGAGGACATCCGCCGCGACCTGGAGGCCGCCCTGGCGGCGCTCTGAGGTGGCCGGGAGTCCCGGACACCGGCCGGCCCTCGCCGCCCTCGCTGCGGTCCTCGCCGCCCTCGCCGCCTGGCTGCCGGGCCTCGGCCGCCAGAGCTGGGTCGGCACCGAGGACTTCCGTGCGCGCATCGCCGCCGAGACCGTCTACGCCGGCGACCCGCTGGTGCCGCGCTACTACGGCCGGCCGATCCTGACCAAGCCCCCCCTCTTCTACTGGGCCTCCGGGAGCGTCCAGCGCGCCGCCGGCGAGCGGAGCCCGCGGAGCGCACGCCTCCTCAGCCTCGGCGCCCTGGCCGCCACCGCCGGCGCCCTGGCCTGGGCCGGGACCCTCTGGGGCGGAACCTCGGCCGGGCTCCTGGCCGCCGCCCTGCACCTTCTGGGCGCCAACACCTGGAAGAACGGCGCCAACGGCGAGATCGACCCCCTCTTCGCCCTGTGGATCCTCCTGGCCCTGCTCCTGCGCCAGCGGCCGGGAACGCGGGCCGGCCTCGCCTCGGGCCTCTGCCTCGGCCTCGCCGCCCTGACCAAGGGTCCGGCCTCCCTGGCTTTCGGCCTCCCCCTTCTCCTCGCCGGCTGCCCCGGGGGACGGCGCGCGCGGGAGATCCTGCCGGTCGTCGGGCCCTGGGCCCTCCTCGGCCTGGCCTGGCCCCTGGCCCTGCGCAGCCTCTCCGGTCTGGAGGGAGCCGTGCGCCAGGACCCCGGCCTCGCCCTGGGCTGGAACCGGGAGGCGGTCCTGGACACCCTGCGCTACCCCTTCGCCCTCCTCCTCGCCGGCGCCCCGGGCAGCCTTCTGGCCCTGTGGCGCCTGCGCTCCTCCGTCCGCACTCCCGTCGAGGACCGGCTGCTCCGGGTCGGCGCCCTGGCCTTCCTCCTCCTGATGCTCGCCGCCGGCAAGAGCACGCGCTACCTCCTGCCGCTCTTCCCCCTCCTCGCCCTCCTCGGGGCACTGCGCCTGGAGAGCCGCGGCGCCACCCGGGCCTTCGCCCGGGGCTGGGGCGCTCTCCTGGCGGCGGTGGCCCTGGCCGCCTCTGGCTTCGTCCTGCTCGGATCGGAGGCGCCGGCCGGCGCGGCGCTCCCGGCCGTGATCCTCGCCGCCGCCGCCCTCCTCCTGCCGCGCCTTCCGGGGCGCCTCGGTCCGGCCCCGGCCCTGCTCCTCCTGGTCCTGGCCTTCCGGCCGACCTTCCCCGGGACCTATGTCCCCCTCTGGGAGGCCAGCGGCGAGGACGAGGCCCGGGAGCTCGGCGCCCTCCTGGAGGCCGGCCGCGGCCTGCGGAGCCTCGCCGTGGCGCGCCTGGAGACCCCGCGCTGGATCGACCCCCTGGTCGGCGCCGAGGGCCTGCCCCCCACCGCTCCGGTGGTCTGGTTCGAGGAACGGCGGCAGCTGCGCCAGGCCCTCCAGGAAGGGCTGGAGGTGGAGGCCGTCCTCTGGCCGCCCGGCCCCTCCGGCACCCCCCTTCCCGGCTTCGAGCGGGTCTTCGCCACCCGGCTCGGCGGGAAGCGCCTGGAGCTCTGGCGCAAGGTCGGACCCAAGTAACTCTGTAGAATTGACTTACGGGATCCGCTCCAGGCCTTCGAGTTCCTGTCACAGGCGGATCCAGGGACCGAACTCCCTGGAGACCCGGGGTCGGACTCCGGGGGCGAGGCCATCCCCAGGTCCCGTCCCCCGGCCGGTTTCCCACGACCGGAAGGCCCGGCCCCCCGGTCCCCGCGCCCGGGGGGGCGCGGTCCGGGATCACGGGTTCGAGAAGTTTGGGGGGGAGGCGCCGGGATCGGGGGGTCACGGCGCCTCTCGCTTCTTCCGGTGCCTCCTCCCGGGCCGGCGCCCGGCCTCCCCCTCCGGCAACCCGTCCCCGCCCGGACGGGGGCTTTCTAGGCTCCGGCCATGGCCGAAGCCCCTCCTCCCTCCGGCTACGCCCTGGTCACGGGCGCCTCGGCCGGACTCGGCGCCGCCTTCGCCCGGAGTCTCGCGGCGCGCGGCCGGCCGCTGCTGCTGGTCGCCCGCCGCCGCCCGCCCATGGAGGCCCTCCTCGCCGAGGCCCGCCAGCGCTACGGAGTTCCCGGGGAGGCCCTGTCCCTCGACCTCACGGCGGAGGACGCCGCCCCGCGCCTGCGGGACTTCGTCGCCGGTCGGCCGGTGGAGATCCTCGTGAACAACGCAGGCCTCGGCCTGTCCGCCCCCTTCCTGGAGGCGGATCCGGAGCGCCTGCGCCGCATCGTCCGCCTGAACTGCGAGGCGCCGGTCCTCGTCGCCCGGGCGCTGCTGCCGGATATGGTCCGGCGGGGACGCGGCAGCATGATCGTCGTCTCGAGCATCGCCGCCTTCCAGCCGACGCCCTGGGTCGCGGTCTACGGCGCCAGCAAGGCCTTCGACCTGATGTGGGCCGAGGCCCTGGCGGTGGAGCTCGAGGGAACGGGGGTCCGGGTTCTGACCCTCTGCCCCGGGCACACCCGCACCGAGTTCCACGCCGTCGCCGGGGTGGACCGGCCGGCGGCCGGCGCCCGCCCCGCCGAACCGGAGGAGGTCGTCGAGGAGACCCTGCGCCGCCTCGGACGCTCGCGGGTCCTCGTCCCGGGCGCCTGGAACCGCTGGATGATGCGCCTCGGCGCGCTCCTGCCCCGCCGCAGCCGGGCGCGGGCGGCGGGCCGCCTCCTGCGCCGGCGCCTGGAGGCCGCGGAGGGCCCGGCCGCCCGCTCTTGAGGGACTTCCCCCCTCAGACGGGGCCCGGATCCCCGGCCTGGAGTTCCTCGACCAGGATCCGCGCCCGCTCCAGGGCCGCCTCCCGGTCCGGGAGCAGCCCCTCGAGCTGCTCCTCGTA
>Ga0256830_1000917_pt1 | contig 21911 bp, 22 predicted proteins | sample 128326metaG_FD_190537 | JGI IMG/M metagenome (GOLD analysis project Ga0256830, IMG submission 190537) | Hydrothermal vent microbial communities from Lau Basin, Pacific Ocean - 128-326 | ecosystem: Environmental > Aquatic > Marine > Hydrothermal vents | place: Pacific Ocean: Lau Basin | collected... | reverse complement strand
CGCCAGGAGGGGTGAGTGAGCCAGGAAAGCCTCAAGAGCATAAAAGAGATTCTGGAAAGGATCACCAGCCAGAAGGAGTGGGAAAAGGGAGGCACCATCCTGCGCTGGCGAGACCTGTGGCGTAAGTGTGTTGGTCCTTATGTGGCCGGAAAGACAGAAGTGGTGGGAGTCATTGGGAAGAAGGCCGTGATAGCCGTAGCCCATAGCGTGCTGGCCTCGGAGCTGGCCCTTCAGAGACCCACCATCCTGGAAAAGCTCAGGGAGAAAGGGGGAAAAAGGGCCCCCCAGGATATCATCTTCAAGGTGGACCCCACCCTGGAAGGGGAAGGTTCCCCCGCCCCCAGCCTCCCAGACCTTGATCCTTCCGTCCAGGAAGAGATAAAGAGGTTGACATCATCCATCAAAGATCCTGAACTTAGAGAAGGCTTTACCAGGATCCTCATTTACAGCCTTCAACGGGAGGAAAAAGAATGAAGAAGACATGGATAATCCCCGTAGTGGCTCTCCTCTTTGCCCTGGGCTGCGGTGGCAAGAAGGCGGAGAAGACCCTGGCCCCCTACTTCTCCCTTCAGGATCTCTCCGGCCAGAGGGTCACCATAGACAACTTCAAAGGCAAACCCTTCCTCCTGGTCTTCTGGGCCACCTGGTGTCCCACCTGCCGGAGCGAGATACCCCGCCTCAACAAACTCACCAAGGAGGGGCACACCGTGGTGGCGGTGGCCCTGGACAGAGACAGGGACAAGGTGGCCAGATTCGTTAAGGAACACCGCATCCTCTACACCGTCCTCCTGGGGAACTACCAGGTGACCATAGACTATGGAAACGTCAGGTTCCTGCCCACGGTGTTCCTCATAGACCCTCAAGGCTACATCGTGGGGAAGATGGTGGGGGGAATAGACCAGAAGAGGGTGGAGGCCTTCTTCAAGAGAGGCTAAACACCCATGAAAGCCCTCTTCTTCTCCCTGGTCACCCTCTTCCTGGCCCTGGACCCCTTGGGTCTCGTCCCTCTTTACATGGAGATCAGCAAGAATGGTCAGGAAAGGAGCCTGCTCAAGGCCTCTGTCTCCACGGCCTTTGGGGTGGGAGTGGGCTTTCTCCTCCTGGGTAAAGGCCTCTTCAAGGCTGTGGGCATCACCGTGGCCGACTTCCAGGTGGCAGGAGGGCTCCTCCTCTTGGCCCTCTCCCTCAGAGACCTCCTGGGGCCACCCTACCAACCACCTTCCGACGGGGATTTGGGAGTGGTGCCCCTGGGCACCCCCCTTATGGCGGGTCCGGCCACCCTCACGGCCCTCCTGGTGTGTCAGAATCTCTACGGTTTCTGGCTCACCACCCTTGCCTTCCTGATAAACCTGGCCCTCACTTATCTCATCCTCTCCAGATGCCAGGAGGTGATCAGGGTGATAGGCACCCGGGGTTCCCGGGCCCTCGCCCGAGTCACCAGCCTCTTTTTGGCCGCCTTCGCCGTCTCTTTCATCAGGAGGGGGATCTCCTCCATCCTCTCCTTGACCTGAGGAATACCCAATAATAAACTCCCCTCCAAAAGCAGCGAGGGTAAGGAGGGGGCCATGGATTACTCCATTGAGGGGGACAATCTACAGGTGGTACGCATCTCCTTAGACCCCGGAGAGGAGGTCTACGCCGAAGCGGGAAAGATGGTCTTCAAGACCTCCAATATCACCATGGAGAGCAAGATGACGGGATCCGGATTGGGGGAGAAGCTCTTTGGCGCCCTCAAACGCAAGATGGCAGGGGAGTCCCTCTTCACCACCCATTTCACGGCCCAAGGTAGCCCCGGAGAAGTGGGTTTTGCAGGGGACTTCCCCGGCAGAATAGAAGCCATAGAGGTGAGCTCCGCCAAGCCATTCCTGGCCCAGAAAGACGCCTTCCTCTGCGCCACCCCGGGAGTGGAACTCACCATAGCCTTCCAGAGGAAGATAGGCGCCGGCCTCTTTGGGGGTGAAGGCTTCATCCTGGAGAAGTTCCAGGGAGAGGGGTTGGTATTCATCCATGCCGGCGGGGACTTCATCCACTTCGACCTGGCCCCCGGGGAACAACTGGAGGTGGATACGGGCTGTATAGTGGGCTTCGACGCCACGGTCGATTACAATATCCAACTCGTGGGTGGCATCAAAACCGCCCTCTTTGGCGGCGAAGGCCTCTTCCTGGCCACCCTCCGGGGACCCGGCAGGGTAATCATACAAACCATGACCCTCTCCAAACTGCGGCGGGAGCTGGGTCTTATGGCCGGCAAAGACGGAGGCGAGAGGGCAGGCCTGGGGGCCATATCCGACCTGGTGGGAGGAATCTTCAGCAGCGATGACTGACATGGGAAGAGAATGGATCATCAAAGGAGGAACCGTGATAGACCCCTCCACGGGGACCATGGAGGTGGCAGACATCCTGGTGAAGGAGGGACGCATCGCAGGCGTGGCTCCCCTCATCACCAGGGAAGGGATACCCATCATAGAGGCCACGGGCCTATGGGTAGTGCCCGGACTCATTGACATCCACGTCCACCTCCGGGACCCGGGTTACGAATACAAGGAGACCATCGAGACGGGCCTGGCCGCCGCAGCGAAAGGGGGATTCACCCAGGTATGTTGTATGGCCAATACCCTGCCCGTCAACGACACGGGAGCCATCACCTTCTATATGGTGGAGAAGGCGAGAAGGGTGGAAGGACCCCTTCTCCACCCCGTTGGGGCCATAACCAAGGGGCAAAAAGGGGAGAACCTGGCAGAAATAGGAGACATGGTGGATCAGGGAGCCGTGGCGGTATCCGACGACGGCAACCCCGTCATGAACTCCGAGGTGATGCGCCGGGCCCTGGAGTACGCCAGCCACTTCGACATACCGGTGGTGGACCACTGCGAGGATAAGAACCTGTCAGACGGAGGCTCCATCCACGAAGGAGAGGTCTCCACCCGCATGGGCATCAAAGGGATACCCTCGGCCTCGGAGGAGGTCATGGTGGCCCGGGACATATGCCTGGCCCGCCAGACCGGCACAAGGGTCCATCTCCAGCATCTGAGCTCCAGGGGTTCCGTGGAGCTGGTGAAGTGGGCCAAGGACCTGGGCATACCCGTCACCTGCGAAGTGACTCCTCACCACCTGATCCTCACCCATCACGCTGTGGAAAGCTACGACACCAGCACCAAAGTGAACCCCCCCTTGAGAACGGAAGAGGACAGGGAGGCCCTTGTAGAGGCCCTGGCCCAGGGGATCATAGACTGCGTGGCCAGCGACCACGCCCCTCACAGCCTCAAGGAGAAGGACGTGGAGTACGACCTGGCTGCCTTTGGCATATCCGGGGTGGAGACGGCCCTGGCCATCGTTCTCAAGCTGGTACAGGAAGGCAGGCTCACCCCCATGAGGGCCATGGAGGCCATGAGCACCATTCCCGCCAGGATCATGGGGCTGGAAGGAGGCAATCTCAAAGTGGGACAGCCCGCCCACATCACCATCATAGACCCCGATAAGAGATGGCGGCTGGAACCCGACAGCATGGTATCCAAAGGCAAGAACACCCCTTTCGCCGGATGGGACCTGAAGGGCAAAGCCGTGGTTACCATGGTGGAAGGGAGGGTGGTGTGGAAGGAGGAGACCCTGGGAGAGGGTGGAAATGACGAGGGATAGAAAAAGGGCCCTGCTGGCCCTGGCCGACGGCACCGTCTTCGAAGGTTACTCCCTGGGAGCGGAGGGAGAAACCTGGGGAGAAGTGGTCTTCAACACGGCCATGACGGGCTACCAGGAAGTGATCACGGACCCCTCCTACAAAGGCCAGATCGTCACCATGACCTACCCCCTCATCGGCAACTACGGGGTGAACGAAGAGGACGTAGAATCCCGTCGCCCCTTCGTAGAGGGCTTCATCGTGAAGGAGTGCAGTCGTATCACATCCAACTGGCGGGCCCAGATGAGTCTGGACCAGTACCTGAAGAAGTACAGCATAGTGGGTATCCAAGGCATCGACACCAGGGAACTCACCATGCGCATCAGGGAAGTGGGAGCCCAGACGGGGGTCATCTCCACCCTGGACCCGGACCCCTCCAGCCTGGTGGCCAAGGCCCGCAGTCTTCCCACCCTAGAAGGCAGGGACCTGGTGAAGGAAGTGAGCTGCAGCCAGACGTACCAGTGGAACCAGGGCACATGGAGACTGGAGGGAGGCTACGAGGCGCCATCTCCAGATCGGGATTCCCTCCACATCGTGGCCTACGACCTGGGTATCAAGTACAACATCCTGCGCATATTCGCCCATCTTGGATGCCGGGTCACGGTGGTGCCTGCCCAGACCCCCGCCCGGGAAGTCCTGGCCCTGAACCCAGATGGGGTCTTCCTCTCCAACGGCCCTGGAGACCCCGCCCCCGTGAGCTACGCCATCGAGAACACCAGGCAGCTCCTGGGCAAGGTGCCCCTCTTCGGCATCTGCCTTGGCCACCAGATCCTGGGCTTAGCCCTGGAAGGCAGAACCTACAAACTCAAGTTCGGCCACCACGGGGCCAACCACCCCGTCAAGGATCTGGCCACGGGGAAGGTGGAGATCACATCCCAGAACCACGGATTCGTAGTGGACATGGATTCCCTGGGAGATCAAGTAGAGGTGACCCACATCAACCTCAACGACCATACCGTAGAGGGCCTGCGTCACAGAGACCTGCCCCTCTTCTCCGTCCAGTACCATCCAGAGGCCTCTCCAGGACCCCACGACTCCGCCTATCTCTTCCAACGCTTCGTGGACATGGTGAGGGATTACCGGGCCCGCTGAAGTCACCGGAGAAACGGTTCCTTACTTAGTCCAGATGGAGGGTGAAGCGCTCTCCAGTCCGTTCATGTGGCAGGTGTCGTTGAGGAGCACGAGCTTGGGTACAAGATAGCCGTAAACCACCCGGGAGAGGGAAGCGTTATTCAACCGGAAGTGCCACAGGTTGTTGAGGTCCAGGCCCAGGACATGGCTGATGATGACACTTAGCACGCCCCCATGGGAAACCAGGGCTATCCTCCCCTGGGGATGCTCCCCCATAACTCTTTGAAAGGTGGCGAGAACCCTCCCCTTGAAAGCCTTCAGGGACTCGGCCCCAGGTATTTTGGCCTCCATGGGACGAGAGTACCACAGCTCAAGGTTCTCCCAATCCTCCTTTCGAATCTCCTCTATGGGTCTGCCTTCCCACTGACCCAGGGCTATCTCCCTGAATCCCTCCAGAACCACGGGCTCTAAACCCACCACCTCCCCGATAATACGGGCCGTCTCCAGGGCCCGGGCCAGGTCGCTGGTGTAGATGACCTCCACCCCCCTACCCTTCAAGGCCTCTGCCACCCGCCTGGCCTGTTCCCTGCCCAGGTCCGTCAGAGGAGAGTTGGTGTGGCCCTGGACCTTACCCAGCCGGTTGTACAGGGACTCCCCGTGACGAACGAGATCGACCTCAAGCACCTCTAGCCCCCTGGAGCACTTCTTTGAGGCGTTCCACAGCCCTCTCCAGCCTGCGGCGGGCCTGGGTCTCGTCCTCACCCCAGGCCTCCACCCTAACCTCCAGATCCACGTCGGGACCGAACCTGGTGGCCAGGGTCTTGAGATAGACCCCTTCCTCCTCGTCCATGACCTGCCTGACCAAAGGCCACAAAAGGGACTCGTCCCTGAAACCGCTTCTCACCGTCTCCTGCAGAAGGACCCTTCCATTACCCTTCTTCTCCAGAAGCCTGGAGAGGCGGGGTACCACCTCCTCCAGGAAGATGGCTTTCATCTCCCCGGGCACCCCGGGAAGGGCTACACACACCCTGCCCTCTTCCTCCAGAAACATCCCTGGGGCTGCCCCCACGGAGTTGGGCAGAGGAAGGGCTCCCTCAGGCATCCGGGCCATCTTCTCCCTCTCAGGGGTGATGTGGGGAGTGGTCACGTAACCCCTGGTGTGGAGGGTCCGATACTTCTCCTCCACCATCTCCAGGGCCCGGGGATGGAGCTCAAGGTCCCTACCCAGAGCCTGGGCCCATGCCTGGAGGGTCATGTCGTCCCTGGTAGGACCCAACCCTCCGGTGGTGATGAGAAGGTCTATTCCCAGGGAGAAGGCATAGGAAATCTCACCGGTGATCTCCTCCAGCACGTCGTCCACGGCACAAATGCGCTTCAACCATACCCCCATGGCCGTCAACTCTCCCGCCAGCCAGTGAGAGTTGGTGTCCAGAGTCTTGCCTGTGAGGATCTCCCTTCCCACAGCGATAATGGCGCCCTTCATGCTTTCACCTCCCCGAAAGAGGGTCCTGGGATCCCCTGAACTCCACTGCCATCCAGTCCTTCATGTCCCATCCCATCTTCCCCATGAGCCCATAGAGGAGATGGAGGGGCAGGCCCACCACATTGGAATAGGCCCCCCTTATCTCAGAAACGAATATCCCTCCTATCCCCTGGATCCCATAGGCCCCCGCTTTGTCCATGGGTTCTCCAGTAGCGGCGTAGAACTCCATCTCCTCCCGAGAAAGAGGGGTGAAGTGAACCTCCGTAACAGCGCGAGAAACCAACTCTTTCTCTCCCATAACCAGTGCCAACCCTGTGATCACCTGATGCCATCGTCCCGACAGACGGGCCAGCATCCCTATCACTTCTTCCCTCGAGGAAGGTTTACCCAGTATCTCCCCATCCAATACCACCACGGTATCGGCCCCAATGACCAAGGCACAGGGATGTTTAGAAGCTCCCCACCGGGCTTTGGCTAAGGCCAGGCGCTCCACCAGTTCATGGGGAGGTTCTCCCTCCAGAAACCTCTCCTCTACTTGGGGAGGCTCCACCACCAGACCCGGGAAGAAGGGCATCAACAGCTCCCTCCTCCGGGGAGAGGCCGAAGCCAGAACTACAGGTGGAAGGTCCGTCACCCCGTCCTCCTCCTGTAAGCGGCCAGGATCAGTCCAGCCCCCAGATAGGTGGTCACCAGGGAAGATCCGCCGTAGCTCATCAAGGGCAAAGGCACTCCCACCACGGGCAGAAGGCCCATGGTCATGCCCACGTTTACGACGAAGTGGAGGGCGTATATGGTGGCCACCCCCACCACCACGAAAAAGGAGTAGGCATCCCTGGCCTCCACAGCCACTGACAAAGCAAAGAAGACCAGAAAGAAGTAGAGCCCCAAGAGGAACACCACCCCCACAAAGCCCCTCTCCTCGGCAAAGACGGAGAAGATAAAATCGGTGTGCTCCTCGGGAAGAAACTCCAGCCTGGCCTGGGAGCCTTTCTGGAACCCCTTTCCCCAGATCCTGCCCGAACCAATGGCCGTCTGGGACTGAAGAACGTGATAGCCCGCATCTTTGGCCATGGCCTGGGGATTTATGAAGGCCTCTATCCTCCTCTTCTGGTAATCCTTGAGATGTCCCCAGACAAAGGGGCCTCCCACCGCCCCGAAAATCAGGAAAAGGGCCACGAGGGTGGCCAAGGTCCTCTTGCCAACTCCCTTCACCAGTACCAGGGTGCCTGTAATGCCCAACAGAATGAGGGCTGTTCCCAAATCGGGCTGCAGCAGGGTGAAGACAAAAGGAAGTCCCACCAGCACCCCGGGTTTCCACAGGTCCCTCAGAGAGAAATCCCCCTTCTGGAGGACCAGTACCCTGGCCAAGGCCAGCACCAAGGCCAGTTTAGCCAGCTCCGAGGGCTGAACCCCTAAGGGACCCAGATGGATCCATCGCTGGGCTCCATGGGCCACCCTCCCCATGACAAGGACGGTAAAGAGAAGAGAGATGGCTATCAGATAGATGAAGTGGCAGTACCTCTCCACCCGCCGCAAATCCAGAAGGGAGACTCCGAACATGAAAGCCAGCCCCACAAAGTTCCAAATCAGCTGGCGATAGAAATAGCCCTTGCCTCCCGAGGCGCTGAAAAGGGTGGTGAGCCCCGCTACCACTATCAACAACAGGGTGAGGAGGAAGGGGAGAGGAACATCCCACACCTTCACCCCCGCAATCCGGCCCTTTCCTACCACCGCTCTAGCCACCCTTGTCCTCCTGGAAATAGGCCTTGATCACCTCCCTGGCCAGGGGGGCGGCGGCACTGCCACCGTGTCCCCCGTGCTCCACCAACACGGCAACGGCTATCCGCGGATTCCTCACGGGGGCGAAGGCCACAAACCATGCATGTTCCCTCCAATGGGGAGGAAGCTCCTCCTCTTTATCCGGGTCCTCCTTCATGGCCACCACCTGGGCGGTACCCGTCTTTCCACCCACCTCTATGCCGGGGATACGGGCGGCACTGCCCGTGCCATGGGGATCCTCCACCACACCCCTCAAAGCATCCTTGATAAAGGCCAGATCCCACCTTTTGAAGGGCAGCCTCTCGCCCTCTCTACCCCCCCAGGGCTGCACCTTCCCGCCCTTCACCACCTTCAAGAGGAGATGGGGCTTGATCTTGATTCCTCCGTTCACCACCTGGGAGAGCATGAGATCCAGCTGGAGAGGAGTGACCTGAAGGTACCCCTGACCAATGGAGAGACTCAGGGTCTCGCCGGGGAACCAGATCTGCCCCAGGGCCCTCCTCTTCCACTGGGAGCTGGGCAGAAGCCCGCCCTTCTCATGGGGGAGGTCTATACCCGTCTTCCTCCCCAGGCCCAGGATGGCACCGTATTTGTGTATGGTATCCACTCCCAGCTCGTGTCCCAGGTTGTAGAAATAGACGTCGCAAGACTCCACAATAGCCCTCCTGAGATCCAAGTCCCCGTGTCCCCCCTTCTTCCAGCACCGGTAGACGCGCCCCCCGAAAGGGTAACCACCGTTGCAAAAGTAGTGCTGTTTAGGGGTAATCTTCCTCGACTCCAGTCCCGCCAGAGCCACCACTATCTTGAAGACGGAGCCTGCAGGGTAGAGCCCCTGGATACACCGGTTCTGGAGGGGATGGGTCTTGTCCTGGGAGAGGAGCTTCCAGTCCTTGGCCGAGATGCCCTTGACAAAGAGGTTGGGATCAAAACCCGGAGCGCTGGCCAGGGCTAGGACCTCGCCATCCCTGGGATCCATGGCCACGATACAACCCTGCTTGTCCTTCAGAAGTTCCTCCACCTTCCTCTGGAGGTCCAGGTCCAAGGTGAGATACACATCCTCCCCGGGAACGGGACTGGAGGAGACCACCAGTTTCCTCTTTCTTCCCACGGCGTCCACTTCCCACATCTCCCACCCGGGAATACCCCTCAGTACCTCTTCGTACTCCTTCTCCACCCCAGATCTTCCCACCATGTCTCCCGGGTAGTAGTCTTCATACCTCAACTCCTTCTCGTTCACTTCCCCCACATAACCCAGGACATGGGAGGCCAAGCCGCCGTTGGGATAATACCTCTTACCCTCAGCCCTCACCATGGCGCCGGGAAAGAGCCACTCCTTCTCTTCCACCAGGGCCAACTCTTCCTGGGAGAGGTCCCGTTTGACCAGCACAGGGGTCCAGCGTCCCCTGCTACTCCGAGACCGGGAGAGGCGCCTCTCCACCTCTCCCTCCTCCACACCGAGATACCGGGCGAGGTGGTCCAGAAGTAGACGCTTCTTACCTCTGCCCAGATAGCCCGGCACCACGTAGAGATTGAAAGAGGGACGATTTATAGCCAGAGGTCTCCCCTTCCTGTCGAAAATCCTTCCCCGGGGAGCTTTCACCTGGTACTTCCTGAGGATGTTGTTCTTCGCCTTGTTCTCATAGTACTGCCCTTTAACCACCTGAAGATAAAAGGCCTTGGCAAGAAGAATCACCAACAAAAAGAGGAGGACCCTCCTGAGATAGAGGGACCTCTTCTTCAACCTGGTCAGTTCTTTTCCAGAATCGATACCCATGGATCCTACCTTTTCAAGTTATACCCTTTCCTTCGAGGATGCTAGACCCGGGAGGATCCTCATCCATAGCACGGAAAAGCTTCTCTGGAAAGGTGGGGAAACCTGAAACCCCATACCTCCTGGCACAGGTCCCCTTCATGCCTCCAGTCCCAGCCTCTCCAACACCCTGTCCAGCAACTCTCCCGGGGGGCTAAGGGCCACCCTCAATACCCACAGGGAGAAAGGCAAGTCCATCCCCTCCAGCTTCACCCAGTCCTTCTCAGTGGTGATCATCATGTCCACCCTCTCGGCCACGGCACTGAGCCTCTCCACCTCCCGGTCCCCGTAAAAGAGATGGTCGGGGAAAACAACTCTTTCCACCAGCCGTCCTCCCCCCCTTTCCAGAAGGGCGAAAAATGAAGAGGGTTGAGCAATGCCCGCAAAGGCTCCCAGAGTGAGCCCATGCAAAGGCTCCAAAGCACGGACCTCCCCCCTCTGGGGGGACCAGAGATCCACCGCCTCCAAAGGGGCCTCGAAGAGGTCGGCCTGGGGCGCTTCTCTGGAGAGGAACCGAGAAAGGGCGGGATTGCTCTCTTTGGTCAACACCAGAATATGGGCCCTTTTCAGGGCCCCCAAAGGCTCCCTTAAAGGCCCGGCCGGGAAGAGTCGACCATTGCCGAAACCCATGCCGCCGTCCACGAGGACCAGATCCAGATCCCGGGCCAGCGACCAGTGCTGGAACCCGTCATCCACCAGGATGAGCTGGGCTCCCAGCTCATCCACGGCCCATCTGGCCCCGTGGGCCTTCCTGTGGGCCACCACCACGGCCACACCGGGCAGCTTCTTGGCCAGCATGACAGGCTCATCTCCCCCCTCTATGGGAGAGACCAAAGGCCCCTCGCCCCTGGAGACCAGCAACGCTCCCCGGGAAGCCTTTCTACCGTAGCCCCGGCTCACGATGGCCACCTTAAAACCCCTGTCCCGTAGTCCCCGGGCCAGCCATGCCACCATAGGAGTTTTGCCCGCTCCCCCCACCGTGATGTTCCCCACGCTTATGACGGGAACCGGCAGGCGCAGGGCCTCTCTCACGCCCCAACGGTAGAGACCTCGGTGGATCTCCAGCCCTGCCCTGTAAAAGAGGGAAACCGCTCCAAGCCCCCCCCTCTCCAGGAGGGTACCCCTCCCCTCCCAGCAGGCCTTCACCCTCTCCTCCAGGCATCCGGGATCCATAGGAGACCACTTTAGCACCACCCTGGGGGAATAAAAACCACCCACCAGTTGACCTTCCCGTGGATGGGGAGATACCATCGCCTCCGTTAGGGGCGGAGGAAGAGGGACGTAAAAAACACCAGAGCCCTATCCCCGAAAGAGATCCTGGTCCAACAGGAGGTGCCCCATGAACACCAAACTCACATCAGCCCAGAAAGTTGAAATAACAACCATCATAGACAACTATGCCGACCTGATCTTACCCGGGAGAGAAGACACAGTGAGGAGGCCCCTTTTCGAAGAAGGAAAAGTGAAAGATCCTCTTCTGGCCGAGCATGGCCTATCCTTGTTTATCCAAGTCCACCATTCCAAAGGTACCCTGAGGATCCTTCTGGACACAGGCCTCACCCATACAGGCCCTCTCTACAACATGGCCCGCATGGAGCTCCCCCTGGATGAAACGGACTACCTGGTCCTTAGCCACGGCCACTTTGATCACTTTGGAGCCCTCTACCAGGTATACGAAAGGAGCCTGGTACCCGGAAAAGCCCCCTTCCTCTGCCACCCTTGGGCCTTTCACCCCAGGGGCATAAAGAGAGGAGACGGGCTCTTCCCCTTTCCCAGACTAAACCGGGAAAGGCTTGAGGCCATGGGTGTAGAGATATGGGAGAGGGAAGGGCCCGCCGTTTTGGAGAAAGTCCTTCTGGTGACGGGGGAGATTCCCAGAAGGACGTCTTTTGAGATAGGCTTCCCCATGGGCTACGTGGAAAGAGAGGGAAAAGTGGAACAGGACGCCCTTTTAGACGATCAGGCCCTGGTGGTCTACGTAGAAGGAAAGGGCCTGGTGGTGGTATCAGGCTGCGGTCATTCGGGTATCATAAACACGGTGAACTACGCCAAGGAACTCACGGGAGTGGAAGAGGTATACGGTGTCATAGGAGGCTTCCACCTGTCGGGCCCTGTTTACGAGCCCTATATCCATCCCACGGTGGAAGCCATGAAGGAGATAGACCCCAGACTCCTGGTCCCCACCCACTGCACGGGCTTCTCGGCAATGATGGTCTTCGCCCGGGAGATGCCCCAGGCCTTCGTTCTAAACGCTGTAGGCACTACCTTCGTGGTGCATGGTGTAGCCAAGGGACCTGGGGCTTCCTCACTTCCCGGCTGCCCGGCGATGCTGGGAGGTGAGGTAGTGGTTCCATACTTCCCTGGTGACGGAGTCGATGTGCCTGGCCACTTTCAGGTATCGGGTGAAGAGGAATTTGGGTTTCACAGGATCAGCGTACAAGGGCATCCAGATCTCCTGCTTCTTGGCCCTGTTACACTGAATACAGCACGTAACCAGGTTCTCCCACGTCCACTTGCCCCCCCTGGACCTGGGAACCACGTGGTCTATGGTGAGCTCGTGGTCCCTGAGGGTCTTGCCACAGTAGGCACACCGAAAGTTATCCCGGTAATGGATCATCATGCGGGTGGGCCGGTCCATCACCATGTTGGAGCGAATAGAGTTCACTCTCACCACAATGGGAAGGGGATAATCCCGGGAAGGGCTCCTCACCCTGCGGACGGGATGGTACTCTATGACCAAGCACCTGCCCAGCCACTCCAAGGTGATGGCCTTCTCCCAGGTGATGACATCAAAGGGCAAAAAGGCCCTGTTCAACACCAGACAAAAAAGCTTCTCCACTCCAACCTCCCTTTGTGCTCATCCCCTATTAATCTCTGGGGAGGGCCGTGTCAAGTGTACATTTTCACAATCCGTGAAAATTCCACCCCCTTGACATCACTTACCGTGAGGACTAGGCTTTCTCCATGAGTTGCGAGACTTTTTTGACCCTACATAAAGTCCCAACACACCTACCCCAAAAGGAGGTCCTTTCATGAAGGAAAGAGTGCAAAAGGGTGTACTGTTGGCACTGGCAGCGGTCTTTGTCCTGGCCTTTCTCTCTGGTCCTGCCAAGGCCAAGAGCGCCACAGTGGTCCTGCCCGACTTCACCAAGATCGCAAAAGAGGCCAACGAATACGTGGTGAACATCTACACCACCCAGGTGATAGAGCGGCGGGTTATGGGTCCCGAGGACATGTTCCGATTCTTCTTTGGCGACAGGTTTAGGCCCCCATTTCCGGGCATCCCCAGAAAGTTCAAGAGGCGCTCCCTGGGATCGGGATTCATCATTGATCCCCACGGGTACATCCTCACCAACAACCACGTGGTGAAAGGGGCCACGGAGATCAAGGTGAAGCTCCACGACGGCAGCACTTACAACGCCAAACTGGTGGGCGCCGACCCCAAGACCGATATTGCCCTCATAAAGATCGATCCCAAGGGGAAAAAACTGGTGGCAGCCCAGCTGGGGGACTCGGACAGGGTGGAGATAGGTCAATGGGTCCTGGCCGTGGGTAATCCCTTCGGCCTCAGCTATACCGTCACGGCGGGTATCATCAGCGCCAAGGGGCGGGTCATAGGGGAAGGACCCTACGACAACTTTCTCCAGACAGACGCCTCCATCAACCCGGGCAACAGCGGCGGTCCCCTCATCAATGCCATGACGGGAAAGGTTATAGGCATCAACACGGCCATAGTGGCCCAGGCCCAAGGCATCGGATTCGCCATCCCCATCAATATGGCCAAAGAGATCCTCCCCCAGCTCAAGACCAGGGGAAGGGTGATCAGGGGCTGGTTGGGGGTCTACATCCAGGCCATGACCCCCGAGCTGGCCAAGTCTTTCGGTCTCAAAAAGGCTGAAGGGGCCGTCATCACCCAGGTGATCAAGGACAGCCCCGCCGACAAAGCCGGCCTGAGAGAGGGTGACATCATAATGGAATACAGGGGCAAGAAGATCAAAAGCCTGAGGGAACTGCCCAGGATGGTTGCCGCCACTCCCCCCGGTACCGTGGTCACCCTAAAGGTCCTGCGCAACGGAAGGCTCAAAACCTTAAAGGTGAAGATAGGCACCATGCCCCAGGAGGAAGCCTCCCTGGCCGAACCCGGGGGAGAACAACTGAAGCTGGGCTTGAAGGTGGCCCCCATACCCCCGGAAGTCTCCCAGAAGACAGGCATAACGGGCGGGGTCTACGTCACCCAGGTGGAACCTGGCACTCCCGCCTACGATGCGGGCATTCAACCGGGAGACATCATCCTGAGGGTGAACAGAAAGCGTATCAGAAGCCTGGCCGATTTCCGTGAAGCCATGGCCCGGATCAAACCAGGAGAAGTGGTGGCCTTCCTCATCCGAAGGGGCAACTCCTCCTTCTACGTGGCGATCCAGGTGAAATAGGGAAGCTATGGCGAAAGGGAGGAGAAGGAGACGCCTGGGCGGTCTCCTTCTCCTCTCCTGCCTCCTCATCCTGCCCATCACCTCCCGGGGCACAACTCTGGAACAGATAAACCACCGTATCCTCACCCTCACCCCCCTCATGATCGATCCCTTGAACCTGCCCACCGCCATGGACAGAGACGTCCTCATGATATTTCTGGCTGTGGAGCAGTTGCCCCCCCTTCAACCCCGGTACTTCAAAGATGGCTCTCCCGTTCCCCTCTCTTTCTATCGGGATCTGAAGAGGGACATGGCTCTGGATAGAGTCTCATCCTCCGTCCCCCTAACCCCCGCCCTGGTGATCCGTCCCACCCTCCTCAGGGGCCTCCCCACAGATGAGGCCCTTTTTGAAAGCCCTGAACAGGCCCGGTCGGGAGAGATAGACTTGAACCTCTACTCCCTGTTACCACCCGGCACCCCCCTGGCCCTTGCCCATACCACCCGAGACGGGAGGTGGGCCTTCGCCCTTTCCACCTACAATCCAGGATGGGTGTCCACAAAAGATCTGGTCACCACTTCCTGGGAGAACCTGAAGGGTTACGTAAAACACCGGCCCTTTGTAGTGGTCACCGCCCCTCACTGCCCCGTCTTCTCCAGCCCCCTAAAGGGGAACACCCCTGTATTCACCGTGCCCATGGGTACCCGGCTCCCTCTCACTGGAGTCACAATGGGGTTTTACAGAGTCCTCCTCCCCTCCCCATCCTCCCCTCGTCCATGGAGGACAGCCTACATCCCCGGGAGATTGGCGGTCAGGGGGTACCTCCCCTTCAACGGAGAAACCATTGTCGACCAGGCCACCAACTTCCTGGGAGAACCCTACTCATGGGGAGGAAGAAAGGGGGTGGACTGCTCCCTCCTGGTGAGGGAGGTCTTTGCCACCACGGGGGTCATCCTCCCCAGAAACTCCGCTCAGCAAGGGAACATAGGCGAGATCCTCTGGACGCCGGATTCCAAAGAAACCCTCTACGAGGCCTTGATAGAGGCACCTCCGGGGAGAACCCTCCTCTTTCTCCAGGGCCACGTTATGATCTACCTGGGAAGGAAGGATGGGGAGTTCAAGGTGATCCACAGCCTCCATACCTGGCAGGGTCAGGAGATCAACGGGGTGGTCATCACCCCCCTGGATCCCTTCAAGGATAGAGTCATCAGGGCCGTCATCGTCCCCTAGACAGCCCCGGGCTCATCCCTCACCTTTCCGGTCCACCTCATCCTCCAGCCACTCCAAGTAATCCTCGTTCCCTGCCACCACGGGAAAGGCCAGTATCTCCGGTACGCTGTAAGGGTGCCGCTCTTTTATGAACCTCTCCAGTGAGGGATAGCTCTCCCTGGTGGTCTTCATGATCACCAGGTACTCATCTGCCTCCTCCATTTCACCCTTCCACCAGTAAAAGGAGACTATGGGCCCAGAAACCTGGGCACAGGCGGCCAATCTGGCCTCCACAACTCCCTTGGCCAGAGACCTGGCCTTGGCCTCTTCGTCCAAAGTCGTCACTACCTGGAGATACTCCTTCAACCTCCCCCTCCCCTTTTGAGTTCCCTCAATTCCCTGACAACAGGCCTGTAATACAGATTCATCAGCCTGTAAATGCTGGAGCCCCTATGAACATAAGAAAGCCTGTAAAAGAAGGCTCCAAAGGCCAGATAGTACTCCTCCCCGGGCCTCATCCTCTGGGACTTTCTGAAAGACCTCCTGCCGTACCTCTCCCAAAAGAGGGAGTTGAGGATGAGGAGATCTTCGGCGAACTCCAGGGAGGAGTCCTCCGGGCGCTCCCCAAGATAGCACTCCACCAATCCATCTACGGCGTAGAAACGGAGTCCCCTGCCCTTGAGCTTTCTCCAGAAGACGCCGGGTACGTAATCAGCAATGAGCTGGAGCTCCGAAGGCTCCACCTCATCCAGGAGACGCCGGGAGTCTATGATGAACCCCCGGACATACCTCCTGAACTCCTCCTCTCTAAAAGCCAGGACGAGCCTCTCCAGTGAGAGTTCCCTGTCCTCCATCCCATGGAAAAAGTGGTGACTCGCCCCCGCCATGTCAAGCCCTCCCTTTGACCGAAAGGGACGGGTGTAATAATAGATCAACTCATGAAAGGCATAAGCAAGAGAGCCAGAGCCCCCCTGAAAGCCGGGAGAAACCATCCCCCTCCTGGGAAAGAGCGGGGAACGAAGAGGAACAACACCACCCAGGGAGTAGAACGCGGCCTCCGTCCTGGAGGCAGGTGTTTCCCATGAAGAAGGGAACAAAAGGCCTCTTAATCGCCCTGGCAGGGGCCTCGGTCCTGGTGGCCTTCTCCCTCCTCTTCTTCAAAGGACTCTCCCGGAAGAGTCCCCCTTCCAACATTATCTGGGGAAGCGGGACAGTGGAGGGAGACGAGGTGGAAGTCTCCCCCAAGATCTCCGGCAGAGTGTCCCGACTCCTGGTGAAGGAGGGAGACCCAGTGGCCCAGGGTGCCCCCATCGCCTACCTGGACTCCCAGGAGATCCAAGCCAGAGTGAAAGCCGCCAAGGCCCAGGTAGAAAGGTTGGAGAAAGAGGTGGAGAGGGCACGGGTGGCCCTGGCCCTCACCCGAGAGGTGGTAAAAAGGAGGATCCAGGAAGCCCAGGCCATGGTGAAGGCCGCCCGGGCCCAGGCCCAGGGAGCCCGGGCCCGGTGGGAGAGATGGAAGAGGGACTGGAAGCGCTTCCAGAACCTGAGGGAGAGACGGGTCATCTCCCAAAGAAGACTGGACGAAGTGGTGGCCGCCGCCAAAGGGGCCAGGGCCCAGTGGGAGGGAGCCCGGGAGAAGCTGGAAGAGGCCCGGGCAGCCTTCAAAAGGGCCACGGCCCGGAGGAAGGAGATCTCCTTGAGAGAAAAGGATATTGCCGTCCTGGAGTCCGCCTTGGCCGCGGCTCGAGCCCGACTGGAAGAGGCAAAAGCCGTCCTGGCTGACACCCGCATCTCATCCCCTGTGAATGGAAGGGTGATGGAAAAGCTGGTGGAAGAGGGAGAGGTGGTCACAGCCGGTACCCCTCTGGTGGTGGTCACCAACCTGGACAGCCTCTACCTCAAGATATACATACCCGAACCCCAGATGGGTCGCATAGCCCTGGGCCAGGAAGGCAGGATCTATGTCGACGCCTTTCCCCACACCCCCTTCCCGGCCCAGGTCTGTTACGTGGCCCCCAAGGCCGAATTCACCCCTAAAGAAGTCCAGACCCACAAGGAACGGGTCCAGTACACCTTTGCCGTCAAGCTCTGCGTGAAAGAGAACAGAGACCACCTCCTCAAACCCGGCATGCCCGGAGACGGGGTGATCAAAGTGGGACCGGGTCCCTGGTGGAATCCCATCAAAAGGGAGCAGGTCCAATAAGGAGGGCAACATGGAAAGAATGGCCGAAAGACTCATGGGTTTCCTGAAGCTCAAGACCCAGCCCGTGGGGGTCTCATACCTCCCCGAAGGCGCCCCTTTGCCTCCCAGGGCAAGAAGGCCCAGGGACAGGCAAATGCGGATCACCCTCTGCCAGGCCATGACCTGGGCCAGAATTTACGGCTGGTCCGTGGCACTGGAGAGGGCAGACAACCTCTGCATCCCCGGAGGACTGGCCATCAACCTCTTGAAGAGCACCCAGGCCTCCAACGGAGAAGTCCTGTCCCGGTTCATGGTGGAGGTGGGCTGGGTCTCCAGGGAGGCAAAAAAGGAACAGGAGTGGTACATCTTGGACCGGGATTACAACACCCTCCTCCTGGAACCCCTCTCCAAAGCCACCAGCGAGCCGGAGCTGGTGGTCATCTACGGGGACCCCTCCCAAATGGTGAAGCTGGTCCACGGCTACTCCTACTCCACAGGGAAAAGGGTCACCCTTGAGATCAGCGGAAGAGTCGCCTGCAGCGAATACCTGGTGGCCCCTCTCATCACCAATAGTCCCGTGCTCACCATTCCCGGCACGGGGGACAGGGTCTTTTCGGGTACCCAAGACACAGAGCTGACCCTCTCCCTACCCTATCCCCTCCTGGAGACCCTCTGGGAAGGGATGAAGGAGGCTGGAGCCAAGGTGGGCAGCAACCGGTACCCCTTTGTGCCCTACATGCTCCACCAGGCCCAGTTTCCCCCCGTCTACGAGGAACTGGCCCCAAAAATGGGTGTCCAGCTATAACTCACAATGGATCACTCCCCCTCGCCTGTGAAGGCGGCCAGTATTCTCCTGGCTCCCCGGTAAAGGGCCAGGAAATGGCCCACATCCACCAGCCTCTCCTCATAGGTGTATAGGGCCAGGCGATCGTCCACTACCTGGAAGACCAAGCACTTAGGCAATACACTTCCTTCCACTGCCCTGGCCACCCTGGCCAGAGTGCGGGCCACCCTCTTCTTCAACATCTCCATAGCCTCTTCGACCCGGGGACTGGCCAGGGTGTATCCGGCCAAAGGCCCCTCCCTCACCTCCACCCGGTCCCAGTCCTGGGGCACTCCGCCACGGCCTTCCCCTCCGCACTCCCCCCTCTCATCCCCCTTGAAGACCAACATGGGAAGGGAAAGGGGACGCCTGGACCTGAGGATGCACCCCGACCAAACAGGTCCCCCTTCCATGGACTCATCACCACCCGCCTCGAAGAAGACCACGTCTTTGTCCCCGTTTCTGGCCAACACCACATAACTGGTGGGGAAAGCCGTGAGGCCAAGACCTGCCAGACCCTTCACCATCTCGCCAAACTCCGGCCACGGGCCCTCAATGCACCTCCCCCCCACCTCCCGAGCCAGCAAGAAACCGAGGTTTTCTTTTCCCCTCCTCCTCTTTCTCCTTATGTGAACCGCCACCCCGAATAGTGTGGAGACAACGGCCATGCCTCCTGCCAGCAAGATCAGGCCATCCAACATGGTACCCTCTAACATTGCCCTCTCCTCCTTTGATAATAAACCTTGATTTTAATATAAATTAATCCTACTTCTTCGATATGTCAAATATAATTTGTAGATCACCCTGATCAGGAACCAGAGCTCCCGATAACTTCCAACCAGCCATCAGCCGCCAGCCAAGGACCATAGAGGGGATGTCTCCCCTGCAAGGAATCCCCCCACCGGCCTGAACGGGTTATGCACGGTGGAAGCCCTGTCTTATGGGCGGTCCCCCCAGGGAGCCCTTGACACCACCCCCTCCCTTTGGCATTTTACCCAACAGGGCGGGCGTAATTCAGGGGTAGAATGCCAGCTTCCCAAGCTGGAAGTCGCGGGTTCGAATCCCGTCGCCCGCTCCAAAATTTTGAGAAATCTTAGGAGAGTACCTTGACCAGGACCCTTGCTATCCTTCTCGTTCTCTTGACCACCCTGGGTTGCGGATACAGGTTAGCCGGCCACGGCCCCAACCCCGCCCCTGTGGCCCTCAAGGGGAAGAGGATCTCCATCCATATTCTCCAAAACCACACCGGAGAGCCCGACGTGGAATACACCATCACCAGGGCCATCGTCTCGGAGTTCATCCGCACCCCCCAGATACGAGTGGTGAGGAAGGACGGAGAAGCCGATTATATCCTGAAGGGGAGCGTCACTAAATACGACAAGGATGTCCTCTCTTTAGACTACAGGGGAACGGGACAGTACTATGAGTTGACGGTCACCATCAGCCTCACCCTCACCGATACCTCCACGGGCAAGACCATAGAGTTGGGCAAGCTGACAGAGGATTCCCAGTACCACATGGCCAGCGATGTGGAAGTGAGCAAGGCCCACGAGAGGGAAGCCCTCAGGAGAATCTCCCAGGAACTGGCCCAGCGACTCACGGCCATGCTCCTCTGAACCCTCCCTCAGGGATGAAGACCTTAAGACCCAAAGAATTCTCCAGTCTAATCAAAGAAGGCTCCATCCCTGCCACAGTCCTCTTCGTAGGGGAAGAGGTCACCCTCATGGATAAGGCCCTTCAGCTCGTCAAGGAGCACCTCCTGGGAGAGAACTGGGAGCTCAACTGGACGGTGCTGGAGGGAAGGAGCACGGGCCTGGAGCAGCTGGAAGAGGCCCTGTCCACGGCTCCCTTTGCCTCACCCAGAAGGGTGGTGATCCTGAGGGAGGCCATGGAGTTCTGGAAAACCTGGCACAAACGCCAGGGGGAACGGACAGTCCACGCCCTCACCCGCCATCCTTCCCACACCCTCCTCATCCTCCACCAGCCAGGGAAGATGGAGAGAGATGAGGGGAAAGACAGGGAGTCCGCCGCCCTCCTGGAGATCTTCCAGGAACCCCACCTGAAGGTGGTGGACTTCACCGGCACCAGGAGAGACCTGGAGAGGTGGGTGAAAAAGAGACTTAAAAAGGAGGGGCTGCCGGTGGAACAAGAGGTGGTGGATTGGCTCCTGGATGTCTCCCAGGAAAAGATGGCCCTCCTGGAGACGGAACTGGAGAAGTTTATCCTGTGGGGCAGGAAGGGGGAGGATGTGGAGAGAGCCCCCTCCCTGTGGGACGTCCCGGTCCTGGTGTACAGAAGGGATCCCCGCCTACTCAGCCACTTGGAACACCTCATGGCAGAAAGGGGATACCTCTACTTCTTCCGCATTCTCTCCTCTTCCATTGCCCGGATGGCCGCTGCACGCCAGGCCATGGAAGAAGGCCTCATGTCCAGGGAAAAGGCCGTAAATGGTGTATGCCGATTCCCCAAGGAGAAGAGGGCCATGGAAGAGGCCCTGAGACGCCTCACCCTTGCAAGGAGCATGGAACTCCTGGAGCTGGCCATGGAAGCAGAGGTGGCCCTCAAATCCAGCCCCCTCCCTCCCACCAGGGTCCTGGAAAGGCTGGTGGGAGATCTCATCGGGAAGGGCTAGAAGGGACCGGGCAGATAAGGAGGGGAAATTGGAGAGGGTGGCAGTGATCATGGCCGGGGGAGGAGGGGTGAGGCTATGGCCTTTGAGCAACCCCCAAAAACCCAAGCACATGCTGCCCCTGATCTCATCCAAATCTCTGCTAAGGGAGACCATAGAGAGGATCCTCCCATGGGCGGGGAAGGATGGGGTCCTGGTGGTCACCACTCGTGACATGGCACCGGAGGTGGCCAGGGAAGGGGGCATTCCCCCCCGGAGGGTGATAGCAGAGCCTTGCCGGAGAAATACCGCTCCCGCCGTGGCCCTCTCCACCCTCTTCGTCACCCAACTCCTGGGGGAAGAGACCGTCATGGTGATCCTGCCCGCCGACCACTACATCCATCCCACCCATGCCCTCCTGGACTGCCTGGACAGGGCCTGTTCCCTGGCCCGGGAAGGGTGGCTGGTCACCCTGGGCATTCCCCCCACCAGGCCGGATACGGGCTACGGATACATGGAGACGGGAGCATCCCTCTCCCCCCATGCCTTCAAGGTGAACAGATTCAGGGAGAAACCTTCCCTGGAAGAGGCTCAAGGGTTTCTCGCCAAGGGGAACTACTACTGGAACAGCGGCATTTTTGTCTGGCAGGCCTCCACCCTGTGGAGGGAGCTGAGAACCCACCTGCCTCAAGTGGCCATCCCCCTGGAGGAACTGAAGGACAGACCCTGGGAGGAGACGGCTCCTCTCCTGGACCGGATCTACCCTCCATTCCCCGACATCTCCATAGACTACGCCGTCATGGAGAAGGCCACCATGGTGGCCATGGTGAAAGCCACCTTCCAGTGGTGCGACGTGGGATCGTGGT
>Ga0256830_1000916_pt1 | contig 21925 bp, 14 predicted proteins | sample 128326metaG_FD_190537 | JGI IMG/M metagenome (GOLD analysis project Ga0256830, IMG submission 190537) | Hydrothermal vent microbial communities from Lau Basin, Pacific Ocean - 128-326 | ecosystem: Environmental > Aquatic > Marine > Hydrothermal vents | place: Pacific Ocean: Lau Basin | collected... | reverse complement strand
TCCGAAAGGGATGGTCTCCCCTGACCGAAAGGGTGAAGTGGCCGCAGAGGGTGGCCCTGTAGCTCCCGTCCTCTTCCCGCACCACCTCGACCCACGGCTCTTCCTGACCACAGAGGGCGCAGCCCAGCCCCATCGTCCAGAGGCCGGGGCCTCCACCCCCCTTCCCCATCGCCGGCAGGGGGAAGGTCACCACCTCGCCCCTCAGCAGCGCCCCCAAGCTCAGCCCGGCCAGGGCGGCGATTGCCAGGGGCTGCCCCTGCCCCAGCAGCCAGCGCACCGCCTGCCATTCGGGCTGATGAAGCAGCCAGGGCCACCACCGCCCCCCACCTTGCCACAGCCACTGCACCCAGGGGATCAGGCTCACCCAGGCCGGCCCCTCCTGGCCGCTGAGATGCCACAAGCCTCCCAGCAACAGGCTGCGCAGAAGGGGGATATGCCAGGTGTGAGACAGAGACCACCGGCCGGCACCGGGATGGACGCCGTCACACCTCGGGCTATGGCGTCGCCCATACCGTTGGCCTCCTGGAACCACCACCACCTGGGGCGGGCAGGTGAGCCAGCCCGCCTGGCTTTCAGGCATGGAGCCGAGGACGGCCAGGACAAGAAGGCTGAGCACCACCAGGGCGTGCAGACGAAGCTGGATCAGTTGAACAATCGGGGGTTTTGTAGTACAATGCATAGGAGCCAACCTCGCGGTGAAAGAGAGTAGGGTACATTGTACCCTATTTCGCGGGTTGGCTCAAATTCATTATGGGCAAGCTCCCCCCCCTTTTTCGACCATTTTACGAAGCCCAGAGCCCATTTCGGCGACCTGTAGGTCCCCAACTCGATACGCTCGCGGCTGGGTCGGGTGATTGCCCACCCCAAGAGACGGCACTTCACCGAACCCAAGTCCCTCCTCGGTGCGTATCCATAGACAGGAGACAGAGAGCCCGCGCGAGTCGCCGAGGAGGGGAGGGCGAGGCCCTCGTCGAGACGCACCGACGCCGGGCCGAGGTCGCCGCCCAGATGTGGCCCCAGGCCGTGTGCTACGGTCGGGCCATAAACCCGCTGCACCGGACGGCGGAGGCCCTCCTGAGTTGGGTTGCCAACCTGGCCTTTCTGCTTGTTGACTTTTGCTCCTTTATGGGGTATCCTGAAGTAGGCCGCTGCTCCCATCGCAAGTGACGAACCTCCCGTGCCTTCAGGACGAATGACACTGGGAAAGCCGGCCCCTTTTCCGGTATTATGTGACAAGTGTCACAAGCTATCGTGACGGAAGCCCGATAGAAGCGTGGAAGGAGGAGCACCCTATGGCAACGGAAAGCGTGCTGCAGGCGCTTCAGGCGATGGAGTTCACCCGGGACCTGGAGCCTCGCCACCTGGAGAAGCTGGCCTCGATGGCCACGGAGGTCTCCTTCGCGGAGGGAGAGACCATCTTCCGGGAAGGGGATATGGGCGACGTGGTCTACCTGATCCAGGAGGGACGGGTCGCCGTCGAGATCCACGTGCCGGGCCGGGGGCGGGTGACCGTCCTCACGGTGGGGCCGGGCCAACTGTTGGGCTGGTCTTCCATCTTCCCACCCCGGCGCAAGACGGCCAGCGGTCGGGCGGTCACCCCCGTCCGGGCCATCGCCATCAACGCGACCCAACTGCGGGAGGCCTGTCAGGCGGACCACGATCTGGGATACGCCATCCTCTGGCGCGTGGCCGAGGTGATCGCCGACCGGCTGAAGGCCACCCGCATGCAGCTCCTGGACGTTTTCGCCCCAGGCGGCGAAGGATAGGTCCGCAAAGGAGGAACGATGACCGACACAGCGCCTATGCTCGGTGCTTACGTCAGCATTCCCAAGGAGGACCTCCAGGGCATCTTCGACGCCCTGCGGGGGATGGGCTACACCCTGGTCGGGCCGACGTTGGGCGAAGGGGCCATCATCTACGACGAGATCGAGGGCGTGGACGACCTCCCTATCGGCTGGGGGGATGAGCAGGAGGCGGGGACCTACCGCCTGCGGCGCCGCGACGACGGGGCCTACTTCGGCTACGTGGTCGGGCCGCACTCCTGGAAGAAGTACCTCTACCCGCCCGTCATGACCCTCTTCTCCGTCGAGCGGCGGAACGGCACCTTCAAGGTGGCGGCCCCTTCCGAGGAGACCCCTCGCTACGCCTTCATCGGTGTGCGGGCCTGCGAACTCCAGGCCATTGCCGTCCAGGACCGGGTCTTCCTGGGCGGCCCTTACCAGGAGCCCCACTACAAGGCCTGTCGCCAGGGCGCGTTCATCCTGGCGGTGAACTGCACGGAGCCCGGCGGAACCTGCTTCTGCGCCTCGATGCGCACAGGCCCCCGGGTCGGTCCTGGCTTCGACCTGGCCCTTACCGAACTGGAGGAGGTCTTCCTGGTGGAAGTCGGCTCCGAGGTGGGCCGACAGGTCCTGGCCGGCCTGGACTGGCGACCGGCCGGTGCCTTCGAGTTGCAAGCGGCTCGCCAGGCGATGGCCGAGGCGGAGCAGCGGATGGGCCGCCGGATGGAGACGTCGGACCTGCCCAACCTGCTCTACCAGAACCTGGAGCACCCCCGCTGGGATGAGGTGGCGCAGCGCTGCCTCTCCTGCACCAACTGCACCCAGGTCTGCCCCACCTGCTTCTGCAGCGACGTGGTCGAGGTGAGCGACCTGACGGGGCAGAAGACGGGGCGCGTGCGGGTCTGGGATTCCTGCTTCAGCCTGGAGTTCTCCCACGTCCACGGGGGCAACATCCGGCCCGCCACCCGCTCCCGCTACCGTCAGTGGCTCACCCACAAGCTGGCCTCGTGGATTGACCAGTTCGGCGTCTCGGGCTGCGTGGGCTGCGGGCGCTGCATCACCTGGTGCCCGGTGGGGATAGACATCACGGAAGAGGTGAACGCCATCCGAACGGAGGGCGCGAAATGATTGCACAGACGACAGCATCTACGGCGACATCACCGGTGGGAGAGGTCGGGCCGATGCTCCCCTACCCCGCCCGCGTGGTGGAGATCAAAGAGGAAGCCTACGCCATCACCACCTACACCCTCGTCTTTGAGGATGAGGCGCTGCAGCAGCGTTACCGCTTCCGCCCCGGCCAGTTCAACATGCTCTACCTGCCCGGCATCGGCGAGGTGCCCATTTCCATCAGCTCCGATCCCGGGGAGCCGGGGCGGATGGGCCACACCATCCGCTACGCCGGCAACGTCACCCGGGCCATCAGCCGGCTCCAGGTGGGCGACGTGATCGGGGTGCGCGGCCCCTACGGCAGCGCCTGGCCTCTGGAGCGGCTGCGGGGGCAGGACCTCTGCATCGTCACCGGCGGGATCGGGCTGGCCCCCCTGCGCCCCGTGATCTACGACGTCATCCGGCATCGGGCCGACTTCGGGCGGGTCATCCTCCTCTACGGGGCTCGGACGCCGGCCGATATGCTGTACACCGACGAGTTCGAGGCCTGGGAGGCCCACGACATCCAGGTCCACACCACGGTGGACCGTGCCGATGCCCGCTGGAAGGGCCACGTCGGCGTCGTGCCGATGCTCTTCTACCACATCCGGCTGGACCCGAAGCGGACGACGGTGCTGACCTGCGGCCCGGAGATTATGATGCGCTTCGTCATCTATGAGGCCCTGGCCCGCCGGATCCCCCAGGAGCGGATCTACATCTCGATGGAGCGCAATATGAAGTGTGGCGTGGGCTTCTGCGGCCACTGCCAGTTTGGGCCGACCTTCGTCTGCAAGGAGGGGCCGGTCTTCTCCTACGCCCAGGTCGAACCCTTCTTCGGTGTGGAGGACTTCTGATGAGCGAGCGAAGAGCGAACGAGAATGCGGAGGAGCGGCGAAAGCCCCGGCTGGCGGTCTTCAAGTTCGCCTCCTGCGATGGCTGCCAGCTCTCCCTGCTGGATGCCGAGGACGAGCTGCTGGCCGTGGCCGGCGAGGTGGAGATCGCCTACTTCGTCGAGGCCCGGCGGCAGATGCTGGAGGGTCCCTACGACGTCACCCTGGTCGAGGGCTCCATCACCACGCCCGAGGAGGCCGAGCGGATCCAGGAGGTGCGGCGGCAGTCCCGGTTCCTGGTGACCATCGGGGCTTGCGCCACGGCCGGTGGCATCCAGGCGCTGCGGAACTGGCGGGATGTGGATGAGTTCGTCCGCCTTGTCTACGCCACGCCCGCCTACATTGACACCCTGGAGACCTCCACCCCCATCAGCGACCACGTCACGGTGGACTTCGAGCTGCGGGGGTGTCCCATCAACAAGGCCCAGCTTCTGGACCTGATCACGGCGCTGCTCATCGGGCGGCAGCCCCGCGTGCCGACCCACAGCGTCTGCTTGGAGTGCAAGCGCCGGGGAACCGTCTGCGTGATGGTCGCCCAGGGCATCCCCTGTCTGGGGCCGGTCACCCAGGCGGGCTGTGGGGCCATCTGCCCGGCCTACAACCGGGGCTGCTACGGCTGCTACGGCCCGATGGAAGCGCCCAACGCCGAGGTGCTGGGCCGGCGCTTCCAGGACCTGGGGGCCTCCTCCGGGGAGATCGTCCGCCTCTTCCGGGGCTTCACCGGGTACGCCGAGGCCTTCCGGGTGGCCAGTGACCAGTTCGAGGAGGTGCGCCGATGACGAGGGCGACGGAGACGGTCAAGCAGATCAAGGTGGACTACCTGGCCCGGGTGGAGGGCGAGGGGGCGCTGGACATTGTGGTGGAGGATGGTCGGATCACCCACCTGGAGCTGCGCATCTTCGAGCCGCCCCGCTTCTTCGAGGCCTTCCTGCGGGGGCGCGGCTTCCAGGATGCTCCTGACATCACCGCCCGCATCTGCGGCATCTGCCCCGTGGCCTACCAGATGAGCTCGGCCCACGCCCTGGAGAAGGCGCTGGGGGTCACCACCACGCCGGCCATCCGGGCGCTGCGCCGCCTGCTCTACTGCGCCGAGTGGATCGAGAGCCACGCCCTCCACGTCTACCTGCTCCACGCCCCCGACTTCCTGGGCTACGAGAGCGCCATCTCGATGGCCGCCGAGCCGGATCTGCGGCCCGTGGTCGAGCGGGGGCTGCGGATGAAGAAGATCGGCAACGAGCTCCTGGCCCTCATCGGCGGGCGGGAGATCCATCCTGTTTCCCCCTGCGTGGGGGGCTTCTACCGGGCCCCGCGCCGGCGGGAGCTGCTGAAACTCAAGGAGGACCTGGAGTGGGGGCTGGAGGCGGCTCTGGAGACGGTGGCCTGGACGGCCAGCCTCCCCTTCCCCGACTTCACCGCCGACTACGAGTTCGTCGCCCTCTCCCACCCGGACGAGTACCCGATGAACGAGGGACGGGTGGTCTCCTCTCGGGGGCTAGAGATCCCGATGGAAGCCTTCGAGGAGCACTTCGTCGAGGAGCACGTGGCCCACTCCAACGCCCTCCACGCCCGGCGGGTGGATGGGGGCAGCTACCAGGTGGGGCCGCTGGCCCGGGTGAACCTGAACCGGGAGAAGCTCTCGCCGAAGGCCCAGGAGGCGATGGAGCGGTTGGACATCCCCTTCCCCAACAACAACCCCTTCGTGAGCATCGTCGCCCGGTCGCTGGAGTTGGTCCACGCCTTCGAGGAGGCGCTGCAGCTCATCGAGGGCTACGAGGAGCCGGTGCCCAGCCGCGTGCCGGTGTCGCCTCGGGCGGGCGAGGGGTGCCACATCACCGAAGCGCCCCGAGGGATGCTCTACCACCGCTACCGGCTGGACGACGAGGGGCTGATCCAGGAGGCCCGGATCATCCCGCCGACCTCCCAGAACCTGAAGCGGATGGAGGACGATCTGTGGGCCTTCGTGCCGACGGTGCTGGAGTTGCCCCTGGAGGATGCTACCTGGCGCTGCGAGCAGTTGATCCGCAACTACGATCCCTGCATCTCCTGCGCCACCCACTTCCTGAAGATGCGGGTGCGCCGGGGGGAGTGAGGCACCGAGGTGCTGAGGCCCTGAGGGCACCGAGGTGCTGAGGTACTGAGGCACCGAGGGCCGGAGAAAGCTTCTCCGGCCCTCGGTGTTCTTTCTATGGGGGCATTCTTCTCCGTCGCTCTCCTGATCTGTTGATGGCCATCCGTTTGGGAGCGGATAGCTGTCGGCGGATTTGAGAACGGATGGGGTGGATGGGAGACGCCCACTCCGTAAGCGGTTGATCCCAATCCGTCTGGTGAGGTGCTGGTGAGCCGAGCTGGGGACTGCGGACTGGGGCTGACAACTGGCGCAAGACCGCCCCTCCGGGTATAATTGGGGTCCCGGAGCAAGCGAGCAGAACCCCTCGGCGTTCCCAGGGTTCCCTGGGGCGCCAAGAGGGCGCTGACGTGCCCAGCGTCGGAGACCTTGGAGCGGAGAAAGGAGGAGAGGATGGCCGACTACTTCCTCGTGCTCAATCCCTATGCCGACCGCTGGGGGGCGAATAAGACCTGGCCCCGCCTCGAAGCCGTGCTCAAGGCGCGGCAGGTGGATTACGAGGTGGTCAGGACCGAGGAGCCGGGGCATGGCATCGCCCTGGCCTACGAGGCCGCCCGCAGCGGCCGCTACCGGGCCATTGTCGCCGTCGGCGGAGATGGCACCGTCAACGAGGTCGCCAACGGGCTCTGCCGGGCTGCCACCAACGGGACGACCCTCCCGATGGGCATCTTCCCCGTTGGCTCCGGCAACGACCTGGCTGAAGTCCTGCGCATCCCCCGCGACCTGGAAGGGATGGTGGAGCATCTGCTGCAGGACCGGCGTCGCCTGCTGGACGCCGGTCTCGTCCAGAGCCCCGGCCTGAGCGGCGTCAACCAGGGGGGGCGCTACTTCGTGAACAACTGTGGCATCGGCTTCGAGGCCCAGGTCAGCCTGGAGAGCCGCAGGATCTCCCGTTGCCGAGGCTTCCTCATCTACCTGGTGGCCGTCTTTCGGGCCCTCTACCGCTACGTCCAGCCCTACATCCGGGTGCGCTGGGACGGGAAGGCGCGGGAGGGGCGGATGCTGCTCATCACCGTAGGCAACGGACGGCGCACCGGCGGCGGCTTCTGGCTCACCCCCTTCGCCGAGGTGGACGACGGCCAGCTCGACGTGGGGTTCGCCAAGGCGCTGAGCCGCCCGGGCATCCTCCGCCTGCTCCCCAAGGCCATCAAGGGGGAGCACATCTACGACCCGGCTATCCTCCTCGACCGCTTCCGCCGCATGGTCGTGCAGACCGACGTGCCTGTGCCCATCCACACCGACGGGGAGCCCATCACCGCCGGGGTGCAGGAGATCGAAGTGCAGGTCCTGCCGGGGAAGGTCTGGGTGGTGGCCGATCCCGACGTCCCTCTGCTGGATGTCTTCCAGGGCCACGGACCCTCCTCGGAGCAGTTCCTCTTCTCCCAGCAAGAGACCCACCGCTCCTCTCGGTGATCGCCTAGGCCGGGGGAGCGGACGGCCTCCCCAGAGGCCGGAATTCCCCTTTCAACGGGGACTTATGGGGAATCACCAGACCGCCACTCCGCCCCGGTGATGAGATAGGGAGACTAGCCGTCCACGAATGGGGCACGAATACACGCATTAAGGACCGCCTCATTCGTGCATTGGTGAGAAATTCGTGGACGGCCTGCTACGGACCACCCAGGCGCAGCGGCCACAGCGCTCTCGCTCGCTTGTGGGTAATCACCGCGCTCCGCCCCCTTGCCGTCCCTGTGGGGCCGTGTTATAATCCCCCGGCCCTGGACCGGAAGAGACTTTACGAGGAGTTATGAGTGCCTACAGATCGGACCTCCAAGCCTCCAATGGGCCTGAGACGTTGGCCGCGCCCCCCTACCTCTCCGTCGTCCTGCCCGTCTACAACGAGGAAGCCGCCCTCCCCGGCGTGATCGAGGAGCTCCACCAGGTTCTGGCCGGCTGGGGCGTGCCCTACGAGGTCCTGGCCGTGGACGACGGGAGCACCGACGGGAGTGTGGCGGTGCTGCGCCGCCTGCAGGCCCTGGAGCCCCACCTGAAGGTCATCCGCCTGCGCCGCAACTTCGGCCAGACGGCCGCCTTCGCCGCCGGCTTCGACCTGGCCCAGGGGGAGGTCGTCGTCACGATGGACGCCGACGGGCAGAACGACCCCGCCGATATCCCCCGGCTGGTGGAGAAGCTGGAAGAAGGCTACGACATTGTCAGCGGCTGGCGGCTGCACCGCAAGGACCCCTTCTTCACCCGCCGCCTGCCCAGCATCATCGCCAACCGGCTCATCTCCGAGGCCACCGACGTCCGGCTGCACGACTACGGCTGCTCCCTCAAAGCCTACCGGGCCGACGTGGTGAAGAACGTCCACCTCTACGGCGAGCTCCACCGCTTCATCCCCGCCCTGGCCAGCCGCTACGGGGTGCGGATCGCCGAGCTCCCCGTCAACCACCGCTCCCGCACCCAGGGCCGGAGCAAGTACGGCCTCTCCCGCACCATCCGCGTCATCCTGGACCTGCTGACGGTCAGCTTCCTGCTCAGCTACTCGGCCCGTCCGATGCAGCTCTTCGGGCTCCTGGGGTTCGGAGCCGCCGGCCTGGGAACCCTCGTCGGCCTCTACCTCACCTCCCTCAAGGTGATCCACGGCTACCGCTACAAGATCGGCGATCGCCCCCTGCTGATGTTGGCCGTGCTCCTCATCTTCGTCGGCGTCCAGTTCATCGTGATGGGGCTGCTGGGCGAGCTGATTATCCGCACCTACCACGAGACCCAGGGCAAACCCATCTACTACATTCGGGACGTTCTGGTGGGCGAGGCGGAGCGGGCATCAGCGTCGGAGGAGCAGGTGGCTGTGAGAGGGGGCGGATGATGAGGGTGCTGATCTTCGGCCTGGATGGGGCAACCTTTACGCTGATCCGACCCTGGGCGGAGGCGGGCGAGCTCCCCCACCTGGCCCGGCTGATGGCCCAGGGCGTCCACGGCGACCTGCGCTCGACACTCCCGCCCGTCACCTCACCGGCCTGGCCCTCGTTTATGACGGGCAAGAACCCGGGCAAGCACGGCGTCTTCGACTTCATCCGGCCCGTCCAGGGGGATTTCGACCTGGTCAACGCCACCGCTATCCGCGCCCCCACCCTCTGGCAGATCCTCTCAGAGGCGGGCCGGCGGGTCGGCGTCATCAACGTTCCCGTCACCTACCCCCCGCGCCCCCTCAACGGCTTTATGATCACCGGCCTCCTCTCCCCCTCCAGCGGCACCATCACCTACCCACCCGACCTCCTGACCCCCTACCGGCGGGAACTGGGGCCTTATCGCGTCGCCCCCCGCATCCAGTACAAAGAGGGGAACGAGGAGACCTACCTGGCCGACCTGCTGAACCTGATCGAGACGCGCCGCCGCTACGCCCTGCGGCTGATGCAGGACCACCCCTGGGACGTGCTGATGGTCCACTTCATCGCCCTGGACAACCTCCAGCACGCCTTCTGGAAGTTCATAGACCCCGACCACCCCCGCCACCGGCCGGAGCGGGCGGCCCGTTTCGGGCCGGGGCTGCTCCGGGCCTATCAGCAGGTGGACGCGGCCATCGGTGAGCTGATGGAAGCGGCCGGCCCCGACACCGCCGTCATCGTGATGTCGGACCACGGCTTCGGGCCGCTGCACTACGTCGTCAACCTGAACCTCCTCCTCCTCCGGCACGGGCTGCTGCGCCTCAAGGGCAACCCCTGGACCCGCCTCAAGGCGGCCCTCTTCCACGCCGGCCTCACCCCCGCCACCGTCTACCGGGCGTTGGAGGTGCTGGGCCTTCAGAACCTCACCCAGCGGGTCTCCAAGCGGGTCCGCAACCGGGTGGTGGGCAAGTTCCTCTCCTTCGACGACGTGGACTGGTCCCGCACCGTCGCCTACGCTATGGGCCACGTGGGGCAGGTCTACATCAACCGCAAGGACCGGGAGCCCTACGGCATCGTCGAGCCGGGGGCGGAGTACGAGCGGGTGCGCCGGGAGGTCATCGAGGTCCTGCAGACCCTGCGCCACCCGGAGACGGGGCGGCCTCTGGTGGACCGGATCATCCTGGGCGAGGAGGCGGCCCACGGCCCCTACGCCCGCTACGGCCCCGACCTGCACCTGGTGATGGACGGCTACCGCTGCATCGCCTTCCCCCTCTTCGCCACCGACCACCGCCTCATCACCCGCCAGATCCGGGGCGATTCGGGCTGCCACCGCAGCGAAGGGGTCTTCATCGGCTACGGACCGCCCTTCCGACCGGGTGCCGTTCCCCGCGCCCCCCAGATCACCGACCTGGCCCCGACCATCTTGCACCTGGCCGGCCTCCCCGTGCCCGACGACATGGACGGGCGGGTCCTGGAGGAGACCTTCGACCCGGCCTACCGGTTGGCCCATCCCGTGCGCATCCGCCCCACCGACCGGGGCGGCCCTCCGTCGGGGGAGGTGGAAGCCCTCTCCGACGAAGACGCCGCCGAGGTGGAGGCGCGGTTGCGGGCTCTGGGCTACCTGGGGTGAGACGGGGGGCTGCTCTGTGATGCGTGATGCGTGGGGCGTGTTGCGTGTTGCGGGAGGCGGGAGGCGGGGGTGGCTCGCCCTGGGGCTGGTGGCCTTCCTCCTGCGGCTGACCGCCCTGGGTCGCTACGTGACGCCCGATGAGCCTGCCTGGGTCTACCGGGCCGTCCGCTTCGGCGACGCCCTGGCCGCGGGCGACTGGGCCGCCGTCCCTCGCACCGGCCACCCCGGCGTGACGACGATGGCCCTGGGGGCGGTGGGGGTGGCCCTGCGCCGCTGGCTGAACCCGACCGCCGGCGCGACCCACCTGGACGCGGTCCGGCGGCTGGCCTGGCTGGCCCCGGAGAACGGGGCGGCCTTCCAACACCTGGCCTTCTTCCTCCCCGCCGGCCGCCTCCTCGTCGCCCTGGTCACGACCCTCGGGCTGCTGGCCCTCTACCGGCTGGCCCGGCGGCTGTGGGGCCGGTCGGTCGCCCTCCTCGCCACCCTCCTGCTCGCCTTCGACCCCTTCCTCCTCGGCCACTCCGGGCTGCTCCACCTGGACGCCCTCCTGGCGACGGCGATGACCCTCTCCCTGCTCGCCTTCCTCCTGGCCCTGGAGGGGGCGACCCACCGGGCGGAGGGGGGCACGCCCTACCGGTGGGCGGTCGTGGCCGGGGGGCTGGCGGCGCTGGCCGCGCTGACCAAGTCGCCGGGGCTCTTCCTGGCCCCCCTCGTCCTCCTCCTGGGCGGGGTGGCCTGGCTGACCGGACGGCTCCCCCAGGTCCGGCTCCTGGCGCTGCTGGCCCTCTGGGGGCTGGCGGCAGGGGGGCTCTTCGTCGCCCTCTATCCGGCGATGTGGGTGGACCCGCTGGGGACGCTGGGAACCATCTTCGGCATCGCCGGCCGCCACGTCGCCGGGGCGCTGCGCCCCATCTTCTTCCTGGGCCGCCAGACCTTCGACCCGGGGCCGGCCTTCTACCCCCTGGTGCTCCTCTTCCGCGCCTCGCCGGTGACGCTGCTGGGCGCGGCCCTGGCCCTGCCCGCCTTGGTCCGCCGGGGGGGAACGGACCGCTTCCACCGGCTGGCTTTGCTCACCTTCGTTGTTGGCTTCACCCTCTTCGTCACCCTGGCGGGCAAGAAGCACGACCGCTACCTGCTGCCCGTCTTCCCCCCGCTGGCCCTGCTGGCGGGGCTGGGGCTGGGGGGAGCGGAGGCCGTCCGATGGCGGTGGAAGGGGAAGGCGGCGGTGGGCGTCCAGGTGGCCCTGGCCCTCCTCGCCCTCCCCTATCCGCTGCTCTACGCCAACCCGCTCCTGGGCGGCCCCTGGGTCGCCCGCCGGCTGCTGCCCCTGGGCTGGGGCGAGGGGATGGGGATGGCGGCCCGCTGGCTGAACGGGCTCCCCCAGGCCCCGGCGCTGACCGTGGCGACGACGGCGGTGCCCCCCCTTGCCGCCTCCTTCGTCGGCACCGCGCTCCCCTTGAACGAGGAGACGGCCCCCCTGGCCGACTACGCCCTGGGCGCTTCCCCCGGCCCCGGCTGGGAGCCGGTGACGACGCTGCGCTGGCGGGGGCTGCCGATGGCGACCGTCTACGCCAACGGTGCCGTCGAGGCCCAGGCCGAGGCCCTGGGCCGCCTCCTCGGCCCCAACGACCTCGTCCTCCTGGTGGCCGAGACCCCCTTGGCCCGCCACAATCTGGGAACGCCCTCGGGGACCTCTCCGGAGGCGGCCCCCGTCGTGCTCACCCCGCCCCCCGCCGCCGATCCGGTCGCCCTGGCCCGCTGGCTCCGGGAGGTCACCGCCGGCCACGACGCGCTCTGGCTCGTCGCCCCAGAGCAGGAGGTGCGCCGGCCCTACCCGCCCGTCGCCTCGCCCGTCACCGCCGCCTGGCTTCGGCGGCTGCTGGAGGCCGACGGCCCTCCGACGGAGCGGGTCGTCGTCGCCGGCGCCGCCCTCTCCCGCTTCCCCCTGCCCCGCGCCCTGCCCGATCCCCCGGCCTGGGAGGCCCGCTTCCAGGGCAGCGCCCCGCCCGCCCTCCTGTTGGGTGGCGCGGTCGTCGCGCCGGCGGTCGTCGCCTGGCCCGACGCCCTCGAGGTCACCCTGCGCTGGCGGCTCCCTCAGCCGGGGGTGGGGGCGTACCGCCTGCACCTGGCCCTGGAGGATGCCCGGCGCCACCGCTGGGCGGAGGGCGAGGGGCCGCTGGTGAGCGCGACGGGGGTTCCGGCCTCGGCCTGGGAGCCGGGCGTCGGATACGACCTCCTGGCCCCACCCCTGCGGCCGCCGGCCGCCCTCCCGCCGGGAACCTACACCGTCACCCTCAGCCTCTACGGGGCGGACGGGGCGCGGCTGGGCGTTTGGCGGGACGACGGGAGCTTCGCCGGGGTGCGCTGGCCCCTGGGCTCCGTCACCGTCGAGCCGCCGGCCCGGCCCCCCGCTCCCGAGGCGGCGACGATCCCCCGGCGGCTGGAGGGGATCGCCTTCGGCCCCCTGCGCCTCCTCGGCCTGGCCCCGCCGCCGGAAACACTCCGCTCCGGCGACCGCTTCACCCTGCGCCTCCTCTGGCAGGCCGCCGGGCCGCCGGAGGCCGACTACCGGCTCTGCTGGCAGTGGCTGGATGGGGCGGGGAGCCCCCGCCTGACCCAGACGCAGCCCCTTAGCCCCTACCCGACGGGCCGCTGGCGGGCGGGGGAGTTGGTCGAGGGGCGCTACGACCTCTGGGCCGATCCGGTCCTCCCGCCGGGCGACTATACCCTGGCCGTGGGGGCTTCCGCGCCGGGGGAGCCCTGCCGCCCCCGGCCCATCGCCCACCTCCGCCTGGAGCCCCGCCCCCGGCGCTTCGACCTGCCCGCCGAGATCGGCCACCTCCTCGACCTGCGGCTGGGTGACCGGGTGTGGCTGCGGGGGTACGACCTCGCCCCGACGACGGTGGCTCCCGGCGGGACCCTCACGCTGACCTTGGTCTGGCAGGCGGAGGGGCCGACGGCGCTGAGCTACACCGTCTTCGTCCACCTGCTGGGGCCGGACGGGCGGCTCTACGGCCAGGTGGACCGGCTGCCGAACCGGGGGGCCGACCCCACCACCAGTTGGGCTCCCGGCCAGGTGATCGTGGACGGCTACCGGCTGTCGGTGGCGACCGATGCCCCGCCGGGCCGCTACCGGCTGGCGGTGGGGCTCTACGACGCCGAGAGCGGCGCCCGCCTCCCCGTCACCGATGCCCAGGGCTGCCGGCTGCCCGACGACCGGGTGCTCCTGGAGACGGAGGTGCTGGTCCGATGACCGTTCAACGCCCTGTCCTGCGACGGCTGCTCCCTCTGTTGGTCCTCTTCGTCCTGATGCTGGTTGCCCTCTGGCCGCTGCTGCGGACGGCAAGCCCGTGCAGCCACGATGGGGCGCTGCACTACTTCCGCATCGTCGCTATGCGCGAGGCCCTGCGCCAGGGGATGCCCTTCACCCGCTGGCTGCCCGACCTGGCCTTCGGCTACGGCTACCCCTTCTTCAACTACCGGGGGGCGGTTTCCTACTACCTGGGCGAGCTGCTCTTCCTGCTGGGGATGCCGCTGCCCGTCGCCCTCAACGCCCTTTACGTCCTGAGCTTCCTGGGGGCGGCCCTGGGGGCCTACCTGCTGGGGCGCGACCTCTTCGGCCCCGAGGCCGGCCTGCTGACGGCCATCGCCTACGCCTACGCCCCCTACCAGTTCCTCGACGCGCTGCTGCGGGGCAACCAGCCCGAGTCCGTCGCCCTGGCCCTCCTCCCCTTCGTCCTGTGGGCCTTCTACCGGCTGCTCGTCACCCCCTCCCGGTGGGCCTTCCTCCTCAGCGCCGGCTCCCTGGCCCTCCTCGCCCTCACCCACAACATCTCGACGCTCCTCTTCGCCCCCTTCCTGGGCCTCTTCGTCCTCGTCGTCGGGCTCTTTTACCGACCGCCGACGGCCGACGGCCGACCACCGGACACCGAGAGCGGACTGCCGACGGCCATCGCCTATGCGCTATCCGCCCTGCGCCGTCCGCTGCTCGCCCTCCTCCTGGGGATGGGGCTGACCGCCTTCTTCTGGGCGCCGGCCGTGCTGGAGAAGGGGTACGTCCAGCTCCACCTCTCCCGCACCACCCGCAACAACGACTTTCACTACAACTTCGTCACCCTGGGCGAGGCGCTGGCCCCGCCCCGTGCCTTCGATACCAGCCTGATGAACCCGCCGATGCGCGTCGAGCTGGGGCTGGTCCAGGTGGGGCTGGCGGCGCTGGGGCTGGTGGTCGGGCTGCGCCGCCGGCAGGATCGGCAGCGCCGGGCGCTTTTGCTCTTCTTCGCCCTCTCCGCCGTCGTGATGGTCTGGATGAGCACCCGCAGTTCCCTGCCGGTGTGGGAAGCCTTCCCCCTGCTCGCCTTCGTCCAGTTCCCCTGGCGCTTCCTGGGCCGGGCCGCGCTCCCCCTGGCGCTCCTGGCCGGCCCCTTGGCCGATGGCCGATGGCCGACGGCCGACGACCGACCGCCGACCGCCGACCGATTGCAATTCGCAATTCGCCATTTGCGCAATTTGCAATCTGCAATCCGCACTTCGCAATTTGCCCCCCGCCTCCTCCTCCTCGCCCTCCCCATCCTGGCCGCGCTCCCCCTCACCTACCCGCCCTTCGGCTACTGCCCGGCTGCGCCCAACCCCACCATCAACGACCTCTTCGCCTACGAGCACCGGACCCGGTTGGTGGGGGTGGACCCCGAGGGGAGCTACTTCCCGGTCTGGGTGAAGGAGCGGCCCGCCGGCTCCCCCTTGGAGGCCCAGTACGCCGCCGGGGAGCGGCCCATCCGCCGCTTCGACGAGGGCAGCCTGCCCCAGGGGGCGGCCCTGCTCCAGGCCGACTACGGCCCCAACCGGGCCCGCCTCGTCGTGGAGAGCCCGGTTCCCTTCACCGCCCGCTACCTGGCCTTCTACTTCCCCGGCTGGCGGGTGACGGTGGACGGGGAGCCGGTGCCCATCGAGCCCACCGATCCCACGGGCCTCATCGCCTTCCCGGTGCCCGCCGGCCGCCACACCCTGGAGGTCGCCTTCGGCCCCACCCCCCTGCGCCGGGCCGTCGCCTACGTCTCCCTGCTCAGCCTGGCCCTGCTGATCGTCGCCGTCGCCGTGGAGCGGCCGGGGGGCGGGCCATCGGCCTCTCCAAAGGCGGACCGGTCCGGCCCGGACCTGCGCCCCTACCTCCTCCTGGGCCTCCTGCTCCTCGCCTTCAAGCTCCTGGTGGTGGACCGGAGGGCGACGCCCTTCCGCCACCCCCGCCTGGGGGCCGACGGACGGCTGCCCGGCGTCCAGGTGCCGCTGGAGCGCTCCTTCGCCGACGGCATGCTCCTCCTGGGCTACGACCGGAGCGCGGCGGAGGTGCCGGCCGACGGCCTCCTGCGCCTGGACCTCTACTGGCGGGCCTACGCCCCCCCCGGCCGCCCCTACCGGACCTCGGTCACCGTCCGAGGCCCCGAGGGGCTCTTCTGGAGCCCCAAGCAGAGCTGGCGGCCCCGGGGCTACCAGGACTACCCCCCCACGCCCGGCTGGCCTCCCGACCGCTACGCTCTGGACAGCCACGAGGTGGAGCTTCTGCCGGGCACGCCGCCGGGCACCTACGACCTGGTGCTGACCGTCTTCGACCAGGAGACGCTGGCCCCCCTCAGCCTGTTGAACGAGGCCGGGCAGCCGGCCGCCCCCACGCTGACCCTGGGCCAAGTGCGGGTGACGCCCCCTCGCCGGCCCTGGGACCCGGCAGCGGTGGCGATGCCCTACCGGCTGGAGGCGTGCACCCCGCCACCCCCCGACCGCCCCTGCTTCTGGGGAGCCGCCGTGGACCGCGCCGAGGCCGCCCCCGGCGACCCCGCCCTCGTCACCCTCTTCTGGTCTCCGCCCGAGGGGGCGCAGGCAGGAGCGCAGCAGGCGGTGCCCCTCCGGTTGGTGGACGACGCGGGGGAGGTCGCCGCCTCCTGGCCCATCACCCTGCCCGTTCTCCCCGCCGGTCTCTGGCGCGCCCAGCGCCTGCTCCGCCTCCCCGCCGGCCTCGCCGACGGCGCCTACACCTGGCGGCTCGTCCTTCCCGACGGGGCCGCCCTCTCCTGGGGGAAGCTGACCCTGCACGCGCCGGCGCGGGTGTGGGAGGCCCCGCCGCCGGCCCTGCCTGTGGGGGTGACGCTGGGAGGGCGGGCGACGCTGCTGGGGGCGAACTTGACGCCGATGGAGGGGCCGGTGGTGGCGTTGGAGCCCGGCGGGGTGCTGACGGTGACGCTGGTCTGGCGGGCGGAGGCGGAGATGGAGCGGAGCTATCACGTCTTCCTGCACCTGCGGGGGCCTGGGGGGGAGATGGTGGCCCAGTCGGATGGGGTGCCGGCGGGGTGGATGCGCCCGACGACGGGGTGGTTGCCGGGGGAGGTGGTGGTGGACGAGCGGGTGCTGGAGCTGCCGGGGGCGTTGCCGGCGGGCGTTTACACGCTGAGCGCGGGGCTCTACGACCCCGACAGCGGCCAACGGCTGGTCGCCCCCGACGGCACCGACGCCCTCCCCTTGCCGGTGCGCCTTGAAATGAGGTCAACGGATGGGGTCAACGAATGAGGGAACGAATAAACGAATGAACGAGTCAACGAATGAACGAATGAACGAATCAACGAATCAACGAATCAACGAATGGATGGGCAACGAATGTGGTCAACGAATGAGGGAACGAATAGACGGGTCAACGAATGAAGGAACGAATAAACGAATGGGGGAACGAATGAACGAATCCACGGGTGGCCTATTCGTTTATTCGTTGACCATTCGTTGGCTTATTCCCCGTCTCAGTGATTCTACCCCCCCAGCCCCCTTGTGAAAAGGTCAGGATTGAGTACAATGGAATAGGCAAGAGGACGCCGACCCGTTTTCGCCGTTTCGCCCCTCCGCGTTTCGGTGAATTTGGTTGCGGGAATTTGCCATCTATGGCATCATAATGATATGACTTTCGAGCAACTGCTCCGCATTGTCGGCGATGAGCCGGTCTTCGAGACGGGCCTTCTCCTGGCCGGGGGCGTTGACCCCCGCCACGTGCGCCGCCAGCTCTCCCGCTGGGTGCGTGCCGGGCGGATCGTCCAGCTCCGTCGCGGCCTCTACGCCCTTGCCTTGCCCTACCGGAAGGTCAAACCCCATCCCTTCCTCGTCGCCAACCGGCTCTCCCGTGGCTCCTACGTCAGCCTCCAATCCGCGCTGGCCCACTACGGCCTCATCCCCGAGTACGTTCCCACCGTCACCAGCGTGACCACCGCCCGGCCGGGCCTCTGGGAGACCCCTCTGGGCGCTTTCGTCTTCCGCCACATCCGGCCCACCCTCTTCTTCGGCTACCGGCTGCTCGACCTGGGGGCGGGCCAGTCGGCCTTCGTCGCTACGCCGGAGAAGGCGCTGCTCGACCTGGTCTACCTGACGCCGGGGGGTGACGCGCCGGGGTACCTGCAGGAGCTGCGGCTGCAGAACCTGGACCGGCTCGACCTGGACGCGCTGCGCCGGATGGCCGAGAGGTTCAACCGGCCCAAGGTGGCGCGGGCAGCAGAGCGGATCGCCGACCTGGCCCGCGCCGAGGCGGAGGAGTACCGGTTGTTATGAAGGAGTACTTGGCCGAGTTGGTCCGTACTGCACCTACGCCGCTGTTGGCCCGCAACGCGGTGCGGGAGTACCTCCAGGCCCGCATCCTGGGGGCGATGCAGCGGGCCGGGGCGATGGTGCCGCTGGCTTTTCACGGCGGCACCGCCCTGCGGTTCCTCCACGGCAGTGCACGGTATTCGGAAGACTTGGATTTCGCCCTGGAGCGGGCACGGGAGCAATATGACTTCCGCGCCTACCTGCGGGCTATCGAAGCCGAGTTGACCGCCGAGGGGTACGTCCTGTCCTTCAAGGTCAACGACCGGAAGGTAGTGCACAGCGCCTTCATCCGTTTCCCAGGGCTGCTCTACGAATTGGGCCTCTCCCCCCATCGGGACGAAGTGCTGGCGGTCAAGGTCGAGGTGGATACGAACCCGCCGGCCGGAGCCGGGTTGGAGACGACGGTCGTGCGACGGTACGTGACGCTGCACCTGCAGCACCACGACCGGGCCTCGCTCCTGGCCGGGAAGCTGCACGCTATCCTGCAGCGGCCCTACCTGAAGGGGCGCGACCTCTACGACCTGGTCTGGTACCTGAGCGATCCCGGGTGGCCTCCCCCCAATCTGACCCTACTCAACAACGCGCTTCGGCAGACGGGCTGGACCGGTTCGAGGCTGACGGAGAGGACGTGGCGGGAGGCGGTGTGTGAGAGGCTGCAGGAGGTGCCTTGGGATCGGGTGGCGGACGACGTGCGCCCCTTCCTGGGGCCGGGAGCAGACCCGGGGCTCTTGACGCAGGAGATGGTGTGGAAGGTGGTGAGGTGCGGGGTAGGATAGAGCGCCGTCCTCCCCGAAACGGAGCGGAGGTAACCTATGCTCGCCCTTGAGAAGGCCATCGTCCGCATCTACAGCCTGGCCGGCGGGGTGGTGGGTGCGGGGTTCCTGGCCGCGCCCGACACCATCCTCACCTGCCACCACGTGGTCGGCGAGGCGACCGAAGTCGCGCTGGACTGGCCCTTCCTCGCCCCAGGCCGCAAGCGCCTCGCCCGGGTCGTCCACAGGGACCCGCAACGGGACGTGGCCGTCCTGCGGTCGGAGGAGGCCCCGCCGCCCGATGCGGAGCCAGTCCGGCTGGTGACCCCCCAGACAACCTGGGGCCACCCCTTCCGCGCCTTCGGCTTCCCGACGGGCCACCCGAGCGGCGTTTGGGCCTCCGGCGTGCTGCGTGCCCCCATCGGCGACGCCGGCTGGCTCCAAATCGAGGACGTCCAAGGCACCGGCTACTTCGTCCGGCCCGGCTTCAGCGGGGGGCCGGTGTGGGACGACGAGGTCCACGGCGTGGTGGGGATGGTGGTGAGCGCCGAGCAGGCCTCCGGCGTCCGTGCCGCCTTCTGCATCCCGGCGGCATTGTTGAAGGAGGTGTGGCCGGAGATAACTCTCCTGTCTGTTTCCCAGCCAATTGAACCACCGCCCGCCTCCGACGCGCGGAGCGTCCAGATCGGCGGGAACGCCGAGGGGAATATCATCATCACCGGCGATGGCAACGTGGTGAACGTCGCGCCATCAGGGCCGTCAGAGGGCGGACTGCCCCCTGTCTACGCCTCTACCTCCCCCACCGTCGTCTGCCCCCGCTGCCGCCTGGAATCGCCCGCCGACGCCCGCCGCTGCCGCAACTGTGGTCATGAACTATAAGGTGCGACGCACTTTGAAAGTGCGTCGCACCTGGCACCTGTGCACCGCCAAAGCGCGTTGCATCTGGATAGTTACATCTGACGCCCAAGGAGTCACCATGCCCAAGCCATTCACCCTCTCCCCCGGCACACTCATCGGCGGCAAGTATCGCATCGAATCCCTCATCGGTGAGGGAGCCTTTGGCTACGTTTACCGGGCCTACGACATTCGCTTGCAGCGACCCGTGGCCATCAAAGAACTTTCCCCGGCCAACCCCAAACTCTCCACCACCGCCTTCGACGACTACCGCCGCCGCTTCGAGCGGGAAGCGCGGGTGCAGGCCCAGTTCAACCACCTCCACATCGTCCACGTCTACGAACTGCTGGCCCAGGGAGAGGCCTACTACCTGGTGATGGAGTACGTGGACGGCGCCAGCCTGCGCGACTATCTCAAGGAGAAAGGGCCGCTGCCCATCGAGGAGGTGCTCCGGATCACCCGCCAGGTGCTGGACGCTCTGACGGTGGTGCACGAGCACCCCTGGGACATTGTCCACCGCGACATCAAGCCCTCCAACATCCTGCTGACCCAAAAGGGACAGGTCAAACTGGCCGACTTTGGCGTGGCCCAGGTGAGCGAGGAGAGCCTGCGCACCCTGACCGAACGGCTGCCGCCCGGCACGCCCCTCTATATGGCCCCGGAACAGGCGCGGGGCGAGCCTTACCTCTGGCCCCAGGCTGACCTCTTTGCCGTGGGCTGCGTGCTTTTCGAGATGCTGACCGGCACACCCTACAAGAAAGCGCAGCGCCACCGCAAGGGGCTGCGCGACCTGCGACCGGATGTGCCCGACTGGCTGGTCGAGGTGTTGGCCCGCGCCCTGGCCCGCGAGCCGGAAGAGCGGTTCGAGAGCGCCCAGGAGATGGCCGAGGCGTTGGAGGAGGAGGCAAGGCGCAAGAAGCGGGAGGAAGAGGAAGCAAGACGCAGGGGGCAGGAGGCGAAGCCGGAGCACGTCAAGATAGTTCATCGCTTCGAGGAAGCAAGGAGGCAGGAGGCGCGGGCGCAGAGATTGGCCGAACTGCGCCGGCAGGCGGAACAGGCGGTGGAGGGAGGTCACTGGGAAGAGGCCCGCCGGGCCGCCGAGGCGTGGCTGGAATTGGAAGAGGACAGCCGCGCCCAGGAGATCCTGGCCCTGGCCCGGCTGGAGCGCACTCCCTCCGGCCTGGTCATCGCCACGCCGGAGAACCTGACCGACCTGCTGGCCCTGCCCCAACCCCCGGAGCGGGTATGGTGGAAAAAGGCGGGGATGGAGTTCTGCCTGGTCCCCGCCGGCGAGTTCCCGATGGGCATCAGCGAGGAGGAGGCCAGACGGTGGCACGAGGAATTCGGCGGAAAACTAGAGTGGTATATGGACGCCACCCCTCAACACACTGTGGACCTCCCGGCCTACTACATCGGCCGCTACCCGGTGACCCAGGCCCAGTACGCCCGCTTCGTCCAGGAGACCGACCACCGGGTGCCCTACCTGGACCCCAAGGAATACGAATGGGCCAGACCCTACAACTGGGACCGGAGAAGGAAGCGCCCCCCGCAGGGATTGGGGGATCACCCGGTGGTGCTGGTCAGCTGGGAAGATGCTGTGGCCTACTGCGAATGGGCGGGCCTGCGCCTGCCCACCGAGGCCGAGTGGGAAAAGGCAGCCCGGGGTACGGACGGGCGGCTGTACCCCTGGGGGAACAAGTGGGCCAGCAGCAAGTGCAACAGCGCCGAACAGTGGGCCGGGCGGGCGCTGCGAACCTACGACGAATGGGACAAGTGGTGGAGGGAAATGAGCAAAAAGGGCTGGGGAGGGCAGGCACGCACCACGCCGGTGGGAGCCTACAGCCCGGCCGGCGACAGCCCCTACGGCTGCGCCGACATGGCCGGCAACGTCTGGGAATGGTGCGCCGATTGGTACAAGGGCTATCCCCATACCACTTGTCAACGGACTGAATTTGGCGAGACCTACCGCGTGCTGCGGGGCGGCTCGTGGTACTATCTTCGGAATTGGGTGCGTTCCGCGTATCGCATCAGGATCAATCCCGACTACCGGATCGGCAGCAGCGGGTTTCGGTGCTGCCTGTCGCCCACGTCTTCTCTCTGAGGAAAAGGTGCGACGCACCTTGGAGGTGCGTCGCACCTACCACCTAAAGGAGGCGATATGGCCCGCAAAGTCAAGTTCGTCCAGGGGCACTACTACCACATCTATAACCGGGGTGCCAATCGGCAACCCATTTTCCGCACTCGGGACAACTATCTCTTCCTGCTCCG
>Ga0256830_1000915_pt1 | contig 21933 bp, 20 predicted proteins | sample 128326metaG_FD_190537 | JGI IMG/M metagenome (GOLD analysis project Ga0256830, IMG submission 190537) | Hydrothermal vent microbial communities from Lau Basin, Pacific Ocean - 128-326 | ecosystem: Environmental > Aquatic > Marine > Hydrothermal vents | place: Pacific Ocean: Lau Basin | collected... | reverse complement strand
TAATCGGTTTTCATAAAGGAAAGATGCCTCATCCATATGTTCGGAATACAGATCTTTTCTAAACACTAATGCATTAATCGCCATTATTATTATCCGTAAACAATACTCATTTCTTCAACATCATGATAACTATCATCAAGTCGTTGATAATTTCGCCATAGTAAGCTGACCCAGCTTTGTTCGGTATTTATGATGATCGTATCAAGATTCAAATTCAACTCAACCAGCTTGTTCTTAAGTTCAATCATACAAACAGGCGGGTTAACTCCGGGCAAATAAAAATCCAAATGACCACCTGGAGTCATATTAGTAATACTGACCCGTTCATTTCCCTGAAGAAAATTGTCAGCCATTAAATCGCTACTGGCAGCATTAAAATATTCTTTTTTAAAATCAGCCGGTAACATTGGACTGCGCTTTTCAATCCACTCATCGTCATAGGTTCCAGCCAAAGCGGCTCTGGGTTGCCAGTGTGGCAAGGTAAATCCACACCCCGCAGGCTCCGGACGGTCAGTAATTTTTTGAACCGAATTTAATGGATCTTCGATATTAGCCAATGGCAAGGGCTCCGTATAGGGCGCATCCGGTAAATAAAAACCTTTCCCCACTGTATTACGAGCTTCAAAACCATGCCTAGCTTCATCTTCAAAACGACGATCCCAACCACCAAAAGCATTTTCATAGTTAAGCGGCATTGTCTCAAAGGGTATTATCTTTGATAGTGCATAACTTTTACCCTGTTTGATCCAGTAACGGTCACCGGTTACTTTTAGTTTTTTCTGTAAATGGCCAACCTGAATATCAACCAACAATGCATTGACAGGGCCATTGGAAGATATTGCCGCACCCAAAACCACAACATCCGTTTTGGGCTTTACAAATGCGCATTCAGGTTCATATAAATAGCTGGATGTTGCAGGGTCTGCATAAAACTCCCCTTCAAGATTAACCGGTAGCTGTTGCTGGAGAAATTCTAATGTGCCATCCAGGTTTATTGCAAAGGTACCTTTAATAATGGGGGTCACTATTGGATTCCCCTTTTCATCTGTGGCAAACAAGGTTTGATATTCAAATGCGGTATTGTTGATTATTTTTACCTGACTCATTATATTTATCTCACAACTTCATATCAGGCATTATTATCCAGTCACCCTTATACGCTTCAGGCATTGGCAATAGCGCTTCTTCAGGGCAATAAATGTATCCACTCGATGGAAATTCAAAACCTCGGATTTTTGCCAGACGCAACCAGGCAAGCCCCTTGAACCAAATGAAACGATATGCTGCAAAATGCGTAATTGATGTTGATGCCATTTGGGCTCGTTCCTCGACCTCTTCTATATGCTCATAAAGACTGGCTTCAAACTGCGCCCAAAAATCATCAGCTGTCAACTCATCCAACCCCAATAAAGCTTTAGTTAAAATAGTTTGCGCACCATCAGCCTCACAGGCTTCCAGCAAAGAAAGATGCTTGATAATATTTTTATCCTGCTTCACATTATTGGCACTTAACAACATAATTAAACAGGTTTCATGAAACTGCGCCTCATACTCCTCACCTTTTGACCATTCTTCAGGCATTGTATTTATTAATTTTTGTATAAGCTGTTTATCATTCGCAATGACAGCCGCATAATAAGGAATATTGTAAAGCAGAGTCGGCAACCGGTAAAAACAAGATTGACTCAAGTTGGAAAATCGTCGCCAATTTTCAGCGCAACGACAAAGATTCAAAAAAAACATGCTGGGCTTCATATCCGCAAGCAGAGAAGCGGCAGCAAGAATTAAAAATTCATTACATAAAACCTTTGTTTGAGATTCAAAATCAGTAAAATCTGCATTGGGTGCAATTGAAAAGATAGACTGATTGATGCGATACATGGCATCTTCTCTAATATCACCTAAATTAATATCCACAAGATATCTCTACTCTGGTTAATGTTTCTCGGATTGGCTCATGAGCAAAACAGGCGATATTTTTACTGCTTGCCTCTAAAATTCACATCAGAAATTTTTGGTTCATCAAACTTATTGTAGATAATAGTGAAGCCAGCACATGTATCATCTTTTTTCTTTCCTCACAATTTTACGCAATATTTATATATCCAACCCATCCCAACCCTGAGCTTCAAACAATCGAAAATTAGTAATACCATTTTCTTCAAAAGCTTTGCGAACCTCATCACTAATAATATATTCTTCAGGTTTATTCACAAGACGAAACATTTTAGCTTCGGGTGGTATTTTACTTTCATCCAAAACCAATTTCTTAATGCGGTCTATACGATCCTCCAATAAACAATCCATTCTATATTCTGAATCCTTCATATCAATACTTCCTACCAAGTTTAAAATATAGTAATCAGTACTGGCAATTTTCATTTGATGATCAAATAAAGTAAGCTGTAAATACTCCATATTTTCAACAGCCAAGCCTTCGATAACCCCTTTAACTTTTTTTGAAACTATAAAGAGGCCATCAATATTGGTGACAAAATCATACAATTTTATGTCATCAGGATAATCTTCTGAAAAACCCATTTGAGCATCACTCGGGGTTGGAAAGCCTTTAATTAAAGAATCCCCATCCCAGTATTCAAAAGCATCAGGGCCATTCGGTGGAACTGCGGATAAACACACACCATTCTGAAGTGATCCCGTTTTCAATATCCAGTATTTCATGTTTTCATTTCTATTTTTAGCTAAAGCACTAAAATGATAAAAGGCAGGGCTTTCAGTTTATGTTTGGAGTTTTGTTATAACTTGGCATTCACTAGATAACTGATAAATTCAAAGTATTTATATTTTCAATCCATCCCAACCCTGGGCTTCAAGCAACTTGAAATTAGTAATGCCATTCTCTTCAAAAACTTTGCGGACCGCATCGCTAACAATATATTCTTCGGGCTTATTAGCAAGACGAAACATTTTAGCGTCAGGTGGTATTTTACTTTCATCCAAAACCAGGTTATCTATATCACTTATCCTACCTTTCAGAAGCCTTTCCATAACACATACTGTTTCATCCATATCAATACAATCAATACTTCCCACTAAGTTTAAAATATAATAATCGGTAGCAGCAACTTTCATTTGATGATCAAACAAAGTGAGCTGCAAATATTCCATATTGTCAACAGATAAGCCTTCTATAATTTCTTTAACTTTTTTTGAAACTATAAAGAGATCATCAATATTGGTGACAAAATCATATAATTTTATAGCATCGGGATAATCATCTGAAAAACCCATTTGCGCTTCACTCGAAGCTGGAAATTTTTTAATCAAAGAAATCCCATCCCAATATTCAAAGCCATCCGGGCCGTTCGGTGGAACTGCTGATAAATACACACCATTCTGAAGCGATCCCGTTTTTAATACCCAATATTTCATATTTTTATTCCCACTTCACTTTAAGATAAAGCACCAAATTCATAAAAAGTTGGATTTTTACCTTGTGTTTCAAATTTATTTCGTACGAAAATTCCGTTTTATTGATTGTATTTGCCTGGGCCATAGTTTATTTTTTACAATGATAATTTTTCAGAATTATGTGATATTTTTTGTCTTTCGTAACTTGTTTTAAATCAGCCTGCAGTGTCAGGCAATGGTATTAATATCCACTCACCCTGATAAGGCCCGGGAATTTTTTCAAGTGCTTCATCCGGGCAAAATGCAATGGCGCCTGAAGGTAATGTAAACCCTTTGATCAGGGCCAACCGCAACCAGGCCAGCCCTTCAAACCAGATATAACGATGCGCAATAAATTCTGATATTTTTACCGTTATGGCTGCCTTCTTGCTTTCAACAAGTTCTTCATAAGCATACAACGCCGTTTCAAACTGCTCCCAGAATTCAGCCTCACCCAACTCATCCAGACCCAATAATGCTTTAAAAAGAATACTGTTGAAGGATTCTTTTTCAGCATTCACCAATACACCCAGAAGTGATTTAATTTCATCATTTAAGGTACAACGGCTAATGGCCAACAACGCATGTAACTTACATGTGATAAAACGATCTTCATATTCTTCGCCCTTTAAAAAAGATACAGGCAACGCATCAACGATCCCCTGAATAATACGGGTATTATCTGCAATAATTGCCGCATACAAGGGCGCATTATAATTTAATGTTATTTGCTGATGATAATGATCACGAGCAGAGACCAAAAAGTATCGCCAGTTTTCAGCGCTGCGACATAAATTTTGAAAAAAGAAAGAGATTTTCATATCGGCCAGCAACGAAGCTGTGGCCAAGGTCAAAAAATGATCACAAATTTCTCGTGCTTCAGACCTAAATTTCACCCAGTCATCATCAAGAAACACCGTATCAATCGTAATGCCGAGCTGATACTTCGAAACTGCCTGCATGCCTTTCAGGTCATAATCTGCCATTAGTTATCCAATTATTAAAATGTCCCGACAGGTCATTGTTTGATCTCTATGGGTTCAATTCCCCGCAACTTGCTATGAATACCGTCATTCTGGCGCTTTAGGCCTGCCCCGGCATGTATTAACGTCAGCTTGCTACGGGTCGTTTATTTCCAAACACTAAAAATCCAACCCATCCCAGCCTTCTGCCTCAATTAATTTATATCCCTGAATACCCTCATTTTCCAGTGCAATTCGCAGATCATCATGAATAAAAACTTGCCTCATCATTGTAGTGGCACGAAAAAGTTTTGCCTCTTTTGGAACTTTATTCATATTGATAACCAGATCATCGATATCGTTTATTTGACCTTTATTAAGTGCACTCATAGCACATTCGGATTTTTCCATATCAATAAAGTCGACACTACCAAGCGGATTTAAAATATAATAATCATCGGATACCGGGCTTTTTTGATGACCCCAAAGCCGAATCGGCAGGTATTCGATATTATCGACATTCATATTATTCAACACATTTTTAACTTTATTATTAATCACTAACACCGCATCTAATGCGGGCACAATGTCATATAATTTGCTTTGATCTGGGTAATGAATGCTGTCAAATACCATAATCGCTTGATCAAGACTGGGGTAATTTGGAAGCAAAGGTTCACCTTCATTATATTGATAGTCTTCTGGCCCACCGTCTGGTATCGCAGAAAGCACCGCACTATCATCTAACATTTCTGGAAACAAAACCCAATAGGTCATTGCTTAATTCTACGTATTAAAAATTAAACCCATCCCAGCCTTCTGCCTTCATTAATTTGTATCCTTGAATACCTTCATTTTCCAGTGTAACTCGTAAATCATCATGAATAAAAAGTTGATCCATTTTTGTAGTGGCGCGAAAAATTTTTACCTCTTGGGGGATTTTATCCCTATCGATAACCAACTTACGTATACGTTGTATTTGGCCTTCATCAAGCGCACTCATGTCGTAGTCGGACTTTTTCATATCAATAAAATTGACACTGCCGAGCGGATTTAAAATATAATAGTCATCGGATACCGGCTCTTTTTGATGTCCCCAAAGTCGAATTGGCAGGTACTCGACATTATCGATATTCATCTTATCCAACACATTTTTGACTTTACTGTTAACCACTAATACCGCATCTAATGCAGGCAAAATATCGTATAACTTGCTTTGATCCGGGTAATGAACGCTGTTGAATACCATAATCGCTTTATCACGGCTGGGGTAATTTTTAAGCAAAGGTTCACCTTCATCATATTCGTAATCTTCTGGCCCACCCTCTGGCACGGCTGAAAGTACTGCACCATCATTTATTGTTTTTGGTAATAAAGCCCAGTATGTCATTTTTTCACCTTATGGTATTTAATTTAACTTGAGTTAAGTAAGTGCCCACATGGGGTATTGAGTGCCACTCATCGATTGTTCGGTAATAAGCAACTTATCTTCTTCATCTAACGCCATTGCCTCGCCTCTCACAGCAGAGGTAACCGCTGCCTCTCCTAATTTAACCAACAAATCCCATAACTCATTTTCAATATTTTTCATTTCGTTTGCAATTTTGACGGCCACCTTCGGGTGCGGTTTTTCCAGTTTCTTAGTTAACTTATTTAATTTTTTACCCATCTTTTTCATCTCGCTAATGACACGTTGAGTATATTGATTATGGTTGCTCGGATGTTGAATTAAATTGTGCACCGGCTGAAAAAATTCCATATTATTCGATGGTAGCGCCATCATATTGTTGCCATTATTCACATTATAATCTGACATTAACAGTAGCCTGTACTGTTGCTCATTGAATATCGGCTCTGCGGCTGTGGTGGTTGCTTTCATTTCACTAAATGCCCCACCAGGAATCAGGTGATGTGCATTCCAGGCATAGGGTTTGCTCATGCCAGATTTTTTACCCGATGTTAATTTGGCTTTAGAATTAAAATTACAGTTAACACGGCTTATTTTGAAATAGTCTGAAAAAAACTTGAGCAATATTGGATTTTCTTTGTAAAGATATTCGATATTTGGGCTTATTTCATTATAAACCTTGTCTGCACGCTCTTTTCCGTCTCTCCTAGCGTAGTAGCTAAAATTTCCCGCATAATTTGAGGATGAAGATTTTGACAAGATCGCCGTCATTTTTCCATTACTTGGCGCATGTTCAGCTGATTCTTTGTCCTTTTCTTCTTTCTTTTTAGGCTTTTTTTCCTCCATTAATACCCAATCCGCAGGCGTTTTTGTTCGAAAAATCCGTTTCAATACGGCATCTAAAAGGAGCTCACTTTTGCCATATTTTTTTACGTTGTTTACAATTCCAGAACCCATCTCTTCACCTTTTATTAAAACTGTAATTTAATCACGGCACGTTTACCATTATCCTCTGACAAAGTGATGATAAACTCACGATGCCGGGCATAACCCCGCTGAACACTTGCCAGTATCGTCGCCATCGCCAGTGGCCCCATCATGGCACCCACTTCTGCAAAACCAAGTGCTGTTATCTTCTCTTCAAGTGAATGCGCCTGGGGATAAAACTGTTGAAAACCCACCTGGATCAGGCCATATTCTATGGCGCGATTTTCCTGCCCGTTCATATCCGAAACAAACTGCGGCAAATACTGGTTTTCATACTTTGAAAGTAACAGGGAACGTATCATGGTAAACAATTTATTATCTTGCCATTGCGCACGCTCTTCGGCTTTTAATTTTAGCTCAACCTCCAGATCATCATCTGCTGTCGCGTCATCAGTCTGCTGCCGGGTATCGTCAAACGGTGTATTGTCGATGGCCAGGCTAATATTTGCCCGCGTATTTTGTGAGCCTGATGCAGAAAGCAGCATCATGGCCGCCCCTTCACCGGGTATAAAGCCAACGGGGTTATCTGCAGTTTTTAACTGATTCTCCCCCAATAATTCATCCAGGATTTTATCATCCACAAGACTGTCTGCAACCAACAGCAAACAATGTTGTGCTGTACCGTTTGCCAAAAAATCGGTTGCCTTTTTCAGTATTCGGGCAAATGCAACCCGCTCTCCAAACACCATTTGCATGGGTATATCATTGAGTTCAGGATCGATTTTTGCGAACAAGGGCATGACAATCAAATCAGTATACGCCTGAAGCCGCTCATCCCTGGATACGCCCTGATCCAGTTCCATTTCACAAGCACGGGTCTGTGGATCAGGTATCGCCATTAATATCACCAGGCCTTCTTTTGGCACAGGGTGTTTCAAATTTGATAATAAATCGCTATGGGCGTTGGCCAACAGTTTTATCATACGGCCAACGCCCTGATAGCCCATTAAATTGGTCGCAGCGGGCGCTACCGTCAAGGGGGTTGGCTCCTCATCACCTGAAAACATCACACTTATATTGTCATGGTCAGAAAACCGGGTTAACCCTGCCCTGAAGGCTGCACAAGCATCATGATAGCCGCCCAGACTTGAACACAATCCTGTTCCGGCAATGTTAATCAAACTTGAGTCACTCATAATATGCAGGGTAATTGACGAAGGTAAAGACGGGGTACTTTATAGGGCGGGTCACCAGCGTATTCTGTATAACGGGATTAAAACGAAATAATGATTAAAGTGTTTTATCACAAATCAAACACTTCACTTTTTCAATCATCGGAATATTAATAATCGGTGGCTGTATAACCGGAAATGGTGGAGTATTCTTGTTATTGTGCAGCATAAGATCAAAGGCACGGGGTACATTTTTACCTTCAATTTTGGTATCAAAAGAATAATTTACATATTCTGCAATACCTTTTGTTTTACTCGACGCAACACCTTTGGCGACACCCGGCTCATCACCAACACTGGTGCTGAAATTGGATGTTTTCACTGATACCGGCTTGCCATCAGTCTTTACTTTTTTAGCCCCTTTGGCCGTATCAGAAGACTTCGCAATATTGGGATAGGGAATAGGTACAGGTCCACCGGGGGTGGGTGTTTTGCACACATCCGGGAAACAGGGGGTGATACCACCACTACCTTTGTGGATAACAGACAAGTTGTTTACACCGACAGTCACACCCATGATTATCCTCTCCTGAACTTACAAGTAATCAGTTAATGCTGACACTACTGCCTTTAATTTTATTGGTGGCTGATGAGCGACTAACGAGGTTAGAGCCTTTAATCACAATTTTTCCGTCTCGCCGTAACAGTATGGAGCTTTTACCACAGCGTAGTAAAATTTCCTGTTTTGCATCAAAGGTAATTTTCCTGCCATCAATTGTGGCATCAGTGACCTTGCCTGAATTTCCAACTTCTTCTGTCTTTTGAGCTTTCTCAGGACTGCTTTTTATTACTGTCGGCTGTTCTGTAAATAATACTTTGTTGATGAAACCAGTAATAATTGGTTTCAATGGGTCAGACTGTTCAAACACGAGCAAAACCGGTGCTGGAAAATCCGTTAGTTGGCTTTTTTCGATGTCACCAAGAGTTGATCTGGCCATAATAGGTTGGCCTGTATTTTCCGGAAAATCAACGATAGCAATACCCTGTTCTGTCACATCAACAATCTTTCCAATGGTACTGGACATTGCATGAAGCTCAGTCACCTTTGGTGCAGGAATTTTGAAATGTTTGACTTTTGACATATTAATTTACCTTGACATTGCTGCCCTTGATAATGACATCAGAGGAACCTTTGATATTTATCTTTTTGCCACTAATTGTAATATCACCATTTTTCTTCATCAAAATACTGGCAGAACCGACTTTAAAGCTAATCTCATCTTGTGCTATTGCTTGAATTTTTTTGGCTTTCAGTACGTATTCTTTAGTGACCGTTTCCAGGTACTGACCATCAACATTTTCCTTCAGGTCTTTGCCCACGTTAATTGTCATATCTTTAACGACTTCTTCGGTATGTTTACCCTCAATTTTCAGGATTTTATCCTTACCAATTTTTTCATTATGGTTATCCCCAACACTAATCGTTTTATTTTTAGCGATGGTTTCTGTCTGGTTGTTGTTAACAGTTTTATTACGATCATTCTCTATTGTTGAATTTTCATCATTTTTGATAATTTTGGTACGATCATTATCAACCGTTAACGTTTCGTCATTCTCAACCATCGTATCCAGGTTTTTCTCAGCATGGATATAAACCTGCTCTGATCCTTTTTTATCTTCAAAACGTAGTTCGTTAAAGTTTGCCGCTGTACCACTTTTGGTTGAGTGTGTTTTGATGCCACTTTGTGTTTTTGAACTATAAGGTGGTTTATTGACCCCGTTATAAACAGTTCCGGTCACAATCGGCCGGTCAGGGTCACCATCCAGGAACGTGACAATCACTTCGTGGCCAATACGAGGAATAAATGAGGTTCCCCACCCATTACCTGCCCAAGTTTGCATCACGCGCAGAAAACAGGAACTGTTCTCATCATTTTTTCCTTCGCGATCCCATATAAACTGGACTTTGATTCGACCAAATTCATCAATGTAGATCTCTTCGCCCGCCGGGCCTGTCACTATAGCCGACTGCGGCCCCTTCATCACAGGACGGTTATGTACCTGGATTGGACGAAAATGCACTTCAGAGGGGACACATTCAAAAGTGTTCGTATAACCTGTCTCACCACTTTCACCTGTATAATAACTGGAATCAGAAGCATGATGATCAACTCGCAGCAGAGTGTAACTACCCTGTTCGCTTTTGGCGTCGTGCTTGTCCAGTTTAAAAAATCCACCAGCATAAAAAGTGCTGCAATTGCTGGACCCAGCAATTGTATTCATCGGAACTTCTTCTGCATCCATACGAACTTTAACCAGATCAGCACCCGAACCAAAATCATATACACCAGGGTATTCGTAATGCCCAAATTTACCATTATTGGCAAATTTGCTTTTTGATTTTGTTTCTACTTCCTGATCTTTTTTAGGTTCTTTAAAATTAAAGTCATTTAAAATCCAACGACCTTTTCGGAGTTCATAACGATGCTCCCAACCCCGTATTTCAGAATCTGGGGTTGAGCCTTTTGAATAGGTCAGACTCGTTTCAATGCATTCATCATAGGCATTCGCTTTGTCAACAATAATAAGCGTGTGCTTGTCTTCCTCATGAATGAAATAATAAGCATAGCCTTCTTCTTCCAGTAACCGGGAAACAAATTCCAGGTCACTCTCACCATATTGAACGCAATACTCTCTTGATACACCACCACTTGCCCGGAAATCAAAATCACTAAACCCCAGATCAGAAAATACCTGACTGATAATATCCTTTGAGTTTTTGTTTTGAAAAATACGACGATTTTCGGTGTGGGAAAGAAACTGAAACCATGGCACCATCACCAGATGGTATTTGCGAAAGCTGCCGGAGGTTATTTCACCAAATGCAAACTTGCTGACAAGGCCATTAAAAACCCGGCCATGTTCATTTTGAATTTTAACAGTAATTTGTTTACCGATAAGATCTTCCGGTTTGATTTCAAGATTGAGAGACAATGCCGTCAGATGAAATTCAAACGGGGAGGAAACAAGCTCGGCTCCATCAAATGAGGTCAGCAAAAGCACATCCTTGCCTAAAGGTGTGTCAACAGCGATAAAACGGCTGTCCTGAGTAAAATCACTCATTTACTGAACTCCCTAACCCGAGTATTTGTGGCAGGCACACCCTGATTCTCAGGTATGCGGTCATGCATGCAATAAGAAAAGAACATCAGCGCTGCCCTTGAACAGGCAGCACCAATGTATTTGGCTTTATAACGGTACGGCTTTTGTCAGATCGTAACCTGCACGTTGCGGACTACCCGTTTTATTCGTTGCATCGTGATCTTTGTAGTTGATTTCACACTTGGAAAAACTCAACGTGATCGTTTCTTCAGGCTCGGCATCGCCATTAGCAGCAATGTGGTAGCTGCTGACCAAGCAGTTTTCCAGCGAATATTCCATAAATTCTTCAACACCTTCACTGCCAGTACGGGTGAATTTAAGAACTGCATTTTTGCCTGATGAACCGGAAACAGACTCTTTAAACAGTGCGGCAACAGAATTGTCAGCTTCTTTGGTTAAAGACACTTCAGAAACATTGGGCTTGCCGACTTCACGGTTAGCCATTTTACCCGCTTCCATGGTAATTGGACGTGAAGTACCAAAACTCACTGAGCTGATTTTGATGCACTTCTCAAAACCTTCAGCCGTTACATTTCCCGGTATTCCATCATATTCAAGATATATTGCCATTTTACTTTCCTCTCTCCTTCCCGTTTAAACAAAAAATACCCGTAAATCGACTTGCAATAATAGGGTAATTGTTAGCGATGAACAACCAGCATTCCTTTGTAACCTGTATGATTCCAAACATTTTCTATCGGGTCGTTTAACATAGCCTATCATTGCGCCCCATGACCCCATCTTGCCAAACTCTGGCACCTAAACAAGGCCTGACTTTAGAGCCAGCCTCAATGCTTTGAAAGGGTATCTGGGACTGTGCTATCAACAGCACCAACGATAGCGGCCCATTGTACTGAAATTTCCATATATTTATGTGACATATTCACACAAAACCGGCTTATTCATTATTTTTATTTAAAAACAATGAGTTACATATCATGTCAACTAACTCTGATACAAAACACATACTATGTTAGAAAAACAGCAACTACTCCAGTCTGATTTCCCAGATATATACAAGCGCTACTTAGCGCTGCCTTAATACTCGGGAAAATCAACGGTAAAATGGGTGAAAACGCCTACTATTGATGTACTGAGCAAGCGCAGCATTTACAGGGTTTAGATTCAAATAAACTACCCCGCAGCAAACTGCGGGGAAGCAAACCCAAAGAGATTAAAAACTATACTGCATATCAAACAATAGCCTTTTATCATCCGCTTTTGGCTGCTCGTCAATGCCCGTAAACTGATTAAGAATTTTGTAGCCCAGCTGTAAATTTCCACTGAATTTATAGCCGTGTGAAAACTGTAACCCTACACCCACATCAGCCAGTTGTCCGGTGGGGTCTTTTTCTCTAGAATTAATTTGGTACTGCTTGCCATAGGCGTAATCGAAAAACACAAAGGGTTTGACGAACGATTTCAAATTAACAGAACCTATTTGAACATCAAATATATCGGGGCTGTTAAACACCCAGTCCGTTCCAAAATACAGCGCATCATCCGCTGTAAAAAAACTGGGTGAAAATCCTCGTACTCGCGTTGGGCCCGCTAAAGAAAATCGTGCAATTGCTGATAGATTGGTCCCGGAATATTGAAGATTCGAGCGAAAAATAAACCGTGAAGTACTTTCCGTAAATGGAACCTGTAAGAAAGTTAACAGTGTATAATTGCCAGACAAAATATTGTAATTTTCATCCTGGCCTTTCTCTTCTCCTGTTTCAAATTTACCCCGCGTGTACTTAATACTCCCTTCGTGTAAACGCTTGTTTTCATCATTCAGGTAATCCAGGTTATATTTTATTGACATGTGCCTTAATTCGTCATTTTCATTGGAGAAATCGCCAATCTGCACATCGGATTTTATTGTTTCAGCGCGAAGCTCATAGCCACTATTTTCAGTGCGTCCACGTTTTTGTATGTATTTACCATATAGACCTAAAACATTAACTTCGCCGCTCAAGTCAGAATTTAAGGAAATTGTTTGATCCACAACAAATTGATTTCGTGATGACTCAATACCCGCCCGAAAGCGCGGGCTAAAAAAATTACTCTCAAATGCCAATTGCCAATATGTTGTGTTATTTGGTGATTTTGCCTGCAATAAACCAATTTTCATGTAATCGGCTATACCCAACAGGTTATTGACCTGAAAATCTGCATAAAACCGGTATAAACCCGATTCATCTGTACCATGGTTATCGGCTCTGAGGTTGGCATTATAACGAGCCTCGTTTTTAACATTAATGTTCAGCCGGGTATCACCGACCTGGAAACCCGGCTCAAAATAACCATCCACATTAATACCAGGAAAACTATTGATAACAAACAAATTTTCTTCTACTGTTTTGTTGGTAACGGGCTTCGTTAAAAGATCATCAAAAACTGAGCGTAGCGTCTCTGCATCGTACATGTCGTTGTTTTTTATCGAGACCTCTCCCAGTATTCCAAGCAATAACGTAAGGCTGACCACACCATCCCGCACTCGTTGTTTGGGTATAAACGCTTTGGCAAGAATAAAACCGCGCTCTCGATAAAAACCAGTGATTTTATTTGCGACGGCTTCAATCTGACCCAGGGTAACACCGCGTTTGCCGCGCTGCTCCCTGATCAACCAAACCAGTTTTTGGACTTCAAGTGGAGAGACATGCCTCTCTAAAGTCTCTTCCTCGATTTCGACGAGAAGATCAGATATTTCGCCTAACTCATCAACGGTATAGCCTGATTCGAGAAGTTTACCTTCCCCCATGATAATAAAACGAATATTTTCAACCAGCTGAGTCAATGCCTCACGGGTAATACCCAGCTCAGGAAACTCAACCAGCCCCTGAATCCTGAACTCCGAGACCGCCAGCCTGGGCCCGGCAGCAGGATCAGGTGAACGATCACGTACTGCGGGTACGTCCAGATCCCGAAGCAAGGTTTTTTCTTCCGCATCTCTGAATTGTTCAACTTCCGGCATTTCCAAAAAACCTGCCACTGCTGCTGAAGCATGAGCACTCACAACAATAAATATGAAAACGTTGATTCTTTTAGTTATAACACTAACCATTATTATCCATTTTAGTCAAAATTATATTACCGATAATGGGCGAATTCTCTTCCAGGTTTTCCCTTCTGCACCTCAATATCGCCTGCCCTTATTTGTGTTGCAAGGGCCAAATGAGCTTCCCAAATTCTTGATACATTTCTTCATACATACCACGGCTTACGAACCACGCTGGTCCTTCACATCCTCACCAGGCACGAAACCAACAAGGTGTGCAGTCAAGCTCAAATTCCAAACACCATGGATACAAAATGTAGAAATGGCAATTCAACCTCTTGCCGTCAATTCATGAATCAGCGGTGTACATATAACATCCAGCGCCTGTTGCATCTGGCTGCCGGAGATTACCATGGTATTTGGGCGTGACATAAATGCGCCATCAATTAATTCCTGTAATTTGGGAAAATCATAACGCGATGGATCACGAAAACGGATCACGACCATACATTCATGGCTTTCGGGAATTTCTGTGGCAATAAAGGGGTTGGAGGTATCCACTACCGGTATACGTTGAAAGTTGATATCGGTTACTGAAAACTGCGGTACGATAAAATGGATGTATTCCTGCATGCGCTCAACAATACGGGCAGATGTTGCTTCGTGAGAATAGCCTTTGGTACGCATATCACAGGTGATTTTTTGCATCCATTCCAGGTTGACTACCGGCACAACACCGATTAACAGGTCTACATGTTGTGCGACATCCACGCCGGTATTTTTTTTTGTGTTGCGGCGTTCATTGACAACTTGCGGATTATGCGAGACGCTCATTTTCCGGCGTGTCCAGCGTTGGGCCACTACACCACCATGCAGTCCTTCAAAAAACAATAAATCGGATTGCGGGGGTATTTGTTGCCAGTCGGTGAATGTGCCGCTGGGTGTCTCTGCGTCGTCCGCGACTTCTTCACTGATGTAACGCCGGAATTTTCCGGTACCGCATTTTCCATACGATTGAAAAAGTGATTCCAGCAAATCGAAGCGGTTTACTTCCGGGCCATAGGGGGTGACGACTTTACCATCGGCTTCTGCTTTCGCCAGCACTGCTTGCATTTTGCTGCGGTCATAACGACGAAAACATTCACCATCCACAAAGGCCGCATTAATGTTTTCGCGCCGGAAAATACGTGCAAAGGCTTTTTTCACCACCGTCGTACCTGCACCGGAAGCGCCAGTAACGGCAACAATGGGATATTTTTGTGACATATCTCTACCTGTTGTTATATACAGCGGGTTATACGTCTATTCATGAACTGACAGTTATACATTATTAGCGCATCGGTGTTTGTTGTGTGGTATTTGGCAAGCCAAAACTGTTGGCGATAACATTGGCCAGTGTCACGCCGATGCTATCAGCAAAACGATCCAGATAATTGGGCCGGGGTGTAAAATCGACAATATTTTCTACACCAATAATCTCCCGTGCAACATAACTGGCACTACCCAGCCCGTCCACCAGACCTAACTTAACACTCTCTTCACCATTCCAAAACAGTCCGGTAAATAAATCCGGGCTATCGGACAGTCTGTCTCCACGCCCGGCTTTTACCTGATCAATAAACTGGCGATGCACCGCATCCAGCAGATTCTGCACATGTTGTACCTCTGGTTTTTTTAACGGTGAAAAAGGATCAAGCACACCTTTGTGTTTGCCAGCCGTCATCAAACGACGTTCTACACCGACTTTTTCCAGCGTATCCACAAAACCAAAGCCATCCATTAGTACACCAATGGAGCCTACGATACTGGCTTTGTTGGCATAGATTTCATCCGCCGCAGCGGCGATGTAATAACCACCGGAGGCACAGATATCTGCAACAACGGCATATAATTTAGTCTCCGGGTATTTTTCACGCAAGCGTTTGATTTCATCATAAACGTAGCCTGCCTGTACCGGGCTGCCTCCCGGGCTGTTAATGCGCATAATAATTGCGGCCGTTTTTTTGTCCTTAAAAGCTGCTCGCAAACCACTCACAAGATTATCGGCACTGGCCTGGGTATTTGCTGCAATCACCCCTTCCAGATCAATCAGTGCCGTGTGTTCGTCATGTGTGATGCCGCTTTCACCCCAATCTGTGGGGATGTACAAAATAATCGCAAACAAATAAACAAAAAACAGGGATTTGAAAAAGATACTCCAGCGGCGGGCACGCCGCTGTTCGTTGATGGCTGCAAATGCCAATCGGTTGAGCGTTTCTCTTTCCCAGTCAGGATTGCTTGTTTTTTGGTCTTTTTTATCAGTCGCGCCCATCGGGTCGCTCACTGTTTCGCCATGAGTCCAGACATCAACGTCATTCGTTGCATTGGGTTCGGATGACATTGGTGGTTTTTGTGCATCCGTTTTGTCGTAATCACTCATGAAATGTACCTTTTGTGTTTCATTATTTTAGGCTTTACGCCCTGCTTCTATATACCGCAGATTATTATGCAGTATAGATTTATTGTTTGTTACGCAGTATTGATTTCGTTAACCAGCCACTCTGGCAATTCTGTGATGGATGACAGACAGGCCAGCGGGGAGCATGCCATTAAACGCTCCCGGGTGTGTACTCCGTAATCCACACCCACGGCGGCGGTACGGGCAGCATTGGCCATTTCCAGGTCATATTCGGTATCTCCTACCATCAGAGTACGTTTTGCATCGACATCGAGAATGTCCATAATATCCAGCAGCATTTGCGGGTGGGGTTTTGAGTGAGTTTCATCCGCACAGCGCGTTTCCGCAAAATACTGCGAAAACCCGGTGCTTTGCAAAACCCGATCCAGCCCCCGTCGCCCTTTGCCGGTGGCGACTGCCAGCAAATACCCGGCCTCATGCAGATGTTGCAACACCTGCTCTGCTCCCGCAAACGGCTCACAGGGATCATCGGTAAAAAAGTGGTAACGATAACGCTCGATGATCGCCAATAGCACATCATCATCGCAATCAGGCAGCAATCGCAGAATGGCTTCACGCAATCCCAGGCCGATAATGTCACGGATTTTTTCCCGGGCCAACACGGGCAAATCCAGGTCTTTCAGCGTGCGTTGCATACTGGTCACAATATGGGCTTCGGAATCCATCAGGGTGCCGTCCCAGTCGAAGACCACCAGTTCGTAAGTTTTTTTCATCGCTTTTTTTGTATTTCCTGTTTCATTAATTGTTTCGTTTAATATGAGTTAAGCGCTAAAAAGACCCAAACGAATAAAACCATTGATTTACACTCAGCAGGACAGACCGTTCCCAGGTCACGAATCACAGAGCCATAAAATCTAACGCAGAGGCGCGGAGGCGCAGAGAACGCAAAGCGATATTCTTTGTCCACCATCCCCTCATTTTTTCTTTGCGCCCTCTGCGTCTCCGCGCCTTTGCGTTGGGCTTTCATTACCCAAACTCTGCTGCATACGCCGAAAACAGGGCAATTTAACCTTTATATTCACACTTTAATATCCAGTTGGCAGACTGTTCAGCACAGCTTCCAGCTCATCCCCCAGCGGTGCCTCAAATTGATGGATGGGAGCCTGTTCGTCCAGCCCGCTTAATGAAAAACCCAGCGAGCGTGCATGTAAAAAAAGTCTACGTACACCGTATTTTTTCATTTCCCGGTCAAATTCTGCGTCACCATATTTTTCATCGCCCGCAATGGGATGGCCAATGGAGGCGGCGTGTACCCGTATCTGGTGGGTACGTCCGGTGAGCAGACTGACTTCGACCAGACTCGCCTGCGCAAAAATCGTCACCGGGCGAAAAATGCTCACAGCGGATTTTCCTTCGCTATTGACAGTTACCACCCGCTCCCCGGAACGCAGCGTGTTTTTCAACAGCGGTGCATCCACACGACGCTCACCGCCCTGCCATTGTCCTTTCACTAACGCCAGATAGCGTTTATCCACCCCGCCTTCACGTAATAAGCGGTGCAGCTCACGTAATACGCTGCGGCGTTTGGCGATGAGCAGACAACCTGAGGTATCCCGATCCAGTCGATGCACCAGTTCCAGATACGGCGCTTTCGGCCATAGCACGCGCAACGCCTCGATGACCCCGTAATTCAGCCCACTGCCGCCATGCACGGCAATGCCGGACGGTTTATTCAATAACAAAAAGCCCTTTTCTTCCGCGATAATGCCCGCCTCGATACGCTTCAGCACTCGCTGCCCCGGATTGACCGGAGCGTCAGCTTCGGCCACCCGCACTGGCGGAATACGCACGGCATCACCGCTTTGCAGACGGTAACTGGCCTTGATACGCCCTTTATTAACACGCACTTCTCCCTTGCGCAGCATGCGGTAGACCCGGCTTTTGGGCACCCCTTTAAGACTGGCCAGCAGGAAATTATCGATTCTTTGACCTGCCCTTTCCTCATCTATTTCAACAATGCGAGCCTTTGTGGAAGCCTTCTGGACGGGTTTGGGGGGTGTTTGTGCGGGTAGTTGTGTCATGGGGTGCATCATAACAAATCATGCCCGGTTTGCTGCCATGCCATAAGGCTGCTATATTTGCCCGGCTTATTGCGGGATAGTATTGACTCTCCGCCCATTTTCCCTCAGCACGGAGCTACGCTGAAACGCGACAGGATGGGGCGCAGAACGAAACAATTTTCTTAACATCCGTGTCATGACGGGTGTATTTACCAATATTTAGTGCGCTCCCATGTCCATCTTGTGTTCATGACGAGCTGACCAATAGCAGCAAAACCAGACTCGCGACGCTGGCCCCTGTTTTTAGTGACCAAAACTAAAATGGCCGGATCAGTCGGCGAACGGTAGCACTGTCTATTGTTTGTGAAGCCATTTTGTGCCCGCAACCACAAGCGGACATTGGTTGAGCGCATGGACTGAAAAAATGAAAAGAATGCTGTTTAACGCAACTCAGCCAGAAGAGTTGCGCGTTGCCATGGTTGATGGCCAACGACTTTATGATCTGGATATCGAAACCGCTGGCCGCGAACAAAAAAAGGCCAACATCTACAAAGCCCGCATTACCCGTGTCGAACCCAGCCTCGAAGCTGCGTTTGTTGACTACGGTGCTGATCGCCATGGTTTCCTCCCCTTAAAAGAAATTTCCCGCTCCTACTTTGATCCCAATGCCGAAAAAACCGGTGGCCGTGTCAATATCAAACAGGTATTGAAAGAAGGTCAGGAAATCATCGTTCAGGTTGAGAAGGAAGAACGCGGCAACAAAGGGGCGGCACTCACCACCTTTATCAGTCTCGCCGGGCGTTATCTGGTTTTAATGCCCAACAACCCGCGTGCGGGAGGTGTGTCACGGCGTATCATCGGTGAAGAGCGCAATGAAATTCGTGATGCCCTGGCGGCACTGGATATTCCCGAAGATATGGGACTGATTGTGCGTACCGCAGGTGTCGGTAAAAACCCCGAAGAATTGCAATGGGATCTTAACTACTTGTTGCAGTTATGGGAAGCCATCGACAAGGCCTCCAAAGAAGGGTCAACCCCCTTTCTGATTTACCAGGAAAGTGATGTCATCATCCGCGCAATACGCGACAACCTGCGCAAGGACATCAGCGAAATCCTCATTGATGACAAGGTGATCTTCGACAAAGCCACTGAGTTCATGCAGATGGTGATGCCGCATAACCTGAACAAACTCAAGTATTATAATGACAGCGTACCGCTGTTTACCCGCTATCAGATTGAATCACAAATCGAGACCGCCTTTAAACGCGAAGTGCGCCTGCCTTCCGGTGGAGCCATTGTGATCGATCATACCGAAGCGCTAATTTCCATTGACATCAACTCCGCCCGCTCCACCAAGGGCAGTGATATCGAAGAAACCGCGCTCAACACCAACCGGGAAGCCGCTGAAGAAGTGGCCCGGCAATTGCGCCTGCGTGATCTCGGTGGGTTGGTGGTCATCGATTTCATCGACATGTCAGCATCACGCAACCAGCGTGACGTGGAAAACACCCTGCGTGAAGCACTGAAAATGGACCGTGCCCGCGTACAGATCGGACGTATTTCACGTTTTGGTCTGCTGGAAATGTCACGGCAACGCCTGCGCCCGTCGCTGGGCGAGTCTGTACAAATTATCTGCCCGCGCTGCGAAGGCCACGGCACCATTCGTGGCACCGAGTCATTGGCCCTGTCCATTCTGCGTATCATCGAAGAAGATGCCATGAAGGAACAGACAGCACGTATCGTCGTACAGGTACCGGTCAACGTAGCCACCTTCCTGCTCAACGAAAAACGTCAGGCCATTTCGGATATTGAGCAACGCCAAGGTATCAAAGTGGTGCTGATTCCCAACCCCACTTTTGACACACCCCATTATGAAGTTCAGCGTGAACGCGCCAGCGACCTCGCACACGATGCAGATTCACAAGTCAGTTACTCCCTGGCAGTGGAACGCGAAGAGGTATCGGAATCACTGGATGACAAACCCAAACTGACATCCGAAACCCCTGCGGTAAAAGGTGTAGTGCCCACAGCACCCGCACCACAAACCTCAGCGGCAAATGAAAGCACGCAACAAAGTGGTTTCATCAAACGTATTTGGAGCAGTCTGGTGGGTGGCAGTGAAAACCCCGAAACCGCACCTGCAAAACCGGTTGAAAAAACCGAAAGTACAAAACCGGCGCAGAACCGTGGACGCAACCGCAACACCTCTGGTAACCGCAGCAATTCAAACCGCCGCCCTGCCCGACGCAATCAGAACCGGGACAAACAGGATGGTACACAAAACCGGGACGAGCCAAGAAAGAGCGCCCAGAACCGTGGTGTACAAGCAAAAACATCCACCGATAGAAACGAAAAACCAAAAACTGGCGATAAACAAACGCCTCGTACGCAAAATCGAAATCAGACCAAAAATCAGGATGCCAGCACTGACGAAACCGCGAACACTGAGCAGGTAAACAATGAGCAAGCGGACGTCGATCAAAACGCACAAAATGATAGCCAGCAAAAAACGGGGTCACGGCGTGGGCGTCGTGGTGGACGACGCCGTCGGCGCGATAGCGGTAATAATCGCACCCAAAATGTGGAAGCCAATGGTAACGAAGCCAGCACTAACGAAAATGCTGTGCCTGAAAACAAAAGTAATGGAAATGTAGCCGAAGCTACACCATCAACAACAGCGAACACTGCAAGCCCATCCGGTGAATCAACCACTCAACAACCTGCTGAACGTAAAGACACACCGAAGCCTGCTGAACGCAAAGACACGCCGAAGCCTACCGAAAGCAAAGACACACCGAAGTCTGCTGAACGCAAAGACACACCGAAGTCTGCTGAACGCAAAGACACGCCGAAGCCTACCGAAAGCAAAGACACACCGAAACCTGCAACCCGCAAACCAGTAGCGGAAAAAGCAGCAGCACCACAGGCCGTCACACAACCTGTAACGACGACACAGGAAGCAAAGCAGAAGCCGGAGGCAAAGCCTGACAGCCCGGTGAAAAAGACACCACCAGCTCCTGCTACGCCAATGCCAACAAAAACAGAAGCAAAATCAGCAGCGCTGGTACAGGTCGAAACAAAACCAGCATTGGCAAAAACAGCAAACAGTGTGCGTTCAGCAAGTCCGGCAAAGCAACCACCTGCTGCGCCCGCTCCTGCACCAAAACCAGCAGAGCGTGAAAAACCGGCCAGCAGCACGCCAGCAAAATCGGTGCTCGTTGAAACAAAACCACCGAGCACACCACGACCACCGGCTGTGGACACACCTGCTGCACCACGTGCCGCAAAACCCGTGGAAAAACCCACTAGCAAACCGGAAAATAACGACTAAAAATACGTTGTTTTTAAGAAATACCGGGTAGTAAACGCAGAGGTCACAGAGACGCAAAGGACGCAGAGAAAACACTCTGTACCCTCTGCGATCTCTGTGTTTATAACCACGCTGCT
>Ga0256830_1000914_pt1 | contig 21933 bp, 21 predicted proteins | sample 128326metaG_FD_190537 | JGI IMG/M metagenome (GOLD analysis project Ga0256830, IMG submission 190537) | Hydrothermal vent microbial communities from Lau Basin, Pacific Ocean - 128-326 | ecosystem: Environmental > Aquatic > Marine > Hydrothermal vents | place: Pacific Ocean: Lau Basin | collected... | reverse complement strand
TCCCCTGCGCGTCCCGAAATCGTCCAGGAGTCTTAACGTCTCCCGGCGTACGATTTCCGGCGCGGTATTCAGAACCACCGGATCCAGATTGCCCTGAACGGCCACATTTCCACCCATTGCATCATGAAATTTCGCCAGGGAGGCCGTCCAGTCCAGACTGTAAACATCGCAGCTTATTTTCCGCAGTTTATCCACCCAATGATGTGTCCCTTTGGAAAATAGAATCAGGGGGACTTTCTTCCCTACCGCGGCGACAATTTCCGCCAGGTATTTACCGGAAGCATCCCAGTAGGTACTTTCCGTTAAAAGGCTTCCCCAACTGTCAAACAACTGAATGGCATCCACCCCGGCGGCTATTTGCATTTCAAAATACCGGATCAGCGCGGTTGTAATTTTCTTCATTAATGAATCAAACAAGGCCGGCTCGCCGTAAAATAACGCTTTTATTTTCGCGAAATGAGCGGAACTGCCCCCCTCCACCATGTACACCGCCAGGGTCCAGGGGGCTCCTCCGAACCCAATCAACGCGGTCTTATCGCCCAATTCCCGGCGGGTAAGTCTGATCGTCTCGGCCACGTAGTCCAACTTTTCCAGGATATTCCCGGGAGTCAGAGCGTCGATTTGTTCCTGTGAAGAAACGGCGTATTCCATCGCGATACCACCCTGCTTGCGAAAGGTATAGGGCTGGCCCATGGCTTCGGGGATTACCAGGATATCGCTGAACACGATCGCGGCGTCGAATCCGAATCGTTGGATGGGCATCAGCGTAACCCGGGTGGCCAGTTCCGGTGTCTGCACCATGGTTACGAAATCGTACTCGCTTTTCAATTGGCGATATTCGGGCAAATAACGTCCGGCCTGGCGCATGACCCAAACCGGCGGTCGGTCCAGCGGCTTTCGGGCACACGCGGCGAGGAAGCGTTCACGGGAATTGTATGAAACGGGTGAAACGTCTTTTGGAGACTTACTATCAGAATCCATCATTCGGCTATGCTCTTTCCTTTTGCAAGCGGGCAACCCGCATTAAATAATTACTAACATTAATGTATAGTAGCCTTTTTATATTGTTTAAAATAGAGTCATATAATATTTGGTCAATGATTTTCATAAATAATGGTTTAACTTTCTATTAATAAATACTTACGTTTATCAATTCCGATTGAAAAATTTCGCTTACCGAATACCCTGATCCTGCAATCCAAACTTTTCTGAGCCCCACCCCGTATGCCTGCCCCGACGGAGTCGTGGGTAATAGGAGGGGGTAGGGGGTGGTAATAATATCTGATTTTATCCTTTTTCTGTCTAAATACTGTCATTTCAGTTACTTATTCACCTGTAAAATAGAGGAAAGCCCGGAAAACATAATAAGACGTTGCCATAATTTTTGCTCCCAGGGAGTGAGGTTATTCCTGAGGATCCTTCGGATTTGCTTTTGTTTTAGTCTGTTGGTGACAGGATGGTTCATGGTTCAAACGTGTGGAAACAAGTTCACGGTTTTATTTCTTCGAATGATACTCAGATTAAAGGATGTATTCAAATTTTTTATACCACCCCTGTGGTCCCCTCCTATTACAGGAGGGGACGATGCCTCTGGTAAGTAGTAAAGAAAAAAATACCATCGTCTGGTTTCTATTTTATGATGTCTCCGAATTATTCGGGGCTTTTGGTGTCCGCCGACTTGTGGGTCTTTCCACCGACTGACGGAAATAGTACGAATCAAATCTACCATAATGCTTAATGCCATATCTTTTTAAATAACTTCCTTCAAATCAATTTCAATAATAAGAAATTTGCGAATAAACACTTCACCTCGAAGTGAGAAACGTAAGATAATCATTTATGTCAGGTGTTACCAACTCCTCGAAAATATGGCCACCGGATGATTGTATTTCGGCGCTGGTTGTGGGGCCGATGGAAATCAACCGCGATTCGACATTTTCCAGGTTCGGCAGTCCCGTGGATTTCAGAAACCCCTTTACGGTGGAGGGAGAAGTAAAAACAATGTATTCATCCGGTTTATTCCGGAAAAGTTCCGCCAGGCTTTGATTGTGTATAATCCTGGTCGCGTAGACTACCACCCGTCGATACTCCCAACCCTGCTTTTCCAGCCAGAGCGGGAACTGCGGCCTGCTTTTCCTGGCGCTGAACAGCAAAACCGGTTTTGGGGGTATGGTTTCAAACGCCCGGATCAACCCTATGCTGTTTTGCTTCGGCGGTCGGACGGCCGATAATCCGAATTTTTCCCGGACCATCTCAGCCGTGGCTTTCCCGACCGCCCACACCGTCGATCGATCAAGCGGGAGCGAGAGGTTTTCTTCCCGAACCCAGCGCTCCAATCCGATAACACCGTTTTTACTGAAAAACACCACGTAAGGCTCCCGGTTCAACCATTCCGAAACCGGCGCAAAGTCCTCCGGGTGTTCATACTCGATTCGAATTGTCGGAACATGGTAATAATTGACGCCCTCCGGGAGTGATTGAATCGACTTATTTTTGCTGAGTCCCGTGTACAGGATCGTCGGGGTCATCGGCTCAGTATTTCCTTCCCTCCCAGGTCGATAAATTGGTCCGCCAGTTCCTTCCCCAGTTCCTCCGCCCGCTCCGGGTCCCCGGTAAGAGTACGGTTCAACGCTTCGCGCCCCTCAAGATCGGAGATAAATCCGGTAAGGATCAGACGATCATCCCGAATCCGTCCCCAGGCGCCCAGGGGAATCGAGCATCCTCCTTCCAACTGTCGCATAAAGGCCCGTTCGGCCAGGACGGCCTGCACGGTGGTGGAATCGGAAATCGACTCCACCAGCTCCATAACGTCGGTCCGCTTACTGTTCACTTCAATTCCGATCGCTCCCTGGCTGACGCTGGGAATAAAGGTTTCCGGATTCAGGTACTCGGCGATGTGTTCCTCTTCGCCCAGCCTTTCCAGGGCCGCGGCCGCCATAATAATCCCGTCCCAACCGGCCTCCTTTAATTTTCGTAATCTGGTACCGATATTGCCCCTGAGTTCCACGAATCTGACGTTGGGTTTCTGCAGCCGGATCAGGGCCTGTCGACGATAACTGCCCGTGGCGATCACACCGTCATCCGGCACGTCGGCCAACCGGCGCCATTTAAAAGAAACAAAGGCGTCCCGCGGATCCGCCCGCTCCGGCGAACCGGCAAAAACGAGACCCTCCGGCAGGGCTGTCGGCAAATCTTTTAAACTATGGACGGCACACTGGATTTCATCGGCCAGCAACGCATCCTCAATCTCCTTCGTAAACAACCCCTTACCGCCGATCTTCGGCAACGGAACATTCCGGATTCTATCGCCCCGGGTCCGGATCGTCCTGATTTCAACGGTTAGATTCCCGTCTTTTTTCTGGAACAAATCACGAATATAGTTGGCTTGCCAAAGGGCTAATTGACTACCCCGCGAGCCAATCGTCAGCGTTTTCACTTTTCTTTTCCTTTAAATTCGTGCAAACGGAAAAACTCCCACACAACCTCAATTTTGGAAAGATCCAGGTTATGTCCGTTGGACATACCCCGTAAACTGATGATGGGATAATGCAGCAATTTCCGGATAATGCTTTTTGATAATTGTTCCATGTGGGAATATTCTTTTTCCGTGGTCTTATGGGCATATTTTTTAAGTTCCTGGACTCGGATGGCGTCAAAATATTCCGTCAATTTGGATATGGTTGGGACAACCTCAAGCGATCTCAGCCATACCAGGAACTCCTCCCGGACTTCCGCGACAATCGATTTGGCGGCCGGGATTTCCTCTCTCCGTTTTTCAAGATTATCCGCTATAACGTTTTTCAAATGATCAATATTGTACAGGAAAGCTTCGGAAATATCGGTTACGCGGGGATCGATAACCCGTGGTGTGCTGATATCGATCAGCAGCAACACCCGGTATTTACGGCCCTTCATTGCCTGCATCATATCATCGTATGTAATCAGGTAATCCGGGGCTTTTGCAGCGGTGACAACAATATCCGCTTCCAGTAACGCGGAGGGTATTTCCTCCAACGGGATCGCCCTTGCCCTCCCATTGAACCGTTCCGCCAATTGTTTCCGCCGCGCTTCCCCGCGATTGGCAATGATGAACTGGTGGCTCCCGATTTCCCTGAAGTGTTCGGCCACCAATTTTGATGTTTCCCCGGCTCCAACCAGCAAAATATTCCGGTTCTGAAAGGACTTGAATATTTTTCGGGCCAATTCGACCGCCGCCTGACTCACCGAAACCGCTCCGCGACATAAATTGGTGCGGGTATGAATGGCCTTGCCGGCCCGAATTGCGGATTGAAAAAGCCGGTTGAGAATCGGGAAGGAATACTCCTTGGAAAGGATCAAATCGTAACTTGATTTCACCTGGGACAGGATTTGCCTCTCCCCCAACATCATGCTTTCCAAACCGCCGGCGACACTCAACAGGTGCTCCACGGCAGCTTCGTTTTGTAACATTAACGGTTGAACATCCGGATCCGTAATATCCACGTTCATTAAAGAACGATATTGTGCTTCCAGCCACAGTCTCAGCTCCGTAAGGGCAACCGGCGAAACAAAATAGAATTCCGTCCGGTTACAAGTCGATAAAACGGCGATTTCGCGGATGGATAAATCCGCCCCCATCGCCGCGTCGATGAACCTGGACGCCATTTCCTCATTGACGGAAATCCGATCCCGGAATTCAACCGAAGCGTTTTTGTGGCTAAAGCCGATTATGATGATGGTATGTTCGGAATTCATGAAAACCGATGAAACGTTTGGAGGAACATGCTAAATACGACGATAGATATAAACAAGACAAGAAACCCCCAAAAAGTAATCAAACTCATTCTCAGTCCCCGCAAACCCAGTTTCCAGGAAACAATCCAGCCAAGCGCATAAATCATCCACGCAATGTCGGTAATAACGATCTTAGGATCCGTTGTGAAAAAATACCCCAGAATTTTATAGGCCCACAAATGGCCAAGGAAAACTCCGATCCCCAAAAAGATTATACCGAACCCGGTGGCAAACATACCCATTTTCTCGACGGTCTCAAGCGCGGGCAACCGGTCGTATATTACACCGAAATGATGACGTTTGATTTCCTTTGCCAACATGAGATACATCAAGGCGTACAGGGCCGCGATCGCCAAAGCGGAAATACCCAGTAACGTCAGGGTGACGTGGAACCCGAACATGGGATTCGACAACAATTCATTTGATGTTCCGAATCCATTAATAAACATCGAAGCAATTAACTGAAACAGGAAAATAATCGAGAGGAAAAATAAACCGGTGGCTCCTTCTTTATTCGTCCGTTCGATAATATAGTACAATACGGCAATATTCAATGCCAGCATGGAGAAGGATTCCGACGTGTTTGAAATGGGGAAATACTGAAAATAGAGCCCCTTCCCCACAATATAAATAACATCGGTGATAATCCCGATCAGGAGTATCGATGACGCCCATTTTCCATACCTCGGTTTCTTTGTGTTAAAATGGCTGACATAAAAAATGAGTGACAAGCCATAGAGCAATGGCAACAAAACATTTACCGCTTGTAAAAAGATAGTCATGATCCTTGCCCGGTTAAATTGTGAGAAAATAGTTACTGGTCATTGCTAATCGGAATGCGTGATTAGCCGAATGCGTTCCGTAAAATATTTTTAACCTGAGCACTGATCCGGAACGATTCCGCTGTTTCATCTTAGATATTCATTACTTGATGTTTTTTTATTGAATACAAGCAGCCCCCGCAATCCATCTAAATGATTGGCTTTTCCATGTTTGGAATCTATCAGGTTTATCCTATTTCCGCAAAGCGCTCAAATACGTTCATAACCCACGACAAAGAACTCCCGAGGCATGTAGGAAGCGAAACAGGAAACCGGATCGGACCTGATACATATTCCTTGCGGCGTGGGTCATTACCTATCGGTAGGTAATTTGTCCGTAATGTTCGCCATTCTTGTACTATTCCCGTCAACCGGCGGATACCAAAGGAATTAGTCGCTGTGCTTCAATTGATGATTCGTGTTCCGCTTGGAAGCGAAGCGACGATGTACGGTTTCCACAAATTGCTCCAATTTTTCAAAATGGGACCCGGGCCAATAGATTTTCCGGCAGTTCTGACATTGGAAAAATTTGTCATAAGTTTCTCTGGTCATCGGCGGCAGCCGGTGTAAAACATCCTCTTTCGGAACCGGTTTCAGCAGACCGTTGCAACGCAGACAACGCGAAAACGGCTTCAGGTTGTTTCCAAGATCGAAACGCCGGATCACTTCCACGACCTGTTCATCCGGCTGATCGGAACGAACACAGTATCCCCGCTGCACTATATTCGCCATCAGCAACTGGCGGTTCCTGGTCAATAACACTCTCTTTTGCGACACCGCCTGTTCGATCAATTCGCGACCTCTCACGTGTTTATCAAAGGTTACATCCAGGCCCAGGAGCCGCAGCCGCCGCACCAGCTTGCCCAAATGGGAATCGGCGACAAAACGCAGTCTTCTCAAAGGACGTTCCTGCAAACGGGTCACGTCCGATATATCCAACGTTTCAAATACCGGGTAAACACTGACGTCATCCCCATCCCCGACCCGGTAATCGAAATCCACCGAATTACCATTCACCAAAATCAGGTCCACCTCCGTGTGGGGAACACCGCAGGATTGGATAAGGTCCTTAACGGTCGTCGGCAGCAATAACTGTTTTTCAAATCGCACTTTGCGCCGCTCGGGGGACAAAAACTCATTCAGTTCTTCGTAGAAACGGAGATGAACAAGGATCATCAGGCGAACCGTTTTAATCCGGCGGAAGCGGCAATCTCCAGGGCCCTTGCCCGCTCACCGGCCGTTAACGTCCGGTTAATTTCCGGATAACGCGAAACGCTTACCTTATATTCCGGGCGGTATTGAAACATAACGTTAACCATTGTCTCGGGGGAAATCTCCCGGGCAATAAATGTTAATATTTCCCGTGATTCCTCTTCGTGATTGGGCATTACCAAATGCCTGATCAACAATCCCCGCCGGGCGATACCAAATTCATCGAGCGTCAGGTCCCCGACCTGTTCGTGCATAATCCGCATATTCCTCCGGGCCGCCACGGCGTAATCGGGAGCTTTCGCGTACCGTTTGGACGTCGCCCCACTCCAAAACTTGAAATCGGGCATGTAAATATCGACGATACCGTCCAGCAAGTCCAGACTCTCCGGGCTGTCGTAGGCGCTGGTGTTGTAAACGATTGGCAGGCACAATCCCCTTTCGACGGCTACCGCCAACGCTTCCAGGATGGGGACAACGACGTGCGAAGGGGTCACCAGGTTAATATTGTGACATCCGCGTTCCTGGAGATGGATCATCATTTGGGCCAGTTCTTCGGGAGACACCGGCCGTTCGCGATTGTTATGACTGATATCCCAATTCTGGCAAAATACACAGCGCAGGTTGCAACTCGTAAAGAAAATCGTTCCCGATCCGCGAAAACCGGTAATACAACTTTCTTCGCCAAAATGCGGGAAATAACTGCTCACCCGGCACCGGTAATCCGTCCGGCAAACGCCCTTCGCTTCCTTGAAGCGATTGATTTCGCACCGGCGGGGACAGAGAACACAATTTTGCATCAAGGTCCTGCCCGTTTCTATTTTTTGATTCAAAACACCCTGTTTCCAGGCTTCCAGATAACAGGGTTTGAACGAGCCGGGCCGGGTTTTAATAGACGATTCCGGCATACCCGACACCATAAGTAAATGTATCCGGAGGATCGGATCCATGACTCGTGGCATACTCCACCAGGTAACCTCTTTCCCTTCCCCGCTTATTTACGGCGCTGATCAGCGCCGCCGCCGCGCCGGCTCCACAGGCATTTCCATGAACCGCGGCTTCCCGCAATACACCGTCGGCATCGGCGGCACACATGCAAGCCACCATGCGTTTATCATTCTCCCGCAGCCAGTCCAATCCCTTCGCGCCAATCCCAACCGGCAAAAAACCATACAAAGAGCCATAATGAGTCAAATCGGTTGTAGCCAACAAAACCACATTCCTGTCTATCCTGTTCACCAGGGATCCGATTCCGCTTCCCAAGCGGGCGCTGTCCGGATCCGGCCGGACAATAATCGGAACGATCCGGATTCCGGGCCAGAAATATCGCAGCATGGGTAAAATGACTTCAATGGAGTGTTCGCGATCATGCGCCCGGCGGTCCGCAACCAGTTCGCCGGACAATTTCACCAACAGCTCGCTTGCCAGTTCTCCATCCACATCCACGGGGCCCAGGGGTGTCAGCCAGGCGCCTTCAGGGTACAAACTGTGTCGACGAACGCCGGTATGATCGGTGCCGAAAATAATCGCCGTATCCGGTTTCATTGAAGCGGCCAGGCAGGCCAGGGTTCGCGCCGCGACACCGCCGGAATAAACCCAGCCGGCATGCGGCACCAAGGCTCCGACCAATTCCGCCGGGATATCTTCCGGCGGCGTGAACGTCCGCAAAAAGGTCTCCATCTGTGCTCGTAAATCGCCCCTATAAAAGTGCTGCGCCGCCGGTTTTCGAATTGAGGACATTCTTACACGATGACCGACTGGCTTCGGGGATGAACCGGTTCCCGGCCAAAATGCCCAGGAATCCGAAACCCGCAAAAACCACAACGATTGCCCTTCATATCGGGTTTCTGCACGTAATAGATATTCCGGTGAATCACCATTTTACCACAATGATGACAAACGGTCTTTTGTCCGACGGAAGTGTAAATATTTCCGGTGTAAACATAATGGAGACCGTTTCGGTAAGCAATATCCCGGGCCCGAATTAACGTCTCAACCGGTGTAGGTAGATAATCCAGCATTTTAAAATCCGGATGGAAGGCGGTGAAATGAACCGGCACATCGGGATTTAATTCCCGCGCCACAAATTTTGTAAGGCTATCCAACTCACTGTCCCCGTCGTTCTCCCCGGGAATAATCAACGTTGTGATCTCCACCCAGACATCGGTTTCGCGGACCAGCCAGCGCAGTGTGTCCAGCACCGGCTCCAGGCGGGACAGGGTAAGCTTACGATAAAAGGACTTGTGAAAGGCTTTCAGATCCACGTTTACCGCATCAATATCCCGGTACAGGTCCTTGCGCGCAACCGGAGAAATATAACCGTTTGTGACCAGGACATTTTTCAATCCCCGTTCCCTGGCCAGGCGGGCGATGTCCATCACCCATTCTCCGAAAATGACGGGTTCATTGTACGTGTAGGCGATTCCGATGCAATTATGCTCTTTGGCTTTCCGAACAATGGATTCGGCCGCGATTTCATGCATAAGATATACCTGGTGACGAACCTTGCTGATATGCCAATTTTGACAAAACTTGCAGCCCAGATTGCAACCGATGGTTCCGAAACTTAATATCTGCGTTCCGGGATAAAAATGATACAACGGCTTTTTCTCGATCGGGTCCACCGCCAACCCGGTGGTCCGTCCGAAGACCTTGCTGTACAGTTTGCCGGCACGATTCTCACGAACGACACAAAAGCCGTGAGAACCGGGAGGAATCCGGCAGGCGCGCGGACACAACTTACACTGCACTTTTCCGGCGGCGAGGGGCTCCCACCACCGGGCCGGATAATATCCGCTCTCACATCGAACCGCCGTCTTCATCGGTCAACCCGAACCAAATGAGCCGGACATCCGGCGGTGCAATCCGTCGATCCGAAACCCTTGACCGGCGTTACCACATTCTTATTTGCCATCATGGATTGATGGACGAAACATTCCATTTCCGGATCATCGTTAACAATGGAAACATCCGTTACGATTGCGTGAGGGTGATTGGTGAGGTAATCAATATGCCACCGGGCGGGTTTGTTTTTTCGTTGATGCCGGAGCAGGCGTTTTGCAAGTCCCCGGCCGGCCCTACCGGTATAGATGTAAATTCCCGGTGAGAATTGATAAACCCCTAATTTGCCGATCTTTATTGTCACCGGCTGTGATATCTTAATTTTTATCTGGTAGGTACCGCGATTCATACATCTAATACCTTGTTGTATTGTACTGTATTTTACCTGTTTACGCAAGGAAAATCAGAGATCATTCGAATGCCGGGGTAATTGAATTACCAAGAATCAATCAGCCGGCGGATTACAGGACCGGATTACGCTCTAACCTGATCGTTCATGGTCTCCCGACCATGCACAATGGGACATTTACAGGAAGAACAGGACAAAAGTTTGGAAGCCGGCAATCAGTGCCGATAGGCATCTCCGTTTTCACGGCATTTTTCCCAATGATCCCACAGAGCGCCCGGTGGATTGGTTTCCCGGCATGCGCCGGTCCGCCTTGCGGACTCGCTTCGCTTCCCGACTATCGTCGGGAGTTCTTGGTACATTAAATATGCCCCCGTAACGAAGGGATTACTACCTATCTGTAAAATTCTCTTGGACCGGCAACAATTTAATCGTAATATAAACCGACCAGTCGGTCTATATTATGGATAACACCAAACAAGAATTACGGAAAGAACAAATCCTGGACGCCGCCCTCCGGGTTATCGTCCGCAAAGGGTACGATAACAGCCGCATGGACGACATTGTGGAAACATCCGGATTAAGCAAGGGGGCTATCTACTGGTATTACAAATCCAAAAAGGAAATTTACCTCAGCCTGGTTAATTACTGGGTAAGCCGGTATAGCGCTCCCTTGAATCGTATTGTCGAAAATAACGAAAGCGCTTCGAATCAATTGCAGGATCTTTTTCAGTTCTTCATTACGCAATACGAACAGGACCCCAATTTGTTTAAGGCCATGGTGGAATTCTGGGCCCTTTCCGGTCGGGACAAGGACTTCCATGATAAAGTTCAAAAAGTTTATTCGGAATTCCTGGAACTAATTAAACAGATCATAGAAAAAGGGAAACGGTCGGGAGAGTTTAAAAACATCGATGTGCTTACCACCGCCCTCTCCATTATGGTCAATATTGAAGGGATCATCTGGTTCACGCTTTTCAATGGTTTGGGAATCGGCGCGCGAACATATATTGAAACCATAACGGACTTCATTCTGTCCGGCCTGGTTAAAAAAACTTAAAGGGAAAAAACAATGAATACAAAAGACAAGAGCAACATAACCGGTGGACAGTTTCTTGTGGAAGCAATCGGATCGAGACCAATATTCGTACGGGAATCCTTTTCCGAAGAGCATCGTGAAATCGAAGGGATGGTCAAGGAATTCGCCCGCGAACGAATTCGCGAGAACAAGGATGAAATCGAAAAATACAACCGGGATTTAACGCTTAAATTACTCCGCGAGATGGGTGAATTGGGTTTGTTGGGAGTGGATGTCCCGGAAGCATACGGTGGAATGGAACTGGATAAAATCACCACCGCCATCATCGCCGAATCCATGTCGTCGGGGTACTGTGCCTCATTTACCACCACGTATTCGGTGCAAACCGGCATCGGTTGCCTGCCGATTGTCTGGTTCGGCACTGCGGAACAAAAACAAAAATATCTTCCGAAACTGGTTTCCGGGGAGTGGGTAGGCGCCTACGCGTTAACCGAGCCCTCTTCCGGTTCCGATGCTTTGTCCGCCAGAACCACCGCCGTCCTATCCGATGACGGAAAATATTACATACTGAACGGGGAAAAACAATTCACTACGAACGGCGGCTGGGCCGATGTGTACACCGTATTTGCCCAGGTGGACGGCGATAAATTCAGCGCCTTCATCGTCGACCGGGATACGCCCGGTTTTGAGGTCGGCCCGGAAGAAAAGAAAATGGGAATCAAGGGCTCTTCCACCACATCCCTCAGGTTCACCGATGCCAGGGTCCCCGTGGAGAACCTCCTTTACCAGGTCGGCAAGGGGGCTACCATCGCCTTCAACGCCCTGAACCTGGGACGTTTTAAACTGTCCACGTCCGACCTGGGGGGCTCCAAGGCGGTCATCGAAGAAGCCATAAAATACGCCCTTGAAAGACGCCAATTCGGCCAGCCCATTGCCCATTTTGACGTAATCAAGGGTAAAATCGCCGACATGGTAATTCGCACCTACTCCGCCGACAGCATGATTTACCGGACAATCGGCCTGATCCAGAATGAAATAAACACACTGGACAAATCGGACCCTGATTATTACATCAAAATGGGTGAAGCGATGGAACATTTTGCCATTGAAGCTTCCATGGCAAAGGTATATGGCAGTGAAACCCTGGCCATGTGCGCCGATAACGGCGTTCAGATTTTCGGAGGTTACGGCTTTATTGAAGAATTTCCCATGGCCGGTATTTACCGGGATACGCGTATTGACCGGATTTGGGAAGGCACCAATGAAATCAACCGGCAAATCATTACCGGATACATGATGAAAAAAGCGCTTATGGAAGAATTGCCCATTCGTACGGCGATCAGGGAAATCGATGACTTCCTGCGGGGAAAAATCAAACCTGCGGAACATCAATTATTGCAGCAGGAAGCCCAGGCCATCGATACCGGAAAGAAACTCGCTCTTTTCCTGTTCCATGAGGCCCTCTGCGAATACGGACAGGACCTGAAGCATCAACAGCAATTGACCGAAATCCTGGCCAATATGTTCATCGAATTGTATACCGCCGACAGCACCATCACACGCGTTCGCCAAATAAATGATACCGGGAAAGAATACAAAACCATCGTGAAGATTGCCAAGGTACACGCGGCGGAGGTTTCCCTGCGGATACTGAGTTTGTCTTTAACCGGCCTGAACGGGATTTATCGCGGCCATTTGCCGGAGGAAGTTATCGCCCACTTACGGACGTTTCAGGTACAGATGCTGCCGCGAACCGATATTATTGGTTTGAAACGCCATATAGCCGAAATGGTTTATGCCCATAAGACATATCCCTTTTAATCGACTGCCAGACGGAATGTTCAACACCAACCAACAATTTTACAGGAGTTAATCATGAGTACCAAATCGGTTATCATCGATGCCGTTCGTTCGCCGATCGGCGTGAAAAACGGGAATTTGATCGGGATTCGTCCCGACGATCTACTGGCACAGGTAATCAAAGGCCTGATGAGTCGCAATCCGGGGGTTAAACCGGAAACCGTCGAAGACGTGGTTGTGGGTTGCGCATTCCCGGAGGGACCCCAGGGGATGTTGTTGGCGCGCTCGGCCGCGATATTGGCCGGTATCCCGAAGGAAGCCGGCGGAAAGGTTGTGAATCGGTTTTGCGGTTCTTCCATGGACGCCCTGCACCAGCTCAGTACGGCCATTGAGGTTGGCGACATCGATGTCGGTATTGCCGCCGGGGTAGAGGATATGTTTTCCGTCCCGATGGGTGGATTTGCGCCCGACTTTCATCCCCGGTTAGCCGAACAGGAGTTTTATATCGGCATGGGGGAAACAGCCGAGAACCTGGCCCGGGATGGAAATATTTCCCGCGCGGATCAGGAATCATTCGCCATCGCTTCCCACCAAAAGGCGCTTAAAGCCATTGCCGAAGATCGTTTCACAAACGAAATTATCCCGATCGATAAGTACGGAGAACAAACGATCGAACTGGACGAAGGCCCCCGGGAACCGGACATCGAAAAAATAAAAAGCCTGGCCCCCGCATTTTTGGCGGAGGGAACCGTTACCGCCGCCACCAGCAGTCCCATTTCCATCGGAGCCGCCGCCGTGTTAATCACCAGCAGCGAATTTGCCGAACAGAACGGGCTGAAGATTCGCGCCGAAGTGATTTCGCGCGCGATCGCCGGCGTAGACTGGACCCGCATGGGAACAGGCCCTCTCCCCGCCACGAAAAAGGCGCTGAAAAAGGCCGGCCTGGCACTGGAGGACATTGAAACGATTGAGTTAAACGAAGCCTTTGCGGCACAAGCGCTGTATGTCATTCGCGAGGGGGGATGGGACATCAATAAAATCAATTTAAACGGAGGCGCCATTGCCCTGGGCCACCCACTGGGATGCTCCGGAGCCCGGATAATCACCACACTGATCAATGTAATGGAACAACAGGACACACATACGGGACTTGCCACCATGTGCATCGGCACCGGGCAGGGTATCGCAACGATTTTTCGCCGGTAGACCGGAAAAATGATGCGCCGTCTTATTAAAAACCTTAAAGAACCCATGAGTGGCTTTACCCATTTCCTGGGCACCGTTCTGGCCGTTGTCGGCACGGTCCTCCTGATACTGCGGGTGGTTTCGCCGGTGAAGGGCTGGCATATTGTCACCTACTCCATCTTCGGGTTCGGGCTCATCCTGCTATACACGGCAAGCACGCTCTACCACTGGATACCGGCTACACCAAGAGCGGAGAGATTCCTGCGTAAATTTGATCACAGCGCGATTTTTATCCTGATTGCGGCAACGTATACCCCGGTGTGTTTGATCCCGCTGAGGGGCGGTTGGGGTTGGTCCCTTTTCGGTCTCGCATGGGGATTCACGCTGGTGGGGATAACGCTGAAGTTGTTTTGGATTGACGCGCCGAAATGGTTATCAACGTCCATTTATCTTTTGATGGGCTGGTTGATTATTATCGGCGTGTATCCACTCGTAAACACCCTCGATCCGGGCGCCTTGATCTGGTTGGCGGTCGGGGGCTTCAGTTACACAATCGGAGCCGTAATTTACGCCGTTGATAAACCCAATCCGGTGCGGTGGTTCGGAGCACACGAAATATTCCATATCTTTGTGCTGCTTGGCAGCCTGTCCCATTTCTGGGTCATGTACCGGTATATAAGCCTGTATTAAAGGGGAAATAAACCATTATAATCGAAAGTCGAGGACAAGATGACAAAAAAAATTGAAAAAACAGCCGTTTTGGGAGCCGGGGTCATGGGAGCACAACTGGCCGGACACCTGGCCAATGCCGGGATTCCGTCGTTGCTTTACGATATCACCCAGGATCTGGCCGAAGCCGGTGTAAACAATCTTACCAAGCTTAAACCGAATCCCCTTTACAAACCGGGGAACACCAAACTTATCACGCCCTGTAATTACAAGGATCACCTGGATCGTTTAAAAGATGTGGACTGGGTTTTGGAAGCGGTGGCGGAAAGGCTGGACATCAAACACAAGGTTTACCAACAGGTGGTGCCCTATTTGAAACCATCAGCCATGGCCACCTCCAATACGTCCGGTATTCCTTTGGCCGATCTCGTCACCGCTCTCCCCGATGATCTGAAAAAACGATTCATGATCACCCACTTCTTCAATCCGCCCCGCTACATGCGCCTGTTGGAACTGGTTCGGTGCGAAGAGACCGATGATGAGGTCTACGAAACGATGGAGAAATTCGGTTCTGACGTGCTGGGGAAAGGGATTGTCCATGCCAAGGATACTCCCAACTTTATCGGAAATCGGATCGGCGTATACGGACTGATGGTGACGATTAAAACGGCGCTCGACATGGGACTCACAGTTGAAGAAGTGGACAAACTTACGGGGACAATTGTCGGTCGGCCCAAAAGCGCAACCTTCCGCACGGCCGATGTGGTGGGCCTCGACACCCTGGCGCACGTGGCGAAGACCAGTTACGATCGCGGTGAAAACGACGAGGAGCGGGACATTTTTCAAATCCCCCCAATCCTGAAGGAATTAATCGATTCGGGACGGTTAGGACAAAAAACCAGGGCCGGTTTCTATAAGAAGGAAGATAAAGCGATCCTTTCGATTGATTTCAAAACCGGCGAATACACACCTCAGAAAAGAGTCCGTTTTGACGGCTACCGAATCGCCAAGGACCGAAAAAACATCGGCGAACGAATCGCCGCTTTGGCGTACAGCGATGACAAAGGCGGCCGATTCTTCTGGGAAATACTGACCCGTACTTTGATCTACAGCGCTAACCGTATTCCCGAAATTTCCGATGACATCATTAATGTCGACAATGCCATGAAATGGGGTTTCGGGTGGGAATTAGGACCTTTTGAAACCTGGGACGCGATTGGCGTGGAACGTTCGATAGACCGTATGCAGGATGAAGGCAAATCCGTCCCCCAATGGGTACTCGACATGGTATCTTCCGGTCGAACCTCATTTTATCAGACTGATAAGGGGAAACAGACCTATTATGACTGTGTCACGAAAGTCGAAAAGGTCAAGCAACCCGGTGACAAAACAATCAACCTGGTACTCGAGAAATCCAAGGGGAACCTGGTCAAACGGGACTGGAGCGCCAGTTTAATCGATTTGGGCGAGGGTGTATTGAACCTGGAATTCCACTCCATACTGCAACCCTCCCTGAATCCCATTGACGGATCCATTATCGATATGCTTGCGTACGGATTGGACTTGCTGGAAGCCGGAAAATACAAGGGCCTGGTGATCGGGCATCAGGGGCAGAACTTCTGTGCCGGCGCAAACCTGGCCGGTATTTTGGAATTCTGCGAAAATGAAGACTGGAACGGCCTGGAAAAAACGGTTAAACTGTTCCAGGACCTGACCCAACGCATCCGCTTTTCACCGGCCCCCATCGTTGCGGCTCCTTTCCACCTGACCCTGGGAGGCGGATTTGAATTCATCGCCCCCACTTCCCATCGGGTCGCGGCGGCAGAACTTTATATCGGCGCTGTTGAAGTGGGTGTGGGACTGATACCGGGGGCGGGCGGTAATCTGCGCCTGATCCTGAATCTCATGGAAAACGCCGGAAAAACGGGACGTTTGAACGTCTTCCCGATTGTGCAGAAAGCATTCGAAACAATCGGTTTCGCGAAAGTCGCCACCAGCGCGGAAGAAGCGAAACATCTGGGCTATTTATTAAATTCGGATACCATTATCCTCAACCACGATCATCAATTATGGGAAGCCAGGCAAAAAGTTCTCGGACTGATTGACGACTATGAGCCTCCGCGGTATCGCGACGATCTTAAATTGCCGGGCGCCGGGGGGCGAACAGCGATGCTGATGGTATTAAAAGGCTACAAATCCCAGGGCAAAATTTCCGCTCACGACGAGAAAATCGGACAGAAACTGGCTTATGTATTAACCGGCGGCGATAAAGCGGGCTTAACCAAAACCGTGGATGAACAATACCTCCTGGATATCGAACGGGAAACATTTATCTCCCTGGCCGGCGAGCCCCTCACCCAGGACAGAATCCGGTACATGTTAAAGAAAGGGAAGCCGCTCCGGAATTAGATTGATAAGGCGACCTTTAAAGAGTCCGGATTTTAAAGGTCGCCTATAATTTTTTGTATTTTATAATCAGATATTCTTTTTCCCTATTGCATATTGATTGTAAGATTGCCCTCAATTTTTACGGCATATGAACAACTCACAAGCCGAAAAAGATTCTTCAAAGTCCCACTGGATCAACTTTATAAAAGTCCTGGCAATTTTTGCCATTCTCTATTTATTCCTGGTCAGTATCGGTATGATCGGTTCAGCCTTCAAGGGTCTGGGACGCGGATTCGCGGAAGAATTAATCAAGAGCTCTGCCGGTCCCCTTATCGGGTTGTTCATTGGAATACTTACCACCAGTCTTATTCAAAGCTCCAGTACAACCACGTCCTTGGTGGTGGGCATGGTCGCAGCCGGAACTTTTGGCGACGATCCCCACCTGGCTGTGGCGGCGGCCGTCCCATACATAATGGGCGCCAATATCGGTACCAGTGTGACAAACACCATCGTTTCACTGGGACATATTGTAAAAAAGAATGAATTCAAACGTGCTTTTGCGGCATCCATTATCCATGATTTCTTTAATCTATTATCGGTATTAATCCTGTTTCCCCTCCAGCTCTCCACCGGGATCATCAGCAACCTGGCTAACGCTCTGGCGACGTTTTTCATCGGGTCGGGAACGATTGCTTTTAAAAGTCCGGTGAAAATGATCACCAAACCGGCCGTGCATTGGATCAGCGACCTTCTTGACAAACAATCGTTTATCAATTCGAACTGGCTGCTGCTTGTTCTGGCCCTTTTGTTTCTGTTCTTGTCTTTACGCTACCTGACCGTACTTATTCGCAGTCTTGTAATGTCAAAATTGGAGGCTTTCTTCGATACTCATATTTTTAAGACCGCACTACGAGCCATCCTGTTTGGGATATTCATCACCGTTTTGGTGCAAAGCAGTTCCATTACCACCTCACTTGTAATCCCCCTGGCCGGCGCCGGTATTCTGACGCTGCAACAAATATTCCCGTATACTTTAGGAGCCAATATCGGAACCACCGTTACCGCTATTCTTGCCAGTCTGGTGTCGGGGACACACGCCCCGTTGGCGGTTGCCTTTTCACATCTTATTTTCAACGTAATGGGAATCGCCATCATCTGGCCGGTTAAAATAATACGAACTATCCCCCTCCGAATGGCGGAATGGTTTGCTACAATTTCATTGCAGAATCGAATCATTCCGATTGTGTACATTATGATTGTCTTTTATTTGATTCCGTTAATCCTGATATTAATCGTGAGGTAAAACATGAGTGTTTTTAAAGACTTCATAAATTTATGGCGGGCCGATGATCTTCTCTCCCAGGCCTGGAAAGATTCCTATGAAATGATGAATCTCTCGCGGGAAATATTTGTTCAAGCCCTTAAGATGTTGCGTGAACGAAGCAACATTGCCACCCTGAAAGCCCTGAAAAAACGCGACAAGGAAATCAACAAATACCAACAGACCGTCAGGCGCAAGGTCATGACCCACTATGCCGTGAACAGAGGTGACACCGACCTGGAAAGCGGGATGGTATTGGTCAATATCGTGGTCGACATTGAACGGGTGGGGGATTACACCAAAAACATTCTCGACCTGGCGCTGAATTATCCCGAAGCAATCATTTCGGAAGAGTTATCCGAGGACCTGCATCTCATTGAATCCGAAATGGTTTCCCGTTTCGACAAAACCCTGGAAGCCATCCACACCCAGGACGCGGAAGTCGCCCAAGCCCTGATATCCTCGTACCGTGAGCAGGTAAACAGCATCTCCGATGAAATCGTCAACAGTATTCTCACCGGCGAATTGGCCTTCGGGTCCGAATCAAGGACCGCCGCCGTGGCATTATACGCCCGTTATCTCAAACGAATCGGCGCCCATCTTAAAAATATCACCACCACACTGGTGAACCCCTTCGACGCGATCGGTTATATTCGAGATCAGGATTGATGACCCGGTAAAAGGACCTGCGTTGTCACTGTCTCTCCGCCACGGCGGAAGACATTGACACTTCCGTACCCGGGGATCGACAACCACTTATTGCCATTCCGAAGATCTTGAGCCGAAGTCTTTAAATTGACCGGCACCGCCCGGTGAACTATGCCTGGCCCGGCCTTTTTCTGAATTCATCGGGAAATACCCGATTCTTTCAATCCTCCGTCACTCCGTTTCAACCGGTTCCGCCAAAGCCGCTTTAATATCGTCCATTTTCTCTTTTGTTCGCAGGTATCCTTCACGAATGGCCTGATCGGCATGGTCGAAATCAAATAATTTAAGGTCACCCAAACGGGGACGGATTAACACATCCGGAGGGTGGATGGACAGATTAATGCGGGCGATGCGTTCCTCCATGATGTTAATGGAAGACCCGATGATATCCATCACATTGGGAACCGATTTATCGTTATTCAGCCAGGTCCTGATTTTTCTTTTTACCGATGTCTCGGCATTTGACAGATGATCCGTCAGTTTGGCGATTACTTCATTTTTATGGCGTTTTGATTTAAACAGGGAATCCTCCAGCCACTTGAGTTCTTTTCTTTTCGGCCTTCTTCGCCGGGTCAGATCGGTATTCAGATTCACCGCAATGACCACATCCGCACCCATATCCCGCGCCACGTCAACGGGAACGGGGTTCACCAGGCCACCATCCACAAGCAGTTGATCCCCGCGTCTTACCGGCGTGAGGATTCCGGGAATCGCAATGCTGGCGCGAACCGCGTCAATAATATTGCCGGAATCGAGTATGACCTCTTCGCCGGAATACAGGTCCGTAGCCACCATTTTCACGGGGATTAGAAAGTCTTCGAAGGTCTGTGCATCGGTGTGCATTACAAACAGATCGTACACCTTTTTTCCGTCCAGGAAACCCGAGCGCGGGAAAACCACATCGAAATAAGACAAAATCATCTTCCAGGAAAGTTGCAGCGCGAATTCCTTCAGACTGTTCAGCTTTCCGGTGGCATAGATCGCGCCCACAAAGGCGCCGATACTGACACCCGCGATATAGTCAATGGGAATGTCCTCTTCCTCCAAAGCTTCAATCACGCCAATGTGAGCCCAACCGCGGGCCGAACCGCTTCCCAGAACCAAACCGACTTTTTTTGAAGTATTCATCACCTGATTATAAACAAATAAATTTAATAAATATCATAGATAAATCAGCCCTGACTATTGAGCCAAACACCGGAATTTTATCGTAACGGGATCGGGGTGGTTTCTCGTGTAAACGTGATAAACCGCGCGTCAGAAATTGTATTCCAAACCGATGTTAACATGCGAAAAATCTTCCAACCGGGTGAACGCATTTTCAGGATCGTTTTCGTCTCCGTTTAATTTTATCAAATCCAGGTTAATTTTCCAGTTTTCACGGGGGGAACAGGTTATCCCCGTACCGAACATTGACCCGGTTTCATCCAGATTGATAAATCCCGTGGCCCGGAGTTCGACGCGACCATCCCAATAGTCGCCCGACGCGGTGACCATAACCGCCCGGTCGGCAAACATGGCAAAGGGTGTCCCCATACCGGGGATGAAATTTTCCGTTGTGAGTTCCGTCGGCTGTAAGGTCACGAAGTCCAATGTTTGACCTTCCGCTTTCAGGACGGTATTACCAATGAATTGGGCCGTGACTTGAATATCCGAAGGAGCTGCGTATTCCAATTGTAATACGTACTGAACATATTCCGCTTCGGTTTCGAATAACACCGTCCACGATTCATCATAATTATTGGAAGTCTTGAAATATGCCGCTTCAGCCCGGAATCCCAGGTTTCCCCGGTACGTTACCAGATCGACGCCCAACACCCGGGTGGCGCGATAACCAAAATGATTGTCCATGATAAATCCGGGAATTGCGGTGGAATCCTGGGGCATGGGATTGACAATATCAAATCCCAACAAACTAAAACCACGATCATGTCCCCGGAAGTAGGATACGGAAAGGTCGGCTTCACCGATCGTCGTCCGGATCCGCAGTCCGTATTCCAGGGGATTGTTAACTTCCACCATTTGTTCATCGGTCGGTTGAAAGGGAGGCGCAATCGGAAAATCCGGTTCGTTAAACGGCATCCGGTCGCTTCGATGTTCGGGGATCACCACTCCTTCGATATTCCAGGAATCAAAATAGACGGTCGCCGAAGCAGACAGAGAACCGATTTTCCTGTCCGTTCCCGGCAGGAAAAGATAGTAGTAATCATAGGCGTTCAGATTGTCCGTGGGATTGTTTGCATCGGCGGCTCCCCAGGCATGTATTTGTTTCCCGATTTTAACTTCACCAAACCGGGGATACCAGACCAGATAGGCTTCACGGAGGTCAACATCATATTCACGATTGGACCAGCGATATTCCAGGGCCAGATTCGTTTTAAAATCCCAATTCCCCCTCGTCGCATTCAACTCTATTTGAAACAAGCGGAAGGGTAAGGATATCTCCGAGCCGTCGCTGATCCGGAATAAACCGTAGGGATTGAATTTTCCCGAATAATCGAATTGACCGAACAAAATCGCGGGAAGGAACAAAACCGAAAGCCGGCGCCACAATTTTTTACGTAAAAACTCCGTGGACATCATTTTCCCGGCAGGTTTAATCGCGGATCATAATCAGCATCATTTTAAACGGTGTTACCGCCTTGATGGCATGTGGTTCATTGGCCGGCATCAGAATGATTTCCCCGGCTCTCACAATATTTGAATTCCCGGAAATAATGACCTCCCCTTCTCCGTCCGTAACCTGAACCAAAGCATCAAAGGGCGCCGAGTGCTCGCTCAATCCCTGATCCTTATCGAAAGCAAACAACGTTACCGTCCCTTTCTCTTTTTT
>Ga0256830_1000913_pt1 | contig 21935 bp, 18 predicted proteins | sample 128326metaG_FD_190537 | JGI IMG/M metagenome (GOLD analysis project Ga0256830, IMG submission 190537) | Hydrothermal vent microbial communities from Lau Basin, Pacific Ocean - 128-326 | ecosystem: Environmental > Aquatic > Marine > Hydrothermal vents | place: Pacific Ocean: Lau Basin | collected... | reverse complement strand
TGAAGCAGGGGAGTATTTGACCAGTTCTGCCCAGAAGGATTTTTCTACTAATTCTCCTTTACCTACCCCGGGACAGCTCAGGTCAATGTCTATCTGCCCCCTCTCTAAGTAAAAAGGGAAAGTCCTGCATTGGGATGGTCTTTCAGAATAAATACTGCATTTGTTATCTTTGTCCAGAAATATGCAGTATCCGTTCTGTTTTCTCATGAATTCTCCTTCATCCCGCAGAAACTTTTCCCGAGACAGTTTTTCTATCCTTTTAATTTCTTCTCTCTCCACTTTTACCCGGTAACTGCAGCAGAGGCCGCAGCCTTCTATACAGGCAAACCTTAAAGGCGTAACAAAAGCTTTTTCCACTTTACCTGCTTACTTGGGAACCTTTTCCCAGTCAGAAAGGAACATTTTCAAGCCGATGTCAGTAAGCGGATGTTCAAAGAGCTGCTTCATTATATCAAAGCGCATTGTGGATACATGCGCACCTATAAGAGCAGCTTCTACCACGTGCATGGGATGACGTACTGCAGAGACTATGATCTGGGTCTGGAACCCGTAGTTATCCAGCATTAATTTGATTTTTTCTACCAGTCCCATCCCGTCTTCCCCCACGGCATCCAGTCTGCCCACAAAGGGACTTACATAGGTAGCTCCTGCCTTTGCTGCCATTAAAGCCTGGGAAAGAGAGAAGTTTAAGGTAGCATTGGTCTTTATTCCCAATTCAGTGAGCTCTTTTACTGCTCGCACTCCTTCCCTTATCAAGGGAATTTTTATTACCACGTTCTCTCCCATTTTAACCAGGTCCTTGGCCTCTTCCACCATTCCCTTCCAGTTTGTACTCACCACTTCCAGGGAGACAGGACCATCTACCAGGGCGAGGATTTCCTCTGCCACTTCCCTGAATTTTTTACCGGTGGCCGCAATATGGGTGGGATTGGTGGTTACCCCATCCAATATTCCCCATTCCAAGGCTTCCTTAATCTCCTCAACCCGTGCGGTATCCAGAAAGAATTTCATGTCAACCTCCTTTTTTTAAACCCTAAATCTTCCGAAGCTGTCCTCCGACCCACGAGAAAGCGAACAGGCAGGTCGAGAGGAACCTTCGGGACAAAACTCCAGGCTCGAAATGTCTCCCTTTCACTTATCAACATATACGAACTTCCCTTTTTCTCGGGAGGAAAGGTAAGCGGCTTCTATTATTTTGATGTTCTCTTTTCCTGCCTCACCGGGAATGGGTGGTAAGGTATCTTCTTCCACTGCTTTAACAAATTCTTCGAATTCCTTCCGGTAAGGGTCTTCGTAAGGAATAACAAAAATCTTTTCCCCCTCTTCTGTAATTAGTTTCATCTGGAAATCTTTAAAAGGGCCTATACTGCGGGAGATAAGCAGGGTTCCCTTGCTGCCATAAATTTCCAGGTGGTTTTCCCGGTGCGGTATGGCAAAGCTGTTTTCCACCACTCCGTGGGCTCCTCCTTTAAATTGCAGGGTTAGCAGGGAAGTATCTTCCACCGGGTAGTCAAAAATTGCATTTGCCACTGTCCCTGATACTTTCTTGACTTCTCCCAGGAGAAACGATAGGAGGTCAATGCAATGAGAACCAACATCCATCAATGCTCCGCCTCCCCCTAATTCCGGGGTCTGGCGCCAGGCTCCTTCCGTGCGCGGGTACCAGAGAAAGTTCTGGATGTTTGCCAGCACAATATCACCCAGAGTGCCTTTTTCTACCAGCTCTTTTGCTTTCCGGTGAACAGGATGAAACCGCATCATGAATCCTATCATTAATTTTACCCCTGCTTCCCGGCATACCGCTATCATTTCTTCGCATTCCCTCTGGTTCAAAGCCATGGGTTTCTCACATAGGATGTGTTTGCCTTTCCCGGCTGCCAGGAGCGCATGCTCGCGGTGAAGGTAGAGAGGAGTGCAGATATAAACTGCATCTATCTCGGCATCCTCAAGAAGTTTTTCCACGGAATCGTAAGCCTTTTTAGCCCCATGCTTCCCGGCAATTTTTTCTGCTCTTTCCCTGTCTCTTACCATGACTGCTTCTAATTCACAGCCTTTTGCTTCTAATATTTGAGGTATAACCCGCCGGTCAGCGAATCCTCCTGCTCCAATCACGCCCCATTTAAGCATTTTAACCTCCTGCTTCATTCGTCAGGGGAAACCGCACTGCTTTACCCGTTTCTGCAGAATAGTATGCACCCAGTGCCATTTCTAAAGCAACATATCCCTCTTCTCCGGTAACCGGTGGTGAAGTATTCTTTTCTATACTTTTCACAAAGGATTCGTGTATCCTTATCATCTCTTTCCCGTCAGGAATTATTTCTATGGTCTCTTCACACCCGGGAAGGGGGTCCTTATTTCCGGGGATGTATATTCTCATTATCCCTTCCGAAGGCCAGTATCTCAAGGTGCCTTTATCCCCGAATATTTCTATGTATTCTCCTCCGAATTTCCATTCGTGCTGGGAATTGCTTACTTCCAGTTCTCCTATTATATCTCCTTCAAAGCGGTAGAGAGCCAGGAGATTATCTTCCACTGTTACTCCTCCTCCCTGGTGCACGAACTGCCCCATTTCTGCATATACCCGCAAAGGTTTTTTCCCCAGCAGGAAATGCAAGGTGTCGGTTTTATGCACACCCCAGCGCATGAGGGGGCCTCCGCCGCATTCCTTTTTATACCACCAGTCTTTGGAGAGAAGGCTTTTCCTTGCTTCAAACCAGCAGGCCACTGCCCGCACTTTGAAGATTTTGCCCAGTTCACCTGCTTCAATCATTTCTTTTGCCTTTAGTTCTGTAGTAATAAATCTTCTCTGGTGGCCTACGCAGAGTTTTACCCCGTTTTCCCTGCAGGATTCTATGATATCCCGGGCATCTTTCAGGGTAGTGGCTATGGGCTTTTCTACATAGACGTGTTTCCCTGCCTGGGCAGATTTTAGAGCTATCTCCCGGTGAAGATGCTGGGGAAGATTAATCATTACCACCTCTATATCTTTGTCCTGCAGAAGTGCATGGTAATCCGTATAGGTGCGGGGAACCTGGTATTTTTTCTGAATGGCCGAGAGCCTATCCTGGTTAATATCACAAACGGCGAGGAGTTTTACTCCGGAAGCCTGCGCAAGCGCATTTACCTGGAAGACCTCGAATACTGCTCCGCATCCAATGACTCCGTAATTCAACATCTTCTACCTCCTTACCCCGAATTTTTCTCTTTCTGCCTGGGTGAGTTCAAAAACTTTCTTTATTAGTTCAGCATCTTCCTCGCTCATTACCACGTCTCTTCGGCTCATTACCACCCGGGCTGTGGCTAAGGCTTTTTCCAGGCGGAATTCCACAAACTCCTTTCCCGAACCCCAGGAGAAGGAAGGAACAAACTTGGGAGGCATTTCTCCCCCAAACACATTACTTCCTGCCCCGATTACTGTCCCGGTGTTGAGAAGGGTGCCTATTCCCAGCTTGGCATGGTCTCCTACAAAGGAGCCTACTTTGAGCTCTCCTGAGTTCATCATTTCCCCGTTTATATATACTTTTACCGGGCCATAAGTATTTTTGAGGTCGCTATTTGTGCAGAGGGCACCCAGGTTTACCCATTCGCCGATGTAGGCATGCCCCAGGAAGCCTTCGTGGAACTTGTTGGCATAACCCTGGAAAATAGATTCTTCTACCTCGCCTCCTATCATGCTCACAGGACCGAATGAGCATCCTTCTCTTACCTTGGCTCCTACTATATGGGACTTTTTGCCTATTGCCGTGGGGCCCTGAATATGAGAGCCGGGGTAAATCTCTACTTCTTCGTCAATTATTATGGGGCCTTCTCTTACATCAAGTGCTACAAATGGATGTACAATGGCTCCTTTTCCTATGAATACTTTTCCTTTGTCTCCTATAATGCTTGCCTGACTGGAAAGAGAGCCGAGTATTTTTCCTCCCACATGCTGGAAGTCATCTTCAATGGCTTCCCCGTTAAGATTTATCAGGTCCCAGGGATAGTTTATAAGAGTGTCTTCCACTTCCCGGGAGGGCAAGAGGGAAGAGAGCTTCTCAATGAGTTCTGCCAGGCTGGAGTACTGAATTTTTCTTGTAGTCTCTTTCTTTGCCCGAAGGTAAACTACCTGGTTTCCCTTTCTCCCGCTTATTTCTTCTCCCTCCGGCTCCAGGGAGAAGTTTTTGTCTACCAGCACTCTGCCGTTCAGGAATAGAATATCATCTTCTTTCAATTCTTCCAACTTGTTTATAGAATATGCCCACCTTTTCTTCAGGGTAGGAATCAGGTAATCCCGGGTGAAAAGAAGAAAAGGATACTCTGGGAATTTCCGGGCAATCTTCTCCAGGAGCGTAGTGAATCCACACCTTAATTCAAAAGCAGGCCGGAAAAGCGTCAGGGGGTGAAGGTTCTTGTATCCTTCGTCTTCAAATACTACTATTTTCATTTTTTAACCTCCTCTCTCCCCTTAATAGGGCAGGGAAAGAATAATTTTTGGTTTTTCAGCAGTATTCTTAATGGTTACCACTACGTAGTCAGGATGTTCTGTAAGGTAAGTGACCGGGTAATCGTCGCCCGGTGTACCCAATACTGCCAACCTTAGCACCAGATTTGCCCAGTCGATATCCACTATGTCATTCCGGCAGTAGAGCCTTACCCTTCTTGCCCCGCATATTTGATTCATTCCCAGGGTCACTGCCTTGCGGGGGAAGTTGACCAGGTCTCCGCCTACTTCCGAACGGATAGCATTAATAGTTATGGTGTATTGATTAAGGTAAACCAGCCTCGGGTCAGTATAGCGTATGTTTGGTTCCGGTTCGTTAAAGGCTACGTGTCCATGCACTCCTATGCCTCCGTAACAGGTGTCTATTCCTCCCGCTTCTTCAATCTTACCTTTCAAGAGGTGCAGGTTCTCATGCGAGGGGAAGATGAGCTGCTCTTCCGGGATGTTCAATTCAGAGTCAATCTTGGAGAAGAAGAGATGTTCCATCTCGCCCCGGAAGCTGAGGGGATGAGAGGGAGGGATGGCTTTGCCGCTATCGTCGCAATATTCGTCCATGTAGAAGAAATAGCAGTTTTTCAGGCTTATCCTTTCCTGGTTGATAATTTCCGCCAGGATGGGATACTGTCCTACGGGGCCCACCGGAAGGATTAGTTTTGTCGCTTTGCCTTTTTCGTTATTTCCTTTTATTTCATCGGCAATAGTGCGGGCAAAATGCTCATGTAACTCATCCAGAGTATCCAGAACTATTAGCTTGCCTTTTGCCTTTTCCACCAATTCTTCCGGTCCCATGGAGAGCAGTTTTCTTACTTCTTCGCCTCTTGTCATGATAAAACCTCCTTTTTTATAGTTTATAATACCCTTCTTACCTGTAATGAAGAAATCCCCTTTCTCCAAATTCTCTTTCTAACTTCCGTTGCCTGGATATGGGAATTGCGAGGTTTTCTCCTGCTGAGAATAATTCCTGCAGAACCTCCCAGGAGAAGAATCGTACCGATGCTTTGAGATATATTTAGCCTTTCTCCTAAGAAGATAGAGCCTAAAAGAATGCTCCACAAGGGAATGAGAAGGAGCAGGGTTCTTACTATCCATACCGGCAGCCTGCGAAGGGCATGATAATAGGTAACAAAAAGGAAGACATCGCATATACCCATGGCCACCAATATGTAAGTAAGGTAGGGAATTCTTTTTAATCCAGCGGCCAGCATGTTGCCGTAACCTCCCAGGAAGAAAGCTACTCCGTAAAACGAAGTGGCAAATAAATTATTGTAAAAAGCAATAGTAGTATCGGAAACCTCCTGCAATTTTAGCTTGATGATAAAAGCATTGCAAGTGATTAAAAAAGCGTTCAGAATAAATAAAGCATCTCCCCAGGAAGAAAGGCGCACTTCTTTCAGGTTGATGTTCATTATCAGGACAGCTCCCGCCAGCATGAAAGCCATGCTTGCCCACTCTATTTTTTTAAATCTTTCCCCCAGGAAAAAGTAGCTGAATATTACTATGAAGAAGATATCTGTCCTGAGCAGAAGGGCTCCTTTAGTGGCAGTGGAAAATCGCAGGCCTAAAAAAGCAGCAGCATCCAGGAGGAAAGCAAAAAAACCAATAAGCAGGAGAAGATAAAACTGTTCTTTCTTCAAATGAAAAAGTTTTTTAATCTCTTTTTTACCTATTACCCATATACTCAGCCCCAGCACAGCTACCAGGCGGGAGAAGAATCCTACGGCAAAGAGGGGTACCTGCTGTACTGCTAGGCGGGAAAGAACAATATACACTGCCCAGATAAAGGACAGGAAGACAGTAGCAAAGTAGGGACTAATTCCCATTTGTCTTCTCCAGGAGAGTGGTGGTGGCATAGGGGACAAACCCTATCTTCTCACCCTTTGCCATCAGGCTCTTTGCTCCGTTTAGGTCAATCGGATGCAGAAATACTCCTTTTACAATCGATTCCGGCAGAGAAGAGAAGAGAAATACTTCTCTTCCCCGGGTGCCTTTAAAAAATAGATACAGCTTGTGCAATCCCATGGAGAATTTCTCCCTGGCCTTTCTCTCCACCTCCTCACCGGTCAAATTCTTTTCTATCCATTTTTCAAAATCGCTGGGACCTGCACCCTCGCTACATTCGGAAAAAATTATCATTTTCCCGCCTTTTTTTAATGCCCTGAAGCTCATATTTATTACTTTCTGCGTTTGGTAAAGGTCAATATCCCTGGGAAATCCTCCGGGTGAGAGCACTAATATGTCAAATTCTTTTTCCACTTTGACCTTGTTCATCCTGTCCACCAGTTTCTTTCCTTCCAGGAAGCTTGTTTTTAAGCTACCGGAAAAGATATTGGCAATCTCTTCCTCCTCGTTCAAAACAAATTGCAGGGAAAAATCTACCTTTATTTTATCGTATAATTTGCCCAGGAATTTCTGTACGGGGTTTTCCGCAAGTTTACCCGGGCCTGAATCAGGATGGATAAGAAATGAATGAATGTAAGTTGTGCTTTCCCTATCGGAGATACCCGGCAGCAGGCTTTTTGCTCCTCCCCCGTAGCCAAAAATCTGGTGGAGTTCTACATCTCCGATAATAATTTTCAAGGGAGCATTGAGGAAGGAAGAATTCAACTTCACGCTTACCCCGTCAATTTTTACCACCTCTCTGGTTTCTTCTATACAGTGGTTTTTTACCTTCACCCAGGAAGGGAGTTTTCCCAGGAGTTCCTCTATTCTTTCCTTCTTCACCGGGGTATGCAGTCCCAGGGCTATAAGAATAGTTGCTTTTTCTATCCCGTGCTCCTTTAAATAGGGAAGAAGGTAAGGAAATATAACTTTCCCCAGGGGCGGGCGGGTATTATCATCCACTACGATACAGGCCTCTTTCTTCCCTCGGCATAATTGGGAGAGGGGAGGGGTGTCCAGGGGAAATTCTAACTTTTTCTTTAGTTCTTCCCGTAAATTTTTGCTGGGGGGTAAGGAGCGCGGGAGGAAAATTTCTCCCTCCCGCTCCTTAATATCCAGGTCTAAGAACCCCTTTCCGTAAGGGATATGGAAAAGCATATCTATCCTTTAATGGAATCCTATGGATTTAACCATTAGCAGACTTATAGCGGTTACTACTATAGCCCCGACAATTCCTACCATGAGCGGTTTAATCCCCAGCTTCTTGATATGCCTGAAATCTGTGCCGAAACCAATCCCTACCATACCCATAAGTATAAGGAATTTCCCCGATTTAAGAAACCAGTAGATTCCCTGTGGGGTGAAAAATCCAAGCAGTTTGAAAATAGCCATACCAATATATCCGAAGAGGAACCAGGGGAAAGCTTTAAGTATAGCTTTTTTCCCGAGTTTCTTATCAGCTGATTCCTGTGTCCCTATCCAGAGGGAGACAAACAAGGCTACCACGATCATGAACATATTTCTGGTTAATTTCACCATGGTAGCTACCTGCCCTGCCTTATCTCCGTACATGTACCCTGTTCCTATAGTCTGTGGAGTATTATGCACAGAGGTTCCTGCCCAAACACCGAATGCGGTTTGAGAGAGGTTCATTACCTTTCCCAGAAAAGGAAGAGTAATGAGAAGAATAAAGGCAGCAATTACTATGGTGCTTACTGCATAGCTGGTCTCCTCTTCCTTTGCCTTAATTAAGGGGGCGGTTATGGCTATGGCAGAACCGCCGCAGATAGTGGTGCCTACCGAAAGTAAGGCACTCAATTTTTTGGGTAATCCTACTCTCCTGGCCAGGAAATAAATGAACCAGTATCCTATGGCCATGGTTACAAAGATGACTATTAAACTTAAAGGTTCAGCCCTGGCGATTTCAGTGGTGAAGCCTGCTCCCAGGAGCACTACTCCCCAGAGCAAAGGCATTTCGAATTTCTTCAGGTACGGTTCCCAGCGGGGCGGAATTAACCCGGTGTTCCTGGCCAGAGCCCCCAGAACCACGCCTACTGCAATAGCCTCAAACGGATGTGTTCCGTTTATTACTACTAAACGGTTTATCAGCATAGAGGCATAGGCAACTATCGCCATTACTATCCAGCCTACAAGAATCATCTTTTACCTCCTTTATAATTACAATTGTTTACCTAAATCCTGTATTCTTCAGGAGCGTTTTGGGAAGCATGGTATTTTTCCCAGGCTTCTTTTCTTAAGGCACTGATGGTATCGCCTCTCAATCCTCCTCTTAAAGCGCCCACGGAAAGAATATCCCGCGGTTGCACGTTGCCGATATTTGCCTTTGGTCCGTATTGCAGGAAAACTGCCTGCTGCTGCGATTTTTCCGGTGATTCTATCATGGTATTCTCCAGCCCCACTGCACTGATAATGGCATCCAGCTCGGTAAAGTCAACCTTTCCTGCCTTGTCCATGACCCCAATACCCTTACCGGATTCCCTGGCCTCGATAATCACCATTTTTGCCCCACTTTTCAGGTCCTGTTCCATCAGTTCAATTCGTTTTTCCATGGTTATTAAGGCATCCTTTTTGGGATCCTTCTTGCCCACCTCGGATATCACGGTAAATCCTTCTCCTATGCACATTCTAATTATTTCACTTCTTTTCTCATCAGGAATGTATATGGAGCCGTCAGAGAATTCTATGTAGGTAAATCCCAGTGACTTGGCGTACTTAAGATAACCTTCCAGTTCTTTCCCGGAGTAGCCTCCGGCTGTAAGTATGGCTACCTCGGTAAGCGTGCCTCCTATCATGGGGTTTATCCCGGCATTTTTGTAAACACTGAGTTTCTCTTTCAGTATCTCCTCGTTGTATAGTGCACCGGTGCCAAAAGTGACTTTTACGATATCGACAATACCGGCAGCTATGTTTGTCCAGTCTTCTGCGCTGCGGGGACCAAACTCCTTTTCTATTACCATTACCACTCCGGTCTCCTCAGGGATGGGGATGAAATCTGCAAACGCTCTGACCATAATGTCCTCCTTTCCTTAGTTTTATTAAACGATTTCTATTACCTCTTTAACTCCGGAAACCCAGAGGAAAGATTTCTGAATCTTTCCCCTTTCTAAAAATTTTTCTAATCTTTCCAATCTCTTCTCTGCAAGAAAAAGTGTATCCAGCCCGGGAACAGCCCATTTGCCGTAGAGAAGCATGCTTTTTCCTATCTTTTCTGAAGCAGTATTAAAAAGTGTTCTCAGCAAAGACTCTCTATCTTTTACCTCTTTATGTATTAGTCTTTCCCTTTTCTCCTCCACGTGGGGAAAAATTAGGGTAATCTCAGGGTCTGATAACGTGTCTTCTTCTGCCCGGAAAGAGGAGAAATCTACCATAAGTTTACTTCCCGTCTCTTCCTTCAAGTTTACGCCTAATTTCTCTGCCATCTCCGGAAAGTGGTATTGAAATGTATCCACTCTCACCGCATCTTTAAGTGCACCTTTGAAAAACTCCACCTTTTCTTTTACCCGGAAGTGTACAAATTCTGTGGAAAAAATTTTCCAGCCTTTCTTTAGGGCAGAAAGAATAAATACTGTCTTTCCTGCTCCTGCCCCCCCGGAAATTATCATTAATTTTCCATCCTTTACCAACGCACAGGCATGAAAAGTGGAAATATCGTGTTCTTCTTCCAGGGTTCTTAAAGCCCAGGCGGAAAGAACCCCCAGGTTTCCAAAGAGGGTATATCTCTTGTCTTTAGCTTCTTTTTTCCAGGCGGAAAAGCTCCCCTTAACTCTTAAATGCTTACCTTCTATTTCTAAAACGGGGGATTCTTCTCTATCTTCTACCTCCATATAGGAATCCATGCCTGCGGTGAAAGGGATAAAATCTACAGAGAGGAAGTTGGTGTCCAGCCAGTAGAAATCTTCCCTTTTTAAAAGATGGGGAGAATTTGTGGATACTCCTATTTTTGCCTCGCTAACCTTAACTCCTATCTTTTCAGAATACATGGTTCTCCTCGCTTATTTAACCTGGTCTTCCGGTGTAATTTTTTTAATGAGTTCCCTTGCATGGGCAAAGTGGGTCTTTATAGCTTTCTTGGTTTCTTCCCTGTCCCGCTTTTTGATGCTTTCCAGGATACTTTTATGCAGTGAAATGGCTCTATCCGGATCGATGACCAATTCCCGTGCATATACCCAGCGCAGTATGGAAGGGACAATGGAGTCAAGCACCTTTACAAAAAAGTCGTTATGAGAAGCCCGGGCAAGAATCTTATGAAATTCAGCTTCTTCCTTGGCAAAGGAAACTCCTTTTTCTTTTTTCTTCTCCATTTTTATTATGGTCTTTTCCAGTTCACTGATTTCTTCCCCGGTAGCCCTTTTTGCCGCCAGCTCCCCGATAAAAGATTCTATTCCTTCCCTGAATTCAATAAGATTTGATATGGTGGCCTCGTTTATCTTGAATTCCTCCAGCCTGCGTTGCAGCACTTTCCGCGGGAAACCGGTCCTTACATATACACCGCTCCCGGGAATACTCTCCAGTATTCCTAAATGAGTGAGTGCTTTAATTCCTTCCCTGAGGGATGTCCTGCTTACCTGGAATTTCTCGCAGAGAGTTCTCTCGGGAGGTAGTTTATCTCCTACCTTTAAATAGCCTTCCTTTATGTACCCGATTATCTTCTCTGCCACCGAGCGCGATAAGGATACCTTCTTTACCGATTCAAAATTTAGCTCCATTTTGGTAATACTATCATACCAATTTTTAGAAATCAAGCTGGTAATTTTTGCTCCAAAGTCCTAAAGTTTAACGCTGTGTGCGAGTTTTTTTGAATAAAAGATCCCCTGTTTAGTAGTGAGTAGCGGGTAGTGAGTAGCGGGGGGAAGGATAGTGAACAGTAAGCAGTGAGCAGTGAATAGTGATATGGTAACTCAGTATCCTGGTCTCTGGTTACCCGAGAGGGGAAATTTTAGCCGGGAGGTATCAGGGATTAGAGGGAGAAAAGGTTTTTTTAATCCAGTCCTTGATTTCATCTCTGGTTTGGCGGAAGGCATTTATCTTTTCATTTTCACTTCCTTCCAGGCGTGAGGGGTCGGGGAAGCTTTTATGGATGTGTTTCCCGCCTCCGGGAAAGATGGGACAGGTTTCATTTGCCTGGTCGCAGACAGTGACCACGTAGTCAAATTCGGTTTCCAGGAATTCATTTATACTCTTTGATTTATTCCCCGAAATATCAATGCCGATTTCTGCCATTGCCTTTACTGCGTGGGGGTGTACTTGGGATGGTCTGGTCCCTGCGCTGTATGCCTGGTAATAATCTCCGTATAAGGCTTGCAGCAGACCCTCTGCCATCTGGGAACGGCAGGAATTATGGGTGCAGATAAAGAGCACTTTTTTCTTTCTCATTATATTTCTCCAGAGGTGAGGCAGGGCTTTCTTTCTCTCCCTTTCGATTTGCATTGGGGCAGGTTAAGGTGGCATTTTTCAAATAAGTGGCAGGTTCGCTTGGATATTGAAACGAGCATAAGCATTACCGGTACTTCAATTAAAACCCCCACCACGGTTGCCAGTGCTGCGCCCGAGGATAATCCAAAGAGCATGGTGGCCGTGGCAATTGCTACTTCAAAATGGTTTGAGGCTCCGATCATGGCAGAAGGAGCGGCATCCTGGTAGGATAGCTTTAACAGTCTTGCCAGGACAAAGTACCCCAAACTGAAAATAAATGTTGTCTGGATAAAGAGGGGGATGGCTATCCAGAGTATGGTGAGGGGGTTTTTTATGATAACTTCTCCCTTAAAGGAGAAAAGAAGCACTAATGTAGCCAGCAGTGCAATTATGCTGACCGGTGTGAGATGATGCAGGAATTTTTTATTAAACCATTCCAATCCTTTAGCTTTGATAATCCACTTGCGGGAAAAGTAGCCGGCAATTAAAGGCAGTGCCACGTAAATTGCCACGGAAAACAGTATTGTTTTCCAGGGTATGGGCATTGCATTTATGCCCAGGAGAAGACCTCCCAGGGGAGCATAGAGCACCAGCATGGTGAGAGAGTTTATGGCTACTAATACCAGGGTAAGGCCATCGTTGCCTTTTGCCAGGTAGCTCCACATCAAGACCATGGCTGTGCAGGGAGCAATTCCCAGAAGAATGGCCCCTGAGATGTAACTTCGCCATAGTTCTACTTCCTGGCCTGTCTTGATGATTTCTGTCCCCGGGAGAAATCCTTTAAAAAGGTAGCCCAGGAAAAAATAGGCAATCAGGTACATGGTGAAAGGTTTAATTGCCCAGTTGATGAAGAGGGTCAGGGCCACGGGCTTGGGAGTCTTGGCGGCTTTTAACACCTCGGAAAAATCAATCTTTACCATGATGGGATACATCAGGAAGAACAGGCAGATAGCTATGGGGATGGATACCTGGTATATTGAAAAAGAATCCAGTCTTTCTGCTACCTGAGGAGCTGTCTTTCCCAGAAGTATCCCTGCCGCAATGGAAAGTAAAACATAGAAAGTTAAGTACTTTTCAAAACCTGATAGTCTTTTCTCTTCCTTAACAGCCATAATTACACTTTTTCTCCTTGTTCAATTTAACTGCCTTTTTTAATCTTTCTCTATCCTTTTTAATAATTTCTTCCTGGTTCAACCATTTTTTCAGCAATTCGGTCAATTCCAGGTGGTAATCTCTTATTTTCTTATGGTTGATTGAGTAATACACCCATAATCCCTCTCGTCTATCATGCACAAAACCTGCGTCCTTTAAGATACCCAGGTTGCGGGATGCCCTGGTCTGGGAGATATTCAGGGCCTGCATAATCTCGCATACGCAAAGCTCTGCCCTCTCTTCCAGGAGCTTTAGTATTCTTAACCGCGTTTCATCAGACAGAGCTTTAAAAGCTTTTATTAATTCATGCATCTTAAAAACTATCTTCCTATATTTGCATAACCGCATGTATTATACCAGGGGGAAACCAGAAAAGAAAGCACTTACCACTTACACCTCGGGGGTGTAAATATTGGTATAAGTGGTATTGGTATGAATTTTGCACGTATATAGGGGTAGCTTGTTCCGGGGAGAAAGGAGAAGGAGATGGTTTATGAGAGGCGGGGGAGTGTTAGGAGAGAATGATTGTAAGGAGGGGAAAGGAGGTGGCGTACAAATTTGTGCAGTTAGGGCAGTACAAATTTGTTACGCGGGAAAGATCTCCGGTTCTATCTCAGGGAAGGGGGAACTATCTAAATGATAAAAAAGATAGAAGGGCAGGGTAATACAAAGAATCAGATTATGGATGAAATAGTAAAGCTCCGCCAGTCTGTTTCCAAGTTAAAAAGGAAAGAATCTGAACGTAAGAAAAAGGAAAAGATTATAAAGCATGCAGCGGAAGAGTGGAGGACTACCTTTGACTCTATTACCGACTGGGTCTCCATCCATGATACAGATTATCACTTTATCAGGGTGAATAGACCCTGTGCTGATTTCTTTAAGATGAAGCCCCAGGAACTGGTGGGTAAAACCTGTTACCGGATTTTCCACGGGAGAGACGGGCCTCTTCCTGGTTGTCCCCACAAAGAGGTGCTGGAAACAGGAAAACCCTCCACGAAAGAATTTTTCGAGCCTTACTTAGGAATTGAACTCGAGGTCTCTGCTTCACCCATATTTAATAAGAAAGGCGAGATTCTTGGTACAGTCCATGTTACCAAGGATATTACTGAACGAAAGCGGATGGAGAAGGCTCTGAAAGAGTCTGAGGAGAGGGCCAGATTAATTTTAGAAGCAATAGGTGAGGGGATTTTGATAATTGCAGGCAGTGGGAAAGTCCTGTACGGAAACGAGATTGCAGCAAAAATGTTTGGCTTCCGTGAGATAGAAGAGGGAATAGGAAAGAATGCCTTTGATTTTATTCTGCCGGAATACAGAGAAGAAATAAAAAGAGATTTGAATGCAGTTATAAAAAGTAAGAAGCGTATTTTATCTGAGTATAAAGTCAGGAAAAAAGACGGAAAAGAATTTTGGATAGAGGTGGTAGCTAACAGAATCAATTACCAGGGTAATCTTTCTGCCTTGGTGACTCTGAGGGATATTTCCCGAAAGAAGGAGATGGAAGAAGAAATACTGGGTAGCGAGAGAAAGTTCCGTATGGTGACGGATGAATCGCTGGTGGGGGTTTACATATTTAGAAAGAATAAGTTCCTTTATGTAAACCCGGCGTTGGCAAGAATTTTTGGCTACAGTGTGAAAGAAATAGTAGGGAAGAAAGGTCCCCTTGATCTTACCTATCCCGAGGACAGAGGATCGGTAAAAGAAGTGATAAAGCGTAGAATGGAGGGGGAGTTAGACGGTGTGCATTATGTGTTCCGGGGACTAAGGAAGGATAATAAGGTTATTGAGTGTGAAGCTTTGGGAAGGAGGGTTGATTATCAGGGAAGCCCTGCGATTGTTGGTACACTCCTGGATATTACTGCGCGCAGGCGGGCAGAAAAAGAAGCCAGGGAAAACCTGGAGAAGCTGAAAAGGGTCCTGGAAGAAACTGTCGTAGCTATTTCCTCCACCATAGAAAAACGAGACCCCTATACAGCTGGCCACCAGAGAAAAGTTTCCGTTCTTGCCTCGGCTATTGCCAGGGAAATTGGGGTGATGTCGGATAAAATAGAAGGGCTTCGCTTAGGCGCCAGTATTCATGATGTAGGGAAGATCTCAGTCCCGGCAGAAATTTTGAATAAACCCACGAAGTTAACGGAAACAGAATTTGCCCTGATAAAGGTGCATCCCCAGCTGGGATACGGGATAGTAAAGGGAATAGAGTTTCCCTGGCCGGTAGGGGAAATTGTTCTCCAGCATCATGAACGAATAAATGGCTCGGGTTATCCGGAAGGCTTAAAGGGATACAAGATTACCTTTGAGGCCAGGATTGTGGCAGTGGCTGACGTGGTGGAGGCAATGAGTTCCCACCGTCCCTATCGGGCAGCCCTGGGGATAGATAAGGCCCTGGAGGAAATTTCGCAGAATAAGGGAAAGCTGTACGACCCTGAGGTAGTGGAAGCGTGCATTGCAATATTTGAAAAAGGATTTCAGTTTGCGGGAGAAATAAGGTAAAGAATAAGTAAGTTGTTCTCTTTAGTTTGCTAATAGGGGAGAAAGATGTAGAATGGAAGGAGTGAGTAGATTTTGCTGAGTTTAAGCGAGCATGGCGGTTGTTTCAATGCAAGACGAAGATAGAATATGAGTAATTCAGCCGAGAAGCTGAAAAGAGAGCTCAGGCGCCTGGGACCTGGAGAGCATATCTGCTCCATCTACAGGAATAAAGAAGAGCAATTGGCTGTGATTACTGCGTTCATGAACGTGGGGTTGGAGAGGAAAGAGAAGTGCATCTATATTGTGGAGGAAAGAAGCAAGCAGGAAATTATCAGGGCATGCAAAAAAGCAGGTATAGATATGGAAAAATATCTTGCCTCAAAGCATTTTGAGTTTTTGGGCAAGGATGATGCCTATCTGAAGAAAGGCTACTTTACCCCGGGAAGAATGATAGATATGTTGAGGCAGGCGGAGAAACGAGCAATTAAAGATGGTTTTACTGGGCTGAGGGTTACGGGAGAAATGACCCGGGTTTTTAGCGGGCTGCCGGGGACAGAAAAATTATTAGAGTATGAGTCCCGGTTGAATTATTTCGTTCCGGAAAGCCGGTGCATGGCAATGTGCCAGTACAACGAAAAGAGATTCTCTCCGGAGATTCTTCTTGAGGTAATTCGTACCCACCCTAAAGTTATTGTTTACTGCGATTTATGCGAAAATCCCTGTTATTTGCCTCCGGATATGAAGACAAAGAAAGAGGCAGAAAAAAAGACTTACCAGATGGTAAGAGACAACCTGGTGGAGAGAAAGCGAGATAAAGAAAAAAGTGAACGTGCGGAAAAGGCACTTAAAGAATCAGAGCAGATGTTTGAAACTATTTTTGAGAGTGCAGTGGATGGGATATTGCTGGCAGACCCGGAAGATAAAACAATATATCTGGGTAACAAAAAGATTTGCCAGATGCTGGGGTATAGCCTGGGAGAGTTGAAAAAACTTAAGGTTATGGATATCCATCCCCGAGAAGAATTGTCCTATATAATGGAGCAGTTTGAGCGGCAGGTAGGAAGGGAAATTACCTTCTCCCGCGATATTCCGGTGAAAAGAAAAGACGGAAGCGTATTTTTTGCCGATATTAACTCTGCTCCTATAAAAGTAAATGATAAGGTGTATCTAATGGGGATTTTCCGGGATATTACTGAACGGAGAGAATCCGAAGAAAAAATACAGCATTTAAATGCTGTCCTGCGTGCCATCCGCAAGGTGAACCAGCTTATCAGCGTGGAAAAGAACCGGCACCGGCTGCTTGAAGGTATCTGCAAAAACCTGGTTGAGACGCGTGGATATTACCATGTCTGGGTAGTGCTCATAGATGGGGCTGGTAATATCACTGAGAGTGCCGAAGCTGGTTTGGGGGATAAATTCAAAGCTTTTATTAAGCAATTAGAACGTGGCAATCTGCCTACTTGTTTTAAACAAGCATGGAAGAAGCCGGAAGCAATGGTAATTAAAAAACCTCTCTCCACCTGTCCGGATTGTCCCCTGGTAAATAAGTATCCCGGAATGAGTGCCATGATAATGCGCCTGGAAAATGGGGGCAAGATGTACGGCCTCCTGGCTGCTTCTATACCGGAAAGTTATATAGAGGAAGAGCAGGAAATATCCTTGTTTGAGGAGGTTGCCGGTGATATTGCCCTGGCTCTGCATGGGATAGAGGCAGAAGAAGAACGCAGGCGGACAGAGGAAGAAATCAAAAAAATACTGGGAAAGTTGCAGAAGATAATATACGAGATTACTCAGGCTATATCGGTAGCTATTGCAAAAAGAGACCCCTACACTTCTGACCATGCGCGTCGGGTTACCCAGCTTGCCTGTGCCATAGCAAAAAATATGGGGATTCCCGGAGAAGAGATAAAAGGCCTTCAGGTAGCAGGTTTGCTGCATGATATCGGAAAGATTGCTGTCCCCATTGAAATACTTAACAAGCCCGGGAGATTAAACGAAATTGAGTTTGACATAATTAAAGAACATCCGGAAGTAGGCTTCGAAATACTGAGAAGAATTGATTTTCCCTGGCCCGTGGCAGAAATCATTCTCCAGCACCATGAAAGAATGGATGGTTCTGGCTATCCGCAGGGTTTGAAAGGAGACAGGATTTTATTGGGGGCGAGAATACTGGCAGTGGCTGACGTAGTGGAGGCAATGAGTTCCCACCGTCCCTATAGGCCTGCTCTGGGGATAGATAAAGCCTTGGAAGAAATTTTGCAAAATAAGGAAAAACTCTATGATTCTGATGTAGTGGAAGCATGTATGGCAGTATTGAAAAAGGGGTTCAAGTTTAAAGAGGAAGGATAGTAAATTGCAGAAGGATTTTTACTTTTTCTCGGAGTTGAATCCTGAACCGGTAATTGAAGCTACGCTTGAGGGAAAGATTACCTACCTCAATCCTGCTGCCAGGAAGAGCTACCCCCGGCTTCTTAGTGAGGAGTCCCATCCGATTCTTAAAAAACTGGCAGAAGTCAAGGATACTTTAAAGGAGAAAAAGAAAGTAGTAAAAGAGTTGAAGATAAAAGATAAATTCTTGGAGATTCATTTCTGCTATTTTTCCCAGGTAGAACGGGTAATAATATGTGTGTGGGATATAAGCGAACGAAAAAAGGCTGAGGAAGAGCTAAGGAAATTTCTGCATGCAGTAGAGCAGTCATCAGACTGGATAGTTATTACGGATAAAAGGGGAAGGATAGAATTTGTAAATAAGAAAGTAGAAGAAATAACCGGTTATAAAAGGAAAGAACTTATTGGTAAAACTCCTTCTGTCTGGAAGTCGGACAGGCATGAGAGTAATTTTTACGATAATCTCTGGTCAACTCTTCTCTCAGGGAAAGCTTACCGCGGGGTATTTGCCGATAGAAACAGGAAGGGGGAGTTGTTCTACCTGGAAGAATCCATAACCCCGGTTAAAGATGAGAAAGGAGATATAACCCACTTTATTTCAGTAGGAAAAGATATAACTAAAGCAAAACTCCTGGAAGAAAAAGTAACCTATCTTACCAGCTACGATGTACTTACCGGTCTTCCCAACAGGGAACTCTTCATGAAAGATTTGGAGAACAGCATAGAGATTGCCAGGAAAAACAACAAGTTAGTGGCGGTGATGCTGGTGGATGTGGATAAGATGGAAAGGTTGAACGAAGCCTATGGTTTTGTTTTTGGGGACGAGGTTTTGAGAGGAGTTGCGAAAAGGCTCTCGGATATTTCCGACAAGAAGTTTATCCTGGGGAGGCTGGTAAGTGACGAGTTTGCCTTGGCTATTCCCAATATACGCAGGGAGCAGAAAGTAGCCAATATCTTAAACAAACTGCAGGAGAGTTTTTCCCTTCCCCTAAAAATAAAAGGAAAAGAAGTAAAAATAAATTTAAGCATAGGAGTGAGCTTGTACCCCTACGATGGGGCTGACCCGGATACACTATTAAGAAATGCCCGTGTAACTGTGAACAGGGTGAAAGAAGAGGGGGGAAATAACTTTCAGTTCTTTACCGGAGAAATGGGGAATACTGCGGCAAAATTTCTTTCTCTTTATTCTGCACTCTCTCATGCACTAAGCAAAAAGGAATTTATTCTCTATTACCAGCCTTACTTTGAGATAGAGACGGGTAAGGTTAAAGGAATGGAGGCTCTCCTGCGCTGGAAGAGCAAAAAGAGGGGAATAGTATCACCTGTAGAGTTTATCCCCATACTGGAAGAAACGGGCATGATATGGGAAGTAGGGGAGTGGATAATTGGGGAAGTGTGCAGGAAAATCTGCCAGTGGAGGAAGGAAGGTTTCTTAAATGTCCCGATATTTGTAAATGTGTCTCCTGTGCAGTTTAAAAGGGAGGGGTTTTATGAAGTACTCAGGAGAAAGGTAGAGGAATGTAAGCTTGAGAAGAGTTTTTTGGGCGTGGAAATAACAGAAAGTGCCTTGATGGACAATCTTGATTTAACCAGGGACTTGCTCAGCCAGCTTAAAGAGCGGGGAATATTAATCTCACTGGACGATTTTGGCACAGGGTATTCCTCCTTAGCCTACCTGAAAAAGCTTCCGGTGGATAATTTGAAGATTGATATTACTTTTATAAGGGGGATCTCTGATAATCCGGATGATGTTTCCATTGTAAGTGCAATAATCTTAATGGCGCATGCCTTAGGTTTAAAAACCGTTGCCGAAGGGGTGGAGAAGGAAGAGCAGTTGAAGATATTGCGCCTTCTGAAATGCGATGTGGTGCAGGGATATTTTTATACCCCTCCCCTCCCGGAAAGAGATGTTGTGAAATTCCTGAAGAAACAGGAAAGTTTATAGCAAGTAGCGAGTAGTGAGTAGCGGGTAGCGAGGGGAACATTTTAGACTATAGACCATAGACTTTAGACTGTAGACTGAGAAAGGGAAGATGCAAGAAAGTAGTGAGGGAAGATACAGAATACAGGCGGGGGCACAGGTGCCCCGACAGGCGCCGGGACAGGGAACTAACAACTCATAACTCACAACTCTTAGACCGAAGACCATAGACTTTAGACCGAAGGGAGCTCTACTTACCCCTCCAGGGTGTAAATAGAATAGTAAAGGAGAGAGATTCCTGCCTCTGCGGAAGAGAGGAATTAGAGAAGCTGAAAAATCTGCTATTTCCTTGCATTGACAGGCTTAAAAGTGTTAAATTATACTATAGGTTAACTATGCTATGATATGAGATATAGAAATAAAACAAAGGGAAATAATCGGTTAGACTATAAAAGAGAAATAAGGAGTTAGAGAAAACATTGAAAGCGAATAAAGAGGTTGCACTGGATTCTCGCCGACAGCTGGTGCTTTTACTCCAGGTAAACAATGAGCTTACCAGCATGGGCTCTCTAGATGATTTGTGCCGGCGGGCGGTTGAATTGGGCCGGGATAGGTTGGGCTTTGACCGCCTGTCCATATGGTTCAGGAGCCAGGAAGACCCTCAGAAGATTGTTGGTTCCTTTGGTACAGATGAAAGGGGCAGTATCCGGGATGAAAGAGGGAAAAAGGTTTTTGTCAACAAACCCGATACGGCAGAGAAAATACTAAATCTTAGGGTCCCCGGTGTCATTTGTCGGGAAGGTAATCTCTACAACCACGAGGGGAAAATTGTGGGGCAGGGAACCTGGGCATGTGCAGCGATGGGGCGCGGGGAAGAAATAATCGGTTACCTGATTACCGATAACCTGCTTGACAAACATCCCATTACAGAACCGGAGTGTGAACTTCTTGGTTTCTATGCCTCCATGTTAGGGCATCTCTGTTCCCGCATCCGGACGGAAGAAGCACTGAGAGAAAGCGTGGAGTTGTACGAGAGTTTAATCAAGAATTTACCGGATGCAGTGATAGTGACTGACTTAAAAGAAAGAATTACTTACATATCCCGGCATGCCTTGAGGCTCTATGGTTATAAAAAAGAGGAAGAATTAATGGAACGGAGTATATTTGAATTTATCTCCCCTGAAGTTCGTAAGGAGGCAGAAAAAACCTTTAGAGAGACACTGAAAAAGGGGTTTGTAACCGGCAGGGAGTATGAATTATTAAAAAAAGACGGGAGCAAGTTTGTAGGTGAATTAAGCATCTCCTTGCTCAGAGATAGTAAGGGAGAACCAACAGCCTTTATCTCTTCCATAAGGGATATTACCGCTCATAAACAGATAGAAGAAAAACTCAGGAGAGCCGAGCAGGAAAAAGCCCTGGTACTTGACAATATGAGCGAGCTGGTTACATTCCAGGATTTGGAGCATAGGGTAATCTGGGCAAATAAGGCAGCAGGCGAGTCGGTCAACCAACAGCCTCAACAGCTGATAGGACGTTACTGTTATGAGATATGGTATCACCGGAATGTGCCATGCGTTATTTGTCCCGTGGCAGAAGCGCGGGACTCCGGTGAGTTCCGTGAGGGAGAGGTGAGTACTCCTGACGGAAGGATATGGCTTGTGCGGGGATACCCGGTGAGAAATACAAAAGGGGAAGTGGAAGGGGTGGTGGAGGTAACCCTGGATATTACCGAGCGCAAGCGGGCGGAGGAAACAGTGAGAAGATTGGCTTACCATGACCACTTGACAGGGTTGCCCAACCGCATGCTCTTTAATAATCGTCTTCTCCTGGAGATAAGCCGGGCAGAGCGTCACCAGCGAATATTTGCCGTTATGCTGCTTGACCTGGACCATTTTAAGGATATTAACGATACGCTTGGACATAGTGTGGGAGATTACCTCCTGCAAAGCGTAGGGAAGAGGCTGACAGATATCTTGCGTAAAAGCGATACTGTTTCCCGCATGGGAGGCGATGAGTTTGTCCTGTTGTTACCGGAAATCTCCCGGGTGAAAGATGTGGAGAAAATTGCCGCAAAGATTCTTTCTGGTATCCGAAAGCCTTTTGAAATAGATAACCGTAAACTGCGCATCACCACCAGCATTGGCATTGCTATTTACCCCGAGGACGGCAAGGATGCCGAGACCCTGGTGAGAAATGCTGATATTGCCATGTATT
>Ga0256830_1000912_pt1 | contig 21946 bp, 23 predicted proteins | sample 128326metaG_FD_190537 | JGI IMG/M metagenome (GOLD analysis project Ga0256830, IMG submission 190537) | Hydrothermal vent microbial communities from Lau Basin, Pacific Ocean - 128-326 | ecosystem: Environmental > Aquatic > Marine > Hydrothermal vents | place: Pacific Ocean: Lau Basin | collected... | reverse complement strand
CGCTTCTCACGTGGAGGCGACGCAACCAACACCGCGACCAAGGAAGGGGGCTGGCCTTGAGAAAGCCAACAACCACAAGGGATCCCGGCCGTGGGCGCTACTGGGATCGAACCAGTGACCTCTGCCGTGTGAAGGCAGCGCTCTCCCGCTGAGCTAAGCGCCCGGGGGGGGCGCAGTGTACCGCGCCCGTGGACCACACGTGTCACCCGATGGTTGAATATCGCCGATGAACCGTCGACGATTCGAACAGGTCGTGGACCGCACCCTCGAGTCCCTGCCCCAGTGGGTCCTCGACCGCATCGACAACCTGGTCGTCCTCGTCGAAGAGCGACCCACCCCCGAACAGGACCCCCACGGGGACCTGCTCGGCATCTACGAGGGCGTCTCCCTGGCCGAACGCGGCGACTACTGGGGCGCCATGCCCGACCGGATCATCATCTTCCGCCAGCCCCATCTGGCCCTCGGCCTCTCCGACCGGGAACTCGAAGCCGAGATCCGCAAGACCGTGCTACACGAAATCGCCCATCATCTCGGCATCGACGACCGACGCCTCACCGAACTGGGATACGAATGAACGTCCCGTTCAGGCAGACTTCCGACTGCGGGGAATCCCGGCCTTCTTCAACACGGCGGCGGGGACACCGGCCTCCCGCCATGCGGCCCAGGTGATGCCTTTTCGCTCCGAATACGACTTGGCGTATTCGACGAACCCCTGCTCCAGGGTCTCGAGATCTTGCGCGCTCGACAGTTCGGCGAGACGCTGCTCCAGATCCAGTTTCTGCTGCACCAGATCCACCTTCTTCAAGGGATCTTCGGCCGCTTCGATCTTCGTCTCCAGCGCAGCGATCCGAGCCTTCAGGCTCTCCGGGGTCACGGGACGGCCAGGCCGCTTCGACGACAGGGCGTTCAGATAGGCCTTGATCGCACGGGACTCCCGTCGTCCCTGGGCGAGTGCGTCCTTGTGTTCCGGCGTCATCGGCATGTCCGTCTCCTCGGTAGGAAGGGTGGGTTGCACCCGTGGCTCTCCGTCAACCATACTGCAAGGACCCCGTATCGGAAAAGTTCGGGGGTTGGGTACTCGAGAAAGGGGAAAACACCCGTGGACGAACTACTCGCCGTAGTAACAGCGAAGACCGGACTGCCCGCCGACAAGGCGAAAGGGGCCGTCGAAGCCGTGCTGGAATACCTGAAAGAGAAGCTTCCTGGCCCCCTCGCCTCCCAGCTCGATCAGGTCCTCGAGGCGAACGCCGGAGCCATCGGAGACGCCGTCGGAGATGCCGTCGAAGGGGTGAAAGACCGTCTCGGCGGGATCTTCGGAGGGGACAGCTGAACGGACCATCTCCGACACCGGACGAGCCCCCGGCGGTCACCGGGGGCTCGTTCTCGTGGGCCCTAGTGGAATTGAACCACTGACCTCTTCCGTGTCAAGGAAGCGCTCTCCCTCTGAGCTAAGGGCCCGAGGACCGGCCTCGAGGCGACGCCCGGAATTGAACCGGGGTAACGGGTTTTGCAGACCCGCGCCTAACCACTCGGCCACGTCGCCGAAGGATCCCTTCGGATCGAAAAGGCCGGCTGCGAGCCGGCCCCGGAGCGGAAGACGGGGCTCGAACCCGCGACCTCAACCTTGGCAAGGTTGCGCTCTACCAGCTGAGCTACTTCCGCCTGTGGGCCGAATTGTAGTCGGTTGCCACGGCGAGCCAAACGGCTCTCACCTTCCAGTAGAACCAAATCCGCCCGCTCCGCGTTCCGAAACGGGCAGCTCCTCCACCTCCCTCCACACGACCGCCGGGACCGGGGTGATGACCAGCTGGGCGACCCGGTCGCCCCGTTCGAAGGTGACGACTTCGTCGCCGTGGTTGATGAGCAGCACCCTGATCTCGCCTCGGTAGCCGGCGTCGATCAGCCCGGGAGCGTTCACCAGACCGACCCCGTGACGGGCAGCGTGGCCCGACCGAGGAAGGACCAGACCGGCGTACCCGGGAGGGATCGCCACCGCCACACCCGTCGGCACCATCGCCCTCCCGCCCGGAGGAAGCTTCACCGGTTCGGCGGCGCGCAGATCCCACCCGGCGTCGTCGGGCCGTGCCCGCGACGGCGGAGGTAACCCCGAATCGAGGCGGCGGAAACTAACCTCGACGGTGTTCATGGCCTGGGGCGGTCGGAGGGCTGACAACGGAAGGTGAGACCGGGTGCCACAGGCGTACTGTAACGAGTGTGACGCCACCGTCACCGTCCGCGACGGCCGGTGTCTACTCGGCCATCCCGTCGACATCGTCGACGTCCGGAAACGCCGCCGGAGACGTGGACGTCACACGGCTCCACGCTCCAAGGCCCGCCCCGTCGCCGACTCTCCGCCCCGTCCCGCCGCCTCTCCGCCCGCTCCCACACCGCCGCCTCTCCGCCCCGAAACCCCCGACCCGTCGCCACCCGGCCGCACGGGCGACACCCTCGACCCCACCCGCGACCTCGTCGCCGTCCTCTGGGAACAGGAACCCACCCCGCGCATCGACGAATGGGCTTCCTCGGAGCCCCCACCCCCGGTCCTCCCGAGCCGACGTCACCGGTGGACGACCCTGGTGATCCCCCTCGTCGCCGTCGTCGCCGCCGTCGCACTCTGGTGGTACGTCGATGACAGCGCCGCCAGGACCCAAAGCCAGGCCAGGGCCGCAGTCGCCGAGGCCGCCGACGAACTCTCCGCCGTCGCCGAACGACTCTCCGTCGACCTCGCCCAACTCCCCGACGTGGTCGCCGACCCCCGCCGGCGTGCCGCCCTCGTCACCGGCACCGCCGGGTTGGACGCCGCCGCCCGCCGCCTCTTCGACGCCGCCGCCGCCCTTCCCGCCGATCTCGACGACCCCGACCGGGTCCGCCTGCGAGCCTCCGAGCTGGCACGACGAAGCTTCGCCGCAGCCACCGACATCACCGAAACCTTCGCCGTCGCCGCCGCCCTCACCCCCCTGGAGGAACGTCCCGACCTGCCGCCGTCGGTGCCACCCGAAGCGGTACCCGACCTGGCCGCCGAAGTCGCCTGGTGGATCACCCGTGTCGACGGCACCGCCCCCGACCTGCCGACGACACCCCGGTGGCGACGGCTCGGAGACGCCCTCGGAGGCCTGTCGGCCCGTCTCGACACCTTCCAGGAGGACTACCTCGGGGCGGTGCGTGACGGCGACCCGGAACGGGCAGCCGCCGTCGTCGCCTCCCTCGACCAGGCGACCCTCGAAGTCGTCGCCGTCCTCGACGCAGTGCTGGCGGACGTCGGTGTCGAAACCTCCGTCGAGCTCGCCGAGATCGCCCGCCTCAGCGGCGATCTGGCTCAGGGGCCACGCTGACGTCCATCTCCTGCACGGCCCGCTGGAAATCTTCGACGCCTTGGAACTCTTCGTACACGGAGGCGAAACGGAGGTAGGCCACTTCGTCGAGGCTCCGCAGCGCTTCGAGGACGCGACGGCCGATCTCCTCTGAACTCACCGGCCCGGCCGCCGCCAGCGCGTCCTCCTCGACGGCGGCGACCAGGTCGTCGACCCAGCCCCTCGGGACCGGACGGTCGGCCAAGGCCGCCTCGACGCCGCGCCGCAGCTTGTCCGCCGTGAACGCCTCGAGCCGACCGGAACGTTTCCGGACCATCACCATCGGCACGACCCGCTCGTAGGTGGTGAACCGCCGACCGCAGGAACTGCACTCGCGGCGTCGCCGGATCGCCGCGTTGGCTTCAGCCGGACGGGAATCCACCACTCGGGTGTCGGCTTCATGGCAGAAGGGGCATTGCATGGCCGGACCAGCGTACCCGCTCGCACGCCCTGAAGCCCGTCCGGGCCCACCCATGCCTCAGTCGCCCGGGATCAGCAGGCGCTGGCCGGGATGGATCGTCGCCTGATCCAGTCCGTTCAGCAGACGGATCCGTGCCACCACCGCCCGGACGTCCTCCTGGCTCGCCGAGATCTCTTCGGCGATCTCCCACAGGGTGTCGCCCGTCTCCACGACGTAGACCGTGGTGGCGGGCGGATCCACCGCATCGACCCGGGTGGCGAGCAGGAGGAAGATCGACGCCAACGCCACGAGCAGAACCAAGAGACGGACGGACGGTGCCGACGTGGTGTGTGTCATCGCTCTTCCTCCTGTGCTCGGCCTTCCGAGGCTCCTCGCCAGCCGGACCCCCAACGTACGGGGCGGGTGTGACAGAAACGCCACCGACCCGAACGTCTGTTCGCTCGATGATATCGAACGTCTGTTCGCTCCGTCAAGTCGAACATATGTTTGGAACGCGAAACCGGGCGAGGTATCCTTCCGGGGACAAGGAGGCATTCGTGGTTCGACGTTCCGAGCTCAGCACCCGACAACAGCAGGTCCTCGACTTCCTGCGCGCCACCGTCGCCGAACGTGGGTATCCACCGTCGGTGCGTGAGATCGGCGAAGCCCTCGGGCTCTCGTCGCCCTCCACCGTCCATTCCCACCTCTCCGCCCTCGTCAAGGCCGGATACATCCGCAAAGACCCCTCGAAACCCCGGGCCATCGAGATCCTCGACCAGCCGACCACCCCGGCTCCCGCCCCCGATCCCCGCATCCGCGAAGTGCCCCTCGTCGGGCGGATCGCCGCCGGCAGTCCGATCCTCGCCGACGAGGACATCGAAGACATCGTCCCGCTGCCCACCGACTTCGTCGGATCTGGGCCGGTCTTCATGCTGTCGGTGAAGGGCGACTCGATGCAGGAGGCGGGCATCCTCGACGGCGACTACGTCATCGTCCGCCGTCAGCCCGACGCCGACGACGGCGAGATCGTCGCCGTCCTCGTCGACGGTGAAGAGGCCACCGTCAAACGGATCCGGCGGCGAGACGGCCGGGTCGAGCTCCATTCGGAGAACCCGGCCTACCCGCCCATGGTGTTCACCGAGGGCGTCGAGATCCTCGGCAAGGTCGTCTCGGTGCTCCGTCGGGTCCGCTGAGCCGCGTCAGAGGCCCGGCCACTCCCCTTCGAACACCACCCGGGCAGGGCCCGTCAACCACGACCGGTCCTCGTCGATCCGCACCCTGGCGGTGCCGCCGGGCAGATCGACCTCGACGTCGGCCCCGGTGACGCCGAGCCGGTGACTCACCGCCACCGACGCCACCGCGCCCGTCCCGCAGGCCAACGTCTCGCCCACTCCCCGTTCCCACACCCGCAGCCGGATCCGATCAGGTCCGGCCACCGTCACGAACTCGACGTTCACGCCTGCGGGGAAACGGGGATGGTGTTCCACCTTCGAACCCACCTCGGCGACCGGGACCAGATCCGGGTCGTCGACGATCCGAACCGCGTGGGGGTTGCCCACGTCGGCTTCGTGGTAGCGGGCACCGTCGATGTCCACCGAACCGGTCACCGTCACCCTGCCGAGGTCGACGGTGACCTGGTCGCCGACGATGACCCGCCGGGGCCCCACAGGCGTCTCCACCGTGAACTCGGCACCGTCCACCATCCCCCGGTCCACTGCCAGCCGTCCCACACAGCGGAGCCCGTTTCCGCACATCTCGGCAGGAGTGCCGTCGGCGTTCCAATACTCCATGCGTACGCGCTCCCCCAACGGCGTCACCACCAACACGCCGTCGGCCCCGACTCCCCGCCTCCGGTCGCACAGGGCCGACACCTGATCGGCCGACAAGACCAACGGGCCTTCGAACACGACGAAGTCGTTCCCCAGGCCCTCCATCTTCACGAACCGCATCGCACCTCCCCCAACAGCGTCGCCAGGGCCGCCGACACCAACTCGTCGAGGTCCCCCGTCCACGGAAGCCAATGAATCCGAGGGTCCCGTCGGAAGAAGGTCCGTTGTCTCCGGGCGAGGGCCAACGTGGCGGCTTCCGCCCGGGCGAACCCTTCGTCCACGCCCACCCGACCCTCGACCACGTCCAGGAGCTGGCGGTAGCCGACGGCCTGGGAGGCGGTACGACCCAACCGGGGAGCGAGCCGCTCCACCTCCTCCAAGAACCCGGCCCGGCGCATCTCGGCGAGGCGCCGCCGCACCCGCTCTGCCAGTTCGGCACCGGGGTCGACCCCGACGGCCCGGACCGGAAGCTCGGACCGGTAGGCCCGCAGGTCCGCCGCCTCGGCGGTACGGGCCCTGCCGCTGGGGGTGTCACCGGTGAGCTCCCAGATCTCCAAAGCCCGCAACACCCTGCGGGGATTCGCCAGGTCGACGTAGCGACCGGCTTCCGGATCCACCGCCAACAGCTCCTCCACCAGCTCGCCGGCCGGTCGCCGCTCCAGACGGGCCCGAACCTCGGCGTCATGGGGCGGGAAACGCATCGGGTCGACCACCGCCCGGAAATGCAGGCCGGAACCTCCGGCGATGATGAGGGGACGCGTCGTGCGGTCGACGACCGCCCGCGCCTCTCGTTGGAAGCGGGCGACCGTGAACTCCTCCTCCGGCTCCGCCAGGTCGATCATGTGGTGGGGCACCCGTTCCCGTTCCTCCCGGGTCGGCTTCGCCGTCCCGATGTCCATCCCCCGGTACACCTGCATCGAGTCGACCGACAGGATCTCGGCGTCGAGGCGCTCCGCCAGGGCCAAAGCCAGGTCGCTCTTCCCCGCCGCGGTGGGTCCGAGCACGGCGAACAGCTTCAGAGGAGCCTCCCGAACAGGTGGTGGCGTCCCGCTGACGTGATCTCGACGTCGGCGAAGGTCCCCGGTGGGAGCTCGGCGGGAACATGCACCACCTTCCCTCCCCGTGTCCGGGTCGTCGCCATCGCCGGGTCCTTCTTCGACGGTCCTTCGGACAGGACCTCCATCCGCCGGCCCACCAACTGCTGGTTCCGTTCCCACGAGATCCGGTTCTGCACCTCGACGAGCCGCTCGAAACGCTCCTGCGCCACGTCGGACGGGACGAAGTCGTCGACCATCTCGGCCGCCGCGGTGCCAGGACGGGGCGAGAACAGGAACATGAAGGCCTGGTCGAAGCGGGCCTCCTCCATCACCGCCAGGGTCGCTTCGAAGTCTTCGTCGGTCTCCCCGGGGAACCCGACGATCACGTCGGTTGAGACGGTGAGGTCCGGCACGATCTCCCGAGCCATCGCCAGACGACCCAGGAACCGTTCGACCGTGTACCCCCGGTGCATCTTGGCGAGGATCCGGTCGCTGCCACTCTGCAGAGGGAAATGGAGCTGCTCGCACACCGCTTCGGTCTCTGCCATCGCCCGGGCCACGTCCTCCCGGAAATCGTTCGGATGGGGGCTGGTGAACCGGATCCGGCGGATCCCGTCGACCTCGCCGACTCGCCGCAGGAGGTCGGCGAAGATCGGCCGACGACGTCCGTCCAACGCCAGGTCCCGCCCGTAGGTGTCGACGTTCTGGCCGAGGAGGGTCACCTCGACCACCCCGTCGGCGGCGAGCCGTTCCACTTCCCGGACGATGTCTCCGGGTCGGCGACTGATCTCGGGGCCCCGCACCGCCGGGACGATGCAGAACGTGCAGGTGTTGTTGCAGCCCACCTGGATCGTCACCCACGCCGAATGGGGAAGCTCCCGCCGGGCGGGAAGCGACGACGGCATGGCCTGCAACTCGTCGACGATCTCGGTGATCGGACCCCACGCCTCGGCATGGTCCATGAGGTCCAACACCCGGTCCAGGTTGTGGGTGCCCATGACGACGTCCACCCACGGGGCTTTCTCACGGACCAGGTCACGGTCCTTCTGGGCAGCGCAGCCGCCCACGATCAACAGCATGTCCGGGTTGGCGTCCTTCAGCCGTTTCAGCTGACCCAGGTTGCCGTAGAGCCGGTTGTCGGCGCTCTCACGGATCGTGCAGGTGTTGACGAAGACGACGTCGGCGGCGGCGAGGTCGCCGGTCGGCACCATCCCGTCGCTCTCCAACAGCCCGGCGATCCGCTCCGAGTCGTGTTCGTTCATCTGACAACCGAACGTGCGGATGTGATAGGTCCGACCCTGCCGGGTGGGACGCCGGTAGGGCCGTTCGCGTGGTGCGGGGTCGGGCAGCAGAACCGTGGTCATCGGGCGTAGTCGGTGGCCCTGAACTCTCTGATGACGGTGACCTGGATCTGGCCAGGATACTGGAGGTCCTCTTCCAACTTGCGTGAGATCCTGCGTGCCAGGTCGGTGGCTCGCAGGTCATCCACCGCGCCGGGGTCCACCACCACCCGCACTTCGCGTCCTGCCTGCATGGCGAAGACCCGGTCGACACCGTCGAATTCGCGAACCAGGTTCTCGAGGCGCTCGAGGCGGCGCACGTACGACTCCAAGGCTTCCCGCCGGGCCCCGGGACGGGCAGCCGACACCGCATCCGCTGCCTGCACCAGCACGGCCAGCACCGTGCGAGGCTCCACTTCGTTGTGGTGGGCTTCGATGCCGTGCACCACCGCCGCATCCTCTTCGAAACGCCGTGCGATCTCCGCCCCGATGAGGGCGTGGGAGCCCTCGACTTCGTGGGTGACGGCCTTGCCGATGTCGTGGAGCAGCGCCGCACGCTTCACCGGCATCGGATCGATCCCGAGTTCGGCGGCGAGCATGGAGGCGATGTGGGCCGACTCCACCAGGTGTTTCAGGACGTTCTGGCCGTAGGACGTCCGGTATTTCAGCCGGCCCAACAGGACGACCAGCTCGGGATGCATCCGGCTCAGACCCACCTCCAGCAGCGCCCATTCGCCGGCATCGCGGACGTTCTGTTCGACCTCGGCACGGGCCTTCTCGTAGGCCTCCTCGATCGACGACGGATGGATCCGACCGTCGGCGACCAGGCGCTCCACCGTGATCCTGGCGACCTCCCGACGGACCGGATCGAACGACGACACCGACACCGCCTCGGGGGTGTCGTCGACGATGAGGTTCACCCCGGTCACCGCCTCCAACGCCCGGATGTTCCGGCCTTCCCGGCCGATGATCCGCCCCTTCATGTCGTCCGACGGCAGCTCGACCACCGACACCGTCGACTCGGTGACGACCTCCGAGGCGAGGCGCTGGATGGCGGTCGCCAGGATCCGTCGGGCTCGGCGGTCCGCCTCTTCACGGGCCTTGATCTCCAGGTCACGCACGATGAGCATCGCGTCCCGCCGCGCCTCGTGTTCCACCTTGGCCAGGAGCTGCTCTTTGGCGGCCCGGGCGTCGACGGCGGCGACCCGCTCCAGCTCTTCGCGGGCCTGCTCCCGCAGCCGCTCGGCCTCCTGGCGAAGCTCCGACGTCGACTGCTCCCGTTCGAGGAGCATCTGTTCGCGTTGGGCGAGGTTGGCGGCCCGCTGCTCCAGCGTCTCCTCGCGCTGGATGAGCCGGGCTTCGATGGTCTCCAGTTCGAGGCGGCGGTGTTCGAGGGCGGCCTCTTCCCGTTCCCGGAAGGCTTCGGCCTTCGCCCGCGCCTCCTCTTCGGCTCGGGTGAGGATCCGTTGGGCCTCCAGACGGGCCGCCGCCACCGCCTCTTCGGCATCGGCGACCCCGGCGTTGCGTCTGCTGCGTCCCAACACGAGCGCCACCACCAGCCCCACCGCTGCGCCGGTGACCAGCGCCGCCACCCCGATGGCGATCGCTGCCGTTCCTGCGTCCATCTCGTCCCCGTTTCCTCCCGAACCGAAACGGCGTGCCGAGCCCGTACCGGGCCCGGCACACACACGATCCCCGCAGGATCAACCGATCACAACCAAACTCAAGCCGTCGATGGTGTGGCGGTCATCTCCCGTTCATTCCGTGTTTCGGTTCGGTCGTTTGTTCGTCGTCGTGTGTGTGACTAGGCGATCAATGCTACCCGACACGACGCCGTTGTCCCGGACCTCTCCCTCACTCCTCCGCCGAGCTGTCGGCCATCTCCTCCTGGTCGGAGCCGGCGAGTCCGACCAGCTCATAGACCTTCGCCTGGAGCTGCACCGCCACCTCGGGGTTCTCCCGAAGGAACCGTTTGGCGTTCTCTCGGCCCTGGCCGAGCTGGTCGTCGTCGAAGGTGTACCAGGCGCCGCTCTTGCGCACGACGCCGTACTCCACCGCCACGTCCAACAGGCTCCCTTCCCGAGAGATCCCCTCACCGAACATGATGTCGAACTCCGCCTGGCGGAAGGGGGGCGCCATCTTGTTCTTCACGACCTTCACCCGGCACCGGTTCCCGGTGTTCTCCCCGCCGTCTTTGATCGCTTCGATCCGGCGGATGTCCAGACGGATGCTGGCGTAGAACTTGAGGGCTCGCCCACCCGGCGTCGTCTCCGGCGAACCGAACATCACCCCGATCTTCTCTCGGAGCTGGTTGATGAAGATGGCGGTGGTACGAGACCGGTTCAGGTTCCCGGTGAGCTTGCGGAGCGCCTGGGACATCAGCCGGGCCTGCAGGCCGACGTGGCTGTCCCCCATCTCCCCTTCGATCTCGGCCCTCGGCACCAGCGCCGCCACCGAGTCGACGACCAGCACGTCGAGGGCACCCGACCGGATCAGCATGTCGGCGATCTCCAGGGCCTGCTCCCCCGTGTCGGGCTGGGAGATCAGCAGCTCATCGACGTCCACCCCCAAGGCCTTGGCGTAGACGGGATCGAGGGCGTGTTCGGCGTCGATGAAGGCGGCGATCCCCCCATTCCGCTGCGCCTCCGCCACGATGTGGAGCGCCAACGTGGTCTTCCCGGAGGATTCTGGGCCGTAGATCTCCACCACCCGTCCCCGAGGCACACCACCGATGCCGAGGGCGAGATCGAGGGAGAGGGCGCCGGTGGAGATCACCTCGACCGACTGGTTGGCCCGGTCGCCCATCTTCATGATGGCGCCTTGACCGAACTGGCGTTGAATCTGGGAGACCGCCATCTCCAAGGCCTTGTCGCGTTCCACCTCGGCTCCTTCCTCGTGTGGGGCCCAATGTACGACGCCCCACCGACAAATCACAGGGATGTGACTTCGACCCTAGTCGAACAGGCGTTCGCTGCCAAGCATCAGGCGAGGTCGAACCGTTCCAGGACCTCGTAGCGGGCTCCGCCACGGCCCGGCTTCGACTCGTACAGGACCACCTCGCCCACGTGGAAGCGGATCGGCCCCACCCGGGCCCCCTCCACCAGGGCCGACACGTCCTGGTGGGGTCGGATCCGGCTCAGGGTGACGTGGGGTACGAAGGGGCGGTCTTCCGGGGCGTAGCCGGCCCGCTGTGCCGCCTCCTCCACCGTCGCCGCCAGCTCCCCGAGACGGTCGGCGCCGTGGGTGACACCCACCCAGAGCACCGTCGCACGACGAGGTCGGGGGAAAGCCCCCAACCCCCGGAGCGTCACCCAGAACCCCTCCCCCAGGCGAGCCTGGTCGAGCCCGGCGGTGATCCGTTCCCGAGCCACCTCGTCGGACCAGCCGAGGAACCGGAGCGTCACATGCCAGTTCTCGGGCGGGACCACCCTCCCCGGAAGGGGCGCTCGGCCGGTCACCTCGTCGAGTTGGGCGGCGAGGAGGTCACGGGCATGAGCCGACGGGGTGACCGCCACGAACAGGCGTCGCTTCGCCCGGCCCGACGCCCCGCCCCCGGGTCCGGCCGTCACGTCTGCCACCAGGTTCCCGTCGCCGCCAGACGAGCCAGGTGGAGGGTGGCGGTCGCCGTGTAGGTGCGGACCCGTTCCCGGTCGCCGGGGAGTCGGAGGGTCCGTGCCTTCACCCCGTCGGGCGTGGCCACACCCACCACCATCGTCCCCGGCCGACGCTCCAAGGGGTCCGGTCCGGCCGAGCCCGTCACCGCGATCGCCACGTCGACCGTCAGACGGTCTCGTGCGCCGACGGCCATCGCCTCGGCGACTGCCTCGGACACCACTCCCGCCCCGAGGGCGTCGTCCCCGACGTCGAGGAGGCGGCGCTTCAGGTCGGTGGCATAGGCGACGATCGAGCCTCGGAACACCTTCGAGGCGCCCGGCACCGACGTGATCCGAGCGGCGATCGAACCGCCGGTGGCTGATTCCGCGGTCCCCAGCGTCCATCCCTTCTCCTCCAACAGGGCCAACAGCACCCGTTCGATGGTGTCGTCGTCCACGCCGAAGACGGCCGACCCCAGACGTGCCCGCACCTCCGCTTCGACGGGGGCGATGAGGCTCCGGGCCCGCTCTTCGTCCCCGGCCTTGGCGGTGATCCGGATCTTGATCTCCCCACCCGAGGCCAGGAACGCCAACGACGGGTTGGTGGTGGCTCGGAACAGGTCGTCGAGACGGTCGGCGACCCACGACTCGGACCGTCCCCAGGTGCGGAGGATGCGGCTCACCAACACTTCGGAGACGCCTGCCGCCTGCCGGAGGCGGGGCAGCACCTCGTGGTGGAGGAGATACTCCATCTCGGCGGGGACCCCGGGGATGGCGAAGATCCACCGGCCTTCGTGCTCCAGGGCCAGCCCAGGAGCGGTGCCCTTCGGGTTGGGGAGCATCTCCGCGCCGTCGGGGTATTCGGCCTGACGGAGATTCGATTCGGGCATCTCCCGTCCCCAGGCGGCGAACCGCCTCCGCAGCTCCTCGGCGTAGGCGTCGCTGAAGCGCATCGGCCGGCCCGTCGCCGCGCAGATCGCCTCCCGGGTCAGGTCGTCCTGGGTGGGTCCGATGCCGCCGGTGACGATGACGGCGTCGGCCCGCTGCATCGCTTGGCGAATCACCCCGGCCTCGCGTTCGAGGTTGTCTCCAACCACCACCTGATAGTGGGAGTCGAAGCCCGTCTCGGCGAGGGCACGGCCGATCGTGGCGGCGTTCGTGTTGACGATCTGACCCAACAGCAGCTCGGTGCCGACCGCCACCACCTCGACGATCATCCCACCACCTCGCCGGCCAGGTCCGTCCCGTACGCTCCGACGATCCGTGCCTGCACCCACGTCCCCGGCTCGCCGGCGTCGACGGTGACGATCCCGTCGATCTCGGGGGCGTGCCGGTGGGTGCGGCCGACCCGAACCCCGTCCTCCACCTGGTCGACCAGGACCTGCTCGACCAGCCCCACCCGGGCGGCGTTACGCCGGGCCGTCACCTCCTCTTGGATCCCCTGGAGGTATCGGAGCCGTTCGGCCACCTCGTCGGCGCCGATGCTGCCCTCCAAGGTGGCGGCGACGGTCCCCTCCTCGGAGGAGAACGGAAAGAACCCGGCCCAGTCCAGGTCGGCGGCGGAGAGGAAGTCGGCCAGCGCCTCGACGTCGTCGTCGGTCTCTCCGGGGAACCCGACGATGAAACTCGACCGCAGCGCGGCGTCGGGGTCCGCCCCCCGGATCCGGTCGACCAGCGCGGCGTGACGGTCGGCGTCTCCGGGCCGTCGCATCGCCCGCAGCAGCCGCGCCGACACGTGCTGGAGCGACAGGTCGAAGTAAGACGCCACCTTCGGGTTCGACACCATCTCGTCGATGAGGGCCGAACGGATCTCCGAGGGATACAGGTAGAGGAGACGCATCCGGTCGAGACCTTCGACGTCGGAGAGGAACCGGACGAGGTCGGTGATCCCCCCGGGCTCCCCGATGTCCCGCCCGTAGGCGGCCAAGTCTTGGGCGACCAGCACCACCTCCCGGACCCCCGCCGCGCACAGATCCTCCACCTCTCGACGAATGTTGGTGGGACGCCGGGAGACCTGGGGGCCGCGGATGAGCGGGATCGCACAGAAGGTGCATGCCTTGTCGCACCCTTCCGCGACCTTCACGTAGGCGTAGGGCAGAGCCGGGTCGGGTCGACGGACCCGCGAGAGGATGTCCATCGCCGGACGCCGCCGCACCCTCACGGGATGCCATCCGGTCAGCCCGTCCAGGGTCGGTACCAGGTCTGCGTAACGGTCCAGGCCGAGGACGGCGTCCACTTCCGGGAGCGCCTCGGCCAGCTCCGGTCCGAACCGCTGGGCCAGACACCCGATCACCACCGTCCGGGCTTCGGCCCGTTTCGTCGCCGCCACCTCGAGGATCGTCTCCACCGATTCCCGCCGGGCGTCCTCGATGAAGGCGCAGGTGTTCACCATGACCACGTCGGCTTCCTCCGGCGCCGCCGCCATCCGGTAGCCCGCTTCGGCCAGCACCGAGGACAGCTTCTCGGAGTCGACCTGATTCTTCGAACAGCCCAACGTCGTGAGCCAGACCGAGGGCGCAGACATCGCCCGGCGAGTGTAGGAGGGGCGGTCCCGTCCATGAACCTCCGATGAACAATCGGCCGGAACCCTTCCCTGTCGACGCCGCTGCCGTACCTTGGCCGTCATGGGAAACGAAGGATCCGACCGCAGACGACGCGGGAGACGATGGGTGCTGGCTCTCCTGGTCGTCGTCGCAGCCGTGGGGTTCTGGGCGTTCCGTCCCGACACCCTCGTCTTCGACGACGCGGTGGACGAATCCCTCGCCGAGGCCTTCGTCCCCTCCTCGGTCTCCTCCGTCGTGACTCCCCCCGTTCCGGAGGACCCGGTTCCGGAGGAGCCGGTCCCCGAGAGCGGGCCGAGGGTCGTGGCCCGGGGCACCTTCACCGGCATCGACCACCGCGCCTCGGGTCGAGCGGCGATCTACGAACAGGACGGTGTCTTCGTCCTCCGGTTCGAGGACGACACCGACATCCAGAACGGCCCCGACCTGTACGTCTGGCTGCTCCCGGCCGACGGGTACGACGGCGGCACCCCTTCGGAGTTCATCGACCTGGGCAGGTTGAAAGGGAACGTGGGGGGCCAGAACTACGAGCTTCCCGCCGGGTTCGAACCCGACCGACCGTACACGGTCCTCGTGTGGTGTCTCCGCTTCTCGGTCCCCTTCGCCGCCGCTCCGCTCGGCTGACACCGGGCCGCCGAGGTGGCGTACCCGGAGTCCGAGGAGGAAGGGGTGAAGCCCACAGAGCACGTCCCTGCGGCGGTATTACCCGCATCAGGTGGTGGCGGTCGTCGACCCTTCGACCGACCTCTCAGCCGGGGAATCCGCCCGGCTCCCGCCGTACCCCGTGGGCTTCACCGACCTCACGATGCCCGGTTTCCGTGTCTGCGGATAGGGACCAAGGTCCCGACTCAGAGCGGCACCTCGGAGCCAACCCTGGCGTCGAAGGCGAGGCGGGTCTCGTACCCGGCGGCCCGGGCGGCGGCCACCACCTCGTCGTGTCCCCAGGCGGCCTGTTCGGGGACGTGGGCGTCGGAGGCGAGGGTGATGGGCACCCCGGCGGTGTGGAACTCGGCGAGGAACGCAGGCGCCGGATACACCTCTTCGGCGGGGTTGCGTAGGCCCTGACTGGAGACCTCCACCGCCGTCCCCGACTCGGCCGCCGCCTTCACCACTTCGCGGTACAGGTCGAAGGGTTCCTCGTCGGGTCGGATCCCGGCTTTCTTGCACACGTCGACGTGGGCGAGGACGTCCACGGTCCCCGACCGGGCCAGGTCGGTCTCCAGCTCGAAGTACTGTTCCCAGGCCCGCCGCACGCCCCGACGCAGGATCTCTTCACCTGCCCGTGGACCGTCGATCGCCCAGCCCCCCACCCAGTGTACGGCGCCGACGAGGAAATCCCAAGGGTACGGCTCGATCAGGTCGAGGACCCGGTCGATCGTCTCGGGGAAGAAGTCGATCTCCAACCCCAGTTTGACGGGCAGCCCGGCCTCCTTGGCGGCGACCACCCCCGCCACGTAGTCCTCGAGCCGAAAGATACGGTCGGCCCGGACGAAGGCCTCGGTGATCTCGGCGAGGTCGCTCCGCTCGTCCCGCCAGAACTCGCCGAGGACCGGCTCCGACTCGACGAAGCGGTAGAGGTGCTCGGTGAACCCGAGCTCGGTCACCCCCCGTGCCGCCGCCTGGTCCACGTACGCCTCGAACCGCTCGAGGGGGAACCCCGACGGCATCGGATCGTCGGGGGTGTCCCGGTGTTCCCACAGGTGGAGGTGGTAGTCACCCATCAGCCCCTCATCTGTTCCACGAGGGCCTGCAGGGGCCCCGGTCCGACGGCGTCGGCGAGCTGGTTCCAGGTCGCTTCGGTGATCTCACCGTCGGCTTCGAGCTGGCTGGCGGCCAGGTAGACGGCGTCGGCCAGCCGAGCGAACGCCCCGATCTGGTCACGTTCGACCGCGGCCGCCACCGCCATCCTCGCCCCGGCGGGGTCTCGGCGCCCCAGGGCCTCGATGGCACGTTCGGCGGCGGTGAGGGCCTGACGCTGACGGTTCCCGTCCATGTGGCGGGGACGCTAGCACCGGACGGTCACCTTCCCGCCAGGCGCTCCACCACCGGCGCCATCGCCTCCAGATGGTCCTGGCCGATGGCGACGTAGCTGATCCCGAAACGGTCACGACGCTCTTCCAACAGCTCGCAGACCTCCCCCACCGACCCCGCCAACAGGTGGGGGGATTCCCGGGCCGCGTCGGGGGTGGTGTCGAAACGTCGGGCCAGCCGCTCCCAGCCGCCGGTTCCGCCGATCTCCACTCCGAACACCAACACGTTGAGTTCGAGGACGTCGAAACGTTCTCCGGCCCCTTCGCGGATCCAGGTGATCCGTTGCTGCAAGGCGTCGCCGGCGTTCCCGATCTCTGCGGCGAGGGCGTCGGTGGTGCCGGACCGCAGGTCGATGCTGATCCCGACGATGTCGGCGAGACGGCCTGCGAGGCGCAGGACCCGGGGGCCTCCGCCGCCGATGAGGATCGGGATCCGGTCCTGGACGGGTTTCGGGAATCCCTCGTAGCCGTCGATCCGGTAGTGCTCGCCGGCAAAGGAGAAGGGCCCGTCGGCCCAGCACCGGCGGATGACGTCGACCGCCTCCACCATCCGTTCGATCCGCCGACCGGGGCGGTCGAAGGGGAGGCCGACGGGGTCGTAGTCGGCCCGCATCCATCCGGCCCCGATCCCCAGCTCCATCCGCCCGGCCGAGATCACGTCGAGACTGGCCGCCTCCTTGGCCACGAACACCGGGTGACGGAAGTCGTTGCCGAGGACGAAGGTGCCGATCCGCAGGCTGGACCGTTCGGCGGCCGATGCCAGGGCGGGCACCGGCGCCAGCTTGCGGCTGAGATGGTCGGTGCAGAGGACGATGTCGTAGCCGAGGTCCTCGGCCTTCGCCACCTGGTCCGCCCAGTCCTGTGGCCCCTCGACGGCCCCGACGACGGCGCCGAACCGGAAACGGCGTGGCCTGTCCACCGGCGTCTCAGATCTCCTGGAACAGGTAGGGACGCAGGATGTCGAGCCGGTCCTCCATGGTGTCGGGGTCGAGGTACCAGAGCATGGCGGCGATGGTGGACAGCAGCGGGTTCCCGTCCTGGGGGGTGAAGCAGAACCCGACGACCTGGTTGCCCTCGCGGACCGCCAGCGTCTCGACGGCGACGACCGTCTGGGAGAGGATCCTCCCGTAGTACCCGTGGTCGCGTCCGAACGAGAAGATCTGGTTGGCGGACCGCTTGTAGCTGATGGCCACCCGCGGGTTGGCGATGAGACGCTCCTTCACCTCGTCCACGGTGATGTCGTGGTCCAAGGTGATGGAGAAATGGATGGCGTGCATGTACTGGGAGTTGAGCTTCAACGCCGACGAGAACAACGTCAGGTCGTACCCCAACGTCCCGAACAGGTGGTGTGCGTCCCGGGCGTGGTGAGTCCCGAACCGTTCATCCTTGTGCCGCTCCACCGTCGGCGAGGGGACGAAACCGGAGTCCTGGGAGATGTCGTTGGCCCGGCGGATGCAGATGAACCGCCCGTCTTCCAGGTGGCAGGTGCCGTCGTCGTCGAAGGCGAGGGTCTTCAAGAGCACGGCGATGTTGTGGGTGTTGCACGAGACGATGTGCAGGAACCGGTCTTCGCCCCGCACGAGGGCGGCGTCGTTGATGCCCCGGGCGTACATCTTCCCGAAGCCGAACTCCGATCCCTGCGCCATGAACCCGACCGGGCCGGCGGCCTCTTCGTAGAACTCGGCCTTGTTCTCGTTGCCGGCCGGGGTGCAGTCGATGACGACGGTGGCCCGTTCGATCGCCTCACGGGTCTCGTATTTCGGTGCGTGGCCCAGCTCCTCGAAGGTCGTCCAGCGGTCCTCGTCGGCCACGAGGACGGCGCCGCGTCGCACCAGATCGTTCACCTTGCCCCGCTCGGTGACGAGGGGTGTTCGCTTGTGGAAGGTCACCTCGTCGATCCCGAAGGCCTCACGGTTGTCGGCCAGGAGGCCGATCAGGGGCTCGCCGATGGTGCCGGTGCCCTTCACATGGACGATCTTTGGCATTGGATCCCTCCGCTCGATGCAGCCTCCAGGCTATCGAACCGACCGACCGATCAGAACTGTTCCTCCTCGGTGCTGCCGACGAGGGCCAGCGTCGACGCGGTGCCCCCGGTGATGACCTCCGAGACCCGGTCGAAGTATCCGGCCCCCACCTCCCGCTGGTGGCGGGTCGCCGTGTACCCGTCCTCCTCCATGGCGAATTCGCGGTCCTGGAGGCGGACGTAGGCCGACATCCCCTCCTGGGCGTAGCCCTTCGCCAGCTCGAACATGGCGGCGTTCAGGGAGTGGAAGCCGGCCAGGGTGATGAACTGGAACTTGTAGCCCATCGTCCCCAGCTCCTTTTGGAATCGGGCGATCGTGTCCGGGTCGAGATGGGCGCTCCAGTTGAACGACGGCGAGCAGTTGTAGGCGAGCGGCTTGCCGGGGAATTCGGCGTGGATCGCTTCGGCGAATCGGCGGGCTTCGTCGAGGTCGGGATGGGCGGTCTCACACCAGATGAGGTCGGCGTAGGGTGCGTAGGCGAGCCCTCGGGCGATCGCCTGGTCGAGACCGGCCCGGGTCCGGAAGAAGCCTTCGGGGGTGCGTTCCCCCGTGCAGAACGCCCGGTCCCGTTCGTCGATGTCGCTGGTGAGCAACGCCGCCGAGTTGGCGTCGGTGCGGGCGACGATCACCGTCGGCACCCCGGCGACGTCGGCGGCGAGCCGGGCCGCACTGAGGGTGCGGATGTGCTGGGAGGTGGGGACCAGGACCTTGCCGCCCATGTGGCCACATTTCTTCTCCGAGGCGAGCTGGTCTTCGAAGTGCACCCCGGCCGCTCCGGCGTCGATGAACGCCTTCGTCAGCTCGAACACGTTCAGGGCTCCGCCGAAGCCCGCCTCGCCGTCCGCCACGATGGGGACGAACCAGTCGATGCTGTCGTCTCCCTCCGCCCAGGCGATCTGGTCGGCGCGGCGGAGGGCGTTGTTGATGCGCCGCACCAGGGCCGGTGCCGAGTTCGCCGGGTAGAGGGACTGGTCGGGATAGGTCTCTCCGGCCAGGTTGGCGTCTCCGGCCACCTGCCAGCCGGAGAGGTAGATGGCTTTGAGGCCGGCCTTGACCATCTGCACGGCCTGGCCGCCGGTGAGCGCTCCGAGGGCGTTGACGTAGTCGGTGCGGGTGATGAGGTCCCACAGCTTCTCGGCGGTGAGGCGGGCCAGGGTTCGGTCTTCACGCAGCGAACCTCGCAGCGAGACCACGTCCTCGGCGGTGTAGTCGCGACGGATGCCCTTCCACCGTGGGTCGCGTTCCCAGCTCTCGGCGAGACGGACGGCTTCTTCTCGAAGGTTCATGGGTGCTCCTAGTCGATGAGTTCGTAGGCCGGCAAGGTGAGGAATTCGATGAAGTCCCGGTCGAGGGCGACCCGGTCGAAGAGTCCACGGGCAGCCCGGTAGGGCCCTGCGTGGAACGCCTCGTCGCCCACCATCCCCCGGATGCGGTCCATCTCGTCGTCTGCGACCGCGTGGACGAGGTCCCGGGTGACGGTGCGTCCGTCGTCCAGGCGGGCTCCGTGACGTACCCACTGCCAGATCTGGGATCGGGAGATCTCGGCGGTGGCGGCGTCCTCCATGAGGTCGTCGATGGCGGCGGCCCCGTTCCCCGCCAGCCACGACGCCAGGTAGCGGATACCGACGCTGACGTTGGTGCGGATGCCCTGTTCGGTGATGGTTCCGCCGTCGATCCGGGTGTCGAGGAGGTCCTCGGCGGTGACGTCGACGTCGGGGCGCTGCCGGTCGATCTGGTTGGGTCGGTCGCCCAAGACGGCGTCGAACTCGGCCTGGGCGGTGGCGACCAGGTCGGGATGGGCGACCCAGGTGCCGTCGGAGCCCTGGTTCGCCTCTCGGCGTTTGTCTGCGGCGACCTTGGCGAGGGCACGCTCGGTGACGTCGGGGCGGCGGCGGTTGGGGATGAACGCCGCCATGCCGCCGATGGCGTGGGCGCCACGCCGATGGCAGGTGGCGACCAGGAGGTCGGTGTACGCCCGCATGAAGGGCACCGTCATCGTCACCTGGTTCCGGTCGGGGAGAACGAACGTCGGATCGTTGCGGAACTTCTTGATGACCGAGAAGATGTAGTCCCACCGACCGGCGTTGAGTCCCGCCGAGTGTTCCCGCAGCTCGTAGAGGATCTCCTCCATCTCGAAGGCGGCGAGGATCGTCTCGATGAGGACCGTCGCCCGGATGGTGCCCCGGGGGATGCCGAGCCGTTCTTGGCCGTAGACGAACACGTCGTTCCACAGCCGGGCCTCCAGGTGGCTCTCCAGCTTGGGCAGGTAGAAGTACGGCCCGGTCCCCGCCTCCAGCGCCTCCCGTCCGGCGTTGAACAGGTAGATGCCGAAGTCGAACAGCGACGCCGAGACCGGTTCACCGTCGACGAGGACGTGCTTTTCGGGGAGGTGCCATCCTCGGGGCCGCACCATGAGCGTGGCGGTCTCGTCGGCGAGGCGGTACTGCTTGTCGCCGAGGTCCAGGGAGAGGGTGCGTCGGTAGGCATCCACCAGGTTCACCTGGCCGGAGACGACGTTCTCCCAGGTCGGGGTGTTGGCGTCTTCGAAGTCGGCCATGAACACCCGCGCCCCCGAGTTGAGGGCGTTGATCATCATCTTGCGGTCCACGGGTCCGGTGATCTCGACCCGCCGGTCCTGGAGGTCGGGCGGAGCGGGTGCGACCTGCCAGGTTCCGGAGCGGATCTCGGCGGTCTCCGCCAGGAAGTCGGGTCGGGCTCCGGCGTCGAGTTCGGCTTGGCGTTTGCCGCGCAGTTCCAGCAGCTCGGCCCGCCGCGGGCCGAAGGTGCGTTGGAGGTCGGCGACGAAGGCGAGGGCTTCCCGGGTCAGGACTTCGTCGCCCCGTTCCGGGAGATCTCGGGTGATCTCGATGGTCATGACGGGCCCTCCAGCTCGGAAGGTCCATCATTCTTTCTATCTCTCGGTTGGTTGTCGAGCCATTTGCGAGATAAGATCGACGTTGTTTTCGCGACAGCCTAGGAAAGGGCGAACTTGTCGACCTCCTTCGACCCGCTGATCCTCGGACAGCGCATCCGACATCACCGACGCCGCCGCGGCCTCACCCTCGACGAGCTGGGCGCCAAGGTCGGCCGGCCGGCACCGTATCTCTCCCTCGTCGAGAACGGGCGGCGCGAACCCAAACTCAGCCTCGTCACCGAGATCGCCACCGCCCTCGACGTCGCCGTCGCCGACCTCCTGGATCCCGAACCACCCAGTCAACGGGCCGCCCTCGAGATCGAACTTCGGCGCATCCAGGAAGATCCCCGTTTCCGACGCCTCGACCTCCCCCACCTCAAGCCTTCGGCGAAGGTGCCCGACGCCGCCCTCGCCCAGATCGTCGGACTCTTCCGGGCCCTCGTCGACGACGACGACCAGGCGACCGAGCTTCGGCGGGCCCACGGCTCGGTCAGTCGCCGGCTCGCCGCTGCCGACGGCCGCCTCCCCGACGTCGAGCGGGTAGCCGCCGCCGCCCTCCAACGGGCCGGCTACTCCGGCGCCGGCCCCCTCACCGCCCGTAACCTCTTGGACCTCGTCGCCGCCTACGGCTACCAGATCGACGCCGTCGAGGTTCTCCCACCCGGGGTCCGCTCGGTCCTCGATCGACGCCGCAAGGTCGTGCTCATCCCCCAACGCAACGAGCTGCGAACCCGACAGGCCCGCAAGGCCGTCCTCCAGACGATCGGGGCGATCGCCCTCGACCACACCGACCCCGACGATTTCGAGACCTGGCTGATGCACCGGGTCGAGACCGCCTACTTCGCCGCCGCCGTCCTGGTGCCCGAACGCGCGGCGGTTCCCTTCCTCCTCGCCGCCCGAGGCGACCGAGACCTCTCGGTCGAAGACC
>Ga0256830_1000911_pt1 | contig 21998 bp, 17 predicted proteins | sample 128326metaG_FD_190537 | JGI IMG/M metagenome (GOLD analysis project Ga0256830, IMG submission 190537) | Hydrothermal vent microbial communities from Lau Basin, Pacific Ocean - 128-326 | ecosystem: Environmental > Aquatic > Marine > Hydrothermal vents | place: Pacific Ocean: Lau Basin | collected... | reverse complement strand
GGAAGACAGCATTGCGCCCGTCGTCTATACCATCCCATTACAACTGCTCGCCTATCATGTTGCGGTACTCAAGGGTACCGATATAGACCAGCCACGCAATCTGGCCAAATCCGTAACGGTAGAGTAGTCTCCCAGTACTCTTTCAAGGTAATAAATCAGGATTCAGTTGGTCCGTCATTGCAACACCGTGCCGGGATCCTGAATAATTGGCCAGGTGCCCCTCAGTGTCAACCCAAGTCCGCGGATGGACAGGCCCTGTACTGCCTGGTGTCGCAGGACAAGGGGGGTGGAATCAGATACAATCCTCATGGAAATAACCCATTGGTCAGGCGGCAATCTCTGCCTTTAGAAAAAGAGCGAAGTATGAGAATATTGGAGCCTTCCAATAGCGCTGGGAGTCAGGGCAATGAGTAAAACGGTCCCAACCGTTCGTTATGACGGGCCACCATCTCGCAAACATTACCAGACAGATAGAATCGCCTCATGCGGAAGGGCAAGATGCTAAAATCGGTTCAGAATGATTATGGTCCTGGCTCATGCCAAGTGTTTTCACCTGATTTTGGCTTTTCCCGCAGTCCTTGAACGTGCGTGCACAAGCTGCCCTGTCGAGGTGAAGGCAGCAATGCGGCCTGTCGCCAGGGATCCGTTTCCAGCCTGAATGCCTCTCCAGGTGGCGGGATCATCGAGCAGAAATCAGGATTCACGAGGGATTTTGCTGAAAGAGTGGAATAACCGTGTCCGTTGCCCGCTGAGAGTAATTCCTCTTATATCGTGTTCAGCGCTTCAGGCCCGTGCGGGATCAAGGCGCGGCCCACGGGGAATGGCGGACCCTTGCCAAGGGGCACAGCGCCGCCCCGGCCTTTTATCAATTTGAAAACGGTGTCGTTACAGATTTGACGTTTGCAGTAATGAGAATAACCACGAAAAAAACAGCCAAGCGGAATCCGGCGCGTATTGGCTATATTTATTTTTTGAAGTACATCATGTCGAATCGTTTTCTGGATATCAATTCAGACACGGCCTGTTCTTCCAATCTGCCAATCGATATAGTCATCCCCGTTGCGGAAAAGGACGCCATGGTGTTGCCACTGGTCGTGCAGTCGATCAAGGCCTTCGCCCGTCATCCCATTAACAAATTTTACGTGATTTCCCCTCTTGTTGAGGAGGTCAAACCGTATCTTGAGTCTCACCAGATAGAGTATTTTACGGACGAAGAGATTCTTGATCGCCCATCATCATTTTTCGATTTCAAATACAATGGCGTTGACCGCAGCGGGTGGTTGAAACAGCAGTTCATCAAGCTTGCTGGTGACCGTTTTTGTGAGATGGAGCATTATCTGGTCGTGGATTCCGATACGGTTTTCGTGCGTCCCCTGGTTTTCTTTCACCGGGATCGTTATGTCATGCATGTGTCCAAGGCCTACCATCGGCCATACTACGAACTCTTTTCCAGGCTCCTTGGCTACCGGAGGATTTCGTCATTGTCGTTCATCAGCCATCATATGCTGTTCAATAGAACCTTTGTACGCGAAATGAAAGAGGATATTGCCGCGCATACCGGGCTCGAATGGGATGAGGCTGTCATGAAATACCTGAGCCATGACACCGTATCTCCGTTTTCCGAATATGAGACCTATGGAAATTACCTGTTCAACAAATATCCCAACCGCATCGTGCGCCTGTTTCACCATGGTCATGATGTCGACCGGCCCCGCCAGCTACCCTCGCTTGATGAGATATGCCAAGGCATCAATCATGGCATCAGGACCATTTCGTTTCACAGTTACTGAACACGTGCGGCTCAGGGGCGTGATGCGCTCTGCGTGAGTATTCACCCCGTCATCCGCGCCCCAGGCCCGCCTGCCAGCGGACAGCCGCGGCCATTCCCACCGGAAACCAGAAATAGAACCAGACCTCACGCGGGCGGCTGATCAGGATGTGGAAATCAGGAAGAAAAGCCAATGCACAAGTGATGATCAGGGCCAGGTAAAGCGGTTCCCCTTTATGCCTGAGAGCAAACCAGGCGTCGGAAAGCGCCCTGGCGAGCAGCCACAGGAAGAGCAAGAGTCCGATCAGACCGCTGTACCAGGCTGTTGCCAGGTAGACATTGTGGGGATGATTGAAAGTCATCCCGCGAACCGGCAGGGAGATTTTCGAGCAGATACCGTGTCCGAAGAGCCATGCGCTCTGGATCTGCTCCAGGGCAATCTTCCACATATCGATGCGGTATGGCAGGCCAGCGGATTGCAGGCGTTCAAGGACAGGCAGGCCAGCCACGAGCAATAAGCCCGCGCCGGCAATGGCGAGGATCAGGATGTAGCGCCAGTATCCATGACGGGCATAGTAGGCAAACAATATGAACAAGCCCACTCCGGCCGACAACAGGGCATTGCGGCTCTGGGAGAGCAGAACGACTGCCGCAAAAATCAGTCCGATGACGACGAAGCCGGATTTTTCCCATGCCGGTCCGGCTGTGAACATGAACCCGGCCGCCATCACGGCGAGCAGGCCAAAGGCGACTCCCAGGGAATTCGGATGCATGAACTGGCCCAGGGAGAACATGCGCGCGGTCCATGACGGGGCCTCCATGACAAAATCTGCAATATGATATATGGATGCCAGCGCGGCGAGTACCAGCACGGCTTTCAGCCAGTGCTGGAACCGCTCTGAAAATTGATGCCGCAGATAGAAGACAATAAAAACGAAAGATGCCGTCAGAATGCCTTGCGCCAGGGTAAAGAAAGCACAACTCCAATTGAGTTCTCCGCTCCATAGCAGGCTTGAGGTTAGAAATATGATTAAGGCCAATGAGGCCAGAAGCGTCTTGTCCCGGAGCCATAGCCCCCGTTGTTGCCAATAAACCGGTATTGCTGGCAACAGGACCAGGAGGTAGTAATACAGGTACTGGTAGCGGCGCTCGGGAAACAGAAAATATCCCATCAGGAATATAAAAAAAGAAATCAGAACAAACCTGGCGATTCCAGGCGTACCTTCCGGGTTTCCCGTGTTCCGCAGGCCGTGGTTCGATGAATTCAATTCTGGCTCCTGCAAATGAAATGGCGTCTCAAGTCATGGCGGGCACGACTGCCACCCGGCCGGGAAGTTTATTTCACCAGCTTTGCGACAATATTCTCGGCGGGGAACAATCCGGACAGGAAACTTTGTTCATAGAACAGCAGGGTGGCACGGTTTATATTGACGAGGGGGGCAACCAGGGGCTTGACCAGGCCTTTCAGAAAAGTCAGCCTGATTTCGGAGAGGGTGGAAAAGCTGAAGTCGAAATAGTAAGGGCGGCCGGTCGTTTCTACGAAGAAATCCAGGGTTTCTATGGAAAAATGGCGCACATGGGTGGGATCCGCATATGCCCGGCTATAGGTGTAATGAGGCACTCTGATCTCCACGACGCCGCCAGATTTGAGAACGCGGTGGACCTCGCCAAGCAGCCTTGGGTAATCGTGCATGTGCTCCAGGATATCAGAGCATAGTACATAGTCGAATTCATTATCGGGAAATGGCAGGGGGAGCTGATTCAGGTCATGGATCACATCGACCCCTTCGATTTGCGCGATGTCAAGATTGACCCACCCTTCCCTCGTGTCGTATCCGCAACCCAGATTGAGCTTTTTCATGGTGTTTGTGTCGGTTCTTGTCGTTATGCAGGCTCCTAGGAATCGTCCCCGTGGGGCGGGTTTCCTGAAAATCCGTTCCATGATATGCGAAACGGCATCCCTATTTCCACACTGGCGGGGCGGTGCCTTCTGGTACCCGCAAGGCCGGGAGTGGTGGAATCAAACAGCCGCCTGGCGCACAAGCTCGCCTCTCTCCCGCAGCCAGGGGAGGACTTCATGGGTGGGAATCGGGCGGGAAAACAGGAATCCCTGGCCGTAGTCGCATCCCAGCGCCAGCAAGCGTTCCAGGCATTCCGGCTCTTCTATCCCTTCGGCAATGACGACTTGCCCCATATTGTGGGCAATGTCTATGACGGAACGCACGATGATTTCATCGCTGCTGTCTGAGGCAATGTCCCTCACGAAGCTTTTGTCGATTTTGATAGCCTGAGTCGGCAGTTGCTTGAGATAGGCCAGGGAGGAGAATCCGGTGCCGAAATCATCTATGGACAGGGATACGCCCAGCTCGTGGAGTTGGCTGATCATGCGGCGGCTGTGCCGTGAGTGGGTCATCATGTTGCTCTCGGTGATCTCGATGTGCAGTTGGCGGGCGTTGAAACCGTGTTTTGCCAGGGTATCCGCGACATTCCGAATCAGATAACTGTCCTGCAGGTCCTGAGCCGTCATGTTGACAGACAGATGGAGGCCCGGGTTGAAGGTAAGCCAATGCCGGCACTGGCGCATGGACTCATCCAGCATCCACAGGGTCAGCTGCTTGATGAGCCCGCTTTGCTCGGCGATGGGAATGAATTCGTCGGGAGGCACGGGGCCCAGTTCCTCATCGGTCCAGCGGGTCAGGACTTCGAAGCAGCTCACCTGTCCGCTGCGCAGATCGACGATGGGCTGGAAATGCAATGTCAGCAGACCATTGACAATGGCGTCGTGCAGCTTTCTTGTCTTATTGAGCCGGTCTATGGAATGGATATTCTGGCTGGGTTTGTAGACTTCGAAATGGTTGCCACTTTTCTTGGCGGCATACATGGCAATCTCCGCCTTTTTGATCAAGGTGTTGCAGTCATTGCCATCGGCGGGATAGAGCGCAATGCCGATACTGACGCCGGTTTGCAGATCATAGCCTTCGACTGACAAGGGTTCCTCCAGGGAATGAACAATTCTTTCCGCCACGGCGATGGCACCCTCCCTGTCCGTCTCACCCAGTACGATGGCAAATTCATCACCTCCCAGCCGGGCAATAATGTCGCATGCGCGCACCGCATCCCTCAACCTTGGGACCAGGGCGCGCAGCAGCTTGTCACCGCAATGATGGCCCAGGGTGTCATTGACTTCCTTGAACTGGTTGAGGTCCATGATCATCAGGACCACGGGGACGTGCCGGCGTTTGCCATGAGCAATAGCCTGCAACATGCTTTCATACAGCAATACCCGGTTGGGCAGGCCGGTCAGTTGATCATGCAGGGCGTTGTAGCGTTCCAGTTCCGCGGCTTTCTTGATGTCCTTGATGCTCATCAGGCTGATCCTCAGAACCAGGATCACGAAACAACTGCCGCCAAACATCAGGGCCGAGACGACAAGGTCCACCATGGTGACGCTGTGGGTGGCGATGGCGGCGAGGAAAATGCCATAGGCCATGACGAACAACACCATCAGGACCAGCAATATCCGCCAGGCATTGCGCTGCCGCCCCGTGCGATGAGCCTTCCAAAGCTGCACGGCCGGATGCAGGGCGGCCAGCATGATGATGGTGCCCGACATTGTCAGGGTGATGGCAAGGAGTTTCAATGGCATGACATAGTTATCGGAAAAGACTGAATAATTTATAGGGGTATCCAGAGAAGGGCTTATAACCATAAAGATTGCATGTGTATTGTCCGGCCGGCCCTGACAGAATGGGCATTTTGGTTTATTCTGGGAGCGCTGATTCAGCCACAGAAGGATAGCGACAGGCAGGAGATTCTATGCCGGACAAGCCCTTGACCATCGGGCGGCTGGCGCGAGCCGCGGGTGTGAACGTTGAAACGGTGCGTTATTACCAGCGCCTGGGGCTGGTGGCCCGGCCTCCCAGGCCGGCCGCGGGCTACCGTCTTTACGACAAGGCGACCATCCACAGAATCCAGTTCATCAAACGCGCCCAGTGCCTGGGCTTCAGTCTCCGGGAAATTGCCCGCCTCCTGGAGCTGGGCGAGGGACAGTGCGATGATGTGCGGGCCCAGGCGGAGCGCCGGCGCCGGAAGATCGAAGCGCAGATTCAGGAGCTCATGCTGATGAAGGCGCGGCTGGAGCGCCTCATCGGGCAATGCCGTGACAGTACGCCCGGCCATGGTTGCCCTATTGTTTCCGCTCTCAATGAATCTTGAGAATTGCAAGGGATGGGCCCAAGTGCTACTGTTCAACTTGAATCCGAGGGTTCAGGGCGGATGCAGAGCGCGAGAGTTTGATTTCACAGCGGCATCAAAAAACCTTAGCTTCACCCATAGGTTAAGCGGATATTTTTTGAACCGCCGCGGGATCAAGAGCTTGGGCTATGCGCCGTCATGAACCCACGGATTCAGGTTCAAATCAGCAGCAGAAAACTACAGACTGACAATCAAACCCCGCCGCAAACGCCGACATGAAAGCGCAACCTCAAGGACAAGGCCGTCCCCTGATATTCGGTGAGGTGCTCTTCGATACGTTTCCCGATGGTGCGCGCGTGCTGGGGGGCGCGCCCTTCAATGTGGCCTGGCACCTCCAGGGATTCGGCGAGGCGCCCCTCTTCGTCAGCGCCGTTGGCGCGGATCGCCAGGGAGAGGAGGTGCTCGATTTGATGCGGGCCTGGGGGCTGGATACCCGGGGCGTGCAGGTGCATGAGGCACATCCCACCGGCAAGGTCGCCGTGACCCTCCGGGACGGGCAGCCCTCCTACGATATCGTGTCTCATCAGGCTTATGATTACATTAGCCTTTCTGGAGTCGAAGAGGCGATTCGCGGAGTGCGCGTTTCTCTCCTCTATCATGGCAGCCTGGCGGTCCGCCATGATACCTCGCGGCAGACACTGGCGCGTTTACGCGCACAGTTGGCCATTCCCCGCTGCGTGGACGTCAACCTGCGCGCCCCCTGGTGGCGCCGTGAAACCGTGCTCGATGACGTTGCGGGCGCCTATTGCGTCAAGCTCAATGACGGGGAGCTGATGGAACTGACCGCGCCCGGGGAGGGTGCGGAGGATGATCTGCGGGCGGCCGCCGCGGCGCTGCTCGAACAATCCGGCATGCAGGTCCTCATTGTTACCCGGGGAGAACAGGGTGCCATGGTGCTGACCGCGGATGAAACCCTGAGGGGCGATCCGGTGGTGGTCGAAGAAGTGGTGGATACGGTGGGTGCCGGCGATGCCTTCAGCGCGGTTGTCCTTTTGGGTATGCAGCGTGGCTGGGAATGGCCGGATATCCTGCGGCGCGCGCTTGCCTTCGCGGCCAGGATCTGCAGGGTCAGGGGCGCGACCCTCGAAGACCGTGGACTTTACACGGCCTTTCTCGAAGCCTGGACGGAGGATGGCCGTGGCCGAGGGCGGTAAGGGCATGTACATCCTTCTCATCAGCGTCCACGGTCTCATGCGCGGGCACAGCAACGAGCTGGGCCGAGATTCCGACACGGGCGGGCAGATCAAGTACGTGCTGGAACTGGCCCGGGCGCTGGCCGATCATTCCCGCGTCGAACGGGTCGATATCCTGACACGCCAGGTGATCGACGCAAAAGTGGATTCGGACTATGCCCGGCCCCAGGAGCAGATTGCCGACAGGGCCTTCATCATCCGCCTGCCCTGCGGGCCGCGGCGCTATCTGCGCAAGGAGGTGCTGTGGCCCTATCTCGACAGCTTTGCCGACCAGGCTCTGAAGCATATCCGCCGCGTCGGGCGCATACCGGACATCATCCACAGCCACTACGCCGATGCCGGTTACGTGGGCATTCGCCTCTCCACCCTGCTGGACACCCCGCTGGTATTCACCGGACACTCCCTGGGGCACGTCAAGCGCCAGCGCCTGCTGCTGCAGGGAATGAAAGAGGAGAATATCGAGAGCCAGTATCATATCAGCCAGCGTATAGAAGCGGAGGACCAGGTGCTGGACCATGCGGCCCTGGTCGTTGCCAGCACTGCCCAGGAGGTGGAGGAGCAGTATAGCCTCTATGACAACTACGAGCCCCAACGCATCGTGGTCATCCCGCCCGGCATCGACCTGGGGCGTTTCTACCCCCCCAAGCGGGGGCGTTTCCGGCCGCCCATTTTTCAGGAGATTGCCCGCTTCCTGGCGGAACCCGACAAGCCCATGATATTGGCCTTGTCACGCCCGGATCCACGCAAGAACATTGCCACCCTGGTGCGCGCCTATGCGGAGAATCCCCAGTTGCGTGAACTGGCCAACCTCATCATCATCGCCGGCAACCGCGACGAACTGGCCACCATGGAAAAGGGGCCGCGCCGCGTGCTCACGGAACTGATGGTCATGATCGACCGCTACGACCTCTATGGGCACGTCGCCTATCCCAAGCATCACGAGCCCGAGGACGTGCCCCTGCTCTATCGCCTGGCCGCCAAGAGCAAGGGGGTTTTCGTCAATCCCGCCCTCACCGAGCCTTTCGGGCTGACGCTGCTGGAGGCCGCCGCCAGTGGCCTGCCCATCATCGCCACGGAAGATGGCGGACCCCGCGACATTATCCGTTATTGCCGCAACGGGGTGCTCATCGACCCTCTTGACTCCGACCGGCTGGGAGAGGTGCTGGTGGACGCCCTGACGGACAGGCAGCAATGGCGGCGCTGGTCCAAGGCTGGCCTGAGCGGCGCCCGCAAGCATTTCTCCTGGGAAGGGCATGTGGTCAAATACCTGAGGGAAATCAACCGGGTGGTTGGAAAGAGCATGCGGGGCAGGCGGCCCAGCATGGCGGTGAAGAGCCGCCTGCCCACCTCGGACCGCATTCTGGTGTGCGATATCGACAACACCCTGATCGGCGACCGCGAGGCCCTGGCCTCCCTGCTGGAGCGCCTGCGTGGCATCGAGCACCACATCGGTTTCGGTGTCGCCACGGGCCGGCGCATCGAGAGCGCGCGGGATGTATTGAAGAAGTGGGGTGTGCCGCGGCCGGATTTTTTCATTACCGCGGTGGGCACCGAGATTCACTATGGACGCAATCTCGTTCAGGATGTCACCTGGCGCCAGCATATCCAGCATCAATGGCAGCCCACGGAAGTGCGGGAAGCGATGCAGGGCATTCCGGGCCTGCGTCTCCAGCCTCAGCGCGAGCAACGGGAATTCAAGATCAGTTATTTCATCGACCCGGAAAAGGCGCCGCCCGTGAAGGACATCATCCGCGTGCTGAGGAGACTGAAACTGCATGTGAACGTGGTCTATTGCCATGGCACCTATCTGGACATCCTGCCGGTGCGGGCCTCGAAAGGTGCAGCCTTGCGTTACATTGCCGATAAGTGGGGCATAGACGTCGAACATATCCTTGTCGCCGGGGACTCCGGGAATGACGAGGACATGTTGTCGGGCGAGACCCTGGGCGTGGTGGTGGGCAACCACAGCGGAGAGCTTGAAGCGCTGCGTGGCCGTGAGCGCATCTACTTCGCTACCGGAGAATATGCCTGGGGGATTATCGAAGGCATTGAATATTATGACTTCCTTGGATCTTTCCAGGGGAAACAAAAGGCTGAATTCGCATAGACCATGCAAGAACTACAAGAATACCTGAAAGAAAACCGCGATACCTGCTTCACCTTCCTGCGCCGCCTGGCGGGCGTGGGCAAGCCCTTTCTGCTGCGCTCGGAGATCAGTGACGAGTTGGAGAGCTACTGTTGCGAGGCGCAAGATCCCGGTTTCCTCGATTCGCCATTCTGCAAGACACTGCGCGCCGTCCAGGAAGCCGCCATCAGGTCGCCATGGATCTATCTGGCCGTGCGGCCCTATATCGCGCGCTGGAAATACCTGCGCATCCATGCCGAATCCCTGCAGGTTGAAACCATTTCCACCTCGCAATACTTTGCCTGCAAGGAAAGCCTGGTGGACAGTGGCAGGCCGCACAGCAATCTCATACTCGAATTCGATATCGGCCCCTTCAGCCGTGAGTTCCCCAAGCTGCGCGAGTCCCGCTCCATCGGGCGCGGGGTGGAATTTCTCAACCGGCGCCTCTCCAGCCAATTGTTCCAGGAACTGGGGTCGGGGGGGCAGCATATCCTGGATTTCCTCACCGTCCATCAATATCAGGGACAGCAGTTGATGCTCAATGACCGCATCGGCAGCGTCTCCGAGCTGCGCAAGCGTCTGCGCCAGGCCGATGATTTTCTGGCGGCGCGGGATACGGCGGAGGGCTGGTCCGAGGTGGGACACTCCCTGCAGTCCCTGGGGTTCGAGCCCGGCTGGGGGGCGACGGTGGCACGTATCCGCGATACCATGTCCCTGCTAACGGACATCCTGGAGGCGCCCGATCCCGGCAATCTGGAGCGATTCCTGAGCCGCATTCCCATGATTTTCAATCTGGTCATTCTCTCCCCGCATGGCTACTTCGCCCAGGACAACGTGCTTGGCCTGCCGGACACCGGGGGGCAGGTGGTCTATATCCTGGACCAGGTGCGCGCCCTGGAAAAGGAGATGCGCAAGCGCCTGACAGAGCAGGGGCTGGAGATCGATCCGCAGATCCTGGTGGTGACGCGCCTCATCCCCGAGGCGGGCAATACCACCTGCGACCAGCGAATCGAGGCCATCGTGGGCACCGAGTCGGCGCGCATCCTGCGTGTACCCTTCCGCACGCCCGAGGGGGAGGTCGTGCCGCAGTGGATCTCCCGCTTCGAGATCTGGCCCTTCCTGGAGCGTTTCGCCGAGGACGTGGAGCGCGAGGTGCTGGCCGAGCTTTCGGGCCGCCCCGATCTCATCGTGGGCAATTATTCCGATGGCAATCTGGTCGCCACCCTGCTGGCCCACAGCCTGCACGTCACCCAGTGCAATATTGCCCACGCCCTGGAGAAAACCAAGTACCTCATGTCCGATCTCTACTGGAAGGACAATGAGGCGCAATACCATTTCTCGTGCCAGTTCACGGCCGATCTCATTGCCATGAATGCCGCTGATTTCATCATCACGAGCACCTATCAGGAGATCGTTGGCAACAGCGAGAGCGTGGGGCAGTATGAGAGCTACAGCGCCTTCACCATGCCGGAACTCTACCGGGTGGTCAATGGCATCGAGATGTTCGATCCCAAGTTCAACATCGTTTCACCGGGTGCCAACCCGGAGATCTATTTCTCCTATAGTGACAGGGAACGGCGCCTGACCGCCCTGCACAACGAACTGGAGAACATCGTCTTCGGCAGCCATCAGGGGCCGGATGCGCGCGGTGTACTGCAGGACCGTGACAAGCCCCTGCTGTTCTCCATGGCGCGCCTCGACCACATCAAGAACATTACCGGCCTGGTGGAATGGTACGGCCAGTGTCCGCAGCTGCGGGAGGCCGCCAACCTGGTGCTGGTGGCCGGCCATGTGGATGCCGGACTCTCGGGTGACCGCGAGGAACGGGAGCAGATCGCCCGCATGCACGAGCTGATGGACCGTTACGAGCTGGACGGCCAGGTGCGCTGGCTGGGTGTGCAACTGGAGAAGAACATGGCCGGCGAACTCTATCGCTATATTGCCGATCACCGCGGCGCCTTCGTGCAGCCGGCGCTTTTCGAGGCCTTTGGCCTGACGGTGATTGAGGCCATGAGCAGCGGCCTGCCGACATTCGCCACCCGCTACGGCGGCCCCCTGGAGATTATCGAGAATGGCGTCTCGGGATTTCACATCGAGCCCAATCATGGCGAACAGGCCGCGCAGCTCATGGCTGATTTCTTTGCCCGCGTGGCGGAATCACCCCAATACTGGGAGCAAATCTCCAACAACGCCCTGGAGCGCATACGCCAGCGCTACACCTGGGACCTGTATGCCGAGCGCATGATGACCCTGTCTCGCATCTACGGCTTCTGGAACTATGTCACCAACCTGGAGCGAGAGGAGACGCGCCGCTACCTGGAGATGTTCTACGCCCTGCAATATCGTCCCCTGGCGGAGAAAATCCCCATAAATTAGCCGCGGCCGTACAAAATACCATCCGATTCTGGTAGATTAGGCGTTCGATACCGGCTCGAAAATCCTCACGCATGCGCCCTTAGCTCAGCTGGATAGAGCGTTGGATTCCGATTCCAAAGGTCAGAGGTTCGAATCCTCTAGGGCGCGCCAATGTCGCCTCCCGCGTCCAGCCTCGATAGCGCCAGGGCGAACTCGCGCACGATGACGGACGCGGATCTTATTTCATGAATGGCCCCGGCGCTCTTGCCGGCCTGCCAGTAGTCACCGGCCTTGTCCTCCTGCATGAGTGAGCGCTTCAACCGCCATAGGGAATTCAGCGCATAAAGCGTCCGCATGAGATGCTTGCTGCGCCTGCCGCGCAGCATCCAGCGGCCCAGCGGGCCGGCGCGGGTGCCCAGGCGCTCGATATAGGGCGTGCGGATGACGGAGACGGGCACGCCGGTAATACGCTCCGTGGCGACGATGTCATCCTCTTGCGCCCGGATGATGGCTTGTTTATAGGCGTCGCTGGCCCGGCATTCCCGGGTGGCGATGAAGCGCGTGCCCATCTGCACGCCACTGTAGCCCATGGCCAGGGCGGCGGCGAACTGGCGGGGTGTGGCGATACCCCCGGCGCAGACCAGGGGCAGGCCCATGCCCGATAGTTCCTGGTACAGAGCCGCGGCATCGAGGTTTCCCAGGTGACCTCCCGCCCGGTCGTTGACGGCAATGAGTCCATCCACCCCTGCCTCCTGTCCCTTGGCGGCCCATTTGTATTCCGTGACGTCATGGTAGACGCAGCCACCGGCGGCATGCACGCGGTCCACCACCCAGCGCGGATTGCCCAGGGAAGTGACGAAGAAGCGCACCCCCTCTTCCAGGGCGATATCGACCCACTGCTTCATGCGCTGGTGATAGCGCCGCGACGACTTTTCGATGAGTGCGTTCAAGCCGATAGGCTTGTCCGTCAGGGAGCGGATGTAGCGCAGGCCCGCGCGGAAATCGTAACCGTGCACGTAAGTCAGGGAGATAGGCTGCACGATGCCCATCGCGCCCGCTTCCGAGACGGCCGCCACCAGTTCGGGGTTGCTGCAGGGATACATGGCTCCGCACAGCAGGGGCACCTCGATGCGGGCATGTTCCAGCAGCCGGGTATCCATGTCAGTACGGTTTTTCCGAATCCTCATGCGAGGTTTTCAGGCCCAGTTGCCAGCTCACCTCGATGTGGGCGACCACGTCACCAGACTGGTCGCGGATGTCGGCCTGCACTCGATGTTGGAGTTCGCCGTTCACTTCGGGTAACGTCACCCGGCTCTCCGCCACGAGGCGGCCGCGGGCCTTTTTGAGGTAGTCGATGGAGATATGGGTCACGATGCCGCGGACATGGGCGGGCAGGCTGCAGAGCAGTGCCAGGCCGCTGGCGATTTCGCCCAGGTTCGCCAGGGCAATGGCATGAATGGAATCGAGATGGTTGCGCACCGCGCGCCGGTCGCGCAGTTCCACCCGTGCGTAGCCGGGGCGCAGGGCCACAATGAGCGGGGAGATGCTGCCCGAGTAGGGCACGCGCCGGCCCAACAAGCGGCTGAACAGCCACTTCCCGGCGGGCACGCGCTGGCACATCCGCCAAGTGGCGAGGAGATCAGGGATTTTTTCACCCATCCTCAGCCAGCATCAAGGGCCGCCCCGCTGGAGCCGCTATGATCAGGGTCGCAATGACGGTCCAGCGTCGCATGGGCGGCCTCCTTCTGTTGCCGGGTTGATAACGAAGGATTTCGTACAACCGCAAAATCAGCCTGGCTCTCCGCTCCTCCGCAGAATCCTTTGTGAATCCAATTCCCTGTATAATCATCCCACCATCCTGGTGAGGTATGCGGGATTATGACGTGAATCTACGCCACCCTTACTAATATGTCAAAATGCCAATGCGCCGGCACCGATGGATAGGGGGTGGGAAAATTCCCATGCGCTTCGGGGTGTTGGGGAATCGAAATGCCGGCGAGTTGCAAATGAGCCCACATCGGTCATAGTCGGGGGGCTTGATGTTTCATCGCGGCCGGGTTATTAGTATTGACAGATCCAGGTCAGGGAAAGTCGGGTGACGTGTGATCGGGCGGCACGGCATGTTTTGGGAAGAAACAGTACTGTGCCCTAATCCGGAGAAGCCGAGTATGGCGCAGACATCTTTGAATGGCTTTATCGACGCCCTGTCCAGAGCGGGATCCTTAGAGGCAATCCACGGCGTCTGCTCTGATTTCTGCCATTTTTCCGAGTCCGAGCATTTCATCTATGGCGCCAGGATACCGACATCCCTGACCCAGCCTTCCTTCATCTATGTCAGCGGCTATCCCGAGAAATGGCGCGAGCGCTATCTGGAAAGAAACTATTTGTGCATTGATCCTGTCGTGGCCCACTGCACCCGCAGCTCCCTGCCCATCAACTGGTCGCAGGTTGCCCCCCTGGAGAAAAAAAACAAGCAGGCAAGGATGTTCATGGATGAGGCGCGCGATCACGGCCTGAGAAGCGGCATCAGCTTTCCCGTGCATACCGCCTGCGGTGAATCGGCCATGTTCAGCCTGGGCTCGTCCGATGATCACAAGAAGGCCGGGCCGCGCATCGAGGCCATGAGTCCCAATGCCATGCTCTTCACGGCGCATCTTCACGAGGCCGTGCGCAGGCTGTTCACCCAGGCGGATCACCTGCCCATATCGCAGATCACCCTGACAGAGCGGGAAAAACAGTGCCTCTTGTGGGCCGCGGAAGGCAAGACCACCTGGGAGACGGCGCGCATACTCAAAATCTCTGAGCGCACGGTTATTTTCCATGTGCAGAATGCCGCCGAGAAACTCAATGTCGTCAACCGCCAGCAGGCGATTGCCAGGGCGATTTCCACGGGGCTCATAGCGCCCCAACTGAATTAGGGAAGATCTGGCGGGCGCGCCCTTGGCCTCTCAACCGTGATTCAGCGGCAGACCGAGGATTGGTGCTGAGCGCGGCGCAATCCACTCCCTGCCCCTGCCTTTCCTGTCCCCCTGCGGGCAAATGTCACGGCGGACCCTGTAAGATCTTACAGTTTTCCTTCCGCCCCCTTTCGTTGTCTACTTACTCCCCATATTGACATGCATAGGGAGGTGCAAGGGGATGAGCGAGATCATACTGGCGCGGGGGAGGGAACTGACGGAAGACAGGGAGATCCTGGAAGGCATGTTCCGGCTCAGACACCAGGTATTCCGCGAACGGCTGGGATGGGATGTGAGATCGGAGCATGGCATGGAGCGGGATGGATACGATGATCTGAATCCCCTGTATATGGTGGTCAGGGAAGGCGCCGCGGTGGAGGGTTGCTGGCGCATTCTGCCGACAACGGGACCCTACATGCTCAAGGATACCTTTCCCCTCCTGTTGCGGGGAGAGGCGCCTCCCAGGGATCCGGCGGTATGGGAGGTGAGCCGTTTTGCAGTCCGTCACTGCGACTGTCATGACCGTGGCCTGAGCGGTATCGGGGGCCTGACCCTTGACATGTTTCAGAAGGTGGTCGTTCTGGCGGAAAGAAACGGGGTGCGCGCCTACGTAACCGTCATCAGCGTCTCCTTCGAGCGCCTGCTCAGGAAGATCGGCATGCCCATGCGGCGATTCGGCGATGGCAGAGCCCGGAAGGCGGGCAAGGTGATGTCCGTGGCAGTATGGATCGATGTCGACGATCAATTGAAGGAGTGTATTCTCAAGGCGCGCGAGGCCGCGAGAACACTGCCGGTGGCGGCATGAAAATTCTGTTGGGGGGACGCATGGGGCGGTTTTCATCCTTGCAGTCCGCATTGAACGACAACAGCTATGAGTTGAAAGCGTTCAGGGACGGTGGCCAGTTGCTCCAGGAGGACAGGGAGGTAGATGACTTCGACTGGATCATCCTGGATGGCCAACTTCTAAAGGGTGAAAGGGAATTTGCCCGCCTTCTTTTCCAGTGGCTGGGGCATGGTTGCCAGTCCCGTGCAAAGGGCGAGGGCTGCGGCATCGCGCTCGCCAGGGACGGTACGATGCAATTGACCTGCGCCATGCATCGCGCTGCCATGCAACCGGCCAATTCCCCCAGTTACCACCGGAGCTGCCGGCAGGATACAGGGTTTTTGTTCGAGTACCATGCGCCATGTGGAGTGAAACGCTAGCGTAACAAGGCAGGAGCGGCACGACATGGAAGGAAACGGCCGTGAAAAAGCGAGCGGCGGCGCCACCAGGGAGGCCGCTGAGATCGACGTGCTGAGACAGCGCATCGAGGCCCTGGAGCGTGAGAAAAAGGACCTTGAGGCATTCAATTATTCCGCCGCTCACGATCTCTATGCGCCCCTGACGCGCATCGAGGGCTACAGCGAGATACTTCTGCACGAATACTCGCTGAATCACCAGCCCGATGAAATCATTTACATACAGCGGGTCAACAACGCCGCCAAGCAGGCAAAGCGGCTCATCACCGACCTGCTGGATCTCTCCCGGTCTTCCCATCCCCCCTCTACCAGGCAGCCAGTGGATCTCAGTGAGTTGAGTGCCGGGATTCTCAGGGAATTTTCCCGCCATGCGCCGGACAGAAAGGCGAAATTTGTCATCCATCCCGGCATGACGGTGATGGCCAACGGGGTGTTGATACGCATTCTGATGATGAATCTCCTGGAGAATGCCTGGAAATATACGCGCAAGAACGAGGTTTCCAACATCGAGGTCGGGGTGAAGGAGGAAGACGGCGATATGATTTATTATGTCGCCGACGATGGTATCGGCTTCGAGCAGGACAAGGCCGAGGCAATTTTTGCCGCCTTCCGCCGCTTGTCCAGTGATCCGGCTTTTGAAGGCAGCGGAGTAGGCCTGGCGACCGCGAAGAGGATCGTGCAACATCATGGGGGGCGCATATGGGCGCGCAGCAGGCCAGGCTTGGGCGCGGTATTCTACTTTACGATGCCTGAGCCGTGACCGCGGCGCGGTTCTTGTGCGGAAAAGCCGAGTTTCTACAATCGGGGGGCCTGGATAAGCCTCAGAAGTCCCTCGCAAGCCTGTCTTTTTCAAATCAATCGCTGAACACGAAATATTTTTTGCTAAAGGGGTTGGTTTCTGATCCGCATTGCAGGAAATGCGGGCGTGGTTCATGCACACGCATTGTTGGTGTAAAATTTTCCCTGGCCAAAACGTTCTCCAGCATATGCCCGACTTGAGGAGAAGTCCCATGGGAAGCAATCACCAATATTTCCGGTTTTCAGGTCTGCTCATTTTCGTTCTGCTTGCCTCTTGCGGGGGTGGGGGCAGTGGTGGCAGTGGTGGAGGCGGCACGGCAACCACGGAAACTCCCGTTGCGATTACCACGGCGAATGCCGAGGCGGCGGCGGGCGCCGGTGCGGCGAATGCCCAGTCCACGTATGAGGTTGCAAGTGAAGGCGGGGATATCGTATCGGGCGTGTCCGTGCGGAAGGCCGGGGCAGGCCCGCGCCTGGCGGCGTTCGCCAACAAGCAATTACGCTGGATTTTCCAGAATGATGTCGATACGCCTCCCCGGTTGACGGGGATATCCCACCCTGACGACGTGCCTTGTGGCGTCAGTGGATCGGTGAGTGTCGCTTTCAATGATGCGGATAATTCCCTCGGCTTATCAGCGGGAGACAGTTTCACCCTGACCTTCAACAATTGTATCGACTATTCGGACATGGTGTCCGTGAATGGCATGATCTCCTTGAGATTCAATGCGTTGAGCGGAAATCCCCTGGTGGATTCAGTTTGGAGTGTTGACGTGACCATGACCCTGGCAAATGTGGTGGTCGCCGGAGGCGGAGATACGGCAACCTTCAACGGGGACATGAGTTATGCCCTGGCGACCCAGGATGATGTGAATTTCATGGGATCCGTGAAGGGAAACTCGCTCTCCATTGACATCAATGGCGTCACCGAGACCCTGAGCAACTATCTCATCGCCTTTACGGAAAATGATGTGACCCTGGCCTACACTGTAAACGCCAAAGGAACCGTATCCAGCACTGAACTCGGTGGATACGTTCAGTTTGAAACCTTGGCGACCTTCGAGGGTGTGGCGCCGGATTATCCCCACACAGGGCGCATGAAGATCACGGGTGAAAGCAACAGCAGCGTGACCTTGACGGCTATCGACAGCACCAATGTTCAGCTTGATATAGATGTTGATGGTGATGGCACTGCCGATCAGACGCTTACCACGACGTGGGAGAGCCTGGATTCCTGATCCAGGCTTTCATCGGCGGCACTCCCGCGGCAGGCACGGTCCCGTGGTGACTCTTTCATGGGCCGCTCTTCCAGGTGTCTTCCAGTTACGGTTTGCTTGATGCGTGAGAATACGGCGAAGACGGGGTTGTGCCCGTGTTGCGCGCCGGGTTACAAACGCTTTCTGTAGATTGCGTACTCGTTGAGAATCTTTTCATATTCGCCGTCCTGCTTCATTTCCTCCATGGCCTTGTCAAAGTCCGCCACGATTTTTTCATGATCGGGCCGTTGCCTGCTCACGGCAATGTGCAGCCCGTTGACGGACAGGGGCTTGGGCAGGATGACGAACTGGCCTTGGCTGTTGGCCATGTATTTTCCCAGGTCGTGCATCAACACCCGCTCGTCATCCAGCGTCAGGTCGATCTGCCCCAGGCGGAGCTTGGTGAGATTTTCAACGAGATGCCGGCTGTTGACGCGGTAGAAGTTTCCCGCGGCGTCGAAGGCGGGGCCATAGGCGTAGCCGGGGATAATGCCGATGATTCTGCCTTTCAGGTCAGACAGTCCGTTGAAGGTGAAAGGGTCGTCCTTGCGCTTGAGCAGCATGATGTTGTTGGTCAGATAGGGTTTGCTGAAGTTGAAGGCGCGGGCGCGTTCCTCGCTGTACCATGCCGCGGGAATGACATCGTAGACGCCGATATCCGCGCCTTCCAGCGTCCTGGTCCAGGATTCGATTCTCAGACTGGTTTTGTATCCGGCGCGTGACAGGGCGGTGGTGACCAGTTTGAGGGCCAGCCCCTTGCCGGGGAGATTCTCGTCCACATAGGGCGGCCACGGACTGGTGGCAAGCTTCAGTTCCGCGGCCACGGAGAGGCCGGCGCCAGACAACAGGAGCGCGCACAGCAGGAAGGAAATCGCTTTCTTGATCATTTCTCTGTCATTCCAGTCGCAGTATTAACCCAGTCATTGCAAAAACTGGGTGCTGGGATTGCGAAAGTTACAAGATACAAGATACAAGGTACAAGATACAAGGAAAGCAGCCTTTTGTATCTTGTGTCTTCCCGCGGCCTGCTGCAGGATGAAACCTGGTGTGGCGCCAACGCTAGGGGGGCACACACAGCAAGGCGAATGAAACAAGTTGTTATCCTCGGTTGGCCTTTGCAATTTTAGGAATCTCTGATTAATTCTGGAGCGGATGGATGGCGAGATGAAATGTTCCGGATCAAGGCGAAAAGCGCGGGTAATAGCATGCTATTGCCAAGATTTTCAACGCAGAGCCGGGGCATTTCAGCCGCCAGACGCCGGTTCATGAATTAATCAGAGATTCCTTTATGCAACTGCCGGGTTGATAGCCTCAAGAAGGAGCGGTTTTCGCCGCTACTACACCAGAGGAGGAATGGCGGAACATATTTTCGCCGGGAGGGTGTAGTGGCACGAGGATTTCATACAATACCTGCCCTGATCACTGGCATGATTCTGTTGTTGCCGGCGGATATCTCCGCCGTGGGACTGCGGGTGGGGGACATGGCCTGGCGGCCCTATGCCGCCACGGAATATTATCAATGGAAGGAGTCCATTCCCCGGGCTCCCAATTTTCTCACGGAATCGGGTCCCCGTTATGCGCTGGGCCTGGCCTATTCCAATTTCACCAATGTGCGCCGCGGTGCGCTTATCGAACTGGATGCAAGAATCTACAATGGTTCGGTGGCCTATAATGGCAATGCCTTCGATCTGACCGCATCAGCGCCGGAACTCAAACCTTTCAAGACGAGCACGCGCTATTTCGGCAACACCCTGGAATTGAAGGCCGGATATCGTTTTCCCCTGTCGCCCGCCGGGTTGCTGAGAGCCGTGGACGGACGCTTCTCCCTGGGCTCGGATTTCTGGCAAAGAAATATCGGCAGCGGCTCACTGGCGGATGGCACGCCGGTACAAGGATATCTGGAGACTTATCATTTTCTGTATGCCAAGGCCGGACTTGGCCTGCAATTGTTGACACATGGCCATGGCCATAACATCCATATGGGAGTAAAGATCCCCCTGAGAACATGGGAAACCATCGACTTCAATACCCTGGGCGCATCGGTGGATCTGCGGCCCCGCGCCCTGCTTTCCTATTATGCCTCGTGGCTGATTTATCCCGTCCTGCCGCAGCGTAGTACATTTTCTCTTTCCCTTTATTTTGAACAGACCCGCTTCAGCCGGTCGGACACGGAGACATTCACCTTTCGCAGTGGCGGGCGGACTTACCGCTCCGCGGTATACCAGCCGGACAGTGAATCGACGGTCACGGGACTGAGGGGAGTCTGGGAGTTCTGAGCGCCAGTCCTCAGGATGCCTTGGCGTCTTGCTCCTCGTAGGGCTCGATGTAGTCGCAGTCCTTCTGCGGGCAGACGATCTCCGTGCCCTTGCGCTTGGTGGTCTTGATGGTCAGAATGGGCCAGTCGCACTGGGGGCAGGGTATGGTCACCGGTTCGTTCCACACCGCGTAATCGCAGTCCGGATACGTGGAGCATGAGTAGAAAATCTTGCCGCGGCGGGATTTGCGCTTCAGCATTGTGCCTTTCTTGCACTGGGGGCATTCGACACCCGTATCCGTGGGTTTTTCCAGGGGTTCGATGAACTTGCAATCCGGGTAGTTGCTGCAGCCGATGAACTTGCCATAGGGTCCCTGACGGATGATCAGCGCGGCCGCGCACTGCGGGCACTGCCTGCCTTCCACGGTTTCCACTTCAGGCGTATCGCCGTCGTCTCCGATATTGCGGGTATAGTCACAGTCCGGGAAACCGGTGCAGCCCACGAACATGCCGCGCCGTCCCAGGCGCACGGAGAGCTGCTTGCCGCATTTGGGGCATTGCTCATCGATGAGTTCCTGGGTGACATCCTTGCGCTGCACGGTCTTGTCTTTGGTGTCCACCCGTTCCTTGAAGGGCTTCCAGAATTCCTTCATGAGCGGGATCCATTCCTTTTCACCGCGCGAGACGGCATCCAGCTCATCTTCGAGCCTGGCCGTGAAATCGTAATCCACATAGCGGTCGAAATGCTCGGTGAGGAATTTGTTGACGATGCGCCCCACATCCGTGGGTTTGAAGCGCTTCTTGTCCAATACCGCGTAGTCTCTCTGCTGCAGAGTGGCGATGATGGAGGCGTAGGTGGAGGGGCGGCCGATGCCATATTCTTCCAGGGCCTTGATGAGGCTGGCCTCGCTGTAGCGCGGTGGTGGTTCCGTGAAGTGCTGTTCCGGATGCAGCTTCTCCAGCTTGAGGGTATCGCCCACCTGGAGATCCGGCAGTGTGTGTTCCTCGTCCTTGCTCTTGCGCTTGTCATCATCCTGCCCTTCCTGATATACGGCCATGAATCCCGGTTTGGCGATGATGGAGCCGGTGGTGCGGAAGACGACGTCGTCTCCGGCCTGCATGTCGACGGCGACGGTGTTGATGGTGGCGTGAATCATCTGGCAGGCAAGGGCGCGCTTCCAGATCAGGTTGTAGAGCTTGTACTGGTCGCTGCTCAGGTGCCGCTTGATGGCATCGGGCTCCATGGCGATGGAGGTGGGGCGGATGGCTTCGTGGGCCTCCTGGGCGTTCTTGGACTTGGTCTTGAAGCTGCGCGGCTGCTTGGGCAGGTTTTCAGCGCCGTAGCGCTGGCTGATGAAGGCGCGGATTTCCCCGATTGCCTCCTGGGCCAGATTGACCGAGTCCGTGCGCATGTAGGTGATGAGACCCGTGGCGCCGTCTCCCGTGTCGATGCCCTCATACAATTGCTGGGCCGTGCGCATGGTGCGTTGCGCCGTGAAGCCCAGCTTGCGCGCGGCCTCCTGTTGCAGGGTGGAAGTGATGAAGGGCGCGGCGGGATTGCGCTTGCGCTGCTTTTTCTCGATGTTGATGATGGTCAGCTTGCCCTGGGCCACATCCAGGATGTGTTTTTCGATCTCCCGCGCCTGTTTTTCATTGGTGACGCTGAACTGGGTGATTTTCTTGTCCTTGTAGCGGGACAGTTTGGCGCTGAAACGATCCTTGCCCTTGGCGACGTCGGCCTCGATGGTCCAGTACTCCCGGGGCTTGAAATTCTCTATTTCCTGCTCGCGTTCCACGATCAT
>Ga0256830_1000910_pt1 | contig 22007 bp, 28 predicted proteins | sample 128326metaG_FD_190537 | JGI IMG/M metagenome (GOLD analysis project Ga0256830, IMG submission 190537) | Hydrothermal vent microbial communities from Lau Basin, Pacific Ocean - 128-326 | ecosystem: Environmental > Aquatic > Marine > Hydrothermal vents | place: Pacific Ocean: Lau Basin | collected... | reverse complement strand
GAGGCGCTCGACGGTGCCGTCGGCGATGAGGCCGCCGGCATGGTCTCGCAGTGACCGTTGCATGAGGGCGAGCTCGTCGAGGAGATCCTCCGGGCCTCGGTAGTCGATCCCCGGCTGATGGCGTGCGCCTTCTTCGATCCTCGCTTCGGTGTGCTGGAGCCGCCGGTGGATGTAGGCGCATTTCAAGCGGTAGGGCTCGTTGGCGTTGAGACGGTGGAAGCGCTGCCAGACGTCGGGGAGCAGCGCACGGTCCCGTTCGAGGGAGGCCCGCAGCTCGTCCGAGACACCCCAGATCCGGTCGGAGGTCGACAGCTCCTCGGCGAGCCCTTCGACCGCTTCGATCAGGTTGCGGATCCCGTGCCGATACTGCAGGTCGAGGACCGCCGCCGTCACCTCTGGGGTCACCGCCGGGTTCCCGTCCCGGTCGCCGCCGACCCAGGTGCCGAAACGGACGGCGGGCCGTTCGGGGTCGGCGGGGAGGCGTGCGAGCTGGAGGGCGACCTCTTCGGCGAGGGCGGGGAGGACGTCGCGGAAGAGCTGTTCGAAGTAGAAGATCGTGGAGCGGGCTTCGTCGAGGGGCGTGGGGCGGGTGACCCGCAGCTCGTCTGTCTGCCAGATCTGGTCGATGATCTCGGCGATGCGGCGATCCACCCGTGCCCGGTCCCGGGGTGTGGCGTCCGGGGCGCGTCGCTCCTCCAGGAGGTCGGCGATACGGCGGAGTTTGGTGAGCAGGGTCCGGCGGGCTGCTTCGGTGGGGTGGGCGGTGAACACGGGCCGCAGCTCGAGCCGCGACACGACCTCGGCGACGAGATGGGGGTCGAGGTCGGCGTCGAGGATACGGTCGACGGTGGCGGCGACGGTGCGGCTGTCGTCGGTGAGGGCCAGGTCGCCGATCCGGTGGACCTGTTCGGCGACGTTGGCGAGGTAGAAGTAGATGGTGAAGGCGCGGACCAGCTGGATGGTCCGGTCGAGGTCCTGGTCGGCGAGGAGCCGATCCAGGTCTTCGGCGGCGGCTTCGTCGGCTTCGGAACGGACCTTCTTGGTGAGGGACCGGACCTCTTCGACCAGCTCCAACAGGTCCGGGCCGTGCTGGCGGGTGAGGGCCTCGCCGAGCTGGTGCCCGAGGCGGCGGATGTCGGAACGGAGGAGCTCGTCGCGGTCGCTGGGGCCGGTGGTCATGTCCCCGCGGACGGTATCACGCCTCGGTGTCTCGTTTCCGTTCGTCCCCATGCCGTCTAGCGTTCGGGCCACGATGTTCGATGTCCTCACCTCTCGTTTCGACGGGATCTTCACCCGGCTGCGTGCCAAAGGGCGGCTGTCGGAGACCGACGTCGACGCCGCCCTGCGGGAGGTGCGGCTGGCGCTGCTCGAAGCCGACGTGAACGTGTCGGTGGTGCGGGACCTCCTCGCCCGCATCCGGGAGCGGGCCCTCGGCCAGGAGGTGTCGAAGGCGCTCACGCCCGGCCAGCAGGTCATCAAGATCGTCCACGAAGAGCTGATCACCACCTTGGGCTCCAAAGTCGTCCCCCTGGTCGACGCCTCCCCCCTCGTGGTCCTCATGGTCGGGCTCCAGGGTTCGGGCAAGACCACCTCGGCGGCGAAGCTGGCCCGTCATCTCCGTGCCCGGCGTCCGTTGCTGGTGGCCGCCGACCTGCAACGCCCGGCCGCCGTCGACCAGCTCGAGGCGTTGGGTGAGCGGTTGGGGGTGCCCGTGTACGCGGACCGTCGAGCCCGACCGGCCCGCCTGGTGAAGGCGGCGCTGCGAGAAGCCGCCCGCGACGGCCACGGAGCGGTCATCATCGACACGGCGGGACGCCTCCAGATCGACCGGGAGCTGATGCGGGAGCTGTCCGAGGTCGCCAAGGCGGCCGATCCCGACGAGGTCCTCCTCGTCGTCGACGCCATGACCGGCCAGGACGCCGTGAACGTGGCGAAGGGGTTCCTCTCCCACGTCGACCTCACCGGGATCGTGCTGTCGAAGTTGGACGGCGACGCCCGGGGCGGTGCCGCGATCTCGGTGCGGGAGGTGACGGGCTGTCCGATCAAGTTCGCCGGGGTGGGGGAGGGCCTGGAGGACTTCGAGGCGTTCCATCCCGACCGCATGGCGTCCCGCATCCTGGGGATGGGCGACGTCCTCACCTTGATCGAACGAGCCGAAGCGACCTTCGACGCCGACGAGGCTGCCCGGGCGGCGGAGAAGATGGAGAAGGGGACCTTCACCCTGGAGGACTTCCTCACCCAGTTCCAGCAGCTCAAACGGATGGGGCCACTGCAGGATCTCCTTGCTATGCTGCCGGGCGCCGGCTCCATGCTGGGCGGGATCGAGATCGACGAGCGAGACCTGAAGAAGGTCGAGGCCATCATCAGGTCGATGACCCCGGAGGAGCGGCAGAATCCCAGGATCATCGGCGGGAGCCGACGGCGCCGGATCGCGGCCGGGTCGGGGACCCGACCCCAGGACGTGAACCGGTTGCTCAAGCAGTTCGCCGATGCACAGAAGATGATGAAGATGCTGGCCGGTGGTCGGGGACTCCCCGGATTGCCGGGTCCGATCCCCGGCCGGCGACGCAAGAGGTGAGACATGGCCGTCAGGATGCGCTTGATGCGGATGGGCAAGAAGAAGCAGCCCGTGTATCGCGTCGTGGTGGTCGACGCGCGAGCTCCACGCGACGGCCGCTACATCGAACAGGTCGGGTTCTACGACCCCCGCCAAGACCCGTCGGTCGTCGAGATCGACGTCGACCGGGCGGTCGACTGGCTCCGCAAGGGGGTCCAGCCCACCGACCGGGTGCGGAAGCTGCTCGAGATCTCGGGGGCGTGGGCCCGGTTCAAGGTGGCGAAGGGCGAAGTCCACACCGTCGCCGGGGACGCCGCCGGGACGGCCGAGGACGGCGCCCCCGCCGAAGACGCCGCCCCCGCCGAAGCGGCCGCCGGGGAGGAGGGCTGAGATGGCGAAAGGTGAGATCGTCGACCGGGTCGTACGCTACGTCGTCTCCGAGATCGTCGCCGACCCGGGAGCCGTCGAGGTGACCGTGGTCGAGCAGGGACCCTCCGAAGTGGTCGCCGAGGTCCACACGGCGAAGTCCGACATGGGCCGTGTGATCGGCCGCCGGGGCCGGGTCGCCCGGGCCATCCGGGTCGTCGCCCAGGCTGCCGCCGACGAGGAAGGACTGACCGCTGGAGTCGAGTTCATCGACTGACCGGGTCCTCGTCGGCCGGGTGGGACGCCCCCACGGACTGGCCGGGTTCGTCACCATCCAGGTCTTCAGCGACGCGCCCCGACGGTTCCGTCCGGGCGCATCCCTGTACGTGGGGGACGAGCGGATGACGGTGAAGGCGGTGCGGCCGACCGAACGCGGCCTGCTCGTACGCTTCGAAGGCTGCGACGACCGGGACGCCGCCGAACGGCTCCGGGGTCTCCAGGTCACGATCGAAGCTCACGAGCGGCGGCCGCTGGGAGACGGTGAGTTCTGGCCCGACCAGCTCGAAGGCCTCGAAGTTCGCCTCCCCGACGGGACGGTGGTCGGGACGGTGGTCGGGGTGGTGGAAGGCGCCGCCCAGGACCGCCTCGTCGTGGAGACGGGCCGAGGCCGCAGCGAGGTTCCCTTCGTCGCCGCCCTGGTGCCCCGGGTCTGTGTGGACGAGGGATACCTCGTCGTCGAGCCTCTCCCCGGGCTCTTCAACGAAGGTTGAGGGGGATCCGGACGTCTCCGAGTTCGAGGACACCGGCTCCGGTGGGCCCGTCGGGGAAGAGGAGGACGTAGGCGCCCCACACGTCACCGTGGGGGGCGGTGACGCCGTTGGCCGACACCGTCTCCCCGTCGGTGATCCTGATCGTGCCCACCAGATCCTGGTCGTCGTCACGGACGTAGCCGAAGACCGTCAACGGGTACCGGACGTCACCTCCGGTCGGTTCGGTGACGACGAGATCCGAAGTGACGATCGCCTCGGCGCCGACGGGCTGGCCGGTGGGCGCCAGGTCGATCACGACCCGGGCAGGAGCCGATTCGACGTCGACCCGGGCGACGACGTCGGCGGTCAGGTGGAGGTCGACGAACAGGGTGCCGTCGAGGTCGCGTACGACGAACAAGCGGTCGACGAGGTCGGTCTCCACCCGTTGGTCGGCGATGGGCGAGGCGACGATCGGCGCTCCGAAGGAGACGCGGAGCAGTCCGGGGGCGAGGGTGCCGGCCACCGTCGGAGGTCGGACGGCCGGGGCGCCTTCGGCGGAGGCGAGCTCCACCGTGAACCGTTCGCAGAGGGGGAACTCCTGCCAGCGGATCGTCGAGATGCTGGCGGCGTCGGAGTCGGGGTTCTCGACACGACCGACGTTGCCTTCGCCGGCGAGGGGCCGGTCCCCCCGGTCACAGGGTGTGGCCACGCGTGGCGGCGAGGTGTCCGGCACCGAGGTCGTGGTGGGAGAGGTCGTGGTGGGGACGGTCGTCGGCGGGGCAGGCGGGGAGGCGGTGCAGGCGGCGGTCACCAACGCCACGACGGCGGCGACGACGATTCGAGGATGGGAGGTTCGATGCACCGGCTGGAGCGTACCGGCCGGTAGCGTGGGACCGACGGAGGTCCCCATCGAGCGAGCGCCCGACCAGCCGAGACGACGGTCGAGTGTCTTCGACCGGCTCGTAGACCGCGACGACCTCGAGGTGGCGTTCCGACGGATCGCCCTCGGGGCTCGTCTGGTCGGGCTCGCCTGGATGGCGGTGTTGACCGCCTTGGCCCTCGCCTCGGCCGGTCTCGCCCGGCCGGTCCACGGCTGGGCGCTGGTGGCCGCCGCCGTGGCGTGGGGGTCGGTGTCGGTGATCGGTGCCCGCCGCCGGCTCGACTTCGTCACGTCCCGGGGTTCGGTGGCGGTCGACGTGGCACTCGCCGGATACGCCCTGTTCGCTCCCTCCCTCGCCGGCTCCCCCGACCAGCTCTTCTACGGCGGCTATCCGCTGATCGTGGTGGCGGTGGCGGCGGTGCGGAGCAGGAGGGCGGTGATGTCGACGGCGGCGGTCCTGTCCGGTGTCTCCCTGGCCCGGCTGGGCATCCGGAGTCTGGCCGGGACGGTGGAGGCCGCCTCGCAGGTGATCACCTACACCGTCGGCGCGTTCATCTTCTGGTGGGTGCTGGAGGTGTTGCGCCGGTCCGAGCGGGAGCGTCAGGAGGCTCTCGAGGCGGTGGCGGAGGCGCGGGCGCAGGCCGCCCGGGCGGAGGAGCGGTCCGAGATGGCGGCGCATCTTCACGATTCGGTCCTCCAGACCCTCGCCCTCATCCAGCGCTCCGCCGCCGACACCGACCAGGTGGCGTCGTTGGCGCGTGCCCAGGAACGGGAGCTGCGCCGGTGGCTGTTCGAAGGTGACGGGGAGGGGAGGGACGGGCTGGTGGAGGCTCTCCGAGCGGTGGCCGACGAAGTCGAGGACCGATATCGGGTGCGGGTGGAGGTGGTGACGGTAGGGGACGCGGAGGCTTCGCCTCGAGTGGGTGCGTTGGTGGCGGCGGCAAGGGAGGCGATCGTCAACGCCGCCCGCCATTCGGGCGAACGGGAGGTGGCCGTGTTCGCCGAGGTCGCCGACGACCGCATGGTCGTGTACGTTCGCGATCGGGGCCGGGGTTTCGACCCGACTGCGGTGCCGGCGGACCGGCGGGGGGTGTCGGACTCGATCGTCGCCAGGATCGAACGGGTCGGCGGTCGGGCGACGGTGTCGTCGAGCCCGGGAACGGGGACCGAAGTGCAGCTGGAGGTGTCACGGTGAGGGTGTTCGTGGTGGACGACCACGATCTGTTCCGGGCGGGCGTGAAAGCCGAGCTGGCAGACCGTTTCGAAGTGGTGGGTGAAGCGTCGGACACCGACGCCGCCGTCGAGCTGATCCGCGAGCGGGAACCCGACGTGGTGCTGCTCGACGTGCACCTTCCCGGCGGCGGCGGGAGGAAGGTGGTGGAGGAGGTGAAGCGGACCCATCCCGACGTCGTGTTCTTGGCGATCTCCGCATCCGACGCCCCCGAGGACGTCGTCTCCGTCGTCCACGCCGGTGCCCGGGGCTACGTCACCAAGACGATCTCCACCTCCGATCTGGCCGATGCGATCGAGCGGGTGGCCGAGGGCGACGCGGTGTTCAGTCCCCGGCTCGCCGGTTTCGTCCTCGACGCGTTCTCGTCGTTGCCGGTGGGGGAGGTGGACCCTGAGCTGGACGCCCTCTCGACGCGCGAACGCGAGGTCCTCCGATACATCGCCCGCGGGTACACGTACCGGGAGATCGCCGAGGCGCTCTACATCTCCCCGAAGACGGTGGAGTCCCACGTATCGTCGGTGCTGCGCAAACTGCAGCTCTCCAACCGCCACGAGCTGACCCGCTGGGCTCACCAGCGGCGGCTCGTGGACTGATGACGAGGCCTAGTCGAGCTCGACGGCAGTGCCGACGGCGGTGACCACCACGGTGCCCTTGCGGAGGGCCACGTCGATGTCCACGCCGACGACGGCGTGGGCCCCGGCATCGACTGCCTGGCGGCGGAGCACACCCAGGGCGGTGTCCCGGGCCTCGCGGATCGCGGTCTCGGGTGGACCGTCGACCTCGGCGCTGGCTTCGCCGGCGACGATCCCCGTCACCGAGGTGATCCGGCGGCCAGGAAGGGTGTCGGTGGTCACCACCAGCACCTCGTCCGGCCGGGCCGGCTCGACGACGATCTCCACCTCCGGTTCGGTTTCGAGGTCGGGTGCGCCACCGGTGCCCCAGGCGGGCAGGTCGAAGGTCGGGACCTCGGTCGGGTCGGGTGTCTGGTTCACACGGCCAGCTTACCGGTCGGGTCGCACCGGGTCGCTAGCGTGAGCCTGTGCAGTTCTCGGTGATCACCATCTTCCCCGAGTTCTTCCAGAGTCCGCTGTCGGTGGGGATCGTCGGGCGGGCGATCGAGCGCGGTCTCGTCGCCGTCGACCTCGTCGACCTGCGCAGGTACGGCAAAGGCCCTCACCGCCAGGTCGACGACGCCCCCTTCGGAGGCGGGCCGGGGATGATCATGATGGTCGAGCCGCTCGCCGCCGCCCTCGACCCCCTCGCCCACACCCACCGGATCCTGTTCACCCCGGCCGGCCGTCCGCTCCGTCAGGAGATGTTGGATCGGTGGGCCACGGTCGACCATCTCACGCTGGTCTGCGGCCGGTACGAAGGGGTGGACGAGCGGGTGGCGGAACACCTCGTCGACGAAGAGGTCTCCCTCGGCGATTTCGTCCTCGCCGGCGGAGAGGTGGCGGCGCTCGCCGTCATCGAAGGGGTGGCCCGGCTGATCCCGGGTGTCGTGGGAAACCCCGATTCGATCCTCCACGAGTCGTTCCGCCGGGGAGAGATCGAAGAGCCCCACTACACCCGCCCCGCCGAGTTCCGGGGCTGGAAGGTGCCGGAGGTGCTGCTGTCCGGAGACCACGCTCGGATCGCCGCGTGGCGGGCCGAGCAGCGCCGGCGCCGGACCCGGGAACGTCGCCCCGACCTGGCCGAAGAGGGCGGGGATGGCGATAGGGTCACGACCTGATACACTGTCGCTTCGCCGGGCCGACGGCCCGTTCCCCCGACTGCCGGCTTCCAAGGAGTCCGTCATGAACGATCTCGACATGCTCGAAGGCGCGTACCTACGCGACGACGTGCCCGAGTTCCGCGCGGGAGACACCGTGCGCGTCCATGTCCGGGTGGTCGAGGGCGGACGCGAACGCATCCAGGTGTTCGAAGGGGTCGTCATCGCTCGCGACGGCTCCGGGATCCGGTCGACGGTGACGGTACGGAAGATCAGTTTCGGTGTGGGGGTCGAGCGGGTGTTCCCCATCCATGCTCCGATCATCCAGAAGATCGAGGTGGTGCGACGCGGCGACGTGCGCCGGTCCAAGCTCTACTACCTGCGTGGGCGGTCCGGGAAGGCCGCACGGATCAAGGAGCTGCGGGACTGAGCTCCGAAGCCGCCCCCGCGTCGCCAACCGACGGCGCCGCCGGCGAGGTTCGGCCAAGCGAGGTGAGGGCCCGCCGCTCGTTCCTCGCCGAGCTGCCCGGTCTGCTGCTGGCGGCCCTCGTCGTGGCCGTGCTCATCAAGACGTTCCTCATCCAGCCCTTCTACATCCCGTCGGGCTCGATGATCCCCACCATCGAGATCAACGACCGGGTGATGGTGTCGAAGATCTCGTACCGGATCGGCGAGCCGCAGCGGGGCGACATCGTCGTGTTCCGCAGCCCCTACGCCGAGAGCCTCGACGGGGAGACCATCCCGGAGGCGGTGGTCCGCAACGTCTTGGAGGCAGTGGGGGTCCGCACCGCCGCCACCGACGACTTCATCAAGCGGGTCATCGCCCTGGGCGGAGAGACGATCGAGATCAGAGACAACCGGGTGCTCATCGACGGTCGGGTCCTCGACGAGCCCTACCTGCCGCCCGGGACGGTGATGGCGGACATGGATCCCGTGTTCGTGCCCGAGGGGAGCGTGTTCGTCATGGGCGACAACCGGGCCCATTCCTCGGACAGCCGAAGGTTCGGACCGATCCCGATGAAGGACATCCTCGGTGAGGCGGTGATCCGGATCTGGCCGCTGGAACGCTTCGGAGGCCTGTGACGTGTCGGTGTGGTCCGGTATGTATGGGGTGGAGGTAGACGATGGATGATCTGGAACGGTTCGAATCCGAGGTCGAACTCCAGATCTATCGCGAATACCGCGACGTGGTCGGGATGTTCCGGTACGTCGTCGAGACGGAGCGTCGCTTCTACCTGGCGAACGAGGTGAACCTGCACCGCCGCGAAGCGAACGGCTCGGTCTATTTCGAGCTCGAATTGGAGGACGCGTGGGTGTGGGACATGTACCGCCCGGCCCGGTTCCTGACGAAGGTCCGGGTGCTCACCTTCCGGGACGTCAACATCGAAGAGCTGGAGCCGGGGGCGCCGATCGAGCCACCCATCGGGCGCGGGTAGCCGGAGCGGCGGAGCGTCTCGCCGCCCGGGTGCTCGCTCGGGCAGGTGGTGAGATCCTCGGCCGGAACGTGACCGTACCCGGCGGCGAGATCGACCTGGTGGTCGACTTCGACGGTGTCCGCACGGTGGTGGAGGTGCGGGCGGTCGTCGCCGAGCCGGGTCCGGTCGCCGCCGACCCGGTCGCCGCCCTCGACGACGTCAAGGTCGCCCTCGTCCGCCGCCACGCCGCCCGCCTCGGCGGTGTGGGGAGGATCGACCTGGTGGCGGTCCGGTTCTGGAGCCGGGGCGCCGACGTGCACTGGTTGCGAAGGGCCGGCTGAGAACCAGGCTAGGCTCGACGCGATGTCGGTGGCCGTACGCCTTCGGGACGTCCACAAGCGGTATGGCGAGACCCGAGCCCTCGACGGCCTGAGCTTCGAGATCCCCTCGGGGGTGCTGTTGGGTTTCCTCGGCCCGAACGGTGCCGGCAAGACCACGACCTTCCGGACGATCCTCGGTCTCGCCCGTCCCGACCGGGGGGTGATCGAGGTGCTGGGGATGCGGGTCGGCCCCGAGACGTCTCGGATCGTGAAACGGGTGGGAGCGATCGTGGAGGAGCCCGGGCTCTACGGGTTCCTGTCCGGGCGCGACAACCTGGTGGTGGCTTCGGACACCCTCGGGTTCGGGCACGAACGCATCGACGAGCTGTTGGCGTTCGTGCAGCTCACCGACGACGCCGGACGGAAGGTGGCGGGCTACTCGAAGGGGATGCGTCAGCGTCTCGCCCTCGCCGCCGCCCTGCTGGGGGACCCCGAGGTGCTGTTCCTGGACGAGCCCCTCGACGGCCTCGACCCGGCCGGGCAGGCCGTGTTGCGGGACCAGCTCCGCCGGCTGGTCGACGAACACGACAAGACGATCGTGATGTCCACCCACGATCTGGGCGACGTGGAGCATCTCGCCGACCGGGTGGTGGTGATCTCTCGGGGCAGGCTCGTCACCGAAGGGTCCCTCTCCGAGCTCACCGCCGGTGGCGACCGGGTGAGGGTGGTCGTCGACGACCCCGACCGGGCTCGGCGTCTCCTCGCCGCCGACGGGTTCACCGTCGACGGGGAAGCCGACGAAGTGTGGGTGGCGGGCACGGACGGAGCGGGGGTGATCCGAACGTTGGCGAACGCCGGCGTCTACCCGTCGGCGGTGATCCCCGAACGGCGAACCCTCGAGGAGGTCTTCTTGGGCATCACCGGAGAGCAGCCGTGACCGGACTCCTCCGCGCCGAAGTTCGCAAGCTCACCCGCCGGAAGCTGTTCTGGGTGATGCTGGTGATCCTCATGGTGGTCATGGGGATGGCCGCCATGTTCCTGTTGGTGGTCCCGGCCCGGGCGCCCGAGGCGATGCCGGGGATGCCCGCCATCCGCAAACCCGACGCCTACCTGCTCGGTGCGCAACAGGCGATCGGGCAGTCCTGGTTCCCGATCGTGCTGGCGGCGGTGGCGATGGGAGGGGAGATGCGGTCCGCTGCCTTCGCCGCCACCCTCACGAGGGACTCCCGACGTTGGGCACACCTCTTCGCCCGGCTGGCGGTGTTCGCCGCCGCCTCGTGGTCGGCGACCCTCCTCGCCATCGGCGAATGGGCGGCCGTGACCGCCGTGCTCGCCTCAGGCGAGGGCGCCCCCGACGTGGACGTGTGGCTCGGGATGATCTGGAAGTCCGGACTGGTGGTGTCGACCTGGACCGCCCTCGCCCTCGCCGCCGTCACGCTGTTCCGTTCCCTCGGTCCGGCGTTGGGGGCGGCTCTGGCCTTCAGCTTCGTGGACGGGTTGGTGTCGCTGTGGACGGCGTACCGGCCGGTGTCGCTTTCGATGAACTCGACGGCGATGCTGGGCGAGCTCTCCGGGTTCGCTTCCGGAATGGGGTTCCCCGGCCTCGATCCGATCCCCCCGGGAAGGGCGACGGTGGTGGTGGCCGCCTGGGCGGTGGGCTTGGTGGGGGTCGCCTGGGCGTCGCTTCAGCTCCGAGACGTGTGATGTCACCGGCCGGCGACGCCTCGGCCCCGAAGCCGCCGCTGCTCCTTGTGCCAGCATCCGTGATGCCAGTGACGACGCAAGTCGGGTTCGTCGTCGGGGACCACCACCAGATGGAAGGTCCCCGGCGGGATCGTCTGTTCGCACCCGGGACACCGGTACGTCTTGCGGGCGGCGTAGGGCTGGACCGGGATGACCGTCACGTCCCGAAGAGGGCCCACAGGACGACTCCCAGCGTGAGGGCGAGGGCACCGGCGACCATGGCGACGTCCAGGGCGGTCTTCGAGCGTGGTCGGAACGGGTTGAATCCCATGGCGGCGAGGCCCTCGGTACAGTGCGGTCCCGGCAGCGTACCCGAGGTGGGAGCATGTGGCTCGACATCGAAGACCGTGGACCGGTCCGGTGGCTCGTCATCAACCGGCCGGAACGCAAGAACGCCATCCCCGGCGACGGCTGGGCGACGCTGCGGGACGCCTTCGTCGACTTCGAAGGCTCCGACCAGCGGGTGCTGGTCGTCACCGGAGCCGGGGGCGACTTCTGCGCCGGCGCCGACCTGGACCCTTCACGTGTCGAAGACCTCTCGGGGGTGGCCGCCCACCAGCGGAGGATGAAGGTCGTCGGGGCGGCGGCGCTCGCCCTGCACCGGCTCACCAAGCCTTCGATCGCGGCGGTGGACGGGGTGGCGGTGGGGGCGGGGATGAACCTGGCCCTCGGGTGTGACGTGGTGGTGGCCACCACTCGTGCCCGTTTCTCCGAGATCTTCGTCCGTCGGGGCCTCTCCCTCGACTTCGGGGGTTCCTGGCTGCTGCCCCGCATCGTCGGTCTGCAGCGGGCCAAAGAGCTCGCCCTGTCGGGTCGGATGGTGGAGGCCGACGAAGCCCTCGCCCTCGGGTTGGTCCTCGACGTGGTCGATCCCGACGAGCTAGAGCCGACCGTCGCCCGGATCGCCGACGGGTTCCTCCAGGGTGCGCCCGTCGCCCAGATGTTCGCCAAGCAGGCCATCGACCGGTCGTGGGATGTGAGCTTCGAAGAGGCGTTGGGCTGGGAGGGGCAGTCGCAGTCGATCTGTCTGTCCACCGACGACTTCGTCGAAGGGGTGCTCGCCTTCCACCAGAAGCGCCCTCCCCGATGGAAGGGCGGGTGAGGTTCAGCGACGACCGTGGCGCAGCAGCAGCGCCACCGCCTCCACCCGGGAATGGACTTCGAGCTTGCCGAGGATGTGCTGGACGTGGTTGCGGACCGTCGTCGGTGAGATGTACAGCCGTTCGGCGATGGCCGCACCGGAGAGGCCGTCGGCGAGCAGACCCAGGATCTCCCGTTCCCGGTCGGTGAGCCGTGTCAGCCGTTCGGCTTCCTCCGGCGAAGTGTCCGAGACGTCGGCGGGTCGGAGCCGGTCGGCGAGGATCCGTTCCAGCTCGAGGGGCAGGGCCACCTCCCGGACGAGGTGGACCAGGCGGATCTGGTCTCGGAGCTCGGGTCGGGGGACGACCGTCGTCGTCGACAGCCACATCGTTCGGCCGTCCTTCGTGTGCCCGATGACGTCCCGGGTGGCGACGATCTCGTCGGCGGGGCCGGGATCCGACGCCATGCAGCATTCGTCGCAGACGGCGTCGCCGCAGCGGTCCGACCATTCGAGCACCTCCCAGCAGGGGCGTCCGAGGACCTCGTCCGCCTCGTAGCCGAACAGGTCGGTGGCGGCCTGGTTCCAGGCGAGGACCCGCAGGTCGCCGTCGATGGCGATCATGGCGTCGCCGGTGCGTCCCAGGGTGTCGAGGAGCTCGTCCAGGACGGACCGGTCCCCCGACCCGGACGCCGGTGCTGATGTCACGGTGCAACCACCTCGAAGGGGACTATATCGGGATTCGGATGATGCAGATGGATCAGGGGCGGAGTGTCGCCAGGATCCCGCCGGCGGCGAGGATCTCCCGCATCTCCGGTGGGAGAGGCTCACCCTGGGCGACCTGGCCGGTGGCGACGTTGCGGAAGGTGCCCTTCGACAGGTCCACCTCCGCTTCGTCGCCGGTGTCGACGATGAGGGGGGCGTCGGGGCAGACCAGGACGGGGAGTCCGATCGCCACCGCGTTGCGGAGGAAGATCCGGGCGAAGGACGAGGCGACGACGCAGGCGATTCCCAGGGCTTTGAGGTTCTCGGGGGCCGTCTCCCGGCTGGAGCCGCAGCCGAAGTTGACGCCGGCGACCAGGATGTCGCCGGGACGGACCGTCGAGGCGAAGGAAGGGTCGACCGACTCCAAGACGTGGAGCTTGCGCACCTCGACCGGCTCGACCGCGTAGGCGCCGGGGGAGAGGAGGTCGGTGCTGATGTCGTCGCCGAACAGCCACACCCGTCCCTTCATGACCTCATCCATCCTTCACCTCCCGGGGGTCGACCACCTTCCCGGCGATCGCCGCGGCGGCGACGGTCGCCGGTGACGCCAGGTAGATCTCGGCCTCCGACGACCCCATCCGGCCGGGGAAGTTGCGGTTGGACGCCGAGATGCCCCGTTCGCCGGGGCCCAACAGCCCGCCGTGGCCGCCGAAACAGGGCCCGCACCCGGGCGCGAGGATGGTCGCCCCCGCCTCGACGAGGGTGCCGATCGTCCCGGAGGCGAGGGCCTGTTCCATCACCGTCCGTGACGCCGGGGCGACGAGGAACCGCACCCCCGGGGCGACCTTCTTGCCGCGGACGACGTCGGCGGCCGCTTCCAGGTCGTCGAGGCGACCGTTGGTGCAGGACCCGAGGAACGCCTGGTCGATGGGGACGTCGCCGACGTCGGCGGCGGCGACGACCCGGTCGACGTCGTGGGGGAGCGCCACCTGGGGAACGAGCGCCGACAGGTCCAGGTGGTGGGTGGCGACGTATCCGGCGTCGGGGTCGGGTCGGGGCGCATCGGCGGTGGATTCGCCGAGGTAGGAGGCGGTGACGGCGTCGGCGGGGAAGATCCCGAACTTGGCGCCGAGCTCCACCGCCATGTTCGCCACGGTCAGCCGTCCCGACACGGGGGCGGCGGCCGCTCCGGGTCCGCCGAACTCCAGGGACCGGTACTGGGCGCCGTCGCTGCCGATCATCCCGGCGATCGCCAAGACCACGTCCTTCCACGAGGAGGGTTCGACCAGGTGGCCCTCCAACTCGAATCGGATCGTCTCCGGCACCCGAAACCACAGGCGACCCGTGGCGAGACCGTAGACCATGTCCGAGGTGCCGACCCCGGTGCCTGCCGCACCGAGGGCACCGTAGGTCGTGGTGTGGGAGTCGGTGCCGATCACCAACATCCCAGGCCGGATGTGGCCCTGCTCGGGGAGGAGCTGGTGGGAGATCCCTTCACCTGCGTCGTAGAAGATGCCGACGCCGAAGCGCCGGACATGCTCACGGATCCGATGGTGGAGGTCGGCGATGGCGGCGGTGGGGGCGGGGACGAAATGGTCGATGACCACGGCCACCTTCGCCGGATCGAACACCTTCTCGACCCCGTGGGCGAGCAGTGTGTCGAAGACCGTCGCCGCGAAGATGTCGTGGGTCATCGCCAGGTCGATCTCGGCGACCACGAACTCTCCGGGCCGGACCGTACCCCGCCCCGACGCCCGGGCGAGGATCTTCTCGGCGACGGTCATGCCCATCGCGTCACGCTCCCAGACTCCGGCCGCCGCAGACGTAGAGGAGTTGACCGGTGACGTAGTCCGACTCCTCGGCGGCGAAGAACAGGACGGCGTTGGCGATGTCGGCGGGGGTGCCGATCCGGCGCATCGGGACGGTCTTGGTGAGCCTCTCCTTCGTCTCGTCGTCGAGACCCTGGAAGAGGGGAGTGTCCACCAGGGCGGGGGCGACGGCGTTGACGGTGATGCCGAACTTGGCGAGCTCCAGGGCGAGGCTGCGGGTGAGGCTCACCACCCCGCCTTTCGACGCGGCGTAGTTGGCCTGGCCGGCGCCTCCCAACCACGCCCGAGACGAGATGTTCACGATCCGGCCCCATCGACGTTCCATCATCTGGGGGATCACCGCCCGGCACGTGTAGAACTGGGCGTTGAGGTTGACGTCGATCACCTTGAGCCAGTCTTCGTCGCTCATCTTGGCGACGTAACCGGGCTTCGAGATCCCGGCGTTGTTCACCAGGATGTCCACCTGCCCGAAGGCGTCGGTGGCCTGTGCCACCAGATGGGCGGCACCGTCGGGGTCGGAGATGTCGGCCGCCACGGCGGCGGCCTGGTCGCCGAGATCCGCCGCCACGGCCTCGGCTTTGTCGGCGACCACGTCGTTCACCACGACCTTCGCCCCGGCTGCGGCCAGTGCCCTCGCGATGCCCTCGCCGATGCCTTGGCCGGCACCGGTCACGATCGCCACCCGATCGGTCACACCCATTCGGACTCACCTCCCTTTGAACTCGGGCTTGCGCTTCTCCACGAAGGCCTTGATCCCTTCTTCCCGGTCCTCGGAGTGGCGGAGGACGGCGTGGCACATCGCCTCGAAGGCGAGCCCCGACTCCAGATCCACGTCGAGGGCGCGGTTGACGGCCGCTTTGATCCGGCCCAGAGAGAGGGGGGCGTTGCGGGCGATCGAGGTCGCCAGCTCCTCGGCGGCCTTCGTCAGCTCCCCGTCGGGGACCACACGGTTCACCAGCCCCCACTCCAGGGCCTTCGCGGCGGGGATGCGTTCCCCGGTGAACATGAGCTCTTTCGCACGGGCGGCACCGATGAGCCGGGTGGTCCGTTGCGTGCCGCCGACCCCCGGCATCGACCCGACCCGGGCTTCGGGGAAGCCGAGCTGGGCCGAGTCGGTGGCGACCCGCAGATCGCAGGCCAAGGCGAGTTCGAGGCCGCCGCCGAGGACGTATCCGAACAGGGCGGCGACGATGGGTTTGTCGCTCGTCTCGAAGCGACGCTGGACCCGGCGGATGAGATCACCGAGGGGGTCGTGGACGGTCCCGGCCTCGTACTCGGCGGCGCGGGCTTTCAGGTCGGCGCCGACGCAGAAGGCTTTCTCCCCGGCGGCGGTGAGGATCAGGACCCGCAGGTCGGGGTCGCCTTCGACGTCGTCGACGATCCGTTCCAGCTCCTCCAACATGCCGACGGTGAGGGCGTTCATGGCGTCGGGACGGTTCAGGGTGATCACCCCGACGTTGTCGGCCCGTTCCCACAGGACGGTCTGTTCGGTCACGTTCCCTCCTTTCGGTCGACGGCGACGACGCCCCGCCTCACCAGGTCCTCGATCTCGTCGGGCTGGTACCCCGCCTCCGCCAGGATCTCCTCGGTGTGTTCGCCGGGTGCCAGCGGCGCCGGACGTCGATGGGCGGCGGGCGTGACGGAGAAGCGGGCCGGTTCGGTGACCGCCCGGAGCGTTCCCACCCCCGGCTGGTCGTAGGGGGGGAGGGCGTCGATCCGGGCGAGATGGTCCTCCGCCAGCAGCTCCGGGTAGGTGAGGATCGGCCCGCAGAGGACGTCCACCGCCTCCAGGGTGACGAGCCACTCCTTGGTCGTCTTCTCCCGGAAGGCGGGTTCGAGTTCGCGCCGGAGCTCTGCGCGGTGGGCGACACGGTCGGCGTTGGTGGCGAACCGGGGGTCGTCGACCAGGTCGGGGCGTCCGACGGCCTCGCAGAGGCGGGGCCAGCGGTTCGGGGTGTAGGCGGCGACCTGGATCCAGCCGTCGGCGGTCGGATAGGCCTCGTTGGGAGCCGAGTAGGGGGCGGCACTGCCCATACGCCGGGGCGGGGTCCCCGACGCCAGGTACATGGAGAGGGGGACGACCTGGAACGCGAGGAGCGACTCGAGGAGGGACAGGTCGACCCGTTGGCCGCGGCCGGTGCGTTGTCGGGCGAACAGGGCGGCGGTGATCGCCTGGGAGGCGAAGATCCCGGCGACCATGTCGGCGGCGGGCACCCCGACTTTCACTGGTCCGGCGTCTTCGGTGCCGGTGACGCTCATGATGCCCCCCATCGCCTGCACGATCCCGTCGACACCGGGACGGTCCCGCCAGGGACCGGTCCGCCCGAAGGCGGAGATGGTGGCGTAGACGAGGCGGGGGTTCCGACTCGCCAAGGTGTCGTATCCGATGCCGAGGCGTTCGGCCACCCCGGGCCGGAAACTCTCGAGGACCACGTCGGCTCGTTCTGCCAGCCCGCCGACCACCTCGGCCCCCCCATCGGCCTTGAGGTCGACGACGATGCTCCGCTTGTTGCGGTTCATCCCCAGGTAGGCGGCGGCGGTCCCTCCGAGGAACGGCGGCCCCAGGCCACGTCCCCAATCCCCGCCGGGGGGCTCCACTTTGACCACGTCGGCTCCGAGGTCGCCCAGGAGCATGCCGGCGACCGGGCCGGCGGCGCCTTGGGAGAGGTCGACCACCCGGACGCCGGAGAGGGGCCCTTCGCTCACCGTTCCTCCCTGTCCGCCGTCACCGCCCGGAGCGCCAGGTCGGCGAACTGTTTGGCGATCACCTCCGGCGGGTAGCCGCCACCGGGCCGGTACCAGGCCACGGTCGAGTTGCACATCCCCAGCAACGCCATGGCGGTGAGGCGCACGTCGAGGGTGCGGAAGGCGCCGGTCGCCATACCTTCCTCGAGGATGTCGCGGAAGAGCCGTTCGTAGCGGTCCCGCTTCTCCAGATAGGCATCGAGGCTGCCCGGGGCGAGGTTGCGGCCCTCCTGGACGAAGCAGGCCAAGTTGTCGCGGTCCTGGAGACCTTCCACGAGATGGGTGGTGAGGGCCCGTTCCAGCTTGGCCGACGAAGGCAGGTCCGAAGCGAGGATCTCCTCGATCATCGGCATCACCCGGTCGACGGTGATCTGGACGATCTCCAACAGGAGGGCGTCCTTGGAGGGGAAGTGGTGGTACAGGCTCGACTTGGTGATCCCGACCGCCTCCGCCAGGTCCGCCATCGAGGTGGCCCGGTAGCCGCGGCGTCGGAACAGGGCTGCGGCTTCCCGCAGGATCCGCAGGCGGGTGTCGTTGGAGGTGTCCATGAGCTGCATCATCGCACCATGGCGCGTCCGGCTGCGAAGGCTTCGAGGTTGGCGTCCCGCAACGTCGCCGGGACCCGATCGGCGATCGTCTCGGCCAACGTCTCGAGGTCGGCGTCGGGGATCGCCGCCGAGAGTACGCCCAGGGCCACCACCCCGGACGCCAGTTCGGTCCCCACCACCCGGGCCGCCGTCTCCACGATGGGCAGGACGAGGTCCCCCTCTTCGGCGGCTTCGACGTCGGCGATGAGGGTGCCACCCGAAGCGAGGTCGTCCCCGTACCGGCCGAGGGCTTCTTCGGTGAGGGCGATCAGCACCCGGGGGCGTCGAACGAGGGGGAACACCACCTCGTCGTCGGCGATGACCACGTCGGACCGGCTCGCTCCACCCCGGGAGGCCGGCCCGTAGGCCTGGGAGTGGGTGGCCGCCCGCCCGGCCCGGAGCGCCGCCTCGGCGAGGACGCGTCCGGCCATGACGATGCCCTGCCCGCCGGCTCCGGCGAAACGCAGGTCGAACCGTCCGTTGCCGCTCATCCGGGGGTCCTCCCGTCGAAGACGGGCCGTTCCTCACGGTGGAGGATCCCCAGCTCCAGGCCCGGGGGAGGCTCGGGGACCGGCAGGTGCGAGACGACCCGTTTGGCGGCGAGGGGGTCGGCGACCCGGGAGTCCTGGCGGGTGAGCCACACCAACATCTCGGGTCCGTCACCCAGGCGGTTGTATCGACCGAAGTAGGTGGGACAGTTGGACAGCACCTCGACGAAGGCGAATCCGCGATGGGTGAGGGCCTCGGCGAAGATCCGCTCGAGGGTGAAGGGCTCCGAGGCGCTGGCCCGGGCCACGAAGGACGCTCCCGCCCCGACCATCAGCTTGACGGAGTCGAAGGCGGGCTCGGTGTTGCCACGGGGCGTCGTCGACGCCACGGCGCCTCGCTGGGTGGTGGGCGCCACCTGGCCTCCGGTCATCCCGTAGATCTCGTTGTTGAACAGGACCACCGTGAGGTCGATGTTGCGCCGGGCGGCATGGATGAGGTGGTTGCCGCCGATCGCCAGACCGTCGCCGTCCCCCGAGAAGACGGCCACGGTGAGCTCGGGTCGGGCCAGCTTGATCCCGGTGGCGAAGGTCGGGGCGCGTCCGTGGGTGGCGTGCAACGTGCAGAAGTCGAGGTAGCCGACCAGCCGACTCGAACATCCGATGCCGGCCACCACCACCATCTGGTCGGGGTCGATCCCGGCACGGTCGACGGCGACGAGGAACGCGCGACCGACGATGCCGTGGGCGCATCCGGCGCACAGCACGTGGGGCATCGCCCACTCCCGGAGGTGGGGTCGGATGTCGACGAGGGTCATGCGCTGACTCCTTGGAGGTCGAGGGCGTCGAGGATGGTCTCGGGGTCGATGGCCTCGCCGTCGGCCCGGAGGATCGCCTGCACCGGTACCGACCCGGCGACGGCGCGTTCCACCTCCCGTACGACCTGACCCAGGTTCATCTCGGCGACGAGCACCGTGGAGGCGCCGGCGGTGATCGTCGCCACCTCACGGTCGGGGAAGGGCCAGATGGTGCGGGGGCGGAGCAGGCCGACCCGCACACCCCGGGCGCGAGCCTCGGCGACGGCTTCGGCGGCGGCCCGGGCGACGATCCCGAAGGCGACGACCACCACCTCGGCGTCGTCGCAGGCCGTCGTCTCGACTTCGACGATGTCGTCACGGCGGGCCTCCACCTTGGCGTGGAGGCGTCGGATCAGCTTCCCCGCCTCGTCGGCTTCGTCGGTGGGGAACCCCCGCTCGTCGTGGGTGAGCCCGGTGACGTGGAAGCGGTAGCCGTCCCCGAAGGCGGGCAGGGGCGGGACCCCGTCGGGTCCGGCTGCTTTGGGGAGGAACTCGGCGGGCGGCACCGTGGGGGCGGGGCGTCGGGCCGTCGTGACCTGGTCGGGGAGGGTGACGGTCTCGCGGGTGTGGCCCAACACCTCGTCGTAGAGGACGATGACGGGCATTCGCAGCTCTTCGGCCAGGTTGAAGGCCCGCACCGTCAGCTCGAAGATCTCCGCCACCGAGCCGGGGGTGAGGACGATGGCCGGATGGTCGCCATGGGTCCCCCACCGGGCGGCCATCACATCACCTTGCGACGGGGAGGTGGGGCGTCCGGTGGAGGGCCCGGCCCGCATGACGTCGACGATCACGCAGGGGGCTTCGGCCATCACCGCGTAGCCGATGTGCTCCTGCATGAGGGAGAACCCGGGACCGCTGGTGGCGGTCATCGCTTTGACCCCGGCGAAGGAGGCGCCGATCACGGCGCCCAGGGAGGAGATCTCGTCCTCCATCTGGACGAAGACTCCGTCGTTCGTGGGGAGGTGGCGTGCCATGTACTCGGCGATCTCGGACGACGGGGTGATCGGGTATCCGGCGTAGAAGCGGCATCCGGCGGCGACGGCGCCGAGGGCGCAGGCCTCGTTGCCCTGGATCAGCCGGGCCTCGGTCATCGGGCACCTCCTCGGGCCTCGACGGGCGCCGTGATGCGTATGGCGAAGTCGGGGCAGAGGACCTCGCAGAGGCGACAGCCCGTGCACGCCTCCTCGTCCACCACCACCAACCGATGGGCGTCGTCGAGGGCGAGGCAGAACTCGGGGCAGATCGACGGGCAGATGCCGCAGTCTTTGCACCATTCCTCGTTGACGTCGATGTGGTAGTGACGTTCGGGGAGGGGGTCGAGACCCAGTTCGGGGATGTCGGCCGGGTCGAGGGTGTCGGCGCCCTGGCCGGCATGGAACGCCTCGATGTTCAGGTCGACCGTCCGGGGAGGGACGAAGCGGGCGATCGCCTTCTCCCACGCCGCGTCGGAGAGGTCGAGGAAGCGGGAGACGGCTCCCATCACCACGCTGTTCGCCGCTTTGGCGTTGCCGAGCTCGGAGGCGATCCCGGTGGCGTCGATGAGCAACACCTCCCCGGTTCGTCCGGCGATGGTGGTGGGGTCGAGAGGCGGATAGGGGACGCCCCATCGCCGGTGATCGCGGCAGGCACCGGGGGGGACGATCCGGCGGGCGTCCACCACCAGGGCGCCGCCGGGCCTCAGGTAGGGCATCCAGCGCAGAGCTTCGGCCCATTCGAACCCGGCGAGCACGTCGGCGGAGGAGAGGGGCACGACCGGGGATGCCACGGCTTCGCCGTAACGGATGTGACTCACCACCGCCCCGCCTCGCTGGGCCATCCCGTGCACTTCGCTCTGTTTCACCTCGTATCCGGACTGCAGCGCCGCTTCGGCGAGCACCGCCGAGGCGAGGACCACGCCTTGGCCGCCGACACCGGCGAGGACGACACCGCGAGCGTTCATGCGTCCACCTCCACGGGCAGGATCGCCCGGGGCGGACACAGTTGGGCGCACAGGGTGCATCCGGTGCACATGTCCACGTCGATCGTCACCTTGCGGCGCCCTTCGAACGTCTCGGAGGTCCAGAAGATGGCCGGGCAGCCGAGGTTCATGCAGAGCTGACACGCCGTGCATGCTTCGGCGTCGACCCAGAAGGGCCGGTCCTTGATGCGGACGGGGGCTTCGATGCAGGGGCGGTAGGTGATGACGACCGACGGACCCCGATACGCCATCGCCTGTTCGATCGCCCGGAGGGTGGCCGAGACGTCATAGGGGTCGACGACGTGGAGGTCTTCGACCCCGATCGCCCGACACAGGGCGGGGAGGTCGACCGCCCGGGTCTCCTGTCCGGCGAGGGTTCGGCCGGTCCCCGGGTGTTCCTGGCCGCCGGTCATGGCGACGGTGCCGTTGTCGAGGATGACGACGGTGATGTTCGCCTGGTTGTAGACCGCGTCCATGAGGGCGGGAACGCCCCCGTGGAGGAAGGTGGAGTCGCCGATGGTGGCGACGACCGGCTTGTCCGACCCGCCGCTGGCGGCCAGGCCGGTGGCCATCCCGATGCTCGCGCCCATCGACACGCAGGTGTCCATCGTGGCGAGGGGCTCCAGCGCGGCGAGGGTGTAACAGCCGATGTCACCGGTGACCGTCGCTCCGATTCGTTTCAGCGACCAATAGGGGACGGTGTGGGGACATCCGGCGCAGAGCAGCGGCGGCCGCACCACCGTCGTCGGGGGCTCCGGTCCGGTGCTGCGGGGTTCCACCAGGCCCAGGGCG
>Ga0256830_1000909_pt1 | contig 22008 bp, 11 predicted proteins | sample 128326metaG_FD_190537 | JGI IMG/M metagenome (GOLD analysis project Ga0256830, IMG submission 190537) | Hydrothermal vent microbial communities from Lau Basin, Pacific Ocean - 128-326 | ecosystem: Environmental > Aquatic > Marine > Hydrothermal vents | place: Pacific Ocean: Lau Basin | collected... | reverse complement strand
ACCGTTTTCTGCCCGCGATAGCATTAATCAAGCGACATACTGAACTGATCAGCATGGAGCAGGGTGACGATTTTCGTCTTCAGCGCCCCCCTCAGAACAATCACAAACGCTACCAGTTATGCGATGAGGCTGCCGCATTTGAGTTGATGGCCGCGCAGTACTTACGGCTGACGGGGCAGGTGTTTGAAAGAAAATCGCTATCACTACAGATCAATGGTCGGCCAATCCCACTGCTCGCTGAAGCGCATGATATCGCCTGGTTTGAGTTCGACAGTCTCTGTATGACGGCACGCTCGAGCAGTGATTACCTCGAGATTGCCTCACGCTATCGATGCGTATTGATCACCCATATACCGTTGCTGGATGAGGCGTTAGATAACGCCGCAATACGCTTTATACACCTGATCGATGCGCTGTATGACGGCAAGGTTGAGTTGATCACAACAGCGGCCGCCCCCCCACAAAAACTCTACTGCGGCCTGCACCACTCCAGTAGCTTTAAACGCACCGCAAGCCGACTCTGTGAAATGGAGCATTACCACTATTCTGATAACTGAATGCTGAATGCTTTACCCCATTGCGGACACTAAGCTATGATGATTTATGGCTGAATTTCACTACACTGATCCAGTGCCACTCGGCAGAGACGAAACCGCATATCGCCTGCTCTCTAATGAGTTTGTTTCAACGGGCGCCTTTGAAGGCCACCCGATACTGAAGATTGAGCAAGCGGCGCTCACCCTGCTCACCGAGACGGCAATAAGAGATATCTCACACCTCTATCGCAGTAGTCATCTGCAGCAGCTGCGTAATATCCTGGATGACCGCAACGCCTCTGATAATGATCGCTTCGTGGCAATGGAGCTGCTGCGCAATGCCAACATCGCCGCAGGCATGGTGCTGCCCGGCTGCCAGGACACAGGCACTGCGATCATCATGGGTAAGAAAGGCCAACAGGTGTGGACTGATGGCAACGACCGCGAGGCGATCTCACGCGGCGTCTACCACGCCTATCGCAATAATAATTTACGTTTTTCACAGATGGCGCCACTCACCTTTTTCGATGAACAGAACAGCGCCACCAACCTCCCTGCTCAGATCGATATTGAAGCTGTCGAGGGGGGTAACTACAAGTTTCTCATGCTCACCAAAGGGGGGGGATCAGCCAACAAGACCTTTCTATTTCAGGAGACACGTGCACTACTCAATCCCCAGAATTTCACCGCTTTTCTCAGCGAGAAACTGAAGATGCTGGGTACCTCGGCCTGCCCCCCGTACCACCTCGCTATCGTGGTCGGCGGCACCTCGGCGGAGGCCAATCTGAAGATGGTAAAACTCGCCTCCGCCCGCTACCTCGACACCCTGCCCAACCACGGCAATGAGTTTGGCCAGGCGTTTCGGGATACTGAACTGGAGGTTCAGGTTCTGAAATTAACCCAGCAGCTTGGTATCGGCGCACAGTTTGGCGGAAAATATTTTGCCCATGATGTGCGGGTGATACGCCTGCCGCGCCACGGCGCATCCTGCCCGGTCGGCATTGGGGTCTCATGCTCTGCAGACCGTAATATTCTGGGGCGCATTGACCGCGATGGGGTGTGGCTTGAACAGCTGGAAAAAGATCCCGCACGCTTTCTGCCCGAAGTAAAAACGGCATCGCTCTCCAGCGAGGTAGTGCGCATCGACCTTAACCAGCCGATGGCAAAGATTCGTGAAACACTCTCCCGCTACCCGGTCAAAACTCGCCTGGCACTCAGCGGCCCGATCATCGTCGCCCGTGACATCGCTCACGCCAGACTTAAAGAGCGCCTTGATAACGGCGAAGGAATTCCCGACTACTTCAGGGATCACATCATCTACTACGCCGGCCCCGCTAAAACACCGCGTGGTTACCCCTCTGGTTCATTCGGCCCCACCACTGCGGGCCGCATGGACAGTTACGTAGAGGCTTTTCAGCAGCAGGGCGCGTCGCTGGTCATGCTGGCCAAGGGGAATCGCAGCCGCATGGTTACCGAGTCGTGTAAAAAACAGGGCGGTTTTTACCTTGGCTCAATCGGTGGCGCCGCTGCCCGCCTCGCAAGAGCCTCTATCCGTAAAGTTGAAGTGATCGACTATCCCGAACTTGGAATGGAGGCCGTACACCGCATTGAGGTCGAAAACTTCCCCGCCTTCATTATTATTGATGATAAAGGGCACGATTTTTTTGCTGAGCTAGGTATCTGACGGCGAAACAACTTAAGTGTGATCAAGCGTCGGCAGCGACTGCAACGTCAGTTCACGCCCCTCGTTTAGCATATACTCCAGAAAGACCTGCGCGACCACAGAGAGCTGTTTCCCTTTGGGGTAACAGAGGTACCACTGATCCTCTACCGGGAAACCCTGCACATCCAGTACCACCAGTTCGCCCGACTGTAACTCATGCGTCAGGGCGTAGATCGATAACATTGAGATGCCCAGTCCACCAATAACCGCCTGTTTTACCGCCTCATTACTGCCAAGCTCCATGCTCCCTTTGAAGCAAAAATCACGATTTTTGATCAGGCGGCCAATGGAACCATAAGTACCGCACCCCGGCTCCCGCATAATAAAGTTCTCAGACTCCAGCGCCTTTACCGGAATATCACGCTCATTGGCAAGTGAGTGCGACGGCGGTGCAAGCACCACCAATGGATTCGCCAGAAAAGGAATGCGGTGGATATCTGAACCGGAAGGGGCCTGGCCAACGATATAAATATCGTCCAGATTCTGCTCAAGGCGCTCCAGGACGCGACCACGGTTGATCACCTCAAGCGCAACATTGATACCTGGATACTGCTTACAGAAAGAACCCAAAATCCTCGGCGCAAAATACTCGGCGGTGGTCACCCCTGAGATGCGCAGATTTCCCTGCTTTACCCCCTGAATATCCGAAACTGTCATCTGGAAATCAGCCAGGCTGTTAAATACCGACTTACATGTTTTAAGCAGCTCTTCACCCACCTCGGTCAGATAGATTTTTTTACCGATCTGGTTATAAAGCGGCATCCCAACAATGCTGGTAAGTTTTTTTACCTGCATAGAGAGCGTTGGCTGCGTCAGGTGAAGCTCATCCGCAGCCGCAGTGAAAGAGCCATTTCTTGCAATCGCTTCAAAGACTTGCAGCTGCCTGAAGGTTGCGTTTCTTATTCTAATCATCACTCATCTCAAACACATTGTATTTAACCAATAGATAGTATAATTATTTTTGATTATCGTTTATACAATAAATATATCATACTATTTTGGTTGGTTTAATCCTCTCCCCCCCTCAAACAGGGATTAAATCATCTCTCTAGCGCGCATGGGAAGCTCCCCCTCCCTTTTTGCAACCCATGCGCGTATCTTTTTTTCTTTTGTTTTCATGAAGATACCAAAAACAGCCTGCTAGCTTACGTTAACTAGAGGGTATCGCCAAGTACTCTTTTTAGTCTAACCCACAGCAGAGAAACATAGCTATAGATCTATAGATAGCATAAGTTAATTTTATTATCGCTTATACAATAAAGTGTGCATAATATCATCTGTGTCTGGTACCTCTTTACCCTCCTCTATGTACCAGGCGCCTTTATATGCGCATGGATCCGTCCCCCCTCCTTAATAACGGTCCATGCGTTTTTTTATGCCCTCAATATATGCCCCAATAAAAAAGGCGTATGTTTGACCATACACCTTCACTTTGCTGCTACTCGCCTCGTTTAGTAGCGCCCTGCCCACCTTTGTCGGTGAACAGCCATCAACCAGAATAGACTCCACAGCAGCAACAGCCCCAGCGGATGAACTGCTCCACCGCCTCCTCCACCACCGGATGTAGCAGGGGGAGGAGCGCTATTGTGACTGCTTTGCGTTGCGACGACACTGCCTTCGCCAATTTGGGCCGGGTCTTTAATCACGCGATTCGCCTGCCCATCCATATCGTTTGCACCACCATCCTCTATTGTGAGCTGAATGCAGTAATCTCCTTCCGTCAGCCCGGCGCTATACTCTGAACTACCAGGTAAGGGGCAGAGCCCCGGCGAGCCTGGCGCTGAAGCCACCTGATTATTCGCATCCTGAAAAAAATCAGCCCAGCCGCTGACCGGATGATATTTTCGGTAGACAGCCCCGGCGGGAATCGCTTCTGTTTGAGGGATAACCACTCTCACAGACTGGCCTGCATTGGGTAACGCTGCAATCACAAAATCAAAATAGCCGCCTGAATTAGGTACGGTATCAGGTGCTATTACGGTGCCAGGGTTACCTTCACCGCCACCGTAAGCAGAAATTTCGCCAGCCGTCACATAGGCACCATCTGCACCTGCGGCAAAAGCGACATCGCCGAGACGCAGGGTAAGCCCCGCATCGGTGCGCATAATATAAGTGGCGGTCTGCGTAGCAAAAAGCTGTAGCTCACTCCCGGATAGCGTCGAAGCATCGAGATAGTCAGCGACACCGTCACCATCCGTATCGGTGAATGATTCAGTGCTATCAATAACACCGTCATTATCGCTATCGACCGCTCCGAGCACTGGCGCAGCTGAAACCACCTCTAACAGCAGTTCACTATCTGTTGCCAGATTCGGTGTGCCGTTATCCGTTACCGTCAGGCGCACTTTATAAAAGCCATCCGTCAGCAGGGCTGGATCGAAAACAAATGTCGCATCATTCGCATCTGGAATATCGATGAGTGCGCTGTTACTGGCACCCCAGTCGTAAGTGTGAGTGTCGCCAGGATTAGGATCAGAAACAGCCGCTGTAATCACAACAGTGCCATCACCAGTCACCACCAGACGCCTATCCAGTCCATTCTGCAGCGCGGCTAAAGAGACTTCCGCCGCTTCATTCTGCTCGATGGTGGTCACGGTGTGGCTGGTACGGACCCCTTTCTGAGCATTAGTCGGCTCCCCCATCGTAAAAATGATTGTCTCGCCAGAATCCCCCAGACCATCGTTTGAGATATTAACAGTCAGGCTTCCACTGGTGCCGCTCGCAATCACGATATTGCCATCGACCGCATCGTGATCGGCAGGGTTGCTCGCTGTGCCACTCACGGTATATGGGATCGTTACCGGATAGCTCAAAGCTGCACCGCTTAGTTCAATCCCAACCGTGATACTTCCACCCTCACCAACTTTCTGATCAACCCAGAAATTGGCGAACGGGGGTTGGGCTGCCGTATCATCATCGGTCAACGTGATCGTTTCACTTGAAGGCTGACCAACAATGTAGCCTGAACTTGGCGCAAGCGCTACGATGATTGTCTCATTCCCCTCTTCCAGCACATCCTGTATCGGCACAATGGTTACTGTTGCACTACTACTCCCGGTAGGAATATCGACTGAACCAGAAAGCACCAGATAATCACCTCCTGGCCATGCGCTCCCCCCTGCCGTGTAGAACACCCGTAATGGAGCTGTCGTCGCGCCAGTACGGGTGACTGTTAGCACGCCGGAGGTGGCGGCTTCGTTGATCACAGGGTTCGTAGCAGTGATGGAGACAAGAGGAGTTGAACTGTTATCATTATCACGATTCACCATCGAGATATCGGCTGCATTCAGGCCATTATAGTTACTGTCACCACTCACTGCCGCAGTCGTGATAATGTTGTAATCGATATCGCCATCAACCGTATTGCCGTCATCAACCCCGATGACAGTAACGGTTCTTGCACCCCAGCTCGTGGGAGTAAAAACCAGCTGAGCAGGGGTCACCACCCCTTCGCTGGTATTATCACTGAACAGACCGACAGTTACATTGCCATCGGGCTTGCTTGTCAGTCCTACCGTGAATGTAGCACTTCCTCCGGACTCAGTAGTCGCCTGTTTGAATAACGGCAGTACCGAGATCGCGGCGATGTCATCATCGATAATTGTCAGGGTGGCAACCGTTGGCAAGCCTAGCGCATAACCGCTGCCAGAGAGTAATGTGACGACCACTGTCTCACCAGCATCGGCTGAAGCATCATCGATAAACGGTACATCAACGGTAATATCTGCTGCTCCTGCAGGTATCACAACCGAGGTACCTGGCGATATATAATCAACACCCGCTGTTGCGGTGCCACCCACGCTATAATCAACCGTCAGCGGTGAAGTAATTTCACCTGAACGAACAAATATCAGCTGCCCCATCCCCCCTTCTTCGGCATCAACAGCAGAGACTGCTACTTCTACCGCAACATCATTATCTTCGTTGGTCACAGAGACATTCACAGGATCGATGCCAGCATAATCACTATCCGTAGAGACAACCGTCGCAAGGTCGATAATGTAAGGGATATTACCGTCGGAGACAGGATCATTGGCCCCTGTTACAGTCACCGTCTGCGGCACGTTCCAGTTATTGATGTCAAAACTAAGTTGGGAGGGGGTAGCCGTCCCTTCTGCGCTGTTAAGGCTTGCGACATTAATCGTCAAGGTATCTGTCGGCACAGATAATGGCGCATCCAGTACAACGGTAAAGGTTGCACTCCCACCACTTTCTGTCGTAACCAGGCCAGAGGATGGCGACACAGTTACCCCGGGTACCTTTACATCACTGAGATAGAGAAAGACGGTCCCTTCATTGGACTCGCTTGCCACACTCTCAGTATAGATACCGGAGGCGTAGATATCGGCAAAACCGTCACCATTGACATCACCCACCGTACCTACCGCAGTGCCAAGATAATCACGACTTCCCCATACCAGGCGGTCACTATCTGAATAGGCAGGGGTCGTTTCAAGGCTGCCCGCCTGATCATTTAGGTAGACATAGATACTACCGGTCATCAATGGTGAATTACTGCCTGTGCCACCAACAACCACATCCGGATAACCATCACCATTAAAATCTCCGGCGGAGCTTATGGACTCATTCCCGAGATTAGCATCGTTGACGGGGCCGATGACCATCCAGTCGCTTTCTGTGACCGCCCGCACGATGCCATCACCATTTCCAGCCGTTACCAGGCCGCCAGGAAATGACCCTTTGAAAAGAAAAACAGCCCCTTCACGTGACGTGCTGGTCGCACTGTTAAAGCGCCCGGCGCCTACTAGCAGGTCATCGGTACCGTCACCATCAATATCCCCCGCATTGGCTACTGAGGAACCAAAATCAGCGATGGCACGATCACTTTCAGCCACCCAGTCAGCATCCGCTGTATGGGCAATTTTATCAGCATCAGCATCGTTAAAACCGGCCGCTGAACCGTAGAAAACATAGACACGACCTTCATAGAGAGAACCATTAGTAAAGCGTGCGGCCCCCATTGCTAGATCCGGGTAGGGGTCACCATTTACATTCAACGAGGTCATCGAACCGGGCGACCAGCCAAGGCGAGTATCATTACTATCGGTCTCAAAGGCCCAGTCCCAGGTATTATCTGAGAGATTGATCCAGCCGTCACTGTTACTATCCAGCCAGCCGTCAGCACGATTCGCAGCAGGCCAGAGCGTACGATCTGTACCGTAGGTAACGGCCCACTCAGATGCATAGTTCTTAAATAAGAAAGTGCGCCCTTCGTTACTCGACCCCGCGTCATAGTTTGGTGCAGAGATAACGAGATCAGTGTCGCCATCGTTATCGAAATCATCAGCCACCACGGCCCAGCTAAAGAAAGCGATTGTCTGCTGATCATTGTAAAAAAACAGGGCCGCATCTGCCGCTTCAGTCAGCCCATCGCCATTCCCATCAGGCAGTCCGCTAGCAGAACCGTAGTAGATATGGAGTCGTCCACGGTTTCCATTATAGGCGCGTTCTCCTACGGCGATATCATCACAGCTATCACCATTAACATCACCCAGGTTGACCACGGAGACACCGAAGCGTGACCCTACAGTATAGATTCGCTGATCACTTTCGGTTGAAAAGCCATTGGCATTCCCGAAATAGATACTGACATCACCTCGACCAATATAGTTACTCCCGACCACGAGATCAGCGGTGCCATCACAGTTGATATCTGCCGTGGTGACAGCTGTACCATGCATCCCATCGACCACGTCTGGGTCCAGCGCTACAATATTGCGGCTACTGTCGAGGTTCGTAACCGACACGTCATCAGGGTCAATAGCGCTATAGTTTGCGTCGCTCGAGACCAGCGTTGTCTGAATAGTGTAGTTCTGGGCATCATCAGCCAGTCGATCATCCACCCCTGTCACAGTGACTGTCACGCCGCCAGATGGCGGAGGCGTACCGCCCGTAAATGTGATCGAGGCAGGTGAAACCGTCCCCTCTGTGAGATCACTGCTGGTAAAATTAATAGTGACATTTTCCGTAGGCGTTGCGCCCAGTTTGACATTAAATTTAGCGCTACCACCAGCCTCCGTGGTTTTCAGGCCGGAAGTCGGAGATACCAGAACGAAGTAACCGTCATTATCGATATTGGTCATCGCAATGTCAGGCGGGTTTACCCCGTTATAGTTGCTGTCTGCCGATGAAAAAGCAGAGGTGACAATATTGTAGGCGACATTGCCGTCAGGCTCGAAGTCATTCCTTCCAACCACATCGACTGAAACACCGCTATCCCAATTGCTTGGGGAGATGGTTACTGAAGTGGGACCAAACAGGTTACCAAAAACAAACCCCTCGCTAGAATCATCTGTCTCCAGAGTAATCGTGACCGGTGCGGTTGGCATACTTGTCAGACGTAACGAAAGTGGTGTAAAGCCACCCGCTTCACTGGTTGTAAAACCGTAGAATGCGACCACATCGAGCCCCACCACTTCATCGTCAATATTGGTTGCTGTCACATCTGCAGGATCATAAGCGGCATAGAAGGCGTCCGCACTCGAAGTGACACTGATAACAATACTATAAGCGGTTGCCGGATCGACAATATTATCGTCAACACCGGTCACCGTTAACAGTTGAGGAGTGCTCCAGTTCTGAGGAGTAAACGTAATGGTTGAAAGGTCGATTGTCGCCTCGGTGGTATCACTGGAAACCAGACCAATCGTCACATCGGCCGTTGGCGCTGTATCCAGGCGTACAGAAAAGGTAAATGAAACACCCGCCTCTGAGGTACTAACGCCGCTCGTGGGGGTCACGGTTATACCAGCAATGTCATCATCGAGATTGACCATCGAAATTGCCGGGAACACCTTACCATCATAATTTATATCGCTACTGAGTGCCGCTGCGATGATCACCTGATAAGAGATATCACCATCACTTAGGTCATCATTTACCCCTGTGATGGTAACAGTCTGCGCTGTACTCCAGTTGGCTGGTGTAAACAGAAGAGCCGATGTAGAGAGTAGACCTTCTGTAAGATCGCTACTGAGCAGCGGAATGGTGACATCAGCTGTCGGCGCACTGCCAAGTGAGACAGTAAAGCTGGCCGAACCATTTGGTTCCGCAGTTGGGCCACTGACGGAAGAGATATTGACCACGCCACTGCCTGTGGTGTTGACATGTTCATAAGTCATCGAAATATTGGCGACCACAGGCGCGACATCAAGGTTTGAGAGTAGCGTCACTCGGTACTGCACCCATTGATCATCGACCGCATCCCTTTGCCACGGAGAAAAAGCGGTACAGCTAATGGCGCCACTACCACTACAGCCGCCACCATGAGTATTAGCAGAGTTCCAGAAAGTGGCCGATGTGCCGTCCGGCCCCACCCAGTCTGACCATGCGCCTGCCACACCACCACTATCGGCTGCTGTACGAATCTGTAGCTGCACATCGGTACCGGCTGGGAGTGTCTCATTCCAGGCGATCGCGCCCATTAAGTTTGACGCGTCAGCTGAGTTATAGGGCGATGAAGTTAACTGCGCAGAATCGACATAGGTCGTGTAATTGAAAGTGATATCATTCAGGCTCGGTGTTGCATTCACATCTGATGAGGTGAGGCGAATGCGGTACTGTAGATACTGCCTGGCAGCCAGTGATGAGATATCGGCAGCGCTCAGTATGTTCATCTGCCAGGGACTCCAGCCACTATCAATTGTAGGCGTATCACCAACGCGAACATCAACTGCCAACGCAGTGCTAGGTGGTAGATTAGTCGTATAATTCAGCGTGGTAAAACCGAGGTGCTGGCCAAAATCAATAACTGAAGAGAGATATTCTCCACTGCTTGCATAGGGGCCGAGATTAAATATCTCCAGCCCATTTGCAGCCTGGGTTGTGTAGAGGTAATTTTTATTCGGTACAACTCGGTAAATATTAGCGTTACCTGCCTGACTTAACACCAGCACAGGGGATACAGGATCACTAATATCAAGCACCTTAGCCTGATTGCTACCAGAGGTGTAGAGGAGATTACCGCTAATTGTGACAGGAGCACTATTTGATGCGGCTAAATCTGATCTTGCTAACCACACAGGCGCAGCTGGATTGGTGACATCATAGATCTGTAGTCCACTACTGTTGGACATATAACCGTAGTCTCCTTTCACGGCGATAAACCCTGGCTGCCCCCCTGTTGGGATTGTGTTGACCAGTTGTGGGTTAGCTGGGTCTGAGACATCAATTATCAGAACATTATTCGAGCTATTCTCTGTTAGATAGACATAGCCGTTAACATATGAGACATAATAGGCACTCCCGGAGGTGCTGTAGCTACCCACCAGCACAGGTGCCGCAGGATTGGAGACATCTACGACCTCCAGCCCACCTGATGACCACGCGCCAATGTAAACATAATCACCAGCTTTCACCAGAGAAATTGTCCAGCCCGGAGTCGTAAGCCCCCCAACAGTAACTGGAGAGGCAGGATTGGAGATATCGACGATACTCAACCCGTTCACAGAAGCGACATAGGCATAATTACCATCGATATCGACACCGTAGATACGTGAACTATCATGGGCGGTACTTGCTGCCAGAAATGGAGAGGCGGGGTTCGAGACATCGATAATGCGAAAGCGGGAATTGGAATTCCCTGAATCATCCGCATTAAAGAGATAACCATCTCGGTAAACAGGGTTACCACTCAGGTTGTAGAAAACATCGTATTGACTAACTGACGTGGCTGCCCAGGAAAAACTCAGGTCAATGGAGGCCTCTGCACCACTGCCATCAACCTGCACATTGGTACCGCTGGCGTGCTTCAGATAGGCAACCGTAGCATCAAAAAACCTGGGGGTCACCGAGCTGTTTGTTGTTGTCAAAGTGACAACATATTGAAAATAGCGGCGATCGCCCAGACTTGAAATATCAGCGCCATCAGCTACCGATGAGAGCGTCACCCAGCTACCATCAAAAGTGCTACTGTTCCCCGCACGCACATCAACAGTAATGGAGGTGCCAGCAGGAGCAGTGTCCACACTATACTGGAAAGCACTAAAACCGTAGTGCAGTCCTATATCCATCACTGGTGAACTGTAAACACCGCTGCTCGGATATGAAACTGCGGTGCCTAGACTTAAATGGCTGGTGCCGCCACTATGCCCACCAAGTAGATCCAGTACGCCATCATTATTCACATCACCAAGAGAAAATGAACCACGAGCCCCAACATCAACGCTTCCCTCCCATGAGGTGTCACGCGCCCCCCACTCAGGGGCAGTAGTAGTACCAATATTTGGATAGGCCCAGAAAGTACCCAGGTTTGTTCCAACTATCAGATCAGCCAGGCCATCACCATTCAAATCACCAAGCGCTGGCGCTGAAAAAGAGCCTACATCATCACCCGTCTCCCATGTAGCAGGGGCACGAGTAGACCAGTCCGGCGAGGTTGAACTGCTATTCACAAAAGAGAAAATAAAACCGTTCCCAACACCAACAACGAGATCGAGATCTCCATCATTATCAAGGTCAGCCAGGGCTGGATTCGCTACCGACTGATTACCAAAATCACCCATATCCGGCCCATCAAAGGCGCTGTTATATTGCCATTTTGGCGACGAGGCTGACCCGATATTCTCAAATCCCATCTGGCGTCCATCATTCACACCAACCAATAGATCATAGTCACCATCACCATCAAGATCACCCGCCTCAGGACGAATATAACCTGGAGGTAAAGCTGCATAATAGAGGCGCCAGGCGGTCTGAAGTGTCCACACAGGTGATGTGGCCGTACCGACGTTCCTGTAAGCATTGATGTAGTCGTTACTATATTCACCGACCATCAGATCCAGCAGACCATCACCATCCAGATCAACGAGTGTTGGGACAGTTTCAGTACCAAGATCGGTGTGAACATTAAGCTGAAGCGCGCCCCAGGTAGGCGAAACAGTTGCGACAGGCGAGAGGATCACACTGCCAGCCTCCACCGCTGCGGTGTTTGACATGCCAGCGCCTGAACCCGAAAAATCACCCTTAGATGTGTGCGTACGAGACCTATCGGTGTTTAAAGAAAAATCGGCATCGCTTGTCTGGGTTATCGAACGGGTTTCGGTTCCCAGCCCCAGGTCCGCCCCTCCATTTATTATCGCAAGAGCGGCATCTTTTCCTGAGTAACGGTTCCAGCTATTCTGATCACCGGGATGGACAGCATTGAGACTACTGACACCACCACCCCATTCTTGCTGATTGAAGGTGCCGGCCGTTGCAGCTATAGAAAGAGAGGAGAAAAGGGAGAGCAGAAAAAAAACCACGGCCATCAGTGTAAATAGTGATGGGTAGAGCTTTTCACAGGATCTATCATCATGGTCATAACTGATCGGGTACATTTACTGTCTACCTCTTTTTTAAATCAGGACACTGCCCTTAAACAGACGATCAAATAAAGCATCAACATTAAGATGACACCATGAATATCCATATATGCTGGGATTAGCTGCGCTGACTCTTGTCCATTGCGAAACCGGATTGCGGTTTTCCTGTGCTGTTATTATCGGCCAATCAACGAGGCTTTGCAGGGCTAATCCTACATCAATCGCTATCGAATAGCTGCGATCATCCCTGATGCCTTTCTATATATCAATTAACCCAATAAATACAGAAAGATAACAAACACCCCCGCTGCAGAACAAAAAAGGGGCAAATTATTAGAAATAGTACTAATTGTGATAGAGTATACAGCTTGAAATAGAAGGGATTCTACCCTGGATACACTGGGGTTTCTAAGGTTATTCACTGGAAATCAGATTTTAATACATTCGGGACTGTGCATTAATATTGCAAGGGCATTATGAATCCCAACCTTACCTTACAGATCATCAGTGTCGTCTCGCTATGCCTGTTATGCAGCACATCTGCTCGCGCTGATTTTGTACTCGACTTTATGCCTGATGATGGTGGTGGAATCAGCAAAGACTTTACTCAGGGAAATTTTAGCGTAACTGGCACCACCCCCTTCCTGATGCGGGGCAGTCTACAACTGCCAGAAATTGTTACCGACCCGGAAACAGGTCTCAGTTATTTCCATATCATTATGGGTGACCCTGCCAGCGGCTTTGCCCAGGAGGTCTACATCCAGCGCGGATTCGGCTCCTTCCAGGGAGGACCAGGTTCTGCAGTGGGTGGCGGTGGCTTTGGTGACAATAACGTCACCCCATTGGGGCCGAATGCGGGCAACGGGGAGGCCAATCCACGAAAAGTGCTGGTGAGACAGATTGTCTCTGACGGCGAAATTTACATCGATTTCACCAAAGATAAATTTGACCGAAAACCGAAAATCACACAGATGCTTACTCTCCCCAGCCTGACCTCACTTTTTCAGCTGGATATGAGCAACAGCAGTTACGGTGATAATACAACCCCTGGCATCCTCTCGTACACCTTAAACCTCGCGGATGACTATCAGGGGAGCGGTCAATTCAACTTCGCAACAGATGTCCAGAACTCCACCATTGAGGGAGGACGCTTCACCTACACCGACGGTTCCGGCCCAGGTGGCTCAGCGGGTACCTATACTTATGAACAGGGCAGTTTCAACGTCGATGCGATCACATGGGAGGCCTACTTCGACCACAGCCTCACCAATCAGTGGGGTTACACTCAGAACAGGCCGATGCCGCCGTAGTCGCTACCGAACAGATCGCCCCTTGTTAAGTGCCACAGCGGCAACCCTGCCCACAGCATAAAAAGCTAACCATTTCCCAGCGGCTGAAACCACGCCAACTGTTTATGCAGTGAAACCACCTCGCCAACAATCAATAGCGTTGGTGCATGTACCTCTTTTTCAGCTATCAGAGCAGGCAAGGTTGCTAACGTGCCAGTGATGACCTGTTGATGCACCGTTGTCCCCTGCTGCACCAGCGCTACAGATAACGAGCCAGCCGCACCATGTGCGATGAGCTGCCTACAGATCACAGGCAACCCCTGAAGCCCCATATAGATAACAACTGTCTGCTGCGGCTGTGCAAGGCTATCCCAGTCCAGATCAATCGAACCATCTTTCAACTGCCCGGTCACAAATCGCACCGACTGCGCATAGTCACGATGCGTTAGTGGAATACCGGCATAACTGGCACAACCACTGGCCGCCGTAATCCCCGGCACTACCTGAAATGGAACACCCTGCTCCGCCAGTGTTGCGATCTCTTCACCACCACGACCAAAGATAAAGGGGTCTCCCCCCTTGAGGCGCACAACGCGTTTTCCCGCCTTCGCAAGATCGGCCAGTGTCTGGTTGATCTCCTCCTGGCGCACGGCATGATAATCACGCTTTTTGCCGACATAGATCTGCTCCGCCTCACGCCGCACCAGATCAAGCACCGCTCTCGAAACCAGTCGATCATAGAGCACCACGTCGGCCTGCTGCATCAGGCGTAATGCACGGAAGGTGAGCAGATCGGGATCACCCGGCCCCGCCCCCACCAGCGCCACCTCCCCGCTTTTCTCTGCTGCCGATTCGCCACTATCCAGCGCATCCTGAATCAGGCGCGTGGCATCCTTTTCCCGACCGGAGAAGACCATCTCGGTAGCTGGCCCCTGCAGGATACGCTCCCAGAAATGGCGGCGGTTTTTCATCGCAGGAAAACGCGCCCTGGCGCTGTCGCGAAAACTGGCCAACAAGCTGGCCAGTCGTCCATAACCTGCTGGAATAATCGTCTCCAGATGAGCGCGTAACATACGCGCCAGCACTGGCGAGGTACCGCTAGTCGAGACGGCAACAGTGACCGGCGCACGATCAACAATCGATGGGAAAATAAAACGACAGAGCTCAGGGCAGTCCACCACATTCACCGGCAGGTTCCTTTTTTCCGCCGCATCATAAACAGCACGGTTAACCCCCGCATCATCTGTCGCCGCAACCACCAGCGCACACCCGTTTAGATCATCATCACAAAACTCACCAGCACGATAGCTGAGTTCACCCTGCGCTAACTGCTGCGCCAGGCTATCATTTAACGTTGGTGCCACAACGGTAATCGCAGCTTGTGCTCGCCTGAGCAGAGCCACTTTACGCGCTGCAATTTCACCACCACCCACAATCACTACCGGGCGGTTTCTGATATCAAGAAAAATTGGAAAGTAGTCCATCATCTTACCTATAGATACAGGGTGGAGAGATCTGTCCAGCAGATAAACTTACTCGATAACAGTCACGCCACCCATATAAGGGTGCAGCACCGCTGGAATATGGACTCTTCCGGCAGCGTCCTGATAATTCTCAAGCAGCGCGACCAGCGTTCGCCCCACCGCCAGACCGGAGCCATTGACGGTATGTACCAGCTCAGGTTTATTCGTTTCAGGGTTGCGCCAACGCGCCTGCATGCGGCGTGCCTGGAATGACTCGAAGTTACTGCACGATGAGATCTCACGATACTGCTGCTGCCCTGGCAGCCACACTTCAAGGTCATAGGTCTTCGCAGCAGAAAAGCCGACATCGCCACCACATAAAATAACAACACGGTACGGTAGCCCAAGCTGTTGTAACACCTGCTCGGCATTGCTGGTTAATGACTCCAGCGCAGCATTCGACTCCTGTGGTTTTACAATCTGCACCAGCTCCACTTTTTCGAACTGATGTTGACGAATCAGCCCGCGGGTATCTTTACCGTACGAACCTGCTTCACTACGGAAACAGGGGGTGTGGCAGACAAACTTACGCGGCATATCATCGGCATCGATAATCACATCACGCACGATATTGGTCACGGGCACTTCAGCTGTCGGGATCAGGTAGTACTCCTGCTCACCCTCCAGTTTAAAAAGATCTTCAGAAAACTTGGGCAGCTGGCCGGTACCGCGCAGGCTATCGGCGTTCACCATGTAGGGCACATAGGTTTCGGTGTAGCCGTGTTCGCGGGTGTGAAGATCGAGCATAAACTGAATCAATGCACGGTGCAGGCGGGCGATTGGGCCGCTCATCACTGTAAAGCGTGAGCCGGTTAACTTACTCGCGGTTTCAAAATCCATCCCGCCAAGCGCAACGCCAAGATCAACATGATCCTTCGGCTCAAAATCAAACGAGGTCGGCTTGCCCCAACGACGAAGCTCAACATTATCATCTTCGCTCCTGCCTTCAGGCACATCGGCGTGTGGAATGTTGGGTACCCCCTGTAGAATCTCATTGAGCTCGGACTGAATTTCAGCAAGCTGCGCTTCACCCGCCTTTAACTTATCGCCCAGCTCCGCAACGGCTGCCAGCAGGGGCGCAATATCTTCGCCCGACGCCTTCGCCTTGCCGATCAATTTAGAGCGGGTATTGCGTTCCGATTGCAGCGCCTGTGTTTCAACCTGCACCCGCTTACGCGCTGCCTCCAGTGCAATCAACTGCTCCCTGTCCAGCTTGAAACCACGTTTCAGAAGCTGCTGGGCAACGTTGTCGAGGTCATTTCTAATTAGTTGTGGATCTATCATTTTCCCTTATACCTTTACACTTTAATATTGCGCTACTCATCCACCATCAAGCTGGCATCCCAGCTAACAATATGACCAGGTGCAACCATCCCCTCCAGGTGCTCAAGAATGGAGACCACCTTTTCAGGATCATCAAAAAACTCCACCACGACCGGCAGATTCAACGACATGCTTAGCAGGTTTGACGAATGCATCTCGCCCGACTGGCCAAAACCGGAAATGCCGCGAAAGACAGTTACACCGCGCACCTTCTCCCAGTCATGGAGCCGTTTGATGAGTGGGTCCAGTCTACCTTCAGCCTCGGCCAGATAGACCCGTACCATCGTTACTGTGATCTGTTTCATAGCTGTCTCCCGGCCAGCACACCCAGCCAGGTAGCGCCAACACATAGTACAACACTCAACACAATATTCAGCCCCGCCTTTAACAGGGCGCCCTGTTCAATCAAATTCAACGTCTCTATCGAAAAAGTAGAGAAGGTAGTAAATGCGCCCAACAGGCCGATCAGCAGCGCTGCGCGCCACTCAGGGCTTAACTGCATGCGATCGATCAACAGCACATAAAGAACCCCCATCAATAGAGAACCCAGCACATTGACCGAGAGCGTACCATAGGGAAAGCCTCGCCCTAGCCAGTGCGAGATGCCACTTGCCATCCCGTAACGGAGTACTGCGCCGATCGCACCGCCAACCGCGATTGCCAGTAACTGTGTCAACACTCGCCCCGCGCTTTCTGATCAAGCGCCGCAAAATAGTCAAGCTTCTGCTTGATCTTGCTCTCCAGCCCGCGTTCGACCGGGTGATAATAGTGGCGCTCCCCCATCTCGTCTGGAAAATAGCTTTCACCTGCGGCATAGCCTTCCGGCTCATCGTGCGCGTAACGGTACGCCCTGCCGTAACCGAGCGCCTTCATTAGCTTTGTCGGGGAGTTGCGTAGATGGATCGGCACCTCAAGTGAACCCTGCTCCCTGGCCTCACTCATCGCCGCTTTATAGGCCATATAGACCGCATTGCTCTTCGCCGCACTTGCGAGATAGGCGATCGCCTGGGCGATGGCCAGCTCCCCTTCCGGGCTACCGAGACGCTCCTGCACATCCCACGCATTGAGTGCAATCTGCAGCGCACGTGGGTCGGCATTTCCGATATCTTCACTCGCCATGCGTACTACCCGGCGCGCGATATAGAGTGGATCACAACCACCATCGATCATGCGTGCAAACCAGTAGAGTGCGGCGTCAGGTGATGAGCCACGCACCGATTTATGCAGCGCCGAAATCTGGTCATAAAAAGCTTCACCGCCTTTATCAAAACGGCGCACACCACCACTCAGAATTTCGTTGATTAACGCCTCAGTGACAAGCTGCGGTGCGCTGTCATCACTGTTCTCATGGGGGGCAAGGTCGCTAATGATCTCTAGAAAGTTCAACGCACGACGTGCATCGCCATCGGCGGCTACCGCCAGCTCATCCCTTAATGCAGCTGGAAAGTTGATCTCGCGCCTGCCGAGACCACGCCGCTCATCCTGCAGTGCGCGATCAATGATGGCGCGAATCGCATCCGCTGCGAGCGCCTTCAGCACATAGACTCGCGCACGTGATAACAGCGCGTTATTCAGTTCAAATGAGGGGTTCTCAGTGGTCGCACCGATAAAGATAAAGGTGCCATCTTCGATATAAGGCAGAAAGGCGTCTTGCTGCGCCTTGTTAAAGCGATGCACCTCGTCGATAAAGAGCACCGTACGCCGCCCCTGTGTGGCCATAAACCCCTGCGTTCTGGCCACTGCCTCGCGCACATCTTTCACCCCACACAGGACAGCAGAAAGGCTGATAAACTCAGCGTCGGCATAACGCGCTATCAGTCGCGCCAGTGTTGTTTTGCCACTTCCCGGCGGCCCCCAGAAGATCATCGAGTGAAGTTTGTCTGTTTCAATCGCACTGCGCAACGGCTTCTCTGACCCCATCAGGTGGACCTGGCCAAAGAACTCGTCGATAGACTGCGGGCGCATGCGGTCAGCTAACGGATGGCCCTGCATGTCATTGAGATTCCCCGCTACATTTTTTGCCACCGCCGGCATCAGGGCTGTAACACTCCACCCGCATCGGCACCCTCTTCAATGACATCGACACCGGGTGGGGCAACAAACCTGAACAGGGCGCCATCGATACGAGGGTTGCGTTTCACATCGCTAAATTGCAGCCGCGTTGTCTGATCAAAACTATCGACCAGCTCCATCACGCGCAATGTTTTTGCATCAAAGGCGAGGCGTAACAGGGTGAAGTTACTCTGCGCTGCCTTAGGTTTTAGCTGCAGCCATGCGAGGCCATTTTCTTCACCGCTCTCGGTAATCACAAAACTATCACTAAGGGCACCACCGCTGCTGAGCAACAACATCGGGGTGTCGCCCATCGACTTCAACATCGGCTTAACGGTAACCTGTTCAAGGTCGGCATCATAGATGTAGATCTTCTTCCCGTCGGCGACAATCACCTGCTGATAAGGGGCCTGGTAGTCCCACAGAAATTTATCAGGGCGCTGCATAATCACCACCCCTCGACTCTCCTGTAGTGAAAAGGCGCTATCGTCCATCACGCTCTGTTCAAAACTGGCGCGCAGACTACCCAGCCCATCGAAGAACTGATTAAGTCGATCAAGCCCACTGCCAGCCTTTGCAGGTAACGGCACAAGAAGTGCGAGCAGCAGAGACTGAGCCATCAAAATTTGGTAGATACTGCGAGACATTGCGAACAACCCCCTTCTATTTGGCAGGCGGTGGTGCCAGCACTTCGCGCGAGCCGTTGGACTCCAGCGGTCCCACAATACCCGCCTGTTCCATCCCTTCAACCAGTCTTGAGGCGCGGTTGTAACCGATCTTAAGGCGGCGCTGCACCCCTGAAACAGAGGCCTTGCGCGTCTCGGTGACGATACGTACCGCTGCATCATAAAGCTCATCGCTCTCCGCACCTTCGACTACTGGCAACGCACCATCGGCACCGGCCTCGTTTGGCACCAGCACCTCGTCGATATAATCCGGTTCACCATGCTGCTTGAGATGTGCAACCACCTTATGCACTTCGTGATCATCGACAAAGGCGCCGTGAACACGTGTCGGCACCGCAGTACCTGGCGGCAGGTAGAGCATATCACCGTGGCCCAGTAACTGCTCCGCGCCACCCTGATCCAGGATGGTACGCGAATCGATCTTGGAGGAGACCTGAAACGCAATGCGGGTGGGAATGTTGGCCTTGATCAGACCGGTGATCACATCCACTGATGGGCGCTGCGTCGCCAGTATCAGGTGCAGTCCCGCCGCGCGCGCCTTCTGCGCCAGCCGCGCAATCAGCTCTTCAACCTTCTTGCCCACCGTCATCATCATATCGGCCAGCTCATCAACAATCACGGTGATGTAGGGTAGCGGCTCCAGCATGATCGGCTCCTCGCCATCGACCGTCAGCGCATCCGATGGCTTTGCCAGCGGGTCGGGAATTGGATTGCCGCTATCGATCGCATCCTGCACCTTACGGTTGTAGTTGGTGATGTTACGTACGCCGAGTGCCGCCATCAAGCCGTAGCGCCGCTCCATCTCCGCGACACACCAGCGCAGTGCGTTGGCCGCCTCTTTCATATCGGTCACCACTGGCGCTAACAGATGGGGGATACCGTCGTAGATCGACAGCTCCAGCATCTTGGGGTCGATCATAATCAGCCGCATCTCTTTTGGTGATGCGTTATAGAGCATGCTCAGGATCATCGCATTAACCGCTACCGATTTACCGGAGCCGGTGGTGCCCGCCACCAGCAGATGCGGCATCCTGGCAAGATCGACTGCGACCGGGTTGCCGTTAATATCTTTACCCAGCGCCAGCGTCATGGGCGCAGCTACGCGATCATACGACTCCGACTGGATAATCTCACTAAGGCGCACCATCTCACGATGTTCATTTGGAATTTCCAGCCCCACCACCGATTTACCGGGGATCACTTCAACGATACGTACACTGATCGCCGACAGCGCGCGCGCCAGATCTTTCGCCAGATTACTGATCTGGCTCACCTTCACCCCCGCCGCTGGCTGCAGCTCATAACGGGTAATGACCGGCCCCGGGTGGACTTCAACCACCTGCACCTCAATACCGAAGTCCTGTAGTTTCAGCTCTACCTGACGCGACATCGCCTCCAGCGAGGCGTTGGAGATGTTATTTTTGGTGGGTTCAGGCTGGTCAAGCAGTGACAGCGGCGGCAGGTCACCCTTGGTGGCCACCTTGAAAAGCGGCACCTGACGCTCTTTCTCTAAACGGGCACTGGGCTGCAACTGTTTAATCACCGGCTCAATGCGCGGTTTGATCCGGCGCTTCTCTTTCTCTTTTGCAACAGTGGTGACCTCATTGCGCTCACTGCGCGCCCGGCGGCCTTCAATATAGTCACGCAGGCGGTCGAGCTGACTGCGCAGATACTCAACCAGATTTAATGTCAGCTCACCGGTACGATCCATCAGCGCAATCCACGACAGCCCGGTAAAGAGCGTAATGCCAGTCATAAACAGCGCCAGCAGCAGTAGCGTCGCGCCGATAAAACTAAACGGTGTCACCAGTAGATTGCCAACCCCCCCGCCGAGCACACCGCCTGCGCCAGTACTCATCGGTAACGCCTCAGGCGAGCTGACAAAGTGGAGTGCCGCAAGGCCACTGCCTGCGACCATCGTCAGCAGAAAACCACCGCTTCGCAACGCCAGCTGACGCATATCAAACGGCCCTTCGGCGGCGCGCCCACGATAGAGCAGCCAGCCGCCATAGGCGACCATTAACGGAAAGAGGTAAGAAAAATAACCGAACAGGGAGAGAAAGATATCGGCAAACCAGGCCCCCGCGACACCGCCTTTGTTCTGCACGATGTCGCTATTGGCCGTGTGAGACCAGCCAGGATCGCCGGCATCATAGGTTGTCAGCGAGAGCAGCATATAGATCGCCACCACGCCGAGAATAAAGAGCGCGCCCTCGCGCAGCCCCCTCACCAGGTGGCCCGCCAATGGCGACTGCGCCTCGGATTTATTACGTGATGCTCGTCCCACTCGTCTGGTCTTTGAAAAATGATGTTAAAACAACAGAGCCTGACATAAAAAATGCAGTGTCAGCGATTAAAAAACAGGGGGAATTATGCCATAGATTGCTGCAACGCGGGATGGATTAATTCGCCACCACGTAGATTGATACCCCCCTTCAGGCTCGCATGTTGATCCAGTTCACCGTTGGCCAGTTTAATCGCATAGGGAATCAACGCCGCCGACAGCGCCTGCGATGCGCTGCGTGGCACCGCCCCCGGCATATTAGTAACACAA
>Ga0256830_1000908_pt1 | contig 22028 bp, 20 predicted proteins | sample 128326metaG_FD_190537 | JGI IMG/M metagenome (GOLD analysis project Ga0256830, IMG submission 190537) | Hydrothermal vent microbial communities from Lau Basin, Pacific Ocean - 128-326 | ecosystem: Environmental > Aquatic > Marine > Hydrothermal vents | place: Pacific Ocean: Lau Basin | collected... | reverse complement strand
TTTTGAATTATATTTAAATACCATACCCTGACTTGTTGTTCTATGGGTGATAACGTTCCTCTTCCTGAGGTTAACATAGGTATGGTGGGTCATGTTGATCATGGAAAAACAACACTTGTTGCAGCTTTAAGCGGGGTATGGACAGACAGGCACAGTGAAGAGCTGAAAAGAGGAATTTCAATCAAACTGGGGTATGCTGACACAACATTCAGAAAATGTCCGGAATGCGAGGGAATTGATGCTTACATGGTTGAAAGGATATGCCCCAAACACGGGATTGAGACTGAGATACTGAGAACTGTCAGCTTTGTTGACAGCCCCGGTCATGAAACACTCATGGCAACAATGCTGAGCGGTGCGGCACTGATGGATGGGGCCGTGCTTGTAATTGCAGCCAATGAAAAATGTCCGAGACCGCAGACAAAGGAGCATCTCATGGCCCTTGAGATAATTGGTGTTGACAAAATCGTAATCGTTCAGAACAAGATTGACATAGTTTCAAAGGACAGGGTTGCTGAAAACTATCGGGAAATCATGGATTTTATAAGGGGAACCATAGCTGAAGACGCTCCTGTAATCCCGGTTTCAGCACAGCAGAGGGTGAATGTGGATGCTGTGATCGAGGCAATAGAATCAACAATACCAACACCTGAAAGAGATCTTGAGTCGTCCCCACTCATGTACGTTGCAAGGAGCTTTGACGTCAACAAACCCGGAACAAGGCCTGAAAGGCTTGTTGGGGGCGTGATTGGTGGCAGTCTGTCGAGAGGTGTGCTGAGGGTTGGAGATGAGATTGAGATCAGACCCGGGTTGAAGGATGAAAAAGGGACATACAACTCCATATTTACGGAGGTTACGAGCATAGTGGCATCGGGAAGAACTGTGGAAAGTGCAACACCCGGAGGTCTGATCGGGATTGCAACAAAACTGGATCCATACATCACAAAGGGTGACGGGCTTGTTGGGAATGTTGTCGGACATCCTGACAGACTTCCTGAAGTTCTGTACAGCTTTGTAATGGATGTAAGGCTACTGGAAAGGGTGGTTGGGGCTGAAGAGGAACTTCTTGTTGAAAGGATAAAGATGAACGAGCCTTTAATGCTCAGCATAGGCACCTCAACCACTCTCGGTGTTGTAACCTCGGCCAGAGATGATCTGGTTGAGGTAAGGCTTAGAAGACCGGTTTGCGCTGAAAAAGGAGCAAAGGTTGCCATAAGCAGAAGGGTTGGCTCAAGATGGAGACTGATAGGAGCAGGAACCATAGTCTGAGAAAGGCAGTAATCGACACAAATGTTCTCATGTATATTTTCACTGAGAGAGTTGATGTTTTCTCTCAGCTTAGAGAACTCGGATACAGACGGTTCGTTTTTCCGGTTCAGATTATTGAAGAGCTGAGAAGGCTGAGTTTAACCCTTGATGGGAACGACAGAAGGGCTGCCATCTTTGCCTTAAATCTGGTGGATAGATGCAGTGACTGCGAGATTTTTGATCTCAGATCAGAGGGAAGCGATAATGCAATTCTCAAACTTGCGGAGATGGAAAATGCTGTTATCATAACCAATGACAAAAACCTCAGAAGGCGAGCAAAGGAGAGGGGAATTGCTGTAGGATATCTGAGAGAGATGAAGTATGTTGAAATTGAGGAGGATTACTGATTTTTAGAGAATCTTGCAATGTTTCTGCAGAACTGACATATCTCGGATGTTGTTATCTCGCCACATATTCTGCAGTATCTGAATACTTCGTTTCCGCCCTTCCTCTCTCTTGCAAGATTTCTGAGGACACTTGTTCTGAATCCAGGGATCCTTCTTTCAATTTCGTAAACTATTTCCTTCCATGTGCTCGGGGGAGCGTGGGGACATTCATCCTCTACAAATGGAAGGCTCCTGGCAAGAACGTAAAGCATGTTCTCCCTTTCACTCATTTCATAAAGAGGCCTTATTCTTGTAACCATTCTGTCATACCCGTCAAGCCTCGGTTTCTGCTTTTCACTCCACTGAATGTTTCCCGAGTAGAGATTTTTAAGGAAGTTTGAGAGAATGTCCTCCCCACAGTGTCCTGTTGCAATGACATCAAACCCATTATCCCTTGCAAATCTGTTCATCAGGTATCTTTTCACATTCCCGCATACCGAGCACGTCTTACCTGAAACATCGCTGACTGTGAAACCGTAATCTTCAAGCCTTGCAGTGTGGAGCTCAATACCGTATTCTCTGCAAAGGCTTTTCACAGAATCTTCCGATTTTCTGCTGTATTCACCGATTCCAAGATCAATGTAAAGGGCCGAGACCTCAAAATTCATTTTTTTTGAGAGACTGTTAAGAGCAGAAAGCATTGCAACACTGTCCTTCCCTCCGCTTACAGCTGCAAGGACGCTCTCGCCATCCCTGATCATTCTGTACCTCCTGACACACGACTCAACAGCTCCAATGTATCTGGTAGCAAAGCACTCTCTGCAGTAAACTTTTCCTCTGAACCTCTCAAATGCCTTACTGCCACACCTCTCGCATCTCATCTCGGCATATTCGGGATTGCGATAGAAATTATTATCGATCCGAATATGACAAATGAGAAGATCTTTGTTGCTATCTCGGCTTTTCTTCTCCCTCCAAACTTTTCTATCACGTCATAGAACACCCTTCCACCATCTAAGGGCACCGCCGGAAGACAGTTAAAGAGTCCTACATAAAAATTGATCCAGCCAATCCAGTAAAAAATGTTCAGGGCATAAAAGACCCAGTACCCGAGATCGGAAGTAAAGAAGTCTGTTATCGGTGGGGAAAAGCTGTTGAAGAAGATTATGGGCATTGAAATTATGAAAAGCCATCCTGCTGGATTGAGAAGCATTGAGGGGATGTTCTTCAGGGTGGAAAGTACGTTGCTTGCGTAGTAATAGCTGAAGGCAACTCCTGCAAAATATTCCTCAACCTGAACACCCATAATGGCTCTTCCATCTGACTCTTTAAGCTGAAGATCAAGTTTTCCGAAGGATTCTCCGTTGTAGTATTCTATTTTTACTGTTTCTCCGGGTTTTCTGTCTTTGAGAGCGTTGAGGAAGTCATTTAAGGTGTTGACCCTGACACCATCAACGGAGGTTATGATCCATCCCACCTTTATTCCGGCCTCCTGTGCGGGGTACCCTTCTAAGAGCCCAACAACCTTCACTCCTGTTATTCCTTCAAGTGTCACCTTCCTTCCATCCTTCAGTGTCAGGATAATTTCTTCCCCTGAAACAGCTTTCGAAACATCCTCCATGCTGTAGACTCTGTAGCCGTTGATCTCAACAACAACATCTCCTGTTCTCAGATCAGGGTTTTCAGACTTCAGTATGGCAACCGACGGGGATATGAATCCTAAGAGATAGAAAAAGATTGAAAATGCAAGTGCTGCAGTTATAAAATTGCTTATAACACCTGAAGAGAAAACTCTGAGTCTTGTTGATCTGTCGCTTTCCTTCATCAGCTTCTCCTCATCCGGTTCTGCAAAACCTCCTATTGGTACGAGAGCGAAGAGCACACCCATGGATTTTACCCTTATGTTTTCAGCAAGCGCAGATACTGCATGGCTGAACTCATGAACAACAAGGGTTACTATGAGCCCAATCAGACCCCACAAAAGGGGAATGTACTGATTCACCCCCGGAATAAGCAAGGCATTTCTGGGGCTTGTTATGTCAGATGGAGGAGGCGGAGAGGTCAGAAGTGCATAGTCCATAAGCAGTATCAGGATGAACATGAATATCATCCCTGCAAAAACAGCAGGAATTCCGATGTTTCCAATAATCAGCCATAATCTTCTGTAAGATGCAATTTTTTTAAGCAGGTTAAGCCCTCTTTCAGTTCTGATCATTAAAATAGGACCGTAGGCCGAAATGTTTCTTTTTTCAAGCCACCCCCGTCTGTTCAGGATATCAACAGCAATCCAGTAAGCTATGAATACTGTTATTGCAAGGGACACGTTCATTGTTACCAGGTGAAGAGACAGACGTTAATTAATTTTCCCCTCCCAGTCTTTGCCAAGAACTCTTTCCTCAATTGAGGTTACCTGTACAAACTCCTCCCTCACATCCTTTCTTGTCAGATAGTATATGAGGGCAATCGAGATTGCAAGATTCAGACCTCCGATTTCCGGGATGTAAAGCGTCAGGAGTCCGTAGATTCCGTGAAGTATTCCAATGCCTATTCCGACCTTTCTTGAAAGCTCGTTTCTCACAATAAGACCGATCCCTGTTAACAGGTATATCAGAGAAAAGAGAAATCCAATCCCCGCAACATAGGGGATTATCTCCTCAATTTTTATGCTGTCAATTCCGTACCTTTCAGTTTCCTCCCTGAAGGCATCTGCAAAATCCTGTTTTGCAATGAGGACTGTAACAGATGTGAAGGCAGAAAGGGAAAACATGGTCAGCATGAAAACAGCCACAAGAGTTATCCCGACCTTCATTCTTTTCCATGTTCAGGTTAAAAATTTAAATAGATTGCGGAGAAATTTGGTTCATGTATTACTTCGTGTACATCACCTTTCCGTCATTTGACGAGGCGAAAAGAGCTGCAAGACATCTTCTGGAAAAGAAACTTGCTGCATGCGTCAATATCTGGAAAATAAATTCTCTGTACTGGTGGGAAAATGAAATACAGGAAGATGATGAAATTGCGATGATAGTCAAAACCAGAGCAGAAAAGTATTCGGAAATCAGAAATGAAATAAAGAAGCTACACAGCTACACAACACCATGCATATGTGCTTTTCAGGTGGAAGAGGGCAACTCTGAATTTTTAAGGTGGATTGATAGCATTGTGGAAGAATGAAGGGGAAAACAGCCATATTTGGTTGCAGGAAAAAGGTCAGGTATACGGAAGATCAGTGGAAGCTGCTTGAAGAAAAGAGGAAGATAGCAGCAGACATAATGAAAATCCTTGCTGACAGTGGTATAGATTCTCTTGTTTACGGATCTGTTGCAAGGGGAGATGTTAAAAAAACAAGTGATGTTGACATCTTTATCCCTTCAGCCATCCCATCTTACAGAATTGAGCTTGCTCTTCACGATCACACAATTCTTGAAAAAAAGATAGTCCAGGCAACACCAAACTATGCGATTAAAGGTGAAATCGTTCTTGAAAATGCAAACGTAAGCTTTCCTCTTGTTAAGATGAAGGATAAAGAACTGGATTTTTACAGGTTTGGTGGCTGCATGGATCTTGAATCTCTCATGAGGAAAAAAAGGGTTGCAGGAGTGGACAAGAGGCTTGTCCTGATAATCCCTCTCAGAGATGGACACTATGAAATTCCTGCCAATGAACTTGATGTAAGTGAGCTTGCCGAGTATCTTGACATCGGAATTGAAATAGTAATGGAAAGGTTCAGGGTTCTTGAAAGAAGAAGAGAAATTGGAAGAACGGGAGTTTTCCTGAGTGAGGCGGTTCATGAGTTTGAGAGTTTTGAGACCAAACTGAAGGAGATAATCGACAGAAATCCCTTTGTCAAAAGAAGAATCATGTTCTGAGTAAAGTGAATAAATTATTTATTTTATCTTCAGGCAACATCTCTCTGATGACTCTCAGTTCAAGAGCAAATCTGATGATTCTCGGAACCCTTTTTGCCATAACCGCGTTTGATACACTTTTACTGAGCTTTGCAACTCCCGGTCTCATATCCAGCTATGGTTACAGCAGAACGGAGGCTGGCATTCTCGGCACGTCTCTGATGGTCGGTGTTGGGACAGGGTCGGTAATTCTGGGATCTATTTCAGACAGGATTGGCAGAAAGCCTGTGATATACACCTCAGTTCTTCTTTTCTCTGTATCAATGGGCCTCATGTCCCTCTCCCAGAAAATTGAATTTCTTGCTGTTCTTCTATTTCTCTCCGGAGTCGGTCTTGGGGGAAGTCTTACAATGACCATAACAACCCTGCCAGAGGTGATAGACAGGCCCATAGAGAAGTACATGTGCTATCTTGAGTCTTTCTGGGGTGTGGGAGCATTGATGATTGTGGTTACCTTCAACATTGTTCCTGAGAACTCTCTGAAAGGGCTGTTTCTTGCTGGAATGCTTCCAGCGGCACTCCTACCTGTTTTCAGAATGCTTCCAGATGTGAAATCTGAAAAAACAGAGATTTCAGGTAACATACGAACTCTATTCACTGATTACCGAAGTCTGACTGCTGTAATATGGCTTATATGGTTCTGCGGGATTTACACGTATTATGGTGTTTTTCTCTGGCTTCCTGATGTGTGGATATCGAGCAATTTTGGCTCCCTGATCAATCTCCTTATCCCTGTTTACGGGATTCAGATTATCTCACCTCTCCTGCTCTCAGTTCTTTCAGATGAGACCAATACCGAAAAGCTCCTTTTCAGCTACGCAGTTTTTGCAGGCTTTTCAGTTCTTTTTTTCACCAAGGTCTCTGACCCGGCTTTCAGGTTTCTCTCAATTCTTCTGGCCTCGTTTTTCAGCATTGGCACATGGGTTCTGCTGATCCTTGTCACTCAGAAAACCTATCCTCAGAGCATAAGAGGCCTTGGGGTCGGAACATCTGCAGGAATTGGCAGAATTGGCGGGATTGTTGCACCCTCTGTAACCGGATTTCTGATGGACAGAACAGGAGGTTTTACGATTCCGTTCATGATCTTTGCAGTTCTGTTCTATCTTCAAAGCGGACTTGCACTGTATGTGAGAAAGCTCAGGAGCTGAGTGGTGGTTTTGGAGTTTCAGATCCCAGCAAATGGACTCTCTTAGAAAATGTTTTTAAAACCTCTTTTTCAGGCTGAATCGATGGACAGGATAATTCACTGGGCTGACGCCATTGCAGATAAAATTCTTGAAAAAAAGAACAGCTCCAGGATAGCAACCGGAATAACTCCGAGCGGTCACATCCATCTTGGAAATCTCAGGGAGATGCTCACTGCCGATGCTGTCAGGAGGGCAATTCAGGAAAAGGGGGGAGATGCTGAGATTGTTTACATTGCCGATACATTCGATCCCCTGAGGAAAAGGTATCCTTTCCTGCCCGAAGAATATGATGAGTACGTGGGAATGCCCCTGAGCGACATTCCCGATCCCGAGGGATGCCATAAAAGCTACTCGGAACATTTTCTTGAGCCGTTCATTGAATCCCTTGACATACTTGAAATCCCGGTTACACTGAAAAAGGCTGATGAGATGTACAGAAATGGAGAGTACAGTGAAATGGTAGTTCTCTCTCTTAGAAATAGAGACAAAATTGCCAGAATAATGAAAGATGTCTCTGGAAGGGATGTCGAGGATAACTGGAGCCCTTTCATGCCCCAATGCAAAAACTGCAGGAGAATAAACTCAACTGCTGTAACGGGATTTGATGGTGACAGAGTCAGATACAGATGCAGTAACTGTGGATTTGAGGGAGAGAACAGTATTAATGAGGGAAAGCTTGTATGGAGGGTTGACTGGCCTGCAAGGTGGAAACTTCTTGGCATAGATGTTGAGCCTTTCGGCAAGGATCATGCTGCTGCCGGGGGAAGCTATGATACAGGAAAGAAAATTGCCAGAGAGGTTTTCAGTATCGAACCACCGTTTCCCATAGTGTATGAATGGATAAATCTCAGAGGGAAGGGAGCAATGAAGAGCTCAAAGGGAATTGTTGTTCCGGTCAGAGAGATGGTTGAGGTCCTGCCTCCTGAAATTGTAAGGTACACGATCATAAGAAGCAGACCTGAGAGACACATTGAGTTCGATCCCGGACTCGGGCTTCTTGAGATAATCGATGAGTTTGAGGATGCATTCAGAAAGTCTGACAGGAGCGTTGAGCTGTCGTTGGTTGGAGAGATTACCTACAGCGATGTCCCGTTCAGACATCTGATTGTTGTGGGGCAGATTGCAGGGTGGGATGCTGAAAGGATTCTTGAGATTCTTGAAAGAAACGGACATGAGATAACTGAAACGCTGAGAGAGGATGTTGAGAGAAGAGCGAGATACGCGAAGGCATGGCTTGAAAGGTACGCTCCAGAAAACCTGAAGTTCAGAGTGAAGAACAGAGAAGAAATAAGATCTGAATTCAGCGATGATGAGAGGAGATTTCTCAGAATGTATGCTGAATCACTTCAGGATGACATGTCTGCTGAAAGGCTCCACAAGCTTGTTTATGATGTGGCAGAAAAAGCTGGAATCAAAGCATCCAGGGCATTTCAGGCCATATACAAGGCAATTCTCGACACAAAACATGGCCCAAGGGCTGGTTACTTTCTGCAATCTCTTGGAATTGATTTTGTGAGGAAGAGGTTCATGGAGATATGAGGTTCAGGAAAATAGAGGGTGGAAGTTTTTACAGCTACCTGACTGAGGGATGCAGGCTTTGCAGAAAAGGGGCAAAAATGGTTCTTTTCATCACAGGCGTGTGCAGCAACTCGTGCTATTACTGTCCTGTTTCAGATCGGAGAATGGGTTCTGACTTTATTTACGCCAATGAGAGGCCTGTGATGAGCATGGACGATGCTGTTGACGAGGCACTATCGATGTCTGCTGAAGGGGTTTCGATTACTGGTGGTGAGCCCCTGCTAAAGCCTGAAAGAATTTATGAGTATCTTGAGGTTTTTTCAAGCGTCGGACTCCACACCCATCTGTACACCTCAATTCCAGCCAGAGAAAGGATGATTGAAAAGCTCTCTGAGAAGGGACTTGATGAGATAAGGTTTCACCCTCCTGAACTGAAAAACATCATGAGCTATGAGGAGTCAATAAAACTTTCAAGGAAAGCCGGTATTGAGGCAGGGATCGAGATTCCTGCCATATCGTTCAGGCATGAAATTCCTGAAATTCTCAACAGAAATGATGCCTTTCTGAATGTTAATGAACTTGAGTTTTCAGAATCAAATTTGCATAAACTTTCGGAGATGGGATGGGAGAGAGGTGAATTTTACGAAGCGTCTGGAAGTCTTGAAATAGCCGTGAAATACAGTGAGATCGTGAGAAAATTTCACTACTGCAGTGTCAGATTTAAGGAAATTGCCCAGTTCAGAAGGAGATTAATCAGAACGGCATTCAACCTGCCGGAATTTTACAGGGTTACCTCAGAGGGCACTGTTGTATGCGGGCTCGTTGAGGGTGAGAAGGAGAAAATCAGAAAAGTCTTAATTCAGAGAGGAATTGACTTCGTGGAGGTCGATGAAGGATTTGAAATTCCTGTTGATGAGGCTGAAAGAATGAAAGACTCAGGCAAGGTCTTCATTATTGAAAGATATCCAACCTACAGCAGGATGATACTTGAAAAAGACCCTCTGGGGTGAGGAAGTGAAAGAAAGGGAAATTGAGGCAAGGCTCAGAAAGTACCTTGACAGGGACAGAAATGGCGTTAGAAGAGCCCTGATAGAAACGCTCCTGAGCGGTCAGAAATACACAACTGATGAGATTTACAGAATTTTGAATGGCAGGGAATTCGAGCTCAACATACGTGGAGTTTCAGCAATGGTGGGTTTGATAGGTGCAAGGATAGGTATACTGAAGGTTGAGATGGGAGAAAAAAACAGGTACTATCTGAAGGAGGAATACAGAAACCTCGTGAAAAGGGTGCTGGAGGAGTATGATAGCAAAGATATATGAGATGATGCTGGAGAATAAGGTTAGAGGCGGAAAGATTCCGGAACATGTAGCCATAATAATGGATGGAAACAGAAGATATGCGAGAAAAAGAGGTCTCCCGGCTTACATGGGTCATTTTTTTGGATCCAAGAAAGCAGAAAAGGTTCTTGAGTGGTGCAGGGATATAGGAGTTAAGGTTGTTACCCTCTATGCATTCTCAACAGAAAACTTCAAGAGGAGTGATGAGGAGAAGAGAAAGATATTTGATCTGTTTAAAAAGGAAGTAGAGAGGCTGCTGAATGATCCGAGAACTCACAGGGACAGAATGCATGTGAGGGTTGTTGGCAGAAGGGATCTTTTGCCACCTGATGTGCTTGAGGCTGTTGAAGAGGTTGAGAAACGAACATCCTGCTATGACAGATTTTTTCTCAATATTGCCTTTGCCTACGGTGGAAGGCAGGAGATGGTGGATGCTGTAAGGAGCATTCTGCTTGATGTGAAAAAGAAGAAGCTCAGCCCTAACGAAATAGATGAGAGTCTTTTCTCATCATACCTCTATTCGTCCAATGGTTATGAGAGAGTAGACATTCTCATTCGAACTGGCGGAGAACAGAGACTTTCAAACTTTCTGCCGTGGCAGTCCTCTGAAGGATTGACATACTTTTTGGATATTTACTGGCCGTCCTTCAGAAAAATAGACCTTCTCAGAGCAATAAGGGCATGGCAGAATATTGTTGGGAGATATTATAAACACACCTGATGAGGTGATTCAATGGATTCAAAGCTCAAATACGAGTTCAGAAGAAAGCTTGAAGAGCTTGAGAAGTATAAGGGCAGGGGAACTGAGCTTATCACACTGTACATTCCTCCAGACAAGAACATAGCGGATGTCTCTGGACAGCTGAGAAATGAGCTCAGCCAGGCTCAGAACATCAAATCAAAGCAGACGAGAACCCACGTCATTGCAGGGCTTGAGGCAATACTTCAGAGGTTGAAGTTTTACAGAAAGCCTCCTGAAAATGGGATGGTTATAATAAGTGGTGTCATAGATCTGGGAGGTGGAAGGGAGAAGCACATAACAGATATAATTGAACCTCCCGAGCCTGTACCTCTCTACAAGTACCACTGTGACTCCACATTCTATCTTGATCCGCTGAGGGACATGCTTGTGGAAAAGAAGGTCTACGGCCTCATCGTTCTCGACAGGAGGGAGGCAGCAATAGGCGTTCTGAAGGGGAAAAGAATCGAGCCACTGGCGTATGCAACATCGAACGTGCCCGGAAAGCACAGGCAGGGTGGACAGAGCAGTGTGAGATTTGAGAGGCTGAGGGAAATAGCCATACACGAGTTCTACAAGAGAATTGGTGAGAAGGCAAACGAGGCACTTCTGCCATACAGGGAAAACCTGATAGGGATTCTGCTGGGTGGACCATCTCCGACCAAGGAGGAGTTCTATGAAGGAGGTTACCTGCATCATGAGCTTCAGAAGAAGATAATAGGGCTTTTTGATGTGAGCTACACAGATGAAAGCGGTTTGTATGAGCTTGTTGAGAAGGCGAGCGACGCTTTGCAGGAGCTTGACATAATGAGGGAGAAGAGATTGATGAACAGATTTCTGAGAGAAGTTGTGAATGATGGAAGTGCTGCCTACGGGGAAGATGAAGTCAGAAAATATCTCGAAATGGGTGCGGTTGACATTCTTTTAATCTCAGAAGACCTGAGGCATGAGAGGGTGAGATTCAGATGTCCCGTATGCGGGGAAACAATGGATCTTACAATTGTGGAAAATTCAGACAAGGAGTTTTTCTGCGAAAAAGACAGCGTTAAAATGGAGGAAATTGAAAGAAAAGATGTTATACTTGAGCTTGCAGAGCTCGCTGAGCAGAGCGGTGCAAAGGTTGAGTTTATCTCCACTGATTCAGAAGAAGGAGCGATGCTCAAAAACGCTTTTGGTGGGATAGGAGCGATTCTCAGATTCAAACCGGAGGGATGGTGATGTTCAGAGCGTTTTACAGTGAGGTGAAGAGAGCAACAGGTGTGGATGACCGATTTCTGAGAGAGAGTGAGCATGCAGACATTGCATGTACAGTAGCTTTCAAATTAGCCAAGGAAAAAAGAAAAAAGCCCCAGGAAGTTGCAGAGGAGATTCTTGAGGACTTTGAAATTACAGGGGATTACATAGGCAGGATTGAGATTGAAAACGGGTACATCAACTTTTTTGCAGGTCAGGAGTTTTTTGAAGATACTGTGAACTCAATTCTGGATGACGATTTCAGATATGGAGATATGAAGCTTGGCGGAGATGTGCTGATTGAGCACACCTCTGCAAATCCGGATGGGCCTCTGCATGTTGGGCATATAAGGAACTCCATAATAGGTGACACTCTTGTCAGAATCTTCAGGAAGGCCGGGATAAATGTAAAATCCCAGTATTACGTCAACGATATGGGCAGGCAATCAGCTATGGCTGTTCTTGGCGTGAAAAAGTATGGACTTGGAGCCGGGAAGCCTGATCATGAAGTTGCAAGGGCCTACATAAAAATCAATGCTGATGCTGAGAGTGACGAGAGCATAAACAGTCAGGTTGAGGAGCTGATGGTCAGGTACGAGGGTGGCGATGAAAATGCTGTCAGGGATTTCAGAGAGGTTATTGAGAAGGCACTTGATGGGGTGAGGGAAACCTTAAAGAAGCTGAATGTGGAGCACGATGAATACATCTGGGAGTCCGAGTTTATCAGAAATGGATATGTTGAAAGAATTTTCAGAATGCTGGAGGAGAAAGAACTTCTTGATAGGAATGACGTCTTTAAAGTTAATATGAAGAAATTTGGATATGATAAGGACGTCATTCTGAGGAGAGAAAATGGAACGACTCTTTACATAACAAGAGACCTTGCGTATCATCTCTGGAAAAACGAGAACTACGGGAGGTTCATAAACGTTCTTGGCTCCGATCACAAGCTCATTGCAAATCAGCTTTCAGATCTGCTCAAAGCCCTTGATCTCAAACCTCCTGAAATTGTGTTTTTTGAGTTTGTCTCACTACCTGAAGGCTCCATGAGCACGAGAAAGGGAAAGTTCATATCTGCAGATGAACTAATCGAAAAAACCTTTCAGGAGGCAAGAAAGCTCATAGAGGACAGGAACTTTGATGAAGGGGAAAAGAACAGGGTTGCGAAGGCAGTGGCTATCGGAGCTTTGAGATTTGATTTTGTGAGAGTCTCTCCTGAAAAGCCGATGACATTTGACTGGGAGAAGGCACTGGATTTTGAAAGGCAGACTGCCAGCTACATTCAGTACACCCATGCAAGAGCATGCAGCATAATGAGGAAGGCTGTTGAGGCTGGATATGTGGATCTGGATTTCAAATATGAGCTCATGGATGATGTGGAGAGGAAACTTCTCCTTCTGCTTTCAAAGTTCTCATTTAACATCCAGAAGGTCGTTGAATCGCTGAGACCAAGCATTTTTGCTGAATACATTCTCGACATTGCGGAGAAGTTCAATGATTTTTACCACAGAAATCCTGTCATAACCGAGAACTCTGAATTGAGGATGCACAGGCTCGCTATTGTCGATGCCACAAGAATTGTTCTGAGAAATGGGCTTGAGCTTCTCGGCATTGAGGCTCTTGAGAGGATGTAAGAAAGGCTTAAGTTTCTTTTAAGTACATCTCTTTTTCAGGTGATTGTGTGGGCAGAGATGTTCAGGTATCGCTTAGCAGAGATCTCTCTCTTTTTGACATAACAATGATTGGCATTGCAGGGATGATCGGAGCCGGTATTTTCGCTCTAACAGGAATTGCAGCCGGAATTGCAGGTCCTGCAATCCTTCTTGCCTTTCTTCTTAATGGAATTATAGCAACTCTGACAGGTCTGGCGTATGCTGAACTTGGTTCAGCTTTACCACAGGCAGGAGGGGGGTATGTCTGGATAAAGGAGGCCATGGGTAAGTTTCCGGGATTCTTGGCAGGATGGATCGACTGGGCGGCCCATACAATAGCATGTGCCCTTTACGCTGTGACATTTGGAGCTTTTTTTGCAGAGTTTGTTATTGGCTTTGCAGGTTTCGATCTGCCAAGGCTTGCCCTCTCAAAAGTTTCGGCACTTTTCATGGTTAGTTTTCTTGCCTATGTAAATTACAGGGGTGCAAAGGAAAGTGGAAAGCTCGGAAGTCTGGTTACACTTCTCAAGGTTTTAATACTGGTTGTTTTTGCAGGTTTCGGGATATACAGAACTCTCACACATCCAGACTGGATAAGCTCATACGCTCCTTTTCTTCCCACCGGATTTACAGGGGTTCTCGCTGCGATGGGTCTCACGTTCATCGCATTTGAAGGGTTTGAAATAATAGTTCAGAGCGGAGAGGAGGTGAAGAATCCCGAGAAAAATATCCCCAGGGCTATAGTCATGTCCCTCTGGACTGCTGTTGCAATATACATCCTGGTCGCGTTTTCACTGCTTGGGGCCATAAAAGCAGATGTTCCGAGCTGGATGTATCTTGGAGAGCTTGCAGAATTAAGTCTTGTTAGGGTGGCTGACAGCATAATGTTCTTTGGCGGTTATCTGATCCTTGCTGGAGGAATAATATCCACTGTGAGCGCAATGAACGCAACGATCTACTCATCATCAAGAGTGATATTTGCCTTGAGCAGAACGGGATACCTCCACAGAATCTTTTCAGAAATCAACAGAAAGACCAGAACTCCGCATCATGCCATTTTTTTCAGCTATCTTATTGTGGCTATTGCTTCTCTCGCGCCAATTGAGGCTGTGGCCTCTGCAGCAAGCCTCATGTTCATAATCCTCTTCCTTTCGGTAAACGCATCACTCATTATTTTAAGGCTGAGGCGCCCTGATCTGAGAAGGAGCTTCAAGCTCCCCTTTGCCTATCTGCTATCCTCTATCGCAATAGTATTTCAGATTGTTATATCGTATTACCTCATAACCCAGATAGAACATGGGTTCAGCATCCTTATTGCCACAGTTGGCTGGATGTTCTTAGGAGCTTTTGTGTACTACGCTTACTCTGAAAAAGAAATTGAAAAGAAAATAAAAGAAGAATTTGTGACGGTTTACTCGGAATTTCCTGTTGAAAAGAAAGAATACAGAATCCTTGTGCCTGTGGCAAATCCTGTAATTGCAAGGAAGCTTGTCAGACTTGCAGAGATAATTGCAAGACAGAAGGATGGTATGGTGTACGTGATGAGTGTTGTTAGAGTGCCACTGCAAACACCACCTTCTGCAGTTGTAAATGAGATAAGGGAGTCGAAAGAATTTCTTGAGGGAATCATTGAGCACATTTCAGTTCCTGCAGGAGGGATTTTGAAAGCCGGGCATAATGTGGCAGAAGCAATAATCGCAACAGCTGAAGAACTTCAGGCAGATCTTGTCATCATGGGCTGGAGGGGCAGAACATTCAGAAAGGATGCTGTGCTTGGAAGCACGATAGATCCTGTTCTCATGAAGGCTGGATGTGATGTTGCTGTTGTGAGATTTAAATATGGGGAGAAAATGCCGGAATTCAGAAAAATTCTTGTGCCATCTGCTGCTGGACCTCACGTGGAGCTTGCATGTGAACTGGCAGAATGCATCGCCAAGGAAAGAAACGGATCAGTTATGCTGATGTATGTTGGAAAATCTGCGGAGGATGAAAAGGAGGCTCAAAAAGTTTTTGAAACTCTTTCAGAAAGGTATTTTGGTGACGTGGAGATTGAAAATGAGTTCATAATTGATTCCAACCCGGTCAAAAGAATTGCAGAGGAAGCTGAAAAACATGACATAACACTGCTTGGAGCAAGCGAGAGAGCCTTTCTTTACAACTTTCTGAGAGGATTTTTCCCTGAAAAGGTGATTAAGAGGACAGACAGCACTGTCGTTGTTACAAGAAAATGGGTGAGATTAATGGGGTAACTCAGTAATTGTGCACCACCCTGTAGTGATCTGGTCTGGGACAGTAGAGCTCACCCTTTTCCCTCATTTTGATCAAGAGTTCCCTTATCTTTGATCTCTCGATTCCCAGTTTTTCTGCCTCTTCAAAAATTATCTCTTCCGGCACACCCTTATCGTATTCAGCCTCAAGCTCCTCAACAAGCCTCTTCAGCATCATTATCCTGTCTCTCTGGGTTTTTGATGTTCCTGAAAAAGCATAGTCAATATCTATTTCCCCGGTTTCAGGATCAAGCGCAATCTGCTCAAGGCTCTTTCTGATAATTCCCAGAACTCTCTCAACGTCTTCAAGCCCTATTCTATCTGAAAGCCTGATTCTTGCAGAAGCTTCAGCCAGCCTTATTAAAGCTTCAAGCTGTCTTGCGGTAACCGGAACAGGAGAATTCTCTTTTGCTCTGCTCCTCATACCAACGTAAAATTCTGTGATCCTCCTCTCAGCCTCATCGGTGAGAATCGGGAAGACAGTTCTCTTTGCATAGGCAATGTACTTTCTGAGCAGTTCTGGATCCACAACCGGAGTTACCTTCAGGATCTCCTCCTCAATGCTCTGTCTTGTGAATTCTGATGAAACGTTTCTCATCTTTTCGAGCTTTTCTCCAAGTCTGTGGGTTTTCAGTATGTGTTTTGCAAGTTCCACATCTCTCTTTTCATCAGGATCGTCTGTCAGGACAAATATCAGATCAAAGCGTGACATCAGAGTTGGTGAGAGATTTATCTGTTCGGCTATCGGAGCATATCTGTCAAATCTACCGTATTTTGGATTTGCAGCACCCAGAAGTGCGCATCTTGCTTTAAGAACAGCATTTATTCCAGCCTTTGCAACGCTTATTGTTTGCTGCTCCATTGCCTCATGCAACGCTCCCCTGTCCTCAGCCCTCATCTTGTCAATCTCATCAACGAGGGCTATACCCTTGTCTGCAAGAACAAGAGCTCCAGCCTCAAGAGTCCATCTGCCGTCAACCTCATCCCTTACAGCGGTTGCTGTTAAACCAGCTGTTGTTGTACCCTTGCCTGTTGTGTAAACACTTCTTGGGGCTATTCTGTGAACGTATCTCAAAAGCTGTGATTTTGCGACTCCAGGATCTCCCACAAGGAGAACGTGAATGTCCCCCCTTATCTCTGTTCCATCAGGAAGCCTCTTGGGCACTCCACCAAAAAGCTGCAGTGCAATTGCAAGCTTTATGTCCTCGTAACCGTAAATTGAAGGGGCAATGCTCTTCACTATCTTCTCGTATATCTCTTCATCCTCGCTGAGCTCCAGAATTTTTCTTTTATCCTCTTCGGTTATCTCGAACTCCTCATACTCCTGCTGGAGTATTTCAATCGAGTTCCCCTCTATGGAAAGGTCCATGTGAATAAGCTTTTTCTGTCCCATTCCCCTTGGATTTGCCCTCACAACCCCGTTTATTATGACTCTGTCACCTGGATTTATCAATCCGGTTACGTCTCCTTCAAGATAAACATCTATGCTCTGGGGCTGTTCCCCACCTTTCAGATTTTCAGGATATTCCTGAATTTTTATTCTCTGGCTGTCAACAAGAACACTCTCCTCAGGATGAAATACAAATCTCTTGGATTTGCATGCAGGGCACTCGTAAGGGTACTTCAGGCTTGAAGTTTCCTGATACTGGGTGACCTTTTTTCCGCAGCTTGTGCATGTGAAAAGAGCCTCCACGATCTTAGGCCTCACCTCTGTTACCTTTCTCACTATGCCCTCGATCGAAACAAACTTTGAGATGTGGTCTGCTCTGAGGTCTCTTATTAACACTCTTTTTGCAGCAGGAAGATTGAAGAATCTCGGAACACAGTTTGCAAGTGTGACGTCATATATGTTTTCGGTCAGCTCTATTCCCCGCATTGCATCTGACATCACCCTGTCAGGATTGATGAACAGCTCTTCAGCAAGTACCCCCTCTTTGAAGAAGGTCAGATGTGATAGAACGTCAACATAAATGCTTCTTTCAGCACCATCACCTGCAGAGATTTTTCCTGCCAGTCTGTTTATCTCGTTTTCATAGTAATACTGAAAAAACTCCCTCCATACAGAAGGACTGCTGATCAGTGACATCTTATTCCAGTAGGTTTTATTGTATTAATTGATTTTGGCTCGACTGAAAGTGAAACAGAAAAGTTAAATAAAAACTTAAATTTATCAATTTTTGTCTCTTCTGTCCACCAGAAAACCGTAAATAAGCGGCAGGGCTATCGTTGCATCACAGTAAACGGTTACGGTTTCTGCACCTTCACTCAGCTTGCACCAGCTTTTCGCCTCGTCAAGTGTAGCACCGCTGAGCCCACCCCACTGGGGGGAGTCTGTTGTTATCTGGATGGCATAGTCAAATCCCCTTCCTAAGAGCATTGCCTGAAGGGTGAAGTTCTTGGGCACTCCGCCTCCCACAATAAACACCCCCATCTTTCTGTCCTGGAAACACAGGTCAACCATCTGCCTCACATCCTTCTGTGGAGAATATCTGAGTTTCCTGCCATAAATGAACAGGTGAAGCCCGAGTACAGAATCGTGGATGGTAGGGCAGAAGACAGGTATTTTTTTCCTGCAGGCTGTTTTCAAAAAGGACTCCTTCGGGAGTTTCTTTCCGATCTCCCACAGAATCTCATGACTTCCCATCTCACCTTCAAGTCCCTGGAAAATATCTGAAACAAATTTCTCCACTTCTTCAAAAGCCCTGTTCTCAATGAATACATCATATATTCTGTTTATGCTTTTTCTTCCAAGCTCAACATCATCGGCATTTTCTGATCCCATTTTATGCCTGTACCCGAGTGTCTCGGCAATTTCATGAGTCACATTTGCTCCGGTTGTTACAAGGACATCTGCAAGATCATTTTCAAGAAATCCATCCACAATTTTCCGCATACCGGCCGGAATCATCGCTCCGGCAAGTGTGAAAAATACAAATGTTTCATCTTCAAGCATTTTGCTGTAAATTCTGCAGGCCTCTCCAAGTCTTCTTGCATTGAATGCAGATTCAGAAAACTGTTCAATAAGTTCTGAGATTCCTGTGCCTTTTTTTACATCAATTTCCCTGATCATCCCTTTGCAACTCCAAGCGGTCTGAGTCTCGCAACAATTTTGGATATTCCTGCCCTGTCAACAACACCGACAACATCATCGCTGCTCTTGTACGCCTGAGGTGCTTCTTCAGCAAGAAGTGCTCCATGTGTGGCTCTGACATAGATTCCGTCCTTCATCAGATCTGCCTTAACCCTGTCACCTCTGAGTCTTCTTTTTGCAGCAGACCTGCTCATCACTCTGCCACTTCCATGACATGTTGAGCCAAAGGTCTCCTTCATTGCTTTTTCGGTCCCAACAAGAACGTAGCTTGGTGTTCCCATGCTTCCCGGAATGATGACCGGCTGTCCTGCATCTCTGTAAACTGCTGGAATTTCCCTGCTTCCGGGTCCGAAGGCTCTCGTTGCACCTTTTCTGTGGACAACAACCTCCAGTTTCTCACCATCCACTTCGTGCTTCTCAAATTTGGCTATATTGTGTGCGACGTCGTAAATGAGCTCCATTCCCAGCTCATCTTCATTCATCCCAAAAACCTTCCTCATGGTCTCTCTCACCCAGTGGGTTATTATCTGTCTGTTCGTCCAGGCAAAGTTGGCTGATGCAGCCATACCGCCAAAGTAGTCCTCACCTTCCCTGCTCTTTACCGGAGCACATGCAAGCTGTCTGTCAGGCAGTCTTATCTTGTATTTGCTGACCGCTCTATCCAGTACCGTCAGAAAATCAGTACATACCTGATGTCCAAGCCCCCTGCTTCCAGTATGTATCATCACCGTTACCATCCCCTCTTCAATTCCAAAGATTCTGGCAGTCTCCTGATCGTATATCTTGTCCACATACTGAACCTCAAGAAAGTGATTTCCGCTGCCGAGGGTTCCAAGCTGACCCCTCCCCCTTTCTCTTGCCTTTCTGCTCACTGCCTCAGGTTTTGCTCCCTCAAGAGATCCGTTTTCCTCGCATCTTTCAGCATCCTCCCCGTATCCATAGCCTTTTTCTATTGCCCATCTGACACCGTCAACAAATATCTCGTCAAGATCTCTGTCTGTTGCTCTTATTCTGCCCTCACTTCCAACTCCTGACGGCACAGCAACAAATAGCTCATCGATAAGGTTTTTTATTCTTGGCTTGACATCACTGACACTGAGATTCGTTCTCAGAAGCCTTACACCACAGTTAATGTCAAATCCAACTCCTCCCGGGCTCACAACTCCCTCATCAGCATCAAACCCTGCAACTCCACCAATCGGGAAGCCATAGCCAACATGCACATCTGGCATTACAAGAGACGCCATCTGTATTCCCGGCATTGTTGCGACATTTGCTGCCTGCTCCACTGCACCCTTTTCAAGGATGTTCATCAGCTTTCTGTTGAGGTAGAAATAAGCTGGGACTCTCATTCCCTTTTTGTAGGACTTGGGCAGTTCCCACTTGTATTCGGTAACCTTCTTCAGCAAATTTTCCATGAACTGATTAGCCGGGAGGCAGTATTAATTTCTTATGCTGAAGTTTCACATCGGAGTATTCATTCACGAAATTGCACACTTCCTGATTTAATGTTCCAGATGACATGAAGCAAAGTTCCCGTGCCGAGAAATGTGGTGATAACAATTATCAATCCCCCCACGTAGGGGAGCTTTGTCAGCAGGAAAATTACAGCGAAACCCAGTGTCATGTAAATGTACTTATTTCTGGTTTTTCTCGATAGAGCATACCTCCCTACTGAATAGGATACAACCAGATTTGACATCATAATTGCGATGGCTGCTGCTGTCAGCAGAAAGATTCCTGTAATGGCCCCTATAATTGAAAAAATCAGAGCAAATCCTATGATAGCTGATAGCAAAATGAATGCAAATCCAAGAGCACCCATTTTAACATTTTCAATCAGACCGGCTGAGATTAAAGTGTGGCTTTTTTCAAACAGTGATGGAATCATGTAAACAAGCAAAAGCCCGAGTATCAGCAGTCCTGCCTTAAATATCTCGGAGAAATACCATGGAATTCCTTCAACCTTTTTAAAGTTCTCGTATCCCTCAACTATTCCTGAATTCACATAACGCCCTCCTGCAGCTGACAGATTCCCCTTAACGGTACCATCGTTTCTTATGCTGCCACCGGCAGCAAAAACATCATCACCGATAATCGCATTTCTCCCTATGTTCAAATCTCCTCCAGCCATCACGACAAATTTACCCACATTTCCGTCAATCGTGATTTTCCCCCCTGCAAGCATGACCTTTCCCGATACATCTCCATCAATCTCAATATTTCCTCCGGTCATTATCACATCTCCGTAGACATTTCCCTTTATCCTAATCTCTCCTGCTGCGGCAATCAGATCACCGTTAACATTCCCAGTAACTGTTATCTCACCACCTGTGATCATGGAATCACTCAGGTTTCTGTCAACAGTAACACTGTCTCCTGATATCACATTAACTGCCAGTGATTTCTGCGTGAAAATCAGGAATAACACCACGAAAATCAGAATGTATTTTGACAGGCTCACGGTCATCACCATAACACGTCTGTTGATTCAGCAGAATGCGCCGGCCGGGATTCGAACCCGGGGCAGGGGCTCGGCAAGCCCCTGTGTTAGCCAGGCTACACCACCGGCGCCTGTTCCATGCATCGGAAATGTTGTTAATAACACTTTCGGAGTGAAGTTTCACGTGCTTATTCACTTGCTAATGGACGATGCATCACTGAGGGGAAAATATTAAATACAATACTTGAGCAATTGTTCAAATATGGGAAAAATTGAGAAAATGCCGGTGTGCAGCGGGGGAAGCACAGGAGAGTACCTTGTTGCCGTTGCCTCAAGCCTGCCATCAGACGAACGTGTGATAGAGCTGGCCGAGTTTCTTGAAGCTTTTGGCGATTCATCTCGCATCAAGATACTTCTTGCTTTATCGAGGCACGAGCTCTGCACGTGCGATATTTCCGCGATCACAGGTTTATCAGTCTCAGCAGTCTCTCACCAGCTGAGGGTTCTGAGGGACAAGAAGCTGGTGAAGTACAGAAGGGCTGGCAGAAACGTGTATTACAGCCTCGACGATGAGCATGTGGCGGCAATTCTCGACATAGCCCTGAAGCACATTGGAGAGGAGCGTGAGGATCATCAGGTGCATGCTGTGAAGGAAGCTGGCTCAGGAAGAAGGGTATGAAAGAGGGAGATGAAAGCAGAGAGGAGAGGTGGAGAAGTGGAGAAGGACGTCAAAAAATACAGGCTTGAGGGACTCAGCTGCGCAAGCTGTGCAATCAAGATAGAGGAGGAGCTCAAAAAAGAGGGGTTTGAGTATGCCTTGGTGAACTTTGCAACAAAGGAAGCTCTGATCAAAGGCGACCCTGAAAAGGCAAAGGAAGTAATCAGAAGGGTGGAGCCGGATGTTGAGATTGTCGAAAAGGGGCATGGAGATGACAGAAGTGATGGCCGTGAAGGTGATGAAGACGAGGAAACGGACGTCAAAAGGTCTCTGTACTTCATAATCCCCTCTCTCATG
>Ga0256830_1000907_pt1 | contig 22029 bp, 28 predicted proteins | sample 128326metaG_FD_190537 | JGI IMG/M metagenome (GOLD analysis project Ga0256830, IMG submission 190537) | Hydrothermal vent microbial communities from Lau Basin, Pacific Ocean - 128-326 | ecosystem: Environmental > Aquatic > Marine > Hydrothermal vents | place: Pacific Ocean: Lau Basin | collected... | reverse complement strand
TCTCAGGATAGAAAGCTCTATGTCATACATCTTCGAGGAGATATCTTCTTTTGAAATGCCTCCTTTGTTTAAAACTATCAGCAAAACTCCTATTATAAAAATTAATGATACAAAGGCTTCAACAATTCTTATCCATCCTTTTTTATTATCCATTTTATCACCACATCTTTATCCTAAGGAATCCTGGGTTTATATTTGCTTCTTTTCCAACATATTGTATTGGAATCTCTTCGACATAAATATTCACTTTCGTCTCTTTGTCCTCTGTCTTTATTATTGTTCCGTTGCTGTAAGTAAATCCCAATCCAAACTCGCTTCCAAGAGGGACTTTCAGCTCATCTTTTAAAGCCTCATAGTCATTTTTGTGCCTGTTTATCATTTTCACTATTTTTGTTGCAAATATGTCCTTCTCTGTTTTAATTCTTCCGATAATGTAGTTTTCATTTATGTTGTCGCAGTCTGTTCCTTCTGCAGGATATCCTTCTTGAAACTCTGTTGAAGAATATATTCTGAAGAATTTGTTGGACGGATTAATGATGTCAATTATCAGATTGTCTCTTCCTATTCTTGAATAATTAAGGATGTTTCCTGATTCATCTTTAATTACAAGATTCTCTCCTTCGGGAAATCTTATTCTGAGATTGTTGAATCTTATGCAGCTTTTGGTGATTGTAAAACTGTCGTCAACTTTTATTGAAGAGGTTGTAAGGTTTGCTGAGAAATTTTCAATTAATTCAAGTTTAAGATAGCTTATTAAGAATTGCTTGTCTTTCTGCACTTTTGTTGTAGGCTCTACAACGGCATAAAGAAAAGCGAGGAAAGTGACGAATATTGCAAATGACATTATGACTCCTACATGCGAACCTCTTTTGTTCATTACTATACTTTGAAAAAAGAGTTTATATTCTTATTGATTTTTTTGCAATTAATCACTAAGTTCAGCTTCCGAGGAACAGATTTGAAACTGAGGAGACAAGAAAAGATCCGAGCATGAGGGCAAAAGAGTGCTTTATGCCTGATTTAATGCTTCCTTCTGAAAGCTTTCCGATTGTCAGACCGCTGAATAATCCCTGCACTAAAAGAAGATATAAAAAAGAATTGGCAATTTCCTCTTGGTCTATTCCCCCTCCCCCGCCTATTCCTATTGAGCCGACAGCCCCTACGTCAGCTATTCCAGAAACCATTGGAAGTATCTTGAACTGCATGACAATTATTATTACAAGAAATACAAAGAAAATTATATATCCCTGAACAACTAAAGTGGATATGACTGCTTTTCTTTCTTTTTTCAGCTTGTCTGACATGCTTACAGCTTCTGCAACTGCCTCAAGAATCTCTCCTATATCCCCTCCTGCTTTTTCTGCCTGGCCTATAAGTGTCAGTGCTCTTGATATTGTTTTGTTGTTAACATCTTCTGAAAACACTTTTAAGGCAGTGTTTAATGGAATTCCAAGATGTATCTGGTTTGCAAGTTTTTCAATATTCTCGCTTAAAACTCCATATGGCTTTTTCCTCACATTAATAATGCTCTTGCTTATTGGAGTTCCTGTTTTCACGCTTTCAACCAGATTCCTTGCAAACTCAAGAAACATTTCCTCTTTTTCTGCATCCACTTTAGTTTCATTAACTACAGTAAGCACAAACGGCACAGCTCCGATTATCATTCCTATTCCTATCATTAAAAAGAAAAATTTGCTTCCTATGAAAAAAAGAGATGCAATTATAACTATGACTGAGAAGGCTATTCCAATCCAGTGGATTTTTTTTATCTCCATTTTATGCGTTCTCCTGCTTTAGGTGGAGGAAGGTTAAGAATGCTATGTTTATCATTGACACCCCCATAGTCATAATTAATGTAATCATTGAGGAGCTTACTGGAACTCCAAGGCCGCTTATCTTCATCATCATTAAAAGGAGCATAAGTATCATAGGAGCAGCAATGACTACGCTTATGTAAATATCCATGAATGTTTCAGCAGCTCTTGTCTGTTTTTCCATCTCGATTCTGTAATCAAAAAGCATGGTCTGCGCTCTTTTTTCAAAAAACACGGGAAGATCCCCTCCTGAGCTGATTGTAGTTGCAAGGCCGTTAAACAGCTCTGCAAGCTTTTTGCTTGGGCTTCTGGAAGCGCTGTTTCTTAATGATGTGACTAAATCATACCCTAAGACATTAATTTCATTTATTAATTTTGTAAACTCCTTTTCAAGATACGGATATTCTTTTGTTGACACTATTATGCTGAATATCTTGCTTGGCTCAATCATTGATCCTGAAATTGCAGACATGTGTATTGTTGCAAAAGGAAGCTCTCTGTCTATTCTTTTTCCTGCAACTTTCTTTTCCATTGAGGGGTATGTATACATAAGAACAAAGGTTACAACAGGAATTACAAATAAAATCCAGAATGTTTTCAGAAATCTCATTCCAATGCTTTCTTTAACAAGAGTTACAAAAGGAGGAACTGCTCCAATACTGAAAAACAAAAGAAATGAAAAAATAAATATTGCTGCAATAAAAGATAGAAGAGTTGTAAAAAGGATTGCAGACATGTATGTTTTTGGGAGAATGTTGAGATTTGCCTTAATCAGGTCTCTTTTCAGGTCGCTGAACATCTCTTTTTTAATAAGCTGTGCTGAAATATCAGAGAAAATGCTGTTTGCTATTCTGAGATACTCGCTTTGTTTTTTTACCTCTCTTTTGACTTCTTTTTTTTCATTTTTTTTAAGTCTTTTAAGTGTTCTTTTTTCAAAATCCGAGATAGCAGGTCCTTTTGAGAGGAATTTAAGCCACCCTGGCTTTTTTCCAGATGCTTTTTGTGTTTGCTTTTTCTGTATCTTATTTAATGGTTTAGCTGTAAGAGGTTTTGGAATATTTACTTCTTTCAGTATCTGAGGAATAATCTTGTTTGCTTCTCTCATAAAAGCCTTTAATGATGCTATTTGGGCAAGAATAATTCTTCTCTCTCCGGCGCTCTTTGCATTTTCAAGGCTTTTAAACATTGAATTAATCTCTTCTGCTGCTTTTTTCTCTCTTGATATAATCTCTTTTAGTTTTGAGATGGGATTATATGAGCCTGTCATTTTACAATCTCAGATATTTTTTCATGTATTTGGGAGATAATTCTTTTTGAGCTGCTTAAGGCTTCATAATCCTTGTTGTTATACGCCTCCTCAAGCTTTAAGCTTGCTTCTTCAAGAGCCCTGATTAACTGGCCAAGAAACTGAAGGTCCTCTTTTTTCATGCATTAAACAGGAAATCTGGCTTATTAAATATTTTGATAAGATGGGAAGATTCACTGATTGGTATTGTTTATAATAAGCGTATTTAAAGCAAACTCAATTAAATAATTTTTTTAATCAATATCCTTCTAACTTTTTTATTTTTATATTGCTTCATAGCCGTATTCTACTAAATTAGTTGGCTCCTTCTAACAGCTCTCTGACTCCTTTAACAAGGGTTACCTTGTTTGTCTTTCCTTGGCTTTCTGTTTTTACGACACCTTTGCTTTCAAGGCTCTTTATTGCTCTGTGAACTTTTAATTTAGTCATATTTTTCATTTTACTCAGGTCAGATTGAAGCATCTTTCCACCATTTTCAATTAGGGCCTCTATGACTATCCTTTCAGTATCACGAAAAAATTTTAGCAATGACTTATTTTCTTTTTCTTTCTTTTCTCTTTTACTTATTATTTTTGAGAGCATTTCTATCTGGCTGTCTATTTTTCTTTCCATTCTTTTTGACAGAAAATAGTATGAAAAAAGAGTAACTGAGATTATTAAAAGAACTGCGAGAATTAGGAATAATTGGTTTGGAAGCATGCGGTGGCATCCGCAATAGCTCACTGAAAGGGGATAGATAGATATTCCAAAAAAATTAAGAATTGATATAATGAGAATTACAACAATAACGATTCCTGAAGTTGCGGGCAAAACAATATTTTTTCTCATATTTAAATATGATAGTATGCTTTTATAAATTTTTTGCAAAGTTTCATCATTATGAAACCCAAGATAATTTTTTACTTAATTATTTTTATAACATTTTATTATGGTTTCATATACATGAAACCTTTGTTTGGTTTCTGATAGTTTCACCAAATATTTATAAAATAATTTATCCTGAATTTTGATATCAAAAAGAAAATGAAAAGCGACATAAAAAAATCTGTTAACCTGTGGCGTATTTCAACATTGATCTTTGCAGTTGCCTTAGTAGGGCTTTCTATTGCGGCTTTTCAGATGCCTATTTCTGAGAATGTTGTTTCAGGAGAGCATGCTGGAAAAAAAGCAGCTGAATTTTTAAACAAGAAAGCCGATTCTGATGTTAAGTATCTTTCATATAGTGACTTTGGTGATTTATATGAGATTACCTTGCTGTATAAGGGAAAAGAGATTCCTACATTTATAACAAAAGACGGAAAGTATCTTGTTCAAGGGATTGTTCCTGTGGAAGAAATGGAAATAGACAATGCAGAAATTTCCCGAGAGAGTGCAGGAATTCCGAAGTCAGATATACCTTCAGTCGAATTATTTGTAATGAGTCACTGTCCTTATGGTCTTCAGATGGAAAAAGCAATACTTCCTGTTGCAAAACTGTTGAAGGATAAGATAAATTTCGAGGTGAAATTTGTCAGTTACGCAATGCATCCTTTACAGGGGGAGGTTGAAGAACAGCTAAACCAATATTGTATACAAAAAGAGCAGAAAAGCAAATATCTTGATTACCTTGAATGTTTTATTGACTCTGGAAAAAACAGTAATGATTGTATTGAAAAGGCCGCGATTAATACAGAAATGCTTTTATCATGCGCTAAAAAAACAGATGAAGAGTTCATGATTACAAAAAATCTTGAAGACAAGTCTTCATGGATAAATGGGAGATTTCCACGCTTTGAGATTCATAAAAAAGATAATGAGAAATATGGAGTTCGGGGAAGTCCCACGCTTGTGATAAACGGTTTAAAGACTACGTCTGAAAGAAACTCTGCAAGTCTTTTGAACCTAATATGCAGTTCATTCAATAATCCTCCAGAGGAATGCTTCCAGAAGCTTTCTTCAGATACTCCTTCTCCAGGATTTGGATTTTCCAGGAATTCAGAAGCAAAAATATTAAATCCTGGAGGAGCTGGTTGCGGAGCCTGAAACCACTAATTTTTGAACTTGTAAAATGATATGTTTTTTGGCCCTTGTTGTTTTTGGACTTCTTGGTTTTTTTAGTGTAAAACACAGAAAAATCGCCTTTGAGGCTTTTGACTGTGTTTTTAGAAGGATAACGGTAAGAAAATGCACTTCTGCTCTTGATAAGAGACTTAAGAGCATGATAACTGGAAGACTTATGGGGAAATCTCCAGCACTTGCAGGATTTGTGTTTAAGTATTTTGAAGTTCTCTCATGGGTGTTTACTGTTCTTTTCTTTGCCAGCACAATATTTTCCGGAATGAGCATATATAACTACCTTGCATATGGGGATTGCAATGGAAATAATCCTAATTCTGGAAATTCGTGCATTTATAGTGAAGCAGAAGGTTTTTTTAGTAATTTTTTTCAGTATTTTTCCGAAAAACAAAAGTGTGGAATTTCATCATGCCAAAACAATAACTGCACGTGCAAATCTCTGGAAGGATGTATTGGAAGTGAGAAAAACAAGTGTGATGAAATATGTTATAATAAGGGGGAAAAATGAGGCTTGATGTTTACAAGATAAGAAGAGATTTTCCGGCTTTAAAGCAAAAAATAAACAAAAAACCAGTAATTTACATGGATTCGGCATGTGTCTCGTTGAAGCCGGTCCAGGTTATTGATGCTGTTAGCAGATATTATACTGACTTTCCTTCGTGCGCAGGAAGAAGCTCGCATGTCTTTGCCAAAAGAGTCTTGGATGAGGTGTATAATTCAAGAATGGAGGTTAGAAAATTTATAAACGCAAAAAAGACAGAGGAAATTATATTTACAAAAAACTCCACAGAAGGGATTAACATAATAGCAAATTCCTTGAATTTAAGAAAAGGAGAGTCTGTCTTAATAAGTGATAAGGAGCATAACAGTCTTCTTGCTCCGTTTCAGATGCTAAGAGAAAAAGGCATTAAACTAAAATTTTTCAGATTTGGAGACATAATGGATTTTAAAGAAAAGCTTACAGAAGATGTGAGAATTGTATCCACTGCCCATATATCCAATCTTGATGGAACTGCAAACCCTGTTAAAAAAATTATAAGACTCTCTCATAAAAACAATTCCTTGGTTTTGATTGATTCTGCACAATCAGTCCCTCATATGAAAATAAATGTAAGAAGCCTCAACCCTGATTTTCTCGTTTTCTCAGGTCATAAAGTGTTCGGGCCAAGCGGAACAGGGGTATTGTATGGGAAGCTTGATGCCCTTGAAAAACTGAAAAGCTTCACTTTAGGAGGGGGCGCGGTAAAAGACAGCACTTACAAAACTTATGAAATTGAAAAAATTCCTCAAAGGATGGAAGCCGGACTGCAGAATTATTCTGGAATTATCGGGCTTGCAGAAGCACTCAGATACTTCAGGAAAGTGGGAATCAGCAGGGCTGCTACTCATGAGCAAATGCTAAATAAGCTTGTTTCTGATGAGCTATCCAGAGAAGAGGTAGAAATTCTTGGAGATAACGATTACAAAAAGAGAACAGGGATATTAAGTTTCAATATCAAGGGATTTGACTCTCATGAAATAGCAGGCATGCTTAATGAAAGCTCAAATATTATGATAAGGTCTGGGATGCATTGTGTTCACTCCTGGCTTAACTCAAATAAAATCAATGGATCTGCAAGAATCTCCTTTAGCATTTACAATACAATTGAAGAATGCATGACTCTTATAGAAGAAGTAATGAAGATATTAAAACTGAATAATTCCAAAAAACCCATAAAAAGAATGAATGCCCTTAAATTTCCGCCTTATGAACGTTAATATTCCAAAATTAGGCTGATTTGAGGCTTTTTTCAGCCTCTGTTCATACCCTAAATTATTAATACCCCATTATCCAACTAAGATGAGTTAAATTTAAAAGGATACAATCAGTAACATAATCAATATGGCTAACAGAAATAAAATAACTGGGAAAAGAGAATCAATGTTCAGCAGGAACATTCAGGTATTAATAGGGGTTGTTGTTTTGCTTTTAATTTTTAATCAGTGGCAGATTTCCACTATTTCGGGAAAAATATCTGGAAGCTCTGTAAAGAAGCTGGATGTCTCTCAAATTTATGAAATAAAGTCCACTTCACAGGCCATTGCAACCCTTTTCCCTGTTGAGCAAATTCAGACTGAACAAGATGCTATTGATATTATGGTGTCTCAGGGAACGCCTGATTATGGGGATGCAATGGGAATAAGTTTTGATGACCCTGTAGGGGCTTTGACTCTTCTTTCTTCTAATTATAATACAATTAAATCAGACATAAAACAAAATTATCCAGAAATATGGAAAAGATACCTTAATCTCGCAACAAAGCCTGTAGGAATAAGCTGTGAGTTTTGCTGCGGTGTCGGCCCTGTTGGGATAACAAAAGACGGGGAATTGAAATGCGGCTGCAAGCACAATCCTGCTGTGCAGAGCCTTACAATGCTGTTAATGAAAGACACTGGCATGAATGATGCTGAAATTTTGAGAGAAGTATTAAAATGGAAGACTCTCTTTTATCCGAGAGACATGGTTAATCTTGCACTAAAAGCGTCTGGAGGGGAAATAGAAACAGAACTTCCGGGAATGGTGGGAGGTTGCTAATAAAACAAGGAAATAAAGGAAAAATGAAATCAGTAAAAGTTTATTCAACGCCAACATGCCCTTATTGCACAATGGCAAAGGATTTTTTAAAGGAGCATAACATCTCTTTTGAAGAGGTTGATGTTTCAGAAAACCAAAAAGCAGCAGAAGAGATGGTTAAGAAATCAGGGCAGACAGGAGTCCCTGTTATTGAAATTGACGGAGAGATTGTTTTAGGGTTTGATGAGGATAGATTAAGAAACTTGCTTAATATTAAATAAAATGAAAGGAGGAAAAATGAAACAAATTAGACAGCTTGATAAGGATACCTTGATTGTTGGAGTCCTGATCTTAATGGTCTTGTTTAGCATCGTACAGGCAGTTCAGCTTGCAGGAATGAAGAGTGACATAAGTGAGTTGGGTGCAACAAAAAGCATTAAGGCTACTTCAGCTTCAAAAACTTCTTCAGGAAAAAGCAGCGGAAGTGCAGGAACTCCGACAAACCTGAAGAACCTTCCAGGAATGGTCGGAGGCTGTTAGCTGAAACATTTTAATTCGGAAGATGAATCTCAGCCTTCCTTATTTATACTCTTAGGCGAAAATGGCAAAGAAAAAACACGGAAATAATATTTTAAAGAAATTGGAAAAAATCCTCCAAGCGGACAGCCCAAAGACAGTTATATTGCTGTTTTCTGTTTTGCTTGCAGTCTTTTTTGTAAACACTCTTTTTATATCAACTTCAAATTCTCTTTTAGACAATAAGATTGAGGAAATAAAAGAATTGAATAGGCCTGTTAAAATTGACATAAGCGTAATTGAATGTGAGGGATGTTATGATGCTTCTGAGATTGTTAATTCGATAAAAAAACAGAATGTTGATGTGCAAACAGAGAGATTTTTCGACTACGGCTCTGAAGAGGCAAAAATGCTGATTGAGAAATACAATATTGAAAAACTTCCATCTGTTATAATTTCAGGAGAGATAAATAATAACAAAGTAACTTTCAACAATTTTAAACTTACTGGAAATGCTCTTGTTCTCGATAAAACTAATGCTCCTTATTTTGATGTTGCCTCAAATAAGGTGAGGGGAGAGGTTGAATTGATTGAGATTGTTGATTCTTCCTGTGATAAGTGCGTGAGTCTCAGCTCAATACCTTTCAGCCTTGCAGAGGCAGGAGTTTCAATTAAGGATTGGAAAAAACATGAATACAACTCTGCAGAAGGGAGGGAATTTGTAAAAAAGTTTGGAATAAAGAAAGTTCCATCTATTTTAATCTCAAAAGAGATAAACTACTATGATGAAATCAGGGAAAAGCTTATTGAGATTGGTCTAAGTGACAAAGAAGGGTATTATTTGCTTGAGTCATCTGCAGCCCCTTATAAGGATCTTGCAACAAATAAAATAGTTGGGCTGGCTGAACTTATAATGCTCGAGGATGCCTCATGCGATGAGTGCTATGATGTGAGCCTTAATAAAAAAATTCTGAAAGGTCTCGGTGTTGCAATAGAAAAAGAGGAAAAACATGATATTTCTTCTGCAGAGGGAAAGAAATTAGTATCAAAATACAATATTAAAAAAGCCCCTATAATTATTCTTTCTCCAGAGGCAAAGGCTTACGACTCTTTTGTCAACGCATGGAAACAGGTTGGAAGCGTTGAAAGCGACGGATGGTTTGTAATGAGAAATCCTGAAGCATTGGGAACAGTAAAAGATTTAAACTCAGGGAAGATTATCAGAAGATAAAATGAAAACCAGGAAAGCTATAATTGGGATTATCTCTGTTGCTATAGGATTGTTTTTGTTTATGGCATTCATCAGCTTTCAGAAAAGCATGGATGGAAATGCAATTAGCGGGGGCAATGGGCCTGTAGTCACAGTATATAAATCAACTTATTGCGGATGCTGCGGAGGTTATATTTCTGAGCTCGAAGGGCAGGGATTTAGCGTAGATGTGAAAATAAAAGATGACCTCTCTTCAATAAAAGAGAAATATAATATCCCTCTGGAAATGCAGAGCTGCCATACTGCTGTAATTGAGGGGTATTTTATTGAAGGCCATGTTCCTATTGAGGCAGTAACTAAACTTCTTAATGAAATGCCCGACATTGATGGAATAGCCCTTCCAGGAATGCCTTCAGGAAGTCCTGGAATGCCTGGACAAAAAACAGAATCGTGGACTGTTTATGCTCTGAAAGACGGATCCGCTTCTGAATTTATGGTTGTTTAAGAGGGTTAAAATGGATAAAAAAAAGGGTTCATCCAAAGAGAAAAAAATATTAATCTTGATTGCGTCTGTCTCAGTATTTATTAATTTGCTCTTAATTTTTTTTGCAGGATTTACGTCTGATTATGATAAGATGGGCATGAATGCAAAGATGGATTATTTTATTTCAATCAAGGAGGATATTCAGAAAAATCTTTTGTCTGAAGGATATAGGTGCTGCCTGGAGAAGCCTTGCACTTACTGCCTTTTTGAAACTTCTTCTGACAGGAGTGGGGCACAGTGCAACTGCCTTGAGGAGATTGTCAACGGAGAGCCTCCTTGCGGAGAGTGCATTGGAGAGATTCTTGAAGGCAATGGAAATAAGTTCCTGTCAAAATATTTTGCAACAGCAATTGCAAATGAAGTTGGAGAGAATCACATTGATGGTTTAAGGGAAATTATTTATGAAAAATACGGTATTCCTGTTGAAGAGCAGTTATAAAAATTTTTTTAGGGAAAATGAAAAGGAAGATGTATATTTTAATCGGCATATTTGCTTTGGCAATCTTGGGAATTTTTTACCTCTGGAATGCCAAATCTTATGAAGTAACTTTAGTAGACAGCGAGGAGTTTGAGAATTTAATGAATACTGAAGATGTTTTTGTTATTAATGTCCATACTCCTTATATGGGTGAGATAGAAGGGACTGACCTGGTTGCTGAAAACTGGAGGGACATGTCTTCATACTCGGATAAACTCCCTGAAGACAAGAATGCAAAAATTCTTGTGTATTGCAGAAGCGGAGGAATGTCATGGAATGCTTCGAGGCAGCTTGCAAAGATGGGATACAGAAATGTTTATGATTTGAAAGGCGGAATGAGAGAATGGGTGGCAAGCGGAAAGAGCCTTGTTTTTAAAAAGTAAAATGAGGAAAACAATCTTCATAGCATTCATGCTCCTGATTGCGCTTTCTTTATTTTCCTTTACGCTTGATGCTGCAGAAATCCCTCTGAACCTGCAAAAAGTTGCAGAATACAATAGGCAGCAGGCGGAATTTTACTCAAGCAATTTGACTCTGGTTATTGCATTTCTTGCAGGCATTTTAACTATCCTGACTCCCTGCAGCCTTGCCATTCTCCCAGCATTTTTTGCATATACTTTTAGGGAAAAAAAAGAAATAACGAAGATGACTCTCACATTTTTTGCCGGATTTACGCCTGTTTTTGTTGCTTTTGGAATTACAGCAACTCTTTTTGGAAAGAGCATCTCTCTGTTTAGGGAAAACAGTAGATTTTTTGTAGCTCTTGCCGGATTCTTAATCATTTTTTTAGGGATAATGGCTTTATTTGGAAAAGGATTCTCAGGAATTAAATTAAGGCGCGAAAGTCTTAAAAACAAGGGAATGTCTGGCATATTCTTTTTCGGAGTTTTATTTGCTCTTGGTTTTAGCGCCTGCATGGGCCCTATACTTGTAGGAATTCTGCTTATAGCAAGCGTTTTCAATAGCTATCTTTATGCAGGAGTGCTGATGTTTTTTTATTCTTTCGGATTGTTTGTTCCTCTTTTCCTTATATCAATGTTTTTTGACAAATATAATTTTCCAGGATATGTAAGCAGAATAAATAAAAAGCTTGGATTTTCAGTTGCAAATGTCTTAAGCAGCATATTCCTTATTTCAATTGGAATGGTTTTTATCATATACGGGAACACTTCAATAACAGGCAGTCTCGGACTTGGAGAGTTGACGAGAGCAATTTATTCTATACAAAATGTAATTGTTTCAAAAAGAATTTTTAATTCCATAGGGATTCTCATTCTTGCAGGATTTTTATTTTTGCTATGGAAGTCATTAGTTAAATATAAAAATGCCGAAAATGGAAGAAAAAGAAAGATTAAGGAAGATGCTTGAGAGACATGCAGAAGAGAAGAGCATAAAGCTGAACCCTAATAAAAAAATTGTTGAAATGGTGCTTGATGGGCTTCTTAGAAACAAGGAAAAAAATGGAGAGGCTTATTGCCCGTGCAGAATTCCTTCAGGGGACAGGGAAAAAGATAAAGAGATAATCTGCCCATGCGCATTTCATATTCTTGAGATAGAAGAGGATGGCAATTGCAAGTGCAGGCTCTTTGTATCTTAAATCCGGTATTTTAAAATGAATAAGGGAGTTTATTGCCTTTTGATTGATCTTAAAGAGCCAAAGAAAATAAAGATAGGATGCCTTGGTCATATGTCTTTTAAAAGAGGATATTACTGCTATGTCGGCTCTGCGCTGAATAATCTGGAAAAGAGAGTTGAGAGGCATTTAAAAAATCCCAAGGACAAAAAAACAAGGTGGCATATTGATTATTTTTTAAAACATGCTAAAATTATTGATGTTATGAAGATATTAACAAATAAAAAAACAGAGTGCCTTGTTAATAACAGGGTTAGAAAATTGAGTGATGAAATAATCACTAATTTCGGCTCAAGCGACTGCAGGTGCAAAGGGCATTTGCATTATTTTAAAAAGAGGCCTTCCTTAAGGCTATTAGATTATAAGGCTTAAAATGAAGTTCACTAATAAAGAAATAAGAGATCTTGCTACAGCATGGCTGTTTATTTCATTAGCTTTTGCTATTCTGCTCTCAGGGATTGGAAGCCTGTTTAAAGCCCCATTATTATTTTTTATTTCATTTGGGATTGCATTTTTTACTGCAGGAATTGGCTTTTTGCTTCATGAATTGATGCATAAGTATATGGCTCAGAGCTATGGACTGAAGGCAGAATTTCATGCTTTTTACAATATGTTATTTCTTGCAGTGGTATTCTCTTTTTTTGGATTTATAATAGCTGCTCCTGGAGCTGTTTTTATTGAAAGCAAGAGAGGGCTTATCAGCAGGGAGAAAAATGGGAAAATATCTCTTGCAGGCCCTTTAACAAACATATTTCTTGCCATGATCTTCCTGATTCCTATTCTGCTGTTTAGCTTTCAGGGAATCTTGAGCATGTTTTTAAGATACGGATTTATAATCAATTCACTTCTTGCATTGTTTAATTTAATGCCTTTTGGGCCTTTTGACGGGAGAAAAGTCTTTGAATGGAATAAGACAGCACATATCGTTGCAGCGCTTATTGCTGCTGCATTGTTCTTTGGGAGCTGGATTATTTAGAAAGATATTTATATTGCATCTGTTTCTTACTCGGATGAAGCTGAGAATAAAAAAATCCAGACTTTACAGAATAATTCTAATAATTTCAGCGGCTTTATTTATGGCGGGAATCGCTTTTGGAGTCGTATTTTCAAGCGTATTTCTTAAATCTTCTTACAATGAGGCGGAAACATCATACATAAAAATGAATGTCAATGAGTTTTCATTTGATCCGAAAATTATTGAAGTTGTCCAGGGAACCAAAGTCATCATAGACATTGTGAATGTGACAACAAGTGATCCCGAAGTGTTCAGGCAGCACACATTTACAATGGGCCCTCCTTATAATATTCATGAAGTTCTTGAAGTTGGAAAAACTTACAGGATAGAGTTTATTGCTGATAAAGCAGGAGAGTTTTCGTTTGGATGCGCAGTTTTCTGCGGGACAGGCCATGCAGCGATGAAAGGAAAGCTAATTGTGAAGCCCAAGTCAGAGGCAGAAAAAATTCAAGAGAAGGATTTTCTTGACATAGAAGAAATAAGCAGCACTCTGAAGATTTTGGCTGAAGAAGAAGCTCTTCCTGATTCTCCTGAATGGGGCATTGACGATTTTAAGTATTTGATGGCAGTTATCCAGACAGAATATCCCGGAGGGGCAATAAAAATAATCAACACGAAAACATTGTCTGATTTAGGAGATATCAAAAATGTTGGAAACAGGGTTCATGTTGTGGAGATTCCACCTGGCAAAAGGTGGATTTACTCAATATCAAGAGACGGGATTGTGTCAAAGATAGATTTGTTTTCAATGAGAGTTACGAGACAAATTAAGGTTGGAAAGGATTCAAGAGGCCTTGCAATGTCAGAGGACGGAAAATATCTTGCAGCCGGAAATTACAATCCCAACAGCCTCGTCATTCTTGATTCAGAGACTCTCAGGCCTTTGTCAGTCATTGAAGCAACAGGAATAAATCCCGACGGAATGTCTGTCAGATCAAGGATTGCAAATGTTTTTGGAATAGACAGCCAAAGATTGTTTGCGGTTAATCTGAAAGAAGCAGGCCAGACATGGCTTATAGAGCAGAAACCCCCTTTCAGGATTGTCAGGGCTTTTTCTGCAGGAAGGCTTCTTCATGAGATTAATGCCTTAACTGAAGATGAAAGGTTTATTGCAGTAACCTCTCAGGAAGACAACAAATATGCTGTTATTGACACTTTAAGAATGGAGAAATTTAAGGACATAAATTCCTCAAAAACACCTCATCCTGGACAGGGCACTCTTGATACTGAGAACAATCTTTGGTACGGAAATTCAATAAAGAGCGCAAACATTACATTGATTGACACAGAGAACATGAGCCTTAAAGGGTATGTTTGGCCCGGCGGAATTAATGCCTCAAGCGGAGGAGGGTTGTTTTCAAGCCCTGTTCCTCCTCTGAAAAACGTGAAGTATATTGTTTTTGACATAATCTTTGGAGAACATAAAGGAACCTTGTTTTTTGTTGACAGGAAAAAGGCAGCTGCAGGAGAGCTCGGAGCAGCTCCAGTAGTTAAGACACTTGGCTGGAAAGAGCTTGGATTCGAGACACCTGGCAGAATCACTCATCCTGAATACAGCTATGATGGAAAGTACTTGGTCGTTTCAGGATGGGATTTTAATAAAATTGTTGTTTTAGATGCAGGAGCTCTGCCAGAGGCGAGAGTTGTAAAAACATTTGATGCTGTGACTCCGACAGGAATATTCCCTATGTGGAGAACAGATGCAAAATATCTCGGATGAGCTGGCACCCTGGCCGACACCAAAAGCTTTAAATATAAATATGTATTATTCTTTCATATGATTGGGAGAAACACTCATAAAATAAGCGAAAAAGACCTGTATAAGTCCTACAAAATATTCTTCAGGACGCTTGTTTCTGAATCAAGATTGAGGATTATAAATCTGCTAAGGAAAAAATCAATGAATGTTTCCCAGATAGTCAGGGAACTGAAAGCAGACCAAACTGCCGTTTCGCATGACTTGAGAAGGCTGAAAAGATGCGGGTTTGTTTCAAGCGAGGTTAAAGGAAAATTCAGATATTACAAATTAAATGAGAAGACAATCAGGCCTCTTATGAATTTGATAGACAATCACATGGCTGGAAATTGCATTCATATATTAAAAGGGTGTAGAAAATGAATCTTAAAACAAAATCATGGGTTTATGGAATCAGCGCAGTTTTGATAGTTGTTGCTTTGAATCTAATTATTCTCTCTTTGCTCGGCTTTCCTGCTATGGCAACAGAAATAATAAAAAAATACTTTATTTTGCTTGTTTTGCTTATCGGAGGCTTTGGACTGCAGGTAGGGATGTTTACTTATTTTAAAAATACTCAGGCAATTACATGCACTACTACTTATGCATCAGGAGGGATTTCCGGAATAAGCATGATTTTGTGCTGCAGCCACTATGTTTTGAACATCCTCCCTTTCCTGGGCGCAATTATAGGGATGTCTGCATTTGCAGCACTCACGAAATACACTCCCCATTTTTTGGTGTTTGGAATACTCTCAAATATCGCTGGAATAGGGATAATGTATTATCAGAAAAACCAATATTCAGGAAAGAGGCATGGCGGGAAAAATAAAAGAAAAAAAAATGAATTATCCTGGTATGTCTTTGCATCTTTATTCATAATACTTCTTGTTGTTTTTTTGCTTTCATTATTTTCCATCTTCCCTGGGAAAAAAGCAATGGACAGCTCTTTAATTGAAAGGGATTCTGCACCTGAGAGAAATCCTGAGCTGGATAAATACCGCTCTTCAGAAATTCCAGAGGAGTGCAGGCTTCCTGAAGACCAGAATGACCCTATAAAGTGGAGAGAGCATTTAAGCCATCATGAGAGTACATGGCATTGCCTTGATTATTATGAGGATTTAAATGGAGGCAGTAAATAATGGGTAAAACAATTTTTATATCATTGGCATTTGCTGCAATGATAATCCTGACAGGATTTGTTTCAGCAAATATTGGGGGAGGCGCTGAAGAAGGCCGCTGCATGATGAGCCAGATGATGGACGGAGTTTACGGATTCGGGTTTATGTGGATGTTTGGATGGGTTTTTATGGCACTAGTTATTGTTGCTTTAGTGTTGCTTATAATCTGGCTGTTCAAGCAGATACAGAAAACAGGCCATAAGGGAGGAAGAAAATGAAACAAGAGGATTTTGCATATGTTGCTGAAACATCTAAAAGCTTTGATGAAGCAGTTGTCGCAGTTTTGAGGGCAGTTGAGCAAAAAGGATGGTCGGTTCTTGAAATTTATGACATGAAAGAAAGGCTTGCAGCAAAGGGATTTAAACAACAGCCATTAAAAATAATTGAAATCTGCTCAGGAAAGCATTCTAATAATTTTCTGAATAAAAACAGGCTAATCTCCCTATGCATGCCGTGCAGGATTAATGTTCTGGAGGAAAATGGGAAAGTAAAAATTGCCGGGATGAAGCCAGGCATTATTTCCGGGTTTTTTCCAGAAGTTGCCCAGGAAGAGGCAATGGAAGTTGAGAAAGATATTAAGGAGATTATTGATAATGCTAAATAAGTGAAAGGAGGAAAATAAAAATGGGTTTATTCAGAAAGAAATGCGAATATTGCAAAAATAAAATAGACAAAGGGAAAGAACTGTTTAGAGATGTAAAAGATCCGGTATTTGTAGGAACAAGAGAAAAAGCCTTTTGCAGTGAAGAGCACGCTGACAGCTATGAAAGAGAGATGGAAGAGCATATGAAGAAGCCAAGACAAGGAGGAGGGTGCTGTGGTTAAAAATACCCTTGAATATTGCTAAAAACAACAATGAATAAATGTTAATGGAGGCATAATGGTGGAGAAAATGAAGTGCGGATATTTAAGTCCAAAGGCTCTTGCTTTATCACTGGGGGCATTTTGGGGAACATATGTATTCTTATTAGGGACAATACTGACAATTGCCCCAGATGCCAAGTTTTTTTGGGTGAGCAGAGAGTTCCTCGACATGCTTGCCTCGCTTTACCCTGGATATAAAGCAACTTGGGCAGGGAGTTTTATCGGACTGTTCTGGGGATTTTTATGCGGAGCAGTTGGAGGAGCAATAATCGCATGGCTGCACAATTTTTCATTGAAAAAGTATTGCAAATAGCCTGACAAAATGATTGCTTGCAAACATGAAAAGAGAAATCATCTCGATAAAAATGAAAAACAAGAGGAACAATGAGAATAATTAAAGAAAACATAAAAATAAATGCTCTTCTAAAGAAGTTTTAATGGGTTGCAGAATCAGAAAATGAAATCAGACATTTTTATTATCGGAGCAGGGCTTTCTGGATTGACTGCAGCAATAAATCTTGCAAAAGCAGGATACAAGGTAAGGGTTTATGAGAGAAATCCTGATGTTGGAATGAGGTTTCACGGAGATATTCAAGGTCTTGAAAACTGGACTTCTGAGGAAGATGTCCTGAAGTCACTCAGAAGAATGAATATAAAAATAAGCTTCCCTTATTCCGCAAGGTACTCTCAAGAATTATATGATGATGACTTAAACAAGGCTTTCTTAAAATCAGAGGCAAGGAAGCCGTTTTATTATCTTGTGAGAAGGGGAAGTCTCAGAGACACTCTGGACTATTCACTTAAAAAACAAGCAGAAGAGTCTGGTGTTGAGATTATCTATAATAAAAAAATGGGAATTAAAGACACGAGAAACACTAAAGACAAGTGGATTATAGCAACAGGATCTCTGGACTCTTCAGCAACTGCACCAGAAAAATCAGGAATAATAAAAGGGGTTGCTGCAGGAATTACTTTTGAGACAAATGCAAAAGACAGGTCAATTGCAATCCTTGATGACTCGATAGCTCCAAAGGCATATGCATATCTTTTAATCTGGGATAAAAAAGGGACTCTGGCAACCTGCATGTTTGAAAATTTTGACAAAGGAAATGAATGCCTTCAGAAATCCATTGAAAGATTCAAAAAAATCATCAATTTTGATATGAAAAACATAAAACGCTTTGGAGGTTTTGTGAACTTCTTATTATTTTCTCCAAGAAAAACAAATACTGAAAAAAACAGGCTGTATGTAGGAGAGTGCGCAGGCTTTCAGGATTATTTGTGGGGGTTTGGAATGGGATACGCGATAACTTCCGGATATCTTGCAGCAAAAAGCATAATTGAAAACAAGGATTATGATGCCCTGTGGAAAAGTGAATTTGGAGGTCTTCTAAAAACCTCTATGAGCAACAGGTATCTGTTTGAGAAGCTCGGAAACTCAGGATACAAGAGACTAATAATGATGCTCAAAAACAATCCTTCGTGGTTTTTAATGAAAAACTATAATCCCTCTCCCATAAAAAAGATGGTTTATCCCATAGCCAGGATTAAACTTAAGAAATCCTCAGCATTAAACATCGCAGGAGTTTAGTTTATGTTTCATGGCAAATACCAAAAAAATGCCCAAAAAACTTAAAGAGATTAAGAATGCAGATGCAATTTTGCAATTCATTAATAATTGCAGGCAAATAAATTCAGAGAATTGAATTATGAAAAAATACAAATCAGATAAGAACAGTTCAGTGGAGTTGCAGATAAGGGAATATATGAATCCTGGATGCCACTGCAACATGGAGGAAAAGGTTAAAAAAAATGTCAAAGGAGTTGTGAATGCTGTAATTGATGCAAATGCGAATTCAATGAAAGTAATTTTTGACGAGAGTAAAACCGATAAAAAGAATATCATTGAATTTATGAAGAAATGCGGATATGAATGCTCTGATATTGGCCATGAAAAGAAGCATGGTCACGAGATGCATAAAAACCATCACGAGATTATGATGAAAGAATTCAGACTAAAGACTCTTGTCTCGCTGATTTTCACTATCCCTGTCCTTCTCCTTTCTCCGACAATGCAAAAATGGCTTGGATTCCAGATTCCTGATTTTGGGCTCAATAATGCTCTGTTGGTTATTTTTTCCAGCATCATCGTAATTTATGGGGCATCTCCTTTTTTCAAAGGAGCTTCAAGATCTATAAAAAGCAGAATCCTTGACATGAATGTGCTGGTAAGCCTTGCAGTCGGATCAGGATATTTGTATAGCCTTGGCTCGACTTTTTTATTTTCTGCCGTAGACTTTTACTGGGAGATTTCGACACTTGTCCTTTTCCTTGTATTTGGACACTGGATGGAAATGAGAGCTGTCATGGGAGCATCAGGAGCATTGAATGAGCTGGTTAAATTAATCCCTCCAAAAGCAAATCTTGTCAAGGGAAAAGAGATAGTGGAAGTGGAAACTGCGAAACTCAAGGTGGGAGATGTTATTCTTATTCGTCCGGGAGAAAAAATTCCAATAGATGGAATAGTCATAGAGGGAGAGACGAGCATAAACGAATCAATGATTACTGGAGAATCAAAACCGGTTCATAAAAAAATCAAAGACAAGGTTATTGGAGGAACAATCAATGAATCAGGATCTATAAAAATAAAGGTAGAGAAGATAGGAGAAGATACTGCTCTGGCGCAGATTATCAATCTTGTCAGGAATGCCCAAGCCTCCAAGCCGAAAACCCAGAAACTTGCAGACAAGGCAGCCCACTATCTGACTCTTATCGCCATTATCGCAGGAATTCTTACGTTTGCATACTGGGCAGGATTTACAGAAGAAGGGGCTATTTTTGCTTTAACACTTGCAATAACTGTGCTTGTCATAGCATGCCCTCATGCATTAGGTCTTGCTATTCCAACAGTCACATCCATCTCAACAACACTTGCAGCAAGAAACGGCATACTTGTCAGGGACATGAGCGCAATGGAAGTTGCAAAAAATCTTGATTATGTGGTATTTGACAAAACAGGGACGCTTACAAAAGGGGAATTCGGAGTTTCTGACATAATATCCTTTAGCAACTGGAAAGAAGAGGACATTCTAAGAAAAGCCGCTGCTTTAGAGATTAATTCTGAGCACGTGATTGCCAGAGGAATTGTTGCAAAATCCAGGGATAAAAATCTTAAAGTGCCCAAAGCAAAAAGGTTTTCGGCAATCCCTGGAAAGGGCGCAAGAGGAATTGTTGAGAAAGAAGAGCTGTATATAGGAAATGAACTTTTAATGGAGTCATTAAAAATAGATACATCTCAATTTAAGAAAGACCTGAAGAAACTCTCTTCCCAGGGAAAAACTGCAGTGTATGTTGCAGAAGGAGGACAGGTTAAAGGCGTTATTGCGCTTTCAGACCTAATAAGGAAAGAATCATATGAGGCAGTTAAATTGCTGAAAAATCTTGGCGTGAAAGTTGCCATGCTTACAGGAGATAATAAGTTAACAGCAAAGTATGTTGCGGAAGAGCTTGGGCTGGATACTTACTTTGCAGAGGTCCTTCCAGGAGATAAGTCAGGCAAGATAAAGCAATTGCAGGAACAAGGATATAAGGTCGCAATGGTTGGAGACGGAATCAATGATGCTCCTGCACTTGCTCAGGCAGATATTGGAATTGCCATTGGAGCCGGAACAGACGTGGCTATTGAAAGCGCTGAGATAGTGCTTGTAAAAAATAATCCGCGGGACATAGCAGGCCTAATTAAGCTGAGCAAAAGCACTATGAGAAAAATGAAACAGAATTTAATCTGGGCTACAGGATATAACGCTGTAGCTATTCCAATAGCTGGAGGGACATTGTCTTCTTATGGCATTTTCCTTAAACCAGAATATGCTGCACTTATAATGGCTGGGAGCTCCATAATAGTTGTTTTTAATGCGCTTATGTTAAAAAGAACAAAATTAGATTAGCATGAACAGGGGCGAAATGGCGAAAAGAATAAAAACCCATGAAATACAAATATATCATATGTATAAATTATTCATATGATTATATAAAACATATAAAATGAAAGAGAAAACATTTAAAATAAACGGAATGAGTTGCGCTTCCTGCGCCGCTTCTCTTGAAAAAGGACTGAGCAAAGTTAAGGGAGTCAGAAATGCAAGTGTAAATTTTGCAAGCAAGACTGCAAGAGTTATTTATGACGAAAAAAAGGCAAGTGAAAAAGACCTGTTTGACCTTGTTAAAAACAAGGGATACACTCCTGTAGATACAAGCATGCGGGAAATCAGCTTCAAGGTTGTAGGAATGGGATCAGGGCATTGTGAAGGGGTTGTGAAAAACGCTCTTAAGAGGCTCAAAGGGGTGAAAGAAGTGGAAGCCGACTATGTAAACAGTTCTGCTAAGGTAAAATATGAGCTTGGAGGAGTGAAAATTTCTGATATGAAAAAAGCTATTGATAAAGCGGGATATAAGGCTGTTGTTGCTGAAGAAGGAGAGGATATTTATGAAAAGGAGAAAAAAGCAAAGGAGAGAGAGATAAATATTCTTAAATGGAAATTCATAACAGCTGCTGTTTTTTCCATGCCAATACTATATTTAGCAATGGCTGATTTGGTTAACAAATCCATAATTCCGGGATTTCTCAGTCCAGAGTTATTTCCTGCGAGATTTGCATTAATTCAGGTTATTCTTTCAATTCCGGTAATTATAGCAGGGTATAAATTTTACACAGTCGGATTTAGAAATCTGCTTAAGGGCTCCCCTAATATGGACAGTTTAATCGGGATTGGAACAGGCGCTGCTTATGTTTATGGGATATATGCCTTCTCCAAGATAATTTCAGGCTCAACAGAATTTGTCGCAAATCTGTATTTTGAAACTGCAGGGGTTATCATTGCTCTGATTTTGCTTGGAAAGTATCTTGAAGCAATAACAAGCGGAAAAACCTCTGAAGCTATACGCAAACTAATAGGACTCGCACCTAAAACAGCAACAATTGTAAAAGACGGAAAGGAAGTGCAGGTTTCTATAGAGGAGCTTGAAGTAGGGGATTTAATAATTGTCAAGCCCGGAGAAAAAATTCCTGTTGATGGGACAGTCATAGATGGAATTTCAAGCATTGACGAGAGCATGATTACTGGA
>Ga0256830_1000906_pt1 | contig 22052 bp, 20 predicted proteins | sample 128326metaG_FD_190537 | JGI IMG/M metagenome (GOLD analysis project Ga0256830, IMG submission 190537) | Hydrothermal vent microbial communities from Lau Basin, Pacific Ocean - 128-326 | ecosystem: Environmental > Aquatic > Marine > Hydrothermal vents | place: Pacific Ocean: Lau Basin | collected... | reverse complement strand
CCATCCATGGCGCGGCGGTGGCGCGCGGCGACGCCACCATGCTGCGCCGCGTAGTGAGCAATCTGCTGTCCAACGCCATCCACTATACGCCGGCCGGTGGCCACATCGGGATCACCCTGGCTACGGGGGACGACGGCCATGTCCGGCTGACGGTGGAGAACGATGGTCCGGCCATTGCCGCTGAACACCTGCCGCGTCTGTTCGATCGCTTCTACCGGGTGGATCCCGCGCGCCACGAGGGCGGCAGCGGCCTCGGCCTCGCCATCGTCAAGTCCATCGTCGAGGCCCATGGCGGGAGTATTTCGGTGGAATCCCGCGAAGGTCTGACGCGCTTTACGGTAAGCCTTCCCGGCGGAGAGACACGGGAAACGTGAGGGATGTCGCATGCCGGTCCGTTTCCAGCTCCGACGCACAGCAGCAAGGTGCTGCGTCGTGTGGGGGCACGGGCGATCAGGCGCCGAGCAGCGCCTGCATGATGTGCTCGTACATGCGCGAGAGCTGTTCCAGATCGTCGATGCGCACGCACTCGTTGACCTTGTGGATGGTGGCGTTGACCGGTCCCAGTTCCAGCACCTGCGCGCCGGTGGGGGCGATGAAGCGCCCGTCGGAGGTGCCGCCCGAGGTGGACAATGCGCTTTCATGGCCGGTCACGGCGCGCACTGCCTCGCGCGCGGCCTCGATGAGTTCACCCTCGGCGGTGAGGAAGGGATCGCCCGACAGGCGCCAACGCAGATCATAGTCCAGTCCGTGCCTGTCGAGGATGGCGGTGACGCGGGCCTCGAGTTCGTCCGCGGTGCACTCGGTGGAGAAACGGAAGTTGAATACCACCTCCACCTCGCCGGGGATGACATTCTCCGCGCCGGTGCCGCCGTGGATGTTGCTCACCTGAAAGCTGGTCGGGGGGAAGAACTCGTTGCCCCGATCCCATTCCTGTGCGCACAACTCGGCCAGCGCCGGGGCGAGCTCATGGATGGGGTTGCGCGCCAGTTGCGGGTAGGCCACGTGGCCCTGCACGCCCTTCACCCTCAGCAGGCCGTTGAGGGAACCACGGCGGCCGTTCTTGATCACGTCGCCCACCCTTTCCGTGCTGGTGGGCTCGCCCACCACGCACCAGTCGATCTTCTCCCCGCGCGCCTCCAGGGTCTCGATGACCTTCACCGTGCCGTCGGTGGCAATGCCTTCCTCGTCGCTGGTGACGAGAAAGGCGAGGCTGCCCCGGTGATCCGGGTGGGCGGCGAGGAAGCGCTCGGTGGCGGTGAGCATGGCGGCCAGCGAGCCCTTCATGTCGGCGGCGCCGCGGCCGTACAGGTAGCCGTCGATTTCGGTGGGCTCGAAGGGCGGCGTGTTCCACTGCGCCGGGGGGCCGGGCGGTACCACGTCGGTATGCCCGGCAAAGGCGAGCACCGGGCCGCTGTCGCCGCGCCGCGCCCACAGGTTGTCCACTTCGCCGAAGCGCAGGGGCTCGAGGCGAAAGCCGAGTTTCTCCAGGCGCGCGCCCAGCAGCGCCTGGCAGCCCTGGTCGTCGGGCGTCACCGAGGGACGGGCGATGAGATCGCGGGCGAGTTGCAGGGTGTCGCTCATGGCTTAAGTTTACCTGTCAGAAAAGCTGTGCATAGTCCTGCGGGGAAAATCCCACGTGGAACTCATCGGCGTGTTCCAGCAGGGGACGCTTGATGAGCGTTGGTTGTGCGAGGATGAGTTGCACCGCGGTCTGTGCGTCGAGGTTCTCGCGCTGTGCCTCCGGCAGCTGACGCCAGCTGGTACTGCGCCGGTTGATGAGTTTGCCGTCGCCCAGCGCCGCCAGCCAGCGTTTCACCTGTGCGGCCTCAAGGCCGTCCTTGCGCAAGTCGTGGAAGCGGTAGTCGATGCCGTGCGCGTCGAGCCAGCGACGCGCCTTCTTCACGGTATCGCAGTTGGGGATACCGTAGAGTACCGTCTGCGCGGACACGCCCTCAGATGTCGCGCAGCAGTTCGTTGATACCCACCTTGCTGCGCGTCTTCTCGTCCACCTGCTTGACGATCACCGCGCAGTAGAGGCTGTAGGTACCGTCCTTCGACGGCAGGTTGCCCGAGACCACCACCGAGCCGGCGGGAATGCGTCCATAGGTGATCTCACCCGTCATGCGGTTGAAGATGCGCGTGCTCTGGCCGATGTAGACGCCCATGGAGATCACCGAGCCTTCCTCGACGATGACTCCCTCCACCACCTCGGAGCGCGCGCCGATGAAGCAGTTGTCCTCGATGATGGTGGGCGCCGCCTGCAGGGGTTCCAGCACGCCGCCGATGCCGACGCCGCCGGAGAGGTGGACGTTCTTGCCGATCTGCGCGCAGGAACCCACCGTGGCCCAGGTATCCACCATGGTGCCGCTGTCCACATAGGCGCCGATGTTGACGTAGGAAGGCATCAGCACCACGCCCGGCGCGATGTAGGCGCCACGGCGCACGGTGGCCGGCGGCACGACCCGCACGCCGCTGGCGCGGAACTCGCGCGAATTGATGTCGGCATACTTGGGGGGCACCTTGTCGAAGTAGTTGGTGAAACCGCCCTTCATGAAGGCATTGTCCTCGATGCGGAAGGACAGCAGCACGGCCTTCTTGAGCCACTCGTTGACCTGCCAGCCATCGGCGGTCTTTTCCGCCACGCGCAGCTCGCCGCTGTCGAGCTTGCTGATGCATTCCCCGACCGCTTCCTTGACGATGGTGTCCACGCTGAGCGGCGTGATCTCCGCGCGATTTTCGAAGGCCTGCTCGATGATGTCTTTAATGTCGCTCATTTCAAAGGGTCTCCTGGCGCGCCCGCGGCGAGGCCGGCGCGTGGTTTGCGGTTCGGGGACGCCTACAGCGTCGTGACGAGGGATTTTATACGATTCGCCGCTTCGACGCATTCCTCCAGCGGCGCCACCAGCGCCATGCGCACGTGATCCCGGCCGGGGTTGGCGCCGTGATTGTCGCGGGAGAGGAACTGGCCGGGCAACACGGTGAGGTGCTGTTCGGCGAACAGGCGGCGGGCGAACTCGCGGTCGTCGATGGGCGTCGGTGTCCACAGGTAAAAGCCCGCCTGGGGACGCGCCACCGGCAGGACGTCGCCGAGGATGTCCAGCACGGCGTCGAACTTCGCCCGGTAGCGTTCGCGGTTTTCACGCACGTGGTCCTCGTCGCGCCAGGCGGCGATGCTGGCGGTCTGGAAGGGCGGGGCCATGGCGCAGCCGTGGTAGGTGCGGTACTGGAGAAAACGCGCGAGGATCGCGGCGTCACCGGCGACAAAACCCGAGCGCAGGCCGGGCAGGTTGGAGCGCTTGGAGAGGCTGTGGAAGACCACGCAGCGCCGGAAATCGTCATGGCCCATCGCCGCCGCGGCCTGCAACAGGCCCGCCGGCGGTTCGGCTTCGTCGAAGTAGAGCTCCGAGTAACACTCGTCGGCGGCGATGATGAAATCGTGTTCCTCGGCGAGGCGGATGAGCTTCTGCAACACGGGAATGTCGAGCACCGCGCCGGTGGGATTGCCGGGGCTGCATATATAAAGGATCTGGCAGGCGCGCCAGGTCGCCTCGTCCACGGCGTCGAAGTCGGGCAGGTAGCCGGACGCGGCGGTAGTATCGAGGTACACCGGCCGCGCGCCGGCGAGCAGGGCCGCGCCTTCGTAGATCTGGTAGAAGGGATTGGGCATCAGCACCGCGGCCTCACGGCTGCGGTCCACTACTGCCTGTGCAAAGGCGAACAGCGCCTCGCGCGTGCCGTTGACCGGGATCACCTGGCGTTCCGCGTCGATGCCGCCGGGCAGCCGGAAACGCGCCGTCAGCCAGTCGGCAATGGCCTCGCGCAGGCCGTCCTCGCCGCGGGTCAGCGGGTAGGCGGCGAGGCGCGGCAGATCCGCCTGCAGGGCCGCGAGGACGAAGTCCGGCGCGGGGTGCTTCGGTTCACCGATGGACAGGGCGATATGCGGCAGATCCGGTGGCGTGATCCCGGCCCTGAGCGCGGCAAGCTGTTCGAAGGGGTAGGGTCGGAGTCGGTCGAGGTCGGGGTTCATGCCTTGTTGTCGTCGTGGCGGCGCCCACGCGGCGCCGGGGCGGTGTAGTATAGAGCAGCGACGCCGGACTGGCCAAACGCGGAGCAAGGGATGAAAATCGGATCGGTACTGCACGTGAGTTTCCTGGTCGCGGATCTCGAACGCGCCCGCGACTTCTATGAAAACAGTCTCGGCCTTGAGCCCCTGTCGCGCCCGGAACTGGGTTTTCCCGGCGCGTGGTATCGGCTCGGCGCACAGCAGTTGCATCTGCTGCGCCTGCCCAATCCCGATCCCGTATCCGGTCGGCCGCCGCACGGTGGGCGCGACCGCCACGTGGCCGTGGCGGTGGACGATCTCGATGCGCTCACGACGCGCCTCGATGCGGCCGGGATCGACTACACCACCAGCCGTTCCGGCCGCCGCGCCCTGTTTTGCCGCGACCCCGACGGCAACGCGCTGGAATTCATCGAGCAGTGACAGGAAAAACATTCCAACCACGGGGGGCACGGGGAGCACGGGGAAAAATTGTCTATACAGTTCGCTGTTCCGGGGACCGTCCTGTTCTACAGGGCGGCATACCGGAATCCAGTGACAAAATCTGGTAGTTGCGGGATAGACGAGGTGAAAGAAATTCGCCACGGATTCCGGACAAGCGTCAGGCGCCTTCCGGAATGACGGCGTTTGTGTGGTACTGGGCGGGGAGCCTCGCTACTCGCTACTCGCTACTGTCTTTTCATCCAGCATTGCCACCAGCCGTTGGCGCAGCCGTTCCTGCTGCTGCTCGCCCAGCGGTTTGCCCTTACGGTCGGTCAGGAAGAAGAAATCGCGCGCGCGTTCGCCGTAGGTGGCGATCTTGGCGTTGACGACACGCACCTTTTCCTGCGCCAGCGCATAGCCGATACGGGACAGCAGGCCGGGGCGGTCCCAGGTGCTGATCTCCATGACCGTGCGCGGGTGGGCGGGATCGGGCATGAAGCGCACCTCGGTGGCGAGGCGGAAGTGCTTGCTCTGGCGTGACAGCGGCAGCTCGTCACGCGGAGGCGAGAGTTCGCCTTGCGCGCAGGCATCTCGCAGGTGTTCGCGGATCTCCTGGGCGCGGCGGGGATCGCTCACCGCCTCGCCGTTGGCTTCCAGGACCTGGAAGGTATCCACCACCATGTCCTGGCCGGTATCGATGATGCGTGCCTCCACCACGTCGAGCCCCAGTTGGTCGAGCATGCGGGTGAGGGCGGCGAAGAGATCGGCACGGTCTGCACAGAAGATGGCGAGTTCCGTGCTGCCGCGGCGCGGTTCTTCGTCCAGCAGCACCAGTGCGCCATCGTGCGTGTCGTGGTCGAGGAGCGCGCGGGTGTGCCAGGCGATCTCGGCCGGCGAGCAGCGCTGGAAGTATTCATCACCCAGCTTCGCCCACAGGGCCTCCACCTGCTCGGCGGCGATGTCACTTTCCTCCAGCAGTGCGCGGGCTTCGCTGCGCGTGCGCGCGATGTAGTCGGCCAGCGCCTCGGGATTCTCCACGCCGCGGCGCAGGGCCTGGCGGGTTTCGAAATAGAGCTCGCGCAACAGGCTGTCCTTCCAGTTGTTCCACAGGCTCGGGCTGGTGGCGCGGATGTCGGCCACCGTCAGCAGGTAGAGGTAGTCGAGGCGGGATTTCTCGCCCACCTTCTCGGCGAAGGCATTGACCACCACCGGGTCGGTAATGTCCTGGCGTTGCGCCACGTGTGACATGAGCAGGTGGTTACGCACCAGCCAGGCCACCATGCGGCTGTCATAGTCGCTGAGCAGGTGATGCTGGCAGAAGGCCAGCGCGTCCTCTGCGCCGAGTTCCGAGTGGTCCCCGCCACGGCCCTTGGCAATATCGTGAAACAGGCCGGCGAGCACCAGCAGTTCCTGCTTCGGCACCTGGGCGATGATCTCGCTGCACAGGGGGAATTCATGGCTGAACTCCGGCACCGTGAAGCGGCGCAGGTTGCGCACCACGAACATGGTGTGCTCATCGACGGTATAGACATGAAAAAGATCATGCTGCATCTGGCCGACGATGTTGTCGAATACCGGCAGGTAGGCCGCCAGCACGCCGTAGCGGTTCATGCGGCGCAGCTCGTGGGTGACGCCCACGGGCTGGCGGATCAGTTCCATGAACAGGCTGCGACAGGCGAGATCGTTGCGAAAGTCCGCGTCGATGAGGTGGCGGTGGGCGCGGATGAGACGAATGGTGTTGGCGCGCACGCCCTTGAGCTCGGGGTGCTGTGCCATGAGCAGGAAGACTTCCAGCAGGGCGAAGGGATGATACTCGAAGACCTTTGGGTAGCGCGCCTCGAGGAAGCCCTTGCGTGACTGGAAGCGGGCGTTGACCGGTTGTGGTTCGCCGGCCTCGTCGGCGTAGAGCAGTTCTTCCTGGAAGAGTTGCAGCAGCATCTCGGTGACCCGGCTGAGCTCCAGCACCGTGCGGTAGTACTGCTTCATGTATTGCTCCACCGCCAGGCGTCTGGGCGTGTCGCGATAGCCGAAGTGGCTCGCCAGGGTACGCTGGTAGTCGAACAGCAGGCGATCCTCACGGCGGCCGCTGAAGACGTGCAGGCCGAAGCGCGCCTGCCACAGCAGCGTCTGGCCGGCCATCAGGGTGTGGTATTCCTCCAGGGTGAGAAAGCCGCGCGTGACGGTTTCCTCCAGGGTGTTGACGCCGTAGTGACGCTTGAGTACCCAGGCGAGGATGTGGATGTCGCGCAGGCCGCCGGGACCTTCCTTGACGTTGGGTTCCAGGTTGTAGGCGGTGTCGTTGTAGCGGCGATGGCGCTGTTGCTGTTCCTCGAACTTGGCGCGGAAGAACTCGCGGCTTGGCCAGATGTACTCCGGTCCGCAGCGGCGTTGCTGTTCGGCGAAGAGTTCCTCGGGGCCGGCGAGGCGGCGCGCCTCCTGCAGGGTGGTGGCGACGGTGATGTCCTTTTCCGCCTCGGCGACGCACTGCTCGATGGTGCGCACGCTGCTGCCCGGTTCCAGGCCGATGTCCCACAGGAAGGTGAGGAATGCGCTGATGGTTTCGCCGTGGCGCTCCGGCTCGTCGCGGGCGAGGACGAGGATGTCGATATCCGAGGCCGGGTGCAGTTCGCCGCGTCCGTAGCCGCCCACGGCCACCAGCGTCAGCGCCGCGATATCATCGGGGAAGAACTGCCGCCAGGCCCGGCGCAGGAGTTCATCGACGACGCTGGCGTGCAGGGGCACCAGTTCGGTGGCGCTGCGACCTTCCAGCCAGCGTTCCTTGATCAGCCCGCGGGCATGGCGCAGGGTGTCGCGGAACAGGGGCAGGGGCGCCTCGCCGGCCGCGAGCGCGGCGTCGAAGGCCGCGGCATCGAAGAGTTGCGTGTCGGGGAGCGGCAGCACTCAGAAATCTTCGTCGTTGCGCCGGGTGAGCACCTCGTGGCCCTCGGGGGTGACGAGGATGGTGTGTTCCCACTGCGCGGAGAGGGAACGGTCTCTGGTGATCACGGTCCACTTGTCGTTGAGCAGTTTCACGTGGCGCTTGCCGGCATTGATCATGGGTTCGATGGTAAAGGTCATGCCCGCCTCCAGCACCATGCCGGTGCCGGGCTCGCCGTAGTGCAGGACCTGGGGCTCCTCGTGGAACTCGCGGCCGATGCCGTGGCCGCAGTATTCACGCACCACGCTGTAGCGATGTTTTTCGGCGTGCCGCTGGATGGCGTGGCCGATGTCTCCCAGCGTGGCGCCGGGTCTGACCAGATCGATGCCGATGCGCAGGCACTCGTAGCTCACCCGGCACAGGCGCTCGGCCTTGATGGAGGGTTTGCCCACGCAGAACATCTTGCTGGTGTCGCCGTGGTAGCCGTCCTTGATGACGGTAATGTCGATGTTGATGATATCGCCGTCCTTGAGCTTCCTGTCGCCGGGGATGCCGTGGCACACCACCTGGTTCACCGAGGTGCAAATGGACTTCGGGAAGCCGTGGTAGTCGAGGGGGGCGGGGATGGCCCCCTGCTCGTTGACGATATAGTCGTGGCAAATGCGGTCCAGCTCGTCGGTGGTGACGCCGGCCTGCACCCGGGGGCCGATCATCTCCAGCACCTCGGCGGCCAGCCGCCCGGCGACGCGCATTTTCTCGATTTCGTCCGCTGTCTTGATATGTATGCCCATGTCCTGCTTCCGGTGGGGCCAGAAAGTTGAAACGGGGCCCGAAAATGGCCCCGTTCCTCGAATTCCGCCGCCGCGGATTGTTGTCCGCGGGGCTTTATGGTATAAAGCGCGCGCGTAATTCGCAAATATTAACTGTCCGGAATATTTACACATTTTCCGGATTAATCCGCACACACGTCGACACGTACGCCCGGGTGCCCGCAAGGGTTGGCGTGCGGGACGTGTGGAGGCCCAACCCGGATCAGGAGACTATCCATGACTGACGTAAGCATGCGCCAGATGCTTGAGGCTGGCGTGCACTTTGGCCACCAGACCCGCTTCTGGAACCCCAAAATGGCCCCGTTCATCTTCGGGGATCGCAATAAAATCCACATTATCAATCTGGAAAAGAGCCTGCCGCTCTACCGTGATGCCCTCAACTACGTCAGCAAGCTGGCGTCGAAGCGCGGCACCATCCTGTTCGTCGGCACCAAGCGCGCCGCCCAGGACGTGATTGCCGAGGAGGCCCAGCGCTGCGGCATGCCCTATGTCAACCACCGCTGGCTGGGCGGCATGCTGACCAACTACAAGACCGTGCGCCAGTCCATCAGGCGCCTCAAGGAACTCGAGACCATGGCCGAGGACGGCACCTTCGAGCGCCTGAGCAAGAAGGAGGCCCTGACCCTGCGCCGCGAGATGGCCAAGCTGGAGCGCAGCCTGGGGGGTATCAAGGACATGGGCGGTCTGCCGGACGCGCTGTTCGTCATCGACGTCGGCCACGAGAAGATCGCCGTGGCCGAGGCACAGAAGCTGGACATTCCCGTGGTCGGCGTGGTGGACACCAACAACGACCCGGCGGGCGTGGACTACGTCATTCCCGGCAATGACGACGCCATCCGCGCCATCAAGCTCTATGCGCGCGGCATTGCCGACGCCATTCTCGAAGGCCGCGCCACGGTCGCTCACCTCGAAGGCTCTGCCGACGACTTCGTCGAGATCGACGAGGGCGAGGAAGCCGAGGTGAAGAAGACGACGAAAAAGAAGACGGCAAAGAAGAAGACCACCACCCGCAAGACCGCGACGAAGAAAACCGCCAGCAAGAAGAAGGCCACGGCAAAGAAGGACGACGCTGAGGAGGCCGAGGCCCCCGCAGCGGAGGCTGCCGCCGAGGACAAGGCCGGGGCCGACGCAGCAGCCGAGTCTGCCGGCGAATAGGGCGCGGTCGACGGAACCCGGACGAGGGGGACAGGCCTGTCCCCCCTTTTCTTACCTGCCGGCCGCCGCGCAAGTGGCGCTGGCGGCTTCAAACCTGAGATAACAGAGGACGCAACGATGGCAATCACTGCCTCCATGGTGAAAGAACTTCGTGAACGTACCGGCGCCGGCATGATGGAATGCAAGAAGGCGCTGGTTGAAACCGATGGTGACCTCGAAGCCGCGGTGGAAGCGCTGCGCAAGTCGGGCCAGGCCAAGGCGGACAAGAAGTCCGGTCGTACCGCCGCCGAGGGCGTCATCATCCAGAAGAGCTCCCCGGACGGCAAGACCGCCGTGCTGGTGGAGGTCAACAGCGAGACCGACTTCGTCGCCAAGGACGACAATTTCCTCGCCTTCGCCAATGGCGTGGCCGAGCGTATTCTTGCCGATCGTCCGGCCTCGGTGGAAGAACTGATGAATCTGCCCTTCGACGACAGCAGCAGCATCGAAGAGGCGCGCAAGGCGCTGATCGCCAAGATCGGTGAAAACATCGGCGTGCGTCGTTTCGTCATCGTCGACCACGACGGCCCGATGGGCATCTACATGCACGGTGCGCGCATCGGTGTTGCCATCGCCCTCGATGGTGGCGACGAGGCACTGGCGCGCGACATCGCCATGCACGTTGCCGCCAGCCGCCCGGTCTGCGTCACGGCCGAGGAAGTGCCGGCCGAACTGCTGGAGAAGGAGAAGGAGATCTTCACCGCCCAGGCGCAGGAGAGCGGCAAGCCGCCGGAGATCATCGAGAAGATGATCGGCGGCCGCATCAACAAGTTCCTCAAGGAAATCACCCTGCTGGGCCAGCCCTTCGTCAAGGATCCCGACCAGACGGTAGAGAAACTGCTCAAGGGTGCCGGCGCCACGGTCAGGCAGATGGTGCGCCTGGAGGTCGGCGAGGGTATCGAGAAGAAGCAGGAAAACTTTGCCGATGAAGTCAAGGCGCAGATGAAGGGCTAGAAGCGCGCCGAAGCAGCACGTCAACAACAAGCGGGGAGCAGTCGGTGCCAGGTCTGAAACGCATTTTGCTGAAGTTGAGTGGCGAGGCCCTCATGGGCGCGCAGGACTTTGGCATCGACCCCGCCATTCTCGCGCGTACCGCCGCCGAGGTGCGCGCCGTGGTGGCCGAGGGCGTGCAGGTGGGTCTGGTCATCGGTGGCGGGAACATCTTTCGCGGCGTCAGCCTGTCGGCGAAGGGCATGAACCGTACCGGCGCCGATCACATGGGCATGCTGGCCACGGTGATCAATTCGCTCGCCATGCAGGACGCGCTGGAGGCGGCCGGACAGCCGGCGCGCGTGCTCTCCGCGCTGTCCATCGCCCAGGTCTGCGAAGACTACTCGCGCCGCCGCGCACTGGAACACCTCGAAGCAGGGCGGGTGGTGATCTTTGCCGCCGGCACCGGCAATCCCTATTTTACCACCGACTCGGCCGCCACCCTGCGGGGTATCGAGATCGATGCTGACGTAGTGATCAAGGGAACCAAGGTCGATGGCGTCTACAGCGCCGATCCGGTCACGGACCCGTCGGCGGTGAAGTATGCGCGCCTCAGCTATGACGAAGTCATTGAACGCAAGCTCGGTGTCATGGACACCACCGCCATCGTCCTGTGCAGGGACAACGACATGCCGATTCGCGTGTTCAACATGAACCGGGAGGGGGCACTGCTCGATCTCGTGCGCGGCGGTGATCAGGGTACACTGGTGCAAGGGGAGTAATTCGCATGATAGAAGAACTGAAAAAGGATGCGGAGACGCGCATGGGCAAGAGTATCGAGAGTCTGCGTGCCGATTTGACCAAGTTGCGCACCGGTCGCGCACATACCAGCCTGCTCGACCACATTACCGTCGATTACTACGGTTCCACCGTACCGCTGAACCAGGTGGCCAACATCAATGTTGCCGATCCGCGCACCCTGACGGTTACCCCCTGGGAGAAGGGCATGGTACAGGCCATCGAAAAGGCCATCATGAACTCCGATCTTGGCCTCAATCCGGCTACCGCGGGTGATGTCATCCGTGTTCCGCTGCCCATGCTCACCGAGGAGCGCCGCAAGGACATGATCCGCATCGTGCGCCAGGAGGGGGAAAACTGCCGCGTGGCCATCCGCAATATCCGCCGCGACGTCAACAGCGATCTCAAGAGCCTGCTCAAGGAAAAGGAGATCACCGAGGACGAGGAGCGCAAGGCGGAAGAAGACGTCCAGAAGATCACCGACAAGTACATCGCCGAGGTGGACAAGCTGCTGGCCGAGAAAGAAAAGGACCTGATGGAAATCTGACGGGGTGCCGCCAGGCGCGAAGCGAATACAACGGGGTTCCGGAAGAAACTGAACATGAGTGCCGATGTGCCGGAAAATATTGCTGATCGCAGGCGGGGAGCGGTTCCGTTGCGGCACATTGCCATTATCATGGACGGTAACGGGCGCTGGGCGCAACGGCGCCTCATGCCGCGCACCGCCGGTCATCGCGCCGGCGTCAAGTCCGTGCGCCGGGTCATCGAGGCCTGCGGCCAGCGCGGCGTCGAAGTACTGACCCTGTTTGCCTTCTCCAGCGAAAACTGGCGCCGCCCACGCAAGGAAGTGGGTACCCTCATGGATCTCTTTTTCACTGCCCTCGATGACGAGGCGCGCAACCTGCATGAGAACAAGGTGCAACTGCGCGTCATCGGCGAGCGCAGTGCCTTTGGCGAGCGGCTACGCGAGAAGATCGCCGATGTCGAGGCGTTGACGGCCGATAACACCGGTCTCAAGCTGGTCATCGCCGCCAACTATGGTGGCCGCTGGGATATCGCCCGGGCCGCACGACGTATCGCCGAGCGCGTGCGCGCCGGCGAGCTTGAGCCCGGTGATATCGACGAGGCCGTGGTAGGCGCCGAGATGTGTCTCGCCGATCTGCCCGAACCGGATCTCTTTATCCGTACCGGAGGCGAACAGCGTATCAGTAACTTCCTGCTCTGGCAGCTCACCTACACCGAGTTGTATTTCTCCCCCGTGCTGTGGCCGGACTTCAACGAGACGCATCTCGATGAAGCGATTGCGGCCTTCACCCGGCGACAGCGACGCTTCGGCCATACCGGCGAGCAGGTTGAAAAACTCGAAAATGCTTAAGCAACGCGTTCTCACCGCGCTTCTCCTCATCCCGCTCGTCATCGGGCTCATCTTCTACACCAGCGATCGCGTTTTCCAGGGCGTGCTTGGCCTGATCCTCCTGCTCGGCGCCTGGGAGTGGGCCGGGATCTCGGGGCTGCGCGCACCTGCTGCCCGCGTCGTGTATTCCTTATTACTGGGCGCCGTACTCGCCGCGCTGGCCTGGGTGCTGGCGCAAAACGATTATCAGGTGATGCCGGGTTACCTGCTCGGCGTGTTGACCTTCTGGCTGCTCGCTACCCTGTGGATCCTGATGTTCGCCGGGGCGCGGGGCGCCATCAGCCGGTGGCGGCGGATCCGTTACCTGCTCAGCGGCCTGCTGGTGCTCTCGGGTCCCTTCCTCGCCCTCGCGGTACTGCACGCGCGGCCCGGCAACGGGCCCTGGCACGTGCTCTTCGTGCTGATCCTCATCTGGGTGGCGGACAGCGGCGCCTATTTCGCCGGGCGCGCCTGGGGGCGGCGCAAGCTCGCGCCCCATGTCAGCCCCGGCAAATCCTGGGAAGGCGTGGTGGGGGGCCTGGTGGGGGTTCTGCTGGCCGGCGCCCTGGGGGGCTACCTCTTCGGTCTCGCCCCCGGCGCCCTGCCGCTGTTCATCGGCATCAGCGTCGCCACCGCGGCCATTTCCGTGCTGGGCGATCTCTTCGAGAGCCTCGTCAAGCGCGAGAGCGGCATCAAGGACAGCGGCCACATCCTGCCCGGTCATGGCGGCATCATGGATCGCATCGACAGCCTCACCGCCGCCGCGCCGGTGTATCTCTTCCTGCTGTGGATCACGGGCTTGCCGGTATGAAGGGGATCTGCATCCTCGGCGCCACGGGCTCCATCGGCGTCAGTACCCTGGACGTGGTGGCGCGCCATCCCGAGCGCTACCGCGTGGTGGCCCTGACCGCCAATCGCCAGGTGGAGCGCCTTGCCGAACAGTGCGCGCGTCATCGTCCCGACTACGCCGTGATGGCCGATCCCGAAGCGGCGACCCGCCTGGCGGACATCCTGCGGGAGACGGCCCCCGACACCCGCGTGCTGGCCGGCGTCGAGGGATTGTGCGAGGTGGTGGCCCTCGATACGGTGGATGCGGTGATGGCGGCCATCGTCGGCGCGGCGGGGCTTGCGCCCACCATCGCTGCGGCGCGCGCCGGCAAGCGCATCCTGCTGGCCAACAAGGAAGCGCTGGTCATGTCGGGGAAGCTGTTCATGGCCGAGATCCGCGCCAGTGGCGCCGAGCTGTTGCCCATCGACAGTGAACACAATGCCATCTTCCAGTGCATGCCGACCGACTTCCGGCGCGGCCTGGAGGCAGTCGGCGTGGAACAGATCCTGCTCACCGCCTCGGGCGGGCCCTTTCGCGACATGCCGGTGGAGTGCATGCAGGGGGTGACGCCCGAGGAGGCCTGCGCCCATCCCAACTGGTCCATGGGACGCAAGATCTCGGTGGACTCGGCCACCATGATGAACAAGGGCCTCGAGGTCATCGAGGCCGCCTGGCTGTTCAATACCAGCCACGAGCGCATCGAGGTGGTGCTGCATCCCCAGAGTATCATCCACTCACTGGTGCGCTACATCGATGGTTCCGTGCTGGCGCAGATGGGCAGGCCCGACATGCGCACGCCCATCGCCCATGCCCTGGCGTGGCCCGAGCGCATCGCCGCCGGCGTCGAGCCGCTGGACCTGTTTGCCGTGGCGCGCCTGGATTTCGAGAAGCCCGACCTGGCGCGGTTCCCCTGTTTGCGGCTGGCCTTCGAGGCGGCTAAAGTAGGTGGCTCCGCCTCCACGGTCCTCAATGCGGCCAACGAGGTGGCGGTTGACTACTTTTTGAACGGTCACATCGCGTTCACCAGCATTGCGCCGGTGATCGAAGAGGTCCTCGGCAGGGTGCCGGTGAGCGAGTTGGCGACCCTGGAGCAGGTGATGGAAACCGACACGCGCGCGCGCGACGAGGCACGGCATGTCATCGACAGGCGCTACCGCAAGGTGGTCTAAGTACGTGTTCCGAATTCCACTACAGTTTACAGATGCGAACTCTCTCCGGGGTAAGGTTTACGGACCGTCAGCCGCAGGGATGCGGCTGTCGAGCGTACAGGGACGTATGTACCGCGTGTCCGTAAACCTTGCCCCGGAGAGAAACAGGCAGATGAGGCAATCCGGTTATTCCAAGGTGATCGGGTATTCGGAACATGTATTTAGATTCATGTTCCCCATTCCACGACAGTTTACCGACATCAGACAGGCTGATGACGTGATCCGGCTTGCCCTGAGTGAGCGAATATCGGGGGCGCGCGTCTAGATGATCTCCATGCCGGTCATGATCCTGTCCTTCCTGCTGGCCATCACCATCCTCGTGGCGGTGCACGAGTTCGGGCATTTCTGGGTGGCGCGACGCATGGGCGTCAAGGTGCTGCGTTTTTCCATAGGTTTCGGCAAGCCCCTGTTGCGCTGGCGGCGCAAGGGTGACGATACCGAGTATGTCATTGCCGCCATCCCGCTTGGTGGCTACGTCAAGATGCTCGATGAGCGCGAGGGGGAGGTCGCCGAGGCCGATCTGCACCAGGCCTTCAACCGCAAGCCCCTCGGCGCGCGCATGGCCGTGGTGATTGCCGGTCCCCTGTTCAATTTTCTCTTTGCCATTGTCGCCTTCTGGTTGATGTTCATGGTGGGCGTGAGTGACGTGCGCCCGGTGATCGGCAAGGTCACTCCCGAGTCGCCGGCCGCCGCCGCGGGTCTGAAACAGGGCGAGGAGATCGTGGCCGTCAACGGCAAGCCGACGCCCGTGTGGCAGGTGGTCATGGACGGGCTCGCCCCGGCGATGCTGGAGCGCCAGCTCGTGGAACTCACCGTGCGTGGTGACGGGCGCGAGCGCGTCGTCCAGGTGGACATGACGCTGGCCACCACCGACGAGGACAGTGAGGACTTCTTCGCCACCTTCGGCGCCTGGCCTGCCTATCGCACCATGCCGCCGAAGGTCATGCAGGTGCTGAGTGGCAGTCCCGCCGAGGAGGCGGGCATGCAGGTGGGCGACCAGATCCTGGAGATCGACGGCCGGGCGATCCCCTCGGCACAGGCGCTGGTGGATTATGTCAGTCCGCGCGCCGGCCAGCGCCTGCAGTTTCTCGTGCGCCGCGGTGAAGAAGGGGAAATGGTTCAACTGGCGATCACCCCGCAGGCCGCGGAAGTGGACGGCAGGACGGTGGGTCGCATCGGCGTGGCGCCCCTCGACCGGGAGATCCCGGACGAGCTGCGCACGGACTACCATTTTGGTATCGGTGAGGCCTTCCTGCGGGCCAATGCCGAGGTGTGGAACAAGACCGCCTTCATCCTGCACGTCTTCTACAAGATGGTGGCAGGTGACATTTCGCTCAACAAGCTCAGTGGTCCCATTACCATTGCTCGTTACGCCGGTATCTCCGTGCGTGGCGGTTTTTCCCGCTTCATGCAGTTCCTTGCCCTGGTAAGTATCAGCCTGGGGGTCATCAACCTGTTTCCCATCCCGGTCCTCGATGGCGGGCACCTGCTGTTCTATATCGTGGAAGGGATCAGGGGCAAACCCGTTTCCGAACGTACCGAGTTTATAGGACAGCAGGTCGGGATCGTGCTGATCCTCATGCTGATGGTCGTGGCCTTCTATAACGACATCCTGCGCCTGCTCAACTAGTCCAGTTAAAGTTGTCGACAAGAATGAAAATATACAAATACCTGCTGTTTCTTGCCCTTGTTCTTCTGGCGCCTGCGGCCTTCGCCTTTCAGCCCTTCGTGGTGCGTGACATTCGCCTCGAGGGACTGCAACGCGTCCAGCTCGGTACGGTGTTCAGTTACCTGCCCATCAAGATCGGCGATACCGTCGATGAGGCACTGGCGCAACAGGCCATCCACGCGCTCTATCGCACCGGCTTCTTCAAAGATGTGCGCCTCGACCGCGATGGCGAGGTGCTGACGGTGTTCGTCGCCGAGCGCCCGGCGATTGCAAAGATCAGTTTTACCGGCAATAGCGCCATACCCAGCGAGAAATTGCAGGAGGTGCTGAATCAGATCGGTCTTGTCGAGGGGCGCATCCTGGATCGATCCATCCTCGACAAGATAGGACAGGAACTCAAGCGCCAGTACTTCAGTCTTGGCAAGTATGCCGTGCGCATCGATACCACGGTCAGCCCGCTGGTGCGCAACCGTGTGGAGATCAATATTGGCATCGCCGAGGGCGAGGATGCCCGTATCCGGCAGGTGCATATCGTCGGTAACCATGCCTTCAGTGACGAGCAATTACTCGACCAGATGGAACTGCCTGCCGTCGGTTTCTTTGGTGGGCGTGAGAGCTATTCCCGCCAGATCCTGGCTGCCGATCTGGAAGCACTACGGAGCTATTACCAGAACCGCGGCTATGTGAACTTCGCCATCGAGTCCACCCAGGTGGCGTTGACGCCGGACAAGCAGGACGTCTATATCACCATTAATATAAAGGAAGGTGAACAATACCGGCTTTCCAGCATCAAGGTGGCGGGAGATCCGCTGGTCGATCAGCAGGTACTGGCGTCCCTGATCCGCATCAAGGCGGGCGACGTGTTCTCGCGTGAACAGGTCCAGGAATCCCGCAAGGCCATTTCCGATCGTCTCGCCGAACTGGGTTACGCCTTCGCCAATGTCAACATCAGTCCCGATGTGGACAAGGACTCGCGTACCGTTGCCCTGACTGTCTTTGTCGAGCCGGGGCGGCGTGTCTACGTGCGCCGAGTCAACATCTTTGGCAATGGCAAGACCCGCGACGAGGTCATTCGCCGCGAGATCCGCCAGATGGAGGGTAGCTGGTTGTCGACACGACTGGTGTCCGACTCTCGTACCCGCCTGGATCGCCTCGGCTTTTTCGAGCAGGTGGGCGTCGAGACCCCGACCGTGCCCGGTTCTCCCGACATGGTCGACGTCAACTTTACCGTCTCCGAGCGGCCCACCGGTACCCTGAGCGCGGGTCTGGGGTATTCCGACAGCCAGGGTGCGCTGATCAATTTTTCCGTCTCGCAACAGAATTTCCTCGGCACCGGCAAACGTGTCGCCATCGAGCTCAACAACAGCCAGGTGACACGAACCTACAGTTTCAGTTACAACAATCCCTATTACACCGAGAGCGGGATAAGCAGGGGTTTTCGTATCTATTCGCGTAGCGTGGATCTCGGCGCCAATATTACCAATATCACCAATTACTCCACCAATACCTATGGCGCCTCGATAAACTGGGGGATCCCGTTGTCCGAGACCAATCGCATCAGCTTTGGCGTCGGTTACGAGAATACCGAGTTGTTGACCGGCACCAACACCGCCCAGCAGATCCTCGATTTCATTGCCGCCAATGGTAATATCTACGATACCTACAAGCTCACTGCCACCTGGCGTCGTGACACCCGCAATCGCGCCATCTTCGCCGATCGCGGCGCCCGCACCACCCTGGCGGTATCCACCGCCGTACCCGGGGGTGACCTGGAGTATTACACGGTGACCCTGCGTCACGCACAGTACTTTCCCATCGCCGAGGGTCATTCCCTGCTGCTCAATATCGACCTCGGGCGTGGTGACGTGCTGGGTGACACGCAGACCTTCCCGCCATTCGAGAATTTCTTCGCCGGAGGCAGCCGCAGCGTACGCGGTTACGACACCAGTACCCTGGGCGGCCCCGCCACCCGTGATGCCTTCAACAATCCCATTGGCGGCACCACGCGCGTGGTCACCAACCTGGAGTGGTTATTCCCCAATCCGTTCGTGGAGAAGGCCAGTTCCATGCGCTTCAGCCTGTTTGTCGATGGCGGTTGGGTGTATGCTGAGGGGGAAGACCTGGACCTGGGCGAGCTGCGCTATTCGGCCGGTATTTCGGCCATCTGGCTGACACCGATTGGCGCCATGCGTTTCAGCCTGGCGACACCGCTCAACGAGCAGCCCGGTGATCGTACGCAGTCCTTCCAGTTCACCCTTGGTTCACCTTTCTAGGAAAGGTGTCGTGTTACAGGAGGAGAACGTGAAACAGTTCCTGATCAGAACCGCCGTACTGCTGGCCTGCATCCTGCCGCTGACGGGTTTCGCGCAGGACATGAAGATCGGCTTTGTCAATACCGCGCGGGTGCTGAAGGAGGCGCCCCAGGCCGAGGCGGCACGCAAACGCCTGGAAACCGATTTCTCACCCCGTGACCAGAAAATCATTGCTATGCAGAAAGAACTGCGTGGCCTGGAAGACCGTCTGGCAACGGATGGCAGTACCATGAGTGATACCCGGCGTAAGAAGCTGCAACGCAAGATCAAGGAACTGCGACGAGACATCAAGCGCGCGCGGGAAGAGTTTGGCGAAGACCTCAATATTCGCCGCAACGAAGAGCTCTCGCGCTTGCAGAAACTTATCTATGACATCATTCTCGCCCTGGCCCGGGAAGAAAAATTCGATCTCATCCTGAGCGAGAACGTCCTTTATGCCTCACCGGCTGTGGACGTGACCGAGCAGGTACTGGCGCGCCTGCGGGAAGAATACAAGCGTAATCCCGGAGGCAAGCCCGGGGAGCAGGCTCACTGAGCAACAAGGGAAAGCAGGGCGTGTCACGTAGCATCGGGGAACTGGCCGAACTGGTTGGCGGCGTCGTCAGGGGCGACAGCTCGGTGCGCGTCGATGGCGTCGGTACCCTCGAGGGCGCCGGCGAGGGGCAGATCAGCTTTCTCGCCAATCCCCGTTATCGCAGACAACTGGCCGGTACCCGGGCCGCGGCGGTGATCCTCGACGAGGCCGGGGCCGAAGGCTATGGTGGCAATGCCATTGTCGTTGCCGATCCCTATCTTGCCTATGCGAAGATCGCCGCGGTTCTCACCGCGAGCGAACGCCATCCCAGCGGTATCCACCCCCATGCCTCGGTCAATAGTGCCGCCGAGATCCACACCAGTGCCTACGTGGGCTCCCATGTCGTGGTGGAGGAAGGCGCCGTCGTGGGCGCGGATGTGTATCTTGGACCCGGTTGCGTCATCGGTGCCAATGCCGTCATCGGCAGAGGCAGCACCCTGGTGGCCAATGTTACCGTCAACGAGGGCTGTGAGCTGGGCGAGCGGGCGCTGATACACCCGGGGGTGGTCATTGGCAGTGATGGCTTCGGCCTGGCCAACGACCATGGCCGCTGGATCAAGGTGCCCCAGCTGGGGCGGGTCGTCATCGGCAAGGACGTGGAAATCGGTGCCAATACCACCATCGACCGCGGCGCCATCGACGATACGGTGATCGGTGACGGGGTCAAGCTCGACAACCTGATACAGGTGGCGCACAACGTCCATATCGGCGAGAATACCGCCATCGCCGCCTGTACCGGCATCGCCGGCAGCGCCCGCATCGGCAGGAACTGCGCCATTGCCGGCGGGGTGGGGATCCTCGGGCATCTCGAGATCACCGACGGCGTCACCGTCACGGCCATGTCCCTGGTCACGCGTTCCATTACACGGCCAGGCGTATATTCCTCGGGCACACCGCTGGAGGAGAACCGGCGCTGGCACAGGAACTACGCGCGTTTCAAACAGCTCGATGACATGGCGAGACGTATCAGGGAACTGGAGAAACTCGTCGCCGAAAAGAGCAAATAGAGGAAGATTCACTTGACCACACTGGACATCAACGAAATTTTTCAACATCTGCCGCATCGCTACCCGTTCCTGCTCATCGACCGGGTTACCGAGTGCCGCCCGGGCGAGTTTCTCAGCGGTTACAAGAATGTCACCTACAACGAGCCCTATTTCACCGGTCATTTTCCCCAGAAACCCATCATGCCGGGCGTGTTGATCATGGAGGCGCTGGCGCAGGCGACGGGTATTCTTGCCTTTCGTACCGTGGAGCAGCGGCCGACGAAGGAATCCCTCTACTATCTGGTCGGTATCGACAATGCGCGTTTCAAGCAGCCGGTGGGGCCGGGTGATCAGCTCATTCTCGAGGTGGAATTCGTCAAGAGCATGCGCGGCGTATGGAAGTTCAATGGTACGGCAAAGGTCGATGACAAGGTGGTGGCCAGCGCCGTCCTCATGTGTGCGGAACGGGATGCATAGTGGCCATTCATCCCACCGCGATTGTTGATCCCACTGCGGAGATCGGCGAAGGCGTCGAGATCGGTCCCTACTCCATCATCGGACCCCGGGTAAGCATTGGCGCGGATACCTGGGTCGGTCCACATGTCGTCATCAACGGTCCGACCCGCATCGGGGCCGAAAATCGCATCTTCCAGTTCGCTTCCATAGGCGAGATCCCCCAGGACAAGAAATTCGCCGAGGATGACTCCCGTCTGGAGATCGGCGATCGCAATACCATCCGCGAATATGCCACCATCAACCGCGGCACCGAACTCGGTGGCGGCGTCACCCGGGTTGGTGACGACAACTGGCTGATGGCCTATATCCATATTGCCCACGACTGCATCGTCGGCAACGGTACCATTTTCGCCAACAATGCCTCGCTGGCGGGGCATGCCCAGGTAGACGATCACGCCATTCTCGGCGGTTTCACCCTCGTACACCAGTTCTGCCTCATTGGCCGCCATGCCTTCTGCGCCATGGGCAGCGCCATTACCAAGGACGTGCCGCCGTTTGTCATGATCTCCGGGGCCCCGGCCCATCCCCATGGTATCAACCAGGAGGGACTCAGGCGCCACGGCTTCGACAACGAGGCCATCGCCAACATCCGTCGCATCTACAAGCTCATCTACCGCTCCGGCGCCACCCTCGACGAGGTCAAAAAGGCCCTCGAAGTCCGTGCCCACAATGACGAGGAAGCCGCCGTTTTCTACGATTTCCTTCAGCGCAGCCAGCGCAGCATCATTCGCTGACACGGCGTCCTAAATACGTGTTCCGAATCCCCGATCAACTGAGAATAACCGGATTGCCCTATCTGCCTGTCTCTCGCCGGGGTGGTGTTTACGGACACGCGGTACATACGTCCCTGTACGCTCGACAGCCGCTGTTGCTCCGGGCGTCCTGCCCTCCCGCGACACTAGTGCATCCTGCACGTCGTCCCTGCGGCTGACGGTCTGTAAACACCACACCGGTGAGAGCCTGATGTCGGTAAACTGTAGTGGAATTCGGAACACGTATTTAGTGGCAAGACAGCGGCTGACGCACTCAACCCGCCTTCCTTGTCCATGTTGTGTAACTTAACGCACATAAAATCACCTGCCGTTCCTGTGTAAAACTTGGGACATCAGGATATTTCTCTCCGGTTCGTTGTCGATCCCGGGGTTATTGAGTGCGCATAAAATGCCTGACCAGCCTCAACTAGAAATGTGATGTGCTAGGCTTATAATCGCAATATCCGGAAAGAAGAGGTGAATCTCATGCGTAATGTTCTCTGCAGGGGGATGGTTGCTGTCCTGCTGTTCCTGCTCACCCATGCCGGCTTCGCCGCCGACGAGTTTCCCGGCCGCAAGAAGTACTATGACGTACCTGTCTACCAGCTGCAGCAGCTCTACCAGAATCGTGATCGCGTGATCATCGTCGATGCGCGTTCGCCTTTCGAGTTTTCGACCCTGTCCATAAAGGGCGCGATAA